>Ga0114999_10000233_pt1 | contig 82434 bp, 53 predicted proteins | sample ArcticOcean_MG_C_3_FD_89820 | JGI IMG/M metagenome (GOLD analysis project Ga0114999, IMG submission 89820) | Marine microbial communities from western Arctic Ocean - ArcticOcean_MG_CB8_126 | ecosystem: Environmental > Aquatic > Marine > Oceanic | place: Arctic Ocean: Canada Basin | collected...
GTCATGTCACGTTGTGCTAACTCACCAAATATGACATCCTCAAAGACGAGAGTGTCTGCCCAAAGATTGATAACCGCAACTGCTTGTGAGTGATACAGCAATCGACTAATATTATGGAAACCGTTCGCTGCCCATATTGGAGCACGTCCGCCTTCCCAGTCAGCACTGGCTATATATTCTTCTGCGGCATCGAAATCCCAGAAACGGAATTCCATGACCTCACCAGCATGAAATCCTTCGACTTCTTCGGTCTGATTATCGTCAGCCCATGCCGGGAATCCGACGGCTATCCCAGATTCCACAATTATTACGGCACCAGCACAGATTCCGTCAGGTGTGAACACACCGATTTCGTCCTGCTCTACTAAGTCCTCGTCGTCAATCTGTGCAGATCGAACTAATACGGAGTGATTTACACCGGTCTCGACAAAATTAAATCGTGGTCCGATTTCACCTATACCGAATAAAGTTACCTCAACCGGTCCATCTACATTTTCGGCGTTAGAAACAATGCTTATTGAGCCGTTGTATTCTTGTTCTTCCTGAGGTGTAAAGGTAACTTCAAACACAGTGCTTTCGCCCGGTTCAAGATTAACTGCTTCGCCGAAATCTTCAGCAAAGCCATTGCCCTCTAAGTTTACTTCAGCTACTTCGAGGGTTGCTGTACCATCGTTGGTAATTTCAACACTTTCTCTTCCGACTACGCCACGATTAACGCGACCAAAATTAATTTCTACCGGTTCAACAATTATTCTCGCTTCAAATACTTCTGTACCTGAACCGGAAAGGTCTATTTCAACTTCTGGTTGGTCTTCATCATCAGATATAATCGTCAAGGTTGCGACATAATCATCCGGATCAACCGGTATAAAAGATGCAACTACATCCATAGAACCACCAGGATCGATTACTCCTGCTTCAAAATCAGTAGTGAATGCATCATTGCCTGAATTTATCTCAGAGACATCTAAATCTGCACCACCAATGTTACGAATGGTGAACGTCCATGTCCTTTCACGTTCAACTCCTACTTCACCAAAGTCGTGATCGAGGTCATCTTCGTGAACCTGAATGTCTCCACCGTCCTCATCAAGATTTCGCAAACTTGTCCTATATAGTCCATTTGCTCGCCAAGCATTCTCATCCTCTTGATTGACGTTATATGTAACAGCTTCAAATTCTGCTTCAGCATCGGCGTCCCATAATTTGAATGTCATAACATCACCATTACCGAAACCGCCGACTTCACCGTCTGCACCCCATGCGGCAAAACCAGCACCGGGAAGTTCACCCTCATCTTCGCCCAGCAATATACCACCAGCAATAAGACCGCCAGGTGTAAACACACCGATTTCATCGCCATTTATGAGTGATTCGCCATTAATCAATGCTTCGCTGACAATTATTGAATGGTTATCCTGCGTAACTGTAAAATCAAAATGATGAGGTACAAACCCACTACCGGAAAGGCTTATTTCAATGACATTATCACCAACATCATCTGAATTAATCGTCAAAACGCCAGCGTAGTCTTCTTCTGCTGTTGGAGTGAAGGTCACAGTTACATCATGAGTGTTTTGAGCTTCTATAGTAACTTGGTCTGTTAGGTCTGTAGCGAAAACACCATTGTTAGATTCGATTGGATCTACTGTAAGAACTGACCCGCCACGATTTGTAATCGTGAATGTCCACTCATCCCCAGTATTTACGGCTATTTCAGCGAAATCATGATTTAAGTCGTCATCATCAACAAAAATAACTGGCACCTGTTCACGGTTAGCTGCAAGGGTTAAAGTCGAAGCACCATTACCTGTCCATGTTTCAGGACCATCGCTATAATCTGCTCTTGCATCAAATTCACTATCTGATTCGGAATCCCAAACTTTGTAGGCAATCGTTTCACCATCTTCAAAGCCATCGTTTCCGCCGTCATTTCCGTATGCAGAAATTCCAACGGAGAATAGCTCGCCATCTCTATCGATAATAGTTACGGCTCCTGCACAAAGCCCGTCCTCAGTAAACACACCAATCTCATCGCCATCACCAAGTTGTTGAGCATCAAGAGTGGCGTTCTCTATTGTAAGAGAGTGGTTTGCATTGGTTACTGTGAAACCAAAATGTTGGGTGACAATTCCTGAGCCTGTAACGCTAATATCTATTTCACCTTCGTCAGCATCATTAGATACTATGGTAAAGGTGTTTTCAAAATCTCGAGCCTCATCAGGGCTAAATGTCACAGTAACATCTAATGATTCGCCCGCACCGATTGTAACTTGCCCATCAACATCAGTGCTAAAATTGCCATCGTCGCCATCAATCCGTAAATTTACTAAGTCGCCGCGTCCAATGTTATGGATTGTAAATTGCCATTCGGCTGTGCGCCCGAGGACTACATCCCCAAATTCATGACCAGCCAAATCGTCTGCTAATAGAGCAATTTCGCCTTCGTCTTCTGCTTGTGCATTTAATTCTAATGTAGTTACTGCACCTTCAGCCCATATTTCTGGACCTTCAATGTAAAACACCAGAGCAACGTGCTCCGTCTGTTCATCAGCATCCCAGATTTTAAATGCAAATTCTTCATCTGCACTAAATCCATCAATTTCCTCTGTATCCTGATCATCTGCAAAAGCTGCAATACCAATAGCGTCACCTTCATCGCCATCAATGACTTTTCCACCTGCACCAACATTATTTGGAGCGAATACCCCAATTTCATCGCCATTAGAAAGCTCGTTTCCATCAATCAAAACATCAGTAATAATTAGAGAGTGTGAAACTCCAGTATCAACATACCTAAAGTGATCTCCTATTACGCCGACACCGGCAAGAGTAACTACCACTTCACCTTCATCGTCATCATCTGATGCAATCGTCAGCGAACCTTCATAATTTTCTCCCGCGTCAGGTGAGAAAGATACAGTCACCTGCAAAGAATTATCTGGTTCAATAACCCGTTCTCCATCAAAATCTGTGGAGAAAGCATCACCGGTTACTGCAATCGAAGCTACAGTAAGATCACCGGTTCCATCATTTGTAATTGTAACGACTCGGTCGGAGGTATCCCGCGTGTCAACCTCGCCAAAGTCTATGTCAGTCGGATCTACCGTGATCTCTGGCTCTATGACCCGAGTGCCGGTTCCTGAAAGGGATATGTTTACTTCGCCCTCATCGTTGTCATTAGAAACTACCGTCAATGTGCCGTTAAAATCAACATCTTCATCGGGACGGAACGTAACTACGACATCCATCTCACCTTCAGATTGAATAACCGTTTCTTCAAAACCTGTTGTAAAAGCACCATTATTGGAATTAATGGCAGAAACTGTCAAAGCTCCGGGACCATTATTTTCAATAGTAAACGTCCATTCCGCTGCCGCGTCAACAGCTACTTCACCAAATGGATGATCGAGGTCATCTTCTGCGATGTAGATATCACCTACATCTTCAGTATGTGAAACCAATAATGGAATTGTTGAAAATCCATTTCCTTCAAATGCTTGAGCACCATCAATTTCACCTTCAACAATGGCATCCCATTCAGCATCTTGATCGGCATCCCATACCTTAAAGACAAATCCTTCGCCTTGTTGGAATCCATCATCCCCGCCATAAATGGTAAATCCAACGGGTAAATGATCACCATCTTCATCAGAAAGAATGACCGCACCGGCACATAATCCACCGGGTTCAAATACACCAATCTCATCACCAACAACGAGAGCATTGCCATCAATAACTGCATTGTTTACAATAATTGAGTGCTGTGTGTTGTTCTCTGTAAAGCGGAAATGAGGTGGAATCACACCAACACCAGTCAGGGTGACCACGACATTCTCTTCATCAGGACTGTCGGAGGTAACCGTAAGGTCTGCACCTGTTTGACCAGCATCGGCTGGGCTGAATGTTACCTCTACTTCTATAGTACCTTGAGGTGCAATCTCCTGACCAGCTCCATCATTGTCATCGAAGCTGTTCGTGAAAACATCTGCATTTTCGTGATTGTCTGTGACATCGGATACCGTCAATACGTCATTACCACGATTAGTGATGGTCAATGTGAACGAATCACTTTCGCCAGTGAATACTTCACCATAGTTGTGAGCATCGGCTGAAAGGTCAATATCTGGAGCGCCAGCTGCTACGCCTGTACCAGTCAGGTCAACAGTAACTTCAGGATTATTTTCATCATTGGATGATATAGTAAGTACATCTTCAAAGTCCTGCACAGCATCGGGAGTAAATGTTACTGTGATCACAAAAGGATCACCACCCGGCTCAACGACTCCAATATTTTGATTCTCGAAATCGTGGACGAATACACCAAGATCGTTGGTAAGCTCATCAATCTCCAAATCTGCTTGACCGTTATTTGTGATGTTGAAGGTTAGCTCTGCCGCTACACCGTTTGCTACCTCGCCGAATGCGAGTGATTCAACAGATACTACAATGACGGGAACAGCTTCGTTTTGAGCAGTAAGAGTGACGTTTGCATGAAAACCAGCGTCTTCAAAATTTATTCCACCCTGATCATCCTGAGCTTCAATCTCAGTTTCTGCATCAACATCCCAAAAACGAAATAGAATTTGCTCACCATCATCAAAGCCGGGATCATCGCCATCTTGCCCGTTAGCAATTAATGGAAATGGAGCTCCCGCCTCCTCAATGGGTGAGTAGCCATAACAAACTTCATCGGCACCAAAAGTACCGACTTCATCATTTTCAACCAAAGCTTCACCATCTATTGTAGCTTCTGCTACAAGTATCGTGTGCTGAACAAAGGTCTCTACAAATTCAAAGTGCTGTCCATAGACAGTATTACTTGCGAGTAATACTGCAAGTAAAAGCACAACTGAAACGAACGCGGAACGTCCCATTTGGCTTCCTTTTTAGTTATATATAAGAATCTAAAACAAATTTTACCATCTCGTTAAAGATGGTAAAAAAATAGTTCGCCGAGCGTTGATCGCCTCTATTGCAAGAGACCATCAATGACCAGCAACAATCGGGAGGGACATCGTGCAAGACGGCAGCGCATAAGCTTCCCATGCCGGTATATAGTTAAGCGATGAAATATAGGAAATAAACATAGAAAAATCAACCGATCTACACCGTAATTTTTTTACTGACTTTGAAGAATTGACTATTAGTTCAAGAAAAAAATTCATCGCATTTTACTTAAAATTTTTACTCCTTGCATTAAAACGACTTAATAGAATATTCATTAAAGCCGAAAAATACATTCCATAATTTATTAATTAACTACTAATATAATTCACAATTATCCCACAGTAGGGTTATCGCAGAATTATAAACTTGAAACAAATGTATATATGAACTTGAGATGATGATGTGATATAGCACAATTTGCAAGAGATGAGAGATCTTTATTCATTTTATTGGGGTGAGTATGACATAATATCATTTAGAATCAAAATTATATCGATAAGATACAATAAAACCCCAGCATGGAATGCCGGGGTTTTATTAAATCGCTGTGTACGAAGTTACTTCAGATATACCATCCTTTTTACTGCAGAGCTACCACCGGATTGGAGCCGATAAATGTATATGCCCGATGCTTGAATATCCGGGCGGAACAGCGCAGTGTATCTGCCAGCTTCAAGTTTTTCGTTGACCAGCTCAGCAACTTTGCGACCCGAAATGTCATAGATAATAAGCTCGGTATGTGCCCCCACGGTAAGTGCGAAATTTATTCGAGTCGTATTGTTAAATGGATTTGGATAAGCCTGCTCGAGACTGAACTCTTTTGGTACAATGCTGCCATTGCCAATCGCCCTCAGGGTATCGTTTACAACCAGAGTCGAGACAATGAAAACTTCATCCCCGTTGCCATCATGTGTGATAGCTATACCATGGGAATATTCTCCTTCGTCCAGCCCAGTTGAGCGCATTTCCATCGTGATGATGGCTGTTTGTCCCGCTGCGACTATCCCATGCTTGGGATTTATCCTTAAATAATGTGAATCCGGACCAAGTTCATAAACTCGCAGGGAATCGCTATATCTATTCCCAGATCCACCGGCGATGGTTGCCATGCTTATTACAGAATTGTCCCAATCATAGCCAATAGTCAATCCTGTAGGTCTATCACGTACAAAACCATCCAATTCGCCAATAATCATTGACTCGCCAGTTTCGAGTGAAGCCTTGGAAAGCCTTATACCACCATTTTCTGAAGCCCGATCAATTATATATAGCGGCATGTCATCTTCATCACTGTCGTTCCATGCCAACCCCTCGACACTAATGGTTTCACCTGGGAAATAAAGACTAACTTGATTTACTAATTCACCAGCCATATTATAAACGAATATATCATTTTGACCGTTCGTGGTAATTAGTGTGCTGTCACGTGGGCTGTATGCCAATGCGTAGGGTGCGTCGAATGGAATCGGATGACCCTCATTACCCTCAGACCAGTCAATTTCCACGTCAAGAAAAATTTCATCAATAAAATTTCCTTCCTGATCAAATTTTACAATAAAAAGTGAATCTTGATTATCTTCAAGATCGCCATCTAGCAGGCGAATCTCACCGCCATAAAGATATTCTCCATCAAAGGCAAGATCACGGAATCCACCTTCAGAGCGACTGGGCTGCAGAAATGAATTTACAAGCGTTGGAATGCCATTTTCCTCTCTTACATATACATATATCATTTCATCCTGATCGCCATTACCTACCCTTGAAGTGACATATATTCTGTCACCAACAAATTGACAACCAACAAGATAATTATCGTTATCCACTAATTCGCTTAAATCAGCATTCCAGGTTTGTGAGTATTCAGTAGCTGAACCATCGAGGTATCTATTTGAGAAATCATATGTCAATGGGCCATTGCCCTGATTTTCAAAGCTAAAGTCGAAAGTAATACCGTTATTACCGGTGTGCAATCCCTTTACAATAGGATCGTCAGGAACAGCTATTTGTGGATGAGTCATTCTGCCTGTTACCTGTGAAATTTCATTTTCAGCCACATCAACCGCGAGTATCAAGGTATTAAAACCCTCTTTAGAAACGCTGATTCGTTCACGACCAGAAAGTATTGATTCGAAGGCAAAATTGCCATCAACGTCGGTAACGGCCTCAAATCCAGATCTCAACGCTCTGACAATAGCTCCTTCAATAGGAGCGTCATGGTCTTCCTCAAGAGTGATAGACCCTTCTATTCCACCAATCGCAGATAAACGATCTGTGGTGATAAGAATCGCCATCTCATTTTCCAGTGGATTATTAGCGGCAGGATATTGATCCCAATAAACATACTCCAATCCATCGGTGCCATCGAGATTTTTGATGCCCACGGTGGAAAATTGATTGTCAGTATGATCGCCATCGGCACGAGTTGCTGATTTGTACTGTAGCTTAATTTCACCATCACCTGACGAGGTAGTATAAACTGTTGGATCATAGAGAATTATTTGTACCTCCACAGATTCGCCAAAATCTTGGTAAATTCGCATGTCTGACCATTCTATGATAAAAATGCCCGCCTGTTCATCGTAGTGATAATAGACACCGGAGAGGTCATTGTCAAGATAATTTACCAAGTCCTGCCAGAATATTGCGACCATGGCATCTGGACCCTGAACGCCAGGAATCTGTTGATTTCTAAAGTCGAGATATTGAGTTTTATCGGCACCAAAAGCCAACCATGCGTTGGAATTTACAGCTATCGTGTCAAATTCTTCACCGTAGTATTGAAAAGCAAATGGTAATTCCACTGCAATGGTGGAATCATAGTCCACTGCAATATCGCCAAATTCTAAAAGGGTTCCCTCAATGGCTCCTTCATTTTTATTTGGATTAATCTCAATCCAATCATATGCCGGAGCCTTAGCCCAATCGGTATCGCCTGAATCAAACATAATATAACCATAATCATCTGGTCCGTATGGGTCTGTTACATCAGCCTCGCCAATGACCTCCTGAAAATAAATATGGTCGCTGAATTCAATATCTTCATTGCTGGCACTTAGCGATAGCATAAAGCTTGCGACACTGCCATTAATGGACAATTCACCAGCTTCAACCGTGAATGTTTCACTGGGTGCTTCTATCCCCCCTCCCTCGCTGATTGCATCATATGTTACCTCATCATCAATTATCGTAACATATGGAGACAAACTTGTTAGTATGCCAATCATCGCTGGTGTCGGTCGATCACCAGTATTCCGTAATCGAGGTGAAAAATCAGCTTCGTTGTCGGATCGAAATGCATTGTCCGGATCCGCAGAGCCTAATAGTACCAGTGCATGTCCTGAGGATTCAAAGCTGAAAGCATTCTCCCAAGACGCATCACCGCTCGTTACGATTGCTTGAATTCTGACACCTCTACCGGCTTGACTTGACCAATCAATCTCAACATCAAAGGACACTTCTGCATCCTCACCCGCAGAAATGTCACCTAATTCAAGTTGCACCGCTGAAAAGGTAATATGATCGTCATCTGCGCTAAGGTTGACCATAAGGTTTTCAAGGTCATTGTCGCCACTATTTTCAAATGTCAATGTAGTTGGAATGGTTTCACCGTTAGAGAACATCCCATCCTCGTTCTCAAATTGGATGTTAGTTAAGTCAACCCGATCACCGTCAGAAATTAATTCAATAGTATCAATAACTGGTAATGCGTTGTACCGTGTTATGGTCACACCAAGTGCTCCCTCGCTAAGTTCACCGGGAGCAAAAGTAAAACGTGCCCAACCATCCTCACAGGGTTGGCATACGAGGTGAATTCCGTCTTCTTGATGGATTGAAACCCACGCATCGGGAACTGACTCACCTTGGCTGCTAACCTGAACGCTAAAGCCGGTAGCACCAATGCTGATTTGTTCAGGATACTCAGCTTCTAAAGGAATTGGATTTCTGGTAATAATCTCGGTAGTTGGATCTCCCATTAGCCTGAATACCGCAACATTATCAAGTGCTAACACACCTAATTGATAGCGTTGATCTGACCACATTTGGTATTTACCAAACATTTGAATGAGACCGACTTGGTTTAGGTCAAAGTGGACCATACCACGGAGACTTCCACCCAATAGGCTGTTGTTTGGGGTTGTGTGCGAAAGTCCCTTCATCGCGATTGTTGCAATGGGACCTCCCTCGCCTCTGTTGTCTGCACTCTGGAAAAACCCCTCTTGCGTCTCAAATGATAGGCAAGTAACGGCTATAACGAATGGTGTTTTCCTGCCATTATCGGGGATTATTGGTTCCCTAATATCATCCACGTCATAACAAGCAGATAACCATCCTCTGCTAATGGCAATCCCTACACCATTAACTATAATTTCTCTAACTTCATCATTGATATTACTATCTTCGTCTTCTGCCCACAAAGTGTCAACTTTTTCATATCCGTATCGTTCCAACTTATCAACCATCCAGCGACCAAGATGAATCATTGAAGGAACAAATTGCCCCCCTGGAGCGACGATGTTTTCAGCAGTAAAAAGTGCTCTTTCAAACCACTCCCCGCCATCGTCATCATTATCATCAGCCTCAACAAATGGCTCCATCTGATAATTGAATATTCTTTTTATTGAATTCTTTAGCTGTTGAAAAGATGTTACTTCCATTCTTCCAACAGCGATGTCGGAAAGATATGGATTTTCACTAAAATATGAATAATGATGATCACCCTCTTCCCCGCCGATAGGATTGTAAGTTGGGAAAAAAACTTGTTCCTCAGGTAGTTTTCCGCCTATAAGAAGCAGGTAAGTTAGTGGATTTTCCTGATCCTCATATCGTGGTCGTATAATATCTTCTTTAATTTCTTGTGGAGATACATTGCGAAAATCAACCTCAACTATTTCGACACTATATCCCATATGTCTCTTCCACGTGGCTAAACTATCAATCCAAGGAATAGCGCGCCGTAGGTATTCCGTGTCATCACCCTCACGAGGGTAATCTTGTATGAGCATCAACATTCTGCCACGATGAGCCTGTTGCACCTCAACACAGTCGTCAGATTCGTGATTCAAGATAATATTGTCTATCATGCGTCCAAGTTCATTGCCTGGAATGTCATTAAAGGGTGTAAAATTTGATGCCAGCGGGTCTGGCTCAAATACAACTTCAAACTCTAATACTTCGTTTTCAATGACAGCATTATTTTCCGTAACTCTTTGAACCGGATATATAACGAGCGGAGCTATTGTACGACCACGCCATATATCTACCTTTCCACATACAACTGCTTCAGGTGGATCAAGCGTCATGCCGGCTATCTGTTGTGTGGTAATCGGAGTAGGATTGTAATCAAAGCTTACTTGCTGTGGCAACAAATGTGTGCTTTTTCGCTCCAATATTTTGATTACAGGTTTGTATCCCATGGGGACGGAAATCAATCTGGTGAACACCGGAAATTCTTCCTCGTTATCCGAAAATGTCATATCAAGAGGCGTAAAGCCCGCATCATTGACATTAGTAGATGTGTTAGAGAGATCAAATTTAACCGTCAACCCCATAGCGTGGTTGTCGGTTACCTGAAGATTAACTCCAGATAAAGATTCAGCCGATGCGGATAAACCTAATGATAAAACGATTATTATTGCCAGCAGCCTGTGCACGTTTGCCTCCAAATTTCTGTTGCTTATATTAAGGGTATAATCAAGTTACACCTACGACCATTATATGGTACGGTTAAAATCTATCCCTGTTAAGGTAATACAATAAATATTGAATAACAATTGTTTCATTTGCTAAATTGGCATTTAGTTCACCCATAACAAACCGAGTGAAAAAACAACATAATTAGTATAATACGTCTGAATGCTATATGCTGTGTGTTCCATAATCAAAAATTATCCGCTCCATTTTTCGCAATGCGGTTCGAGCTCCATCGATAGTATCTATAAATTATTATTTGATTATAGATCCTGTTTTATATTGATTTAGACATTATTTCAAATATATCCGTAAGATCCGTCGGAAAACTCTCTTGAAATAATTCAAAATGAACATTTTCCTCAATCAAATTTAATATCCCAGATTTTTCTATCACATCCGAGTAAGTTTTGTAACAGGCTAGGGCATTTTTTGCAGTTTCAATATCTGCTTATTCCAACTTGATCCGACAATTTATATCTTCATCGGAGCTGTATTTTAATGTAAACAATCCATGCAATGACTTATCTGACATTTCTTTAGTAATCGTGAATAGAGCAAGTCTTTCGAGATTGGTATTCTCGCGAAATCTCAGTTTACAAAATAGATTTTTTACTACTGCATGGGTTACAAGATGATCCGGAAAACCGCTTATGCCATGTACTGCATAGGTAACAATCACATCCGGATCTAAATCTTTTAGACCACTGTCCCGGATAATCCAGCACTGTCATGTTAGAAATGCCAATTACCTTTTTAACATTAAGCATTTCTGAATATCGAACATTGCCCATCTCTTTGACAGAGTAATTATACTTTAGTCTTTGTTTGGTAGCACCACCACGTGTCAGTGTCAATAAGTAAACTGAGTGACCCGCTCTTACCTGCTTCGACATTGCACCCGCGGGTCCAAAAGATTCGTCATCTGGATGGGGGAAAATGTAAAGTATTTTCATACTTAAAAAATTTCCTTTGTTTAGAATGAATTAATATACCAAGTACATATTGGAACCTGAGCAATCAATTAATTGATTGCTATTGTCAGAATGGTACAGAATGTAATACTACTACATATTATAAAATTAACATATTTCTCACTATTATTGCAATTGATATAATAATTACTAAACACTATGAATTTAACCAGCTCAATTTTAGACTTGATTGATTCAAAATTCATAGGATTATACTTACAGATCATTTATTGAGCGAGTGTAATAATTTTCCGTTTATAAAATGTAGTTAAAATTAATATTAAATTTACCTTGATTAACTTGAAAGACAGCTATAGATTGGTAATACTGAATAGTATTGAATCAGGATTTAAAAAAAATATTTCATTCGTATTAGCTTTAGCTCGATAACTACTCTAAAAGAGAAATGTCGATGTTTAGTAGTATTATTGATAATTAGCTTTGTTATTCAGGAAAATTTTGTTATTATTACTACTTGCTGATGTCTAACGGGGGCAGATTACGAAAATATTATTGCGTATCAGCAATGAAGACTATAAAAGTCAAATAGCTAATAGTAAATTAAATAGTTATACCGAAGAGGTTTAGAATGCGACGAATACTTATCATAGTTTCATTAATTGCTGTTCTCTTAACAATTGCTCCAGCGTATGCTGCGCAATTTATGGGTGGATACGGCTTGATACACGCAAATTCTGCTCTGGTGTTGCCTGCTGGTGCTTTAGACCTCAGCAGTTATGGAAGAAGTTATGTCGCTCCACCCAATCAGGATATTGAGGGCAACGTAACCAATATTACCAGTGCTTTTTCCACATCTTTTGGTTATTCTAATTATTTGGAAATTGGTATAAGTCAGGTATTGTTTCAAAGTTTAAACTTGACATCTACATATGAGGATAGGGTTAAAGTTGAGGATGTTGCTAGTATGTCACCTGGTGACACTTATATCAGATTCAAGTTTGGAAATCATAAATTTAACCCAAATTTTTATTGGGCGATTATGCCTAATGTACATTACAGAGTTGCAAAATTTCATGATGTTCAACTTGAGCCTTACAGTGGAAACTCGGTTGAGTTTGAGCTGATGTTTATCTTGTCATGGTTTCAGAACGCACGTTATGTAGATGAGGGAATGCAAGCTCACTTAAATTTAAGTTTTACGAATCACAATGATGTCAAGCCAGTTACACAATCAGCCCAATCACTAAATTTTGTATATAGTTTTTTAAAGCACAGAGATGATAAATTTGATTATGGTGTTGAGATGTATGGACAATTTTTCGCGGTTGCGCCTTTAGAGGAATATCTTAGCCGTGAAAATTGGGTGTATGTTACACCAATGGCTCGATACGATTGGATTGCGGGAATGCAATTTTATGTGGGGATGGATCTACTCGCAATTGGTAAAGATAATACCACAAGGTTTAGAAAGAACTGGGACGAAATGGAAAAATATCCAAACTATCCTGAGTATCGAATCACTACCCGATTGACCTATAAGCCACCTACTTCATTCTTAGGAACGAATAAGTATGGCGATAACTCTGGTGTCCCAGGGCGGAGATCGTTTGGTGGTACGCGAACTACATCTTCTGGTGGATCTGATCGGGAATCTCTGTTCAAGTGGGCAGTTGAAGAACGAGGTGGCAATATTGAGGCTATAGATATTGACCTCGCCAAGATCAGAGAAGATCGTAAACGCGCGGAAGCCGAACTTGAGAGACTAAAAAAAGAATTGGAAAGTCGGAAGAAAAAATAATTTTATTCCGAGATTATTAAAAGCCCATCTAATATTAGATGGGCTTTTTTTACTAATTAATAATTTTAACTGTCCATTTCAATTGCTCACCATACTATTATTATCTAATTGCCAGCATTGAATATTTTTTGTATTGTTTGTTTCTCTGCCCGGGTCAGCAGATTTTCTACAGATTCATCTTCAAGGTGCTGAGATGTCCTTGCGTTTGAGTTGACATTACGTAAATCATCAATCGAAATTAGCCTTTCGGTGGTGGTTGTAGCGACATGCTCTAATCAGGTGTTTTAACTCTTTCACGTTGTTAGGCCAGTTATATATTTCAAAATATTCCTGTACCTGTTTAGATAATTGTTTTTGAGCTTCCCCTGTGCTGCCCGCAATATTGAATAAGAACATCTGCGCAAGTGGTATTGTATCCTCGCGACGATCTCGCAGTGGGGAAATTTGCAGAATCTGCTTAAAATATTTGCGTAAATTTACTTCAATTGGCAGATGTCTTGATTTAGTTTTTTCCTCTAATTGAACAGTGGCAATAACACGCAAGTCACAATCTGCGCTGCTGGATTGCATTCCAATCGACAATTCTTTTAGTAATTTGAGGAGTTCTAATTGATAATCTGATTCTAAGTTTGACAATCGCTGAAATACAATTGTTTCACACCCCTGATCAATCAGAGATTTGCATAATTGATCTTTATTTAAAATTATACCATCAGGATGAATAAAGGTGCCACTATCAAGCCATTTTACAATATCAATTGGTGACAGCCGAATAAGGGTTGATTCTGACGATGGGCTATTAAAGTGAATAATTTTGGTTAAAAATAGTTTACCAACACCGAGTTCACCGGTTATTAGAATTGAATCTTTATTTCTCAAGATGGATGTAGGTTTTTTCCGTAATTTCTTCTGTTTACTACTTAGATAAACTAAGCCATCAATGTGATATGGTTTCAATCTTTCACGCGAAATTATCTCGTATGCCCTTCTTAGCCCGATTACCTCGCTGACTCGAGCTATAGTGTTTTGAATATCGGCTGGTTCAAATGGCTTTCTTATATAGCCATATGCCCCTAACCGCAGTGCTTCAACAGCACTCGGAACAGAGCCATACGCAGTTATAATAATAACTTCGCAATTCTGATTTAACTTTTTTAGCTCTTGTAAAACTTCAATTCCGTCCATGCCGGGCATGTATAGGTCAAGCAAAACAAGATCATAATCTTTATTTTGACACATCGCCAGAACTTCATTACCAGTCTCTGCGGTAATTGAATCATGGCCAAAATCTGTAACCATTTCATCGAGTAATTCTCGAATTCCAATATGATCGTCAACAATTAGAACTCTCACGGGCGGTATCCAATATTGATAATGTAAAGTGGCAATTTAAATTCTATAATTATCATTTTATTAAAGTACTGTAATCCAAAATGATTCACTATCCCTCCATAACAAAAATTAAAACCATATTTTAGAAATTGAAATATATTTTTAATACTATTATTTAATAAAAATGGAAAAATACCACAATTTGTTGCACGTTCAATTACAAAAATCCATTTCATTCTATAACTTATGTATCGTCATTTATTTCAAAAATCTTTTACAACGTTATGGCTATTATAATCAGAAACTCACAGATAAACAGTGCAATTCGAATTGGAACTGTTGAAGAAGCTAAAGCTCATGGGCTTTCGAAAAAGGAATTTGAGCGCATTAATGAGATATTAGGACGACCTGCAAATATTACAGAGTTGTCAATATTCTCCGTCATGTGGTCGGAACATTGCTCCTATAAAAATTCTATTTTAGAAATAAAAAAACTGCCACGATCTGGTGCGAGATTACTCGCTGATGCCGGGTCTGAAAATGCTGGACTCGTTGACATCGGCGACAATTTGGCAGTAGCATTTAAAATCGAAAGCCACAACCACCCCTCCGCTGTAGAGCCTTTCCAAGGTGCGGCGACCGGTGTAGGTGGTATTTTACGAGATATATTCACAATGGGTGCCCGCCCATTAGCAATTCTTGATTCACTTAGATTTGGTAGCCTATCCAATAGCCATAATCGTTATCTTTTTGACGGCGTAGTTCGAGGAATTGGTCACTATGGGAATTGCTTTGGCGTGCCAACTGTTGCCGGTGAAGTAAATTTTGATGACTCGTATTCAGGCAATCCCTTAATCAATGCGATGGCAGTGGGTATAGTCGAACATGACAAGATCTGTACAGCAAAAGCCATTGGGGTTGGCAATCCAGTGTTTTATGTGGGATCGCGAACCGGACGAGATGGCATTCATGGTGCAACATTCGCATCTGAGGAACTATCCGGCGAAGACGACGCAAAACGTCCATCCGTACAGGTTGGCGACCCGTTCGCAGAGAAATTATTACTCGAAGCAACTCTTGAGCTTGCGGGCACCGAAGCTCTCGTCAGCATCCAAGATATGGGTGCTGCTGGTCTAACCTGTTCCTCAAGCGAAATGTCCGCTGCGGGCAATGTTGGAATGGATCTTGATCTTGATCTCGTACCCTTACGCCAAGAGGATCTCGAACCTTGGGAAATTATGCTTTCCGAATCTCAAGAACGTATGCTGCTTATTGGAAAGCTTGGACACGAAGATGAAATACGGGAGGTCTTTGAACGCTGGGAGCTTGAAGTTTCTGAAATCGGTAAAGTGACCGATAGTGGCAGGATTCGATTGACCTATCAGGGTGCTTTAATTACGGATGTACCGGCTTATGATCTGGTACTTGGAGGAGGAGCACCTCAATATCAAAGAGAGTCCATTAGACCCGCATTGTTGGATGAACTTCAAGGCTTTGATCCACTTGGATTGGCTGAGCCGGATGACTGTAGTAGTGTTTTGATGAAGTTGATTTCCAATCCAGATATTGCTTCTAAGGGATGGGTATTTCGGCAGTACGATCAATCGGTTAGAACTAATACCGTTTTACAACCCGGACAGGGTGATGCTGCTGTGATTAGAGTTGAGGGCACAAACAAGGGTCTCTCCCTCAAGACAGATTGCAACAGCCGGTATGTTCAATTAAATCCTCGGGTTGGAACAGCTCGTGCCGTGGTTGAAGCTGCTCGTAATATAGCTTGCACCGGTGGAAACCCAGTTGCTATTACAAACTGCCTCAATTTTGGAAATCCTTATAAACCAGAAGTTTTTTATTACTTTAGTGAAGCCATTAAGGGCATGGGTGAGGCATGCAGAGCACTCGGTACACCTGTTACCGGTGGAAATGTCTCTTTTTACAACGAGACTAAGGGCGTATCGGTATTACCAACACCAGTAATTGGAATGTTGGGGCTGCTTGACGATGCAAGTAAATGCCTTGGATCCGGGTTCAAACAGGAAGGGGATCTGGTTTACCTTCTAGGAGAGGCAATAGGACATGGCTTGGGTGGAAGCATGTATCTAAAGGCTATCCACAACAAAAATGCGGGAGCAATTGATGAGCCTGACTATTCCCACGAGATAGCTCTAAATGAATTATTGCTTAATTTGATAGATCAAAACCTGATAGCTTCAGCACACGACATTTCCGAAGGCGGGTTGGCAACGTGTCTGACGGAATGTTGTCTTACGGACCACGAAGAGCTTATCGGAGTTAAGGTTGATTTCGCTCCTCAAGCGAGTCTCGCTGCCCATTTATTTGGCGAATATCCAGGTCGGGTGGTGATTTCTGCTTCACGGGAAAATTTCACTAATATTGAATCCATGTGTCGAAGCAAAAATATCCCTTGTAAGAAAATTGGTACGGTTGGGGGAGAACGTTTTAGTTGGAATAGTGTGATAGATTTGAGCATTGATGAACTTGCTACAGCTTATTTTAATGCCATTCCTAATTTGATGGGATGATTACAACTTTCTGTCGTTTGAATAAAATTTTAACTATTACACTCATTACTATTATATTAATATAATAGTAATGAGATTGTTTCGTCACTTTGTTCCTCGCAAAGACGGACTGAAGAATATCACTTACACTATAAAAATTGTCTTACTGCGCCCGTAGCTCAGCTGGATAGAGTGCAAGCCTCCGAAGCTTGAAGTCGTGGGTTCGAATCCCGCCGGGCGTACATAATGGAAACTGGGCAATGCATTAAGCTATTGCCCAGTTTCAACCTCAGTACAATCTATATTTTAGTCGCTTCAATGCTGGCAGAAGCCACAATATCTTCTAACTTAATACTGCTTGGAAGACCTTCATTCCATGCCGAGATAATATCCTTATCCATTGGCTCAATCTTAATATCGGTGAACCCAGATTTTTCCAACATGCTCTGAAGTTCCTTTATTGTGGATGCTCCAGCAACACAGCCGCAATACATATCGTTATCTTGCTTAATTTCTTCAGGTATGGGCACAATCGCTACCACATCAGAAATTGCAAGCATTCCTCCACTCTTTAGTATTCGATGTGAATCGTTAAATACTTTCTGCTTTGCAGGTGATAAGTTTATAACACAGTTTGAAATAATTACATCTACAGAGTTGTCAGCGACCGGTAAATTTTCAATTTCTCCGAGTCTAAACTCTACATTTTCAAATCCACCATCAACAGCATTTGATCGCGCTTTAGAAATCATTTCAGAGGTCATATCCACTCCGATTACTCTGCCTGTTTCACCGACTTGAGCTGCTGATATAAAGCAATCAAAACCTCCACCGCTGCCGAGATCTACAACCGTTTCGCCGGATTTGATGGAAGCAATTGCCTGAGGATTGCCACACCCCAAGCCCATGTTGGCACCTTCGGAAACTGCAGCAAAATCCTCTTTTGAATAACCCGTATTCGTTGTAATAATTTCCAGTGTTGCATCATCTGCAGGATCGCAACATGAAGGACCACAACCGCATCCAGACCCTGTAGTAAGGGCAATTTTGCCATATCCTTCGCGTACAGTAGCGCGAATTTTTTCTTCTTGTAATATTGACATTATTTTATTCCTTTAATTATAATGAAATTTATATCTATTTCAGCAGCTAAATTTTGTTTTGCTGATTCAAGTATATAGACGGCAAGATCTATGGAAAGATGCACCACTTTCAAACAAATACATCCATTTTATCAATTCTAAAAATAGCGAAAGACCAAGATCTTGCCCGCACATCTCAATTTAGTTTAGAAAATACCGATAATTAGTAGTAGCCCCCTTACTTTGGTGTACTGATATATGGTGACATTTTAATAATTTTTTTCATTCGTATAATGTAATAATATGTTATAATAGGTTAGTAATTTGTTATCTTACATTTATAAATTAGCAAAATAGTAATAATTTTTGAGAATGTGGTCGTTTTTTAAACCAAACGTTAAGCGTTTACAGGCAAAGCAAGATATTGATAAGTTGATCCAACTGTTAAATCATACAGACTTGGGAATTATCAGCGCTACTGCATCCGCACTTGGCGAACTTGAGGCTGATGATGCTGTAAACCCACTGGCAGAATTGTTGCAAATTCACGGTGGGGATATAGCGGAAACTTCGATTGAAGCACTCGAAACTATTGGTAGCAATAATGCGGTTAATGCTTTAATTGTAGTTTGTGAGACGGTTAGCCTTGAACTGTGCTTAAGTGCAGTAACGGCTTTAGGTAGAATTAAGAATTTTAATTGCGTGGAGTTCCTCGTTGGCAACCTGAAGAGCAAATCAATTGAAGTTGCGAATTCTTTAGGATTAATCGGCGACAAGACTGCGATTGATGGATTGGTGGAAGCCAGAAATGGTGATCATGATGACCTGAATCTTGCTTGTCAAAAAGCACTTCATAAAATTGGATATATACCTGATAAACCTTCGGATCAAACCCAAGACTTGCCACAATCTGCTCCAAATATACAGCCTGAACCTGCACCCAATGCTGCACTAGATCAGATACCTGTTATTGAATCTGAATCTGAATCTGAGGAGGCTAACCAGATAAAGTCAGAACCAGAAGATGCAATCAATCAAAAGATTGATGACCCGCCGTCCGAAGAACATGAGCAATCTCTCGATTCTGATACAGTAACAATCAAAATCCCGCAAAAGTTTAGGGAGTTAATTAATGCTAAGGGCGAACTACCGTCATTACCAGATATAGTGCGTAGAGTTAGCGAAAAAATGAAAGATCCAAGATGTAATCTTGATGATATTGCCAACCTGATTGGTGCGGATCCTATGCTAACATCGAGGATAGTCAAAGTCGCTAACAGCTCTCGTTATTCTGGAGGTAGGGCAGTTTCAAACTTTACTACGGGTATGGTAAGACTTGGGTTTAAGGAAATTCAAAATATTGTCTATTCCTATGCCCTTTTTAAGACGTTTAATTCCGCAAAATTGATAAATAAAAGAATGTTTTGGCTACATTCTCTATCTGTCGGATTTTGTGCTCAGACATTGAGCATATTACTGGGATCGACAGATGAAGAGCAGGATCATGCCTATATGTCAGGCTTGATGCACGATGTGGGCATAATGGTATTTGGCTACCTGATACCTGATTCTTACCGCGGGTTTCTATCCAGGGTAGTCGGGGATCATAAAACAGATCCTACATTCAAATTACAAACAGAAGAAAATTCATCTTTTCACACCGATCACGCTAAAATAGGGTCTGCATACATTAATCACTGGTGGCCTGTGGACGATGAAGTTGTAATCTGTGCGCGAGATCACCACTTGGAATTGAAAAATAATGGTCTATCGCAGACCACGCGAATAGTTATTGTAGCAAATATGTTTTGTAATTCTATCGGGCTACACAACGGTGTAAATATTCAAGTTACACCGAACTTGGTCATTTCGAGGAGTTAGGTTTAAACCTCAAATATTATAATAATTTTATTGAACTTGCTAAATTGGACATAGAGACCGCCAAGTCAATTTTATCAAGATAGTTGGTCATAAATTCTGCTCTGAAATTAAATTAACAGCTTCGGTTAGATCCGCAACTACATGCTCAGGCTTATCAGTCATTCGGTTTAATTCCGAATTCCCATGACCCGTCAAGACCAAAATTGATACCAAACCAATAGCTACACCGAATTTTATATCCGCCTCCTTATCCCCAATTACAATTGATTTTGTTGGATCAAAATCAAATTCATGGGTAGCTATCTTAATCAGACCAGTTTTTGGTTTTCTGCACAAACAGTCTTCTTCGGGGGCATGAGGACAGCAATATATACCATCAATTGTGACACCACCGCTCAGAAGCTGATTACGAAGCTCAGCGTTAACCTCATCCATCTGTTTTAAGGTAAAATATCCCCTACCCACACCGGATTGATTGGTGATTATGATTAGTCCAAATCCAAGCATCTGCAATTGACGCAGTCCCTCTAATACACCAGGAATTAACTGTACACCCTTTGGGTCGGAAAGATATTCCCTCTCCTCGATAAGAGTCCCATCTCGATCAAGCAATACATATCTTTTTTTCATTGATAAACCTGTGCCCAAATTTTAAACCATCTTTTAATTGGTAATTAATATTTCCATCTCAACAATAAACTTTCTGAGAGCCTATGAATTCAAGTTATGTTAGTCTAAATTTTTTAAAATAAAAAAGCAATGCATTTAATTCGGGACTTTTGATGAAATTTTCTCAATTCCGCAGGATAAATATTTACTCCTCTCATTATTGGCACATATTGTCAATAATTATTTTATTCCTATCCGGCAGTTCTACCTTAATTTTCGGTAAAAATATTGCAGGTAGTAGAGGATTGATGCGTTATCCAGACTTGCATGGTGATAAAATAGTCTTTACGTCATCCGGAGATCTCTGGCTATCGTCAATCAACGGCGGGATTGCCACTCGCATAACAGCGCATGAGGGAGAAGAGAAGTTTGCTAAGTTTAGCCCCGATGGTAAATGGATTGCATTTAGCGGCAAATACTATGGTAACAGCGATATTTATGCGATTCCCGTAACCGGTGGTGAACCCCGCCAATTAACCTTTCACTCCTCGGTTGATGATATGGTGGGCTGGAGCAAGGACGGTAACATAATTTTTCGTAGTCGAAGAGAACCACCCTACTTTCAATGGCAGCTATATACAGTCACCCTTGAAGGTAGTAATCCTGAACGACTACCATATAAACGCGCTGCGAACATAACATACGAGCCAAATGGCAAACGCTCGGCGATAGTCCCGATCTTCTTTGGCTATCACCCATGGAAACGCTACCGCGGAGGTTGGCGTGAGAAAATATGGGTGGGAAATCCCGACATTCCAGAATACAGCCTTGTTAATCCCAGTGCGGGCAATACCAGTTCGCCGATGTGGGCTGATGATGGTAAAATTTACTTTGTCAGTGACAGTACTGGCAGATCCAATTTTTGGTCTATGACACCAGATGGAAGCAATCTTACCCAAGTGACTAATTATAATAAATATGATGTGCGTTGGCCGAGCCTTGATTCTGACCGGATTATTTTTCAATATGGCATGGATATCGTCATTCATCACATCAGATCCGGTGAACAAATTATCCCTGATATTTACGTGCCCAGCGATCTGTATGTTTCCCGTACAAAATTTATCAATCCAGAGAAATATCTTACTTCATGGTCGCTATCGGAAAAAGGTTTAAGACTTTTGGTTGCTGCTAGAGGTGAGATTTTCACTTTACCAGTCAAAGCATCCGGTTTAATCAGACAATGGACCTACAGCAGCGGTACCCGTGAAAAACACCCTGTGTTTATTCCTGAATCTGACGGTGCCGTTCTAACAATATCCGACCATTTTGGCGAGGATCAATTAGTACGATTGGAAAAATCTGGAGGAGATTTTAGCCTCATTGAGAATTCCCCTAATGTTGGTTGGAAACTTCGACCAGAAATTTCACCTGATGGCAAAATGTGTGCTTTTTCAGATCACACTTTCACTCTGTTTATAATAAATATGTCAAACGGTAAGAAATATTCAGTCGATAATAGTGGTTGGGAGATAGTCGATTATTCTTGGTCGCCGGATAGTCGCTATCTCGCATATACCACTGAAAACGACAATTTATTGCTATCAATCCACATATTTGATACAAAAACAAAGGATTCACATCTTATAAGCGATGTTAGATTTTCGACCTATAGTCCCGCTTGGGATCCCAAGGGACGATATTTGTATTGCGTGACTGACCGAAACTTTAACGCTTACCAAGACTATAATCGTGGTCTGTTCTATTTCGATAATTTGGGAACGCTCGCCCTATATCGTCTCAGTTATGAGTCAGTCAGCCCATTCGCTGCTCGAGGCGATGAATCACAAACAGATAATAAAGAACCTCATGACAAGGATTTTGATAAGAAAAAGGATGAAGATGATTCAGATGATGCCGCACCGATAATCATAGATTTTGTAGGTTTGGATCAAAGAATGGAGCCAATTCCTGTACGTGCAGGTAACTACTCCCAATTGACTGCAACGGATAATAAATTACTATATATTCGATCTGAACGCGGTGGGATTAATGGTGGACGAGAACAGAAAGACTATCAAGGTCCGTTTCTGATGCAGTATAACTTCTCTAAACGAGAGACTTCTAACATTGCTACTAAAGTGAACGGCTATACCGTTTCATTCGATTTAAGTACAATTGTAGTCAGGTCTGAGAAAAAATGGTATTGGGGAGATCCTGAAGCAGAAAATTTGCAATACAATGACGACCATCGGATAAATACCGATGACTGGAGTCTTGAAGTTACTCCCCGTGAAGAATGGCCCCAAATATTACACGAAGCATGGCGATTACAGCGAGATTTCTTTTATGACGCAGGGATGCATGGAGTTGATTGGGAGGATATCCTCGCAATGTATGAGCCGATGCTCGATAGAATAACCACACGAGATGACCTGAAGGATTTGATTAGAGAAATACAATCTGAACTTCAAGCCGGACATGCTTACATCGGTAATGGCGATCAGCCCTATCCTAAGACAACGTCAGTGGGATTTCTTGGTGCTGACCTTATACCAGACCACAAAAGTGAATACTATCGCATTGCAGGCGTTTTAAACCCAGAGCCCGGTACTAAAGATGGAAGTTCCCCATTGCTCCAGACGGATGCTAATTTTCTTGATGGTACTTATCTGTTGGCAGTCAATGGTCGCCAAACAAACTCTGGATTAAATATTTTGCGACTATTTCAAGACACCGCAGGTAAAGAAATCGCTCTACAAATTAATGAAAAACCTACATTAAAGGGTTCGCGAGAAATCATCGTGAAGACTCTTCCTTCTGAATACAGACTACGATATCTGAATTGGGTTAAGCAAAATCGTGAGTATGTGTTGGAAAAATCGGGCGGTAAAATCGGATATGTTCATCTGCCAAATATGGGCGGTAACGGGTTGAGTCAAATAGGCAGAGACTACTATTCTCAACGAACCATGCCAGCACTGATTATTGATGATCGCTTCAATGGCGGTGGTAATATTGCTGAGTATTTCTTAAAGATCCTTGAGTCCGATGTATGGGCTTTTCAGCAGTGGCGTAGGGGTACCATTGATCTAAAGCCTCATGGTGGGTATTTTGGTCATGTTTCAGTGCTTTGTAATGAAGAAACTTTTTCAGATGGTGAAACATTTGCTGAAGCGGTTAAACTTTTGGACATCGGAAAATTATTTGGTGAGCGGACTTGGGGTGGATGGATTTGGATCAGCGCACGACATCGCTTGATGGATAATGCCTTTATCTCAGAGCCTGAATTTGGCGGTTGGGGTCTCGACGGAAAGTGGTTGATTGAGGGTCATGGCGTTGAACCCGATGAGATTGTTGTAAATGATCCTGCCAGCGAAATATTAGGTATTGACAATCAACTCGATGCAGCAATTGAATATTTGCTTGAACAGTTAGATGAGAATCCTAAAAAATTGCCATTAAAACCAAAAGGTAAAATTGTTAAGTGAATTTGGAATCTATATTGTTGAGAATAAATTTTTACTGAATTGACAAAGAAATCACTATCACAATATTTTTTTATGAGATTGCTTCACTGCGTTCGCAAATTCGATTAAAGTAATGTATTAACAAATTTTAGGGGTTATTTTCTTTCTTTTTTACACTTACCTCAAGTGTGAATTTCATACCTTCGTCCATTTCAAAGGGAATTACCAAGACCATTGTTCCAGTTTTATGACTAATTGGTGTGATTTTCACCAACCACAACCAAGGGAATTGAAATATGAAATGTTAAATCCATGTCATAAAAATTCTGTTTTGCTGCTCCAGCGACAATGTTAATCAATTCACCGACACTATCCTGTACATCTCCACTCACCTTCTCAACTTTTTCACCAATCATCAGCTCATATAATTCTAAAGAAGTACTGAATGGCATGCTTAAAGCGACCGAGCCGGAAATTTCTCTGCCAGCAAAACCTATAATAGCGGAAATATCTCCCGTCGCATTCTGTTCATTTTTCAAAAATGGTGCTAACCGATTGGGAGTAAGTTCCAACATCGTTTCCATAGTAATGATGGTAGCGTTAATAAAAGGATTGATATACTTGATGTCCAATTTTATTCCTAATAAATTACATATTTTAGATAGACGGAAAAACAATAAATAGATTGATAATTTTAGTGAAAACTCATTTTAAATTAGAACCATAAATTTAAGACATGATTCTCTCAAAATCAAATATGCTCAGATTAGAAACATTTATTTACAGTTATTTAATCGTTTACTCAATTTGGTGCAATGGACATATCAACTATAATATCTTTGTATATAGACGGTGGTGTGTGCAGATTTTTGGAAGAGAAAATCTCTAAATCGCCATTATAGATTTTCAGACTAATATTATCTTTATCTGGAACGTTACAAAAGCTGTACATCCCGGTCTTTTTAGTAATGCATGATCTATTGTATTCATTGGATATTAAATTGACTTTTAAGCCACCGAGTCCATTTCCGCTCGATGCATCAATTACTCTCCCCAATACAGTTGGGTAATCTATTGCTTTGGCAGCATTAATAATCCCATACCCGTAATTCAGATCGGGAAATTGTGATCGATCAGAGCTTGACCTTAATGCTTCCCGTACTTTTGATGGACTCCAATCGGGATGAGCTTCGATAATTAGAGCTACTACACCAGCAGCAATAGGGCAGGAAAGCGAAGTTCCATTCCACCTCGAATATTCGTTCCATGTCATAGGTTTGACGCAAACGACCGCTCTTCCCAACGCAGCGACATCAGGCTTTATCCGGCCATCAGCAGTTGGACCCCGTGATGAAAATCCGGTCACTATTCCGTTGGAATCAACCGCTGCAATTGCCAATACATCCACCGCATCAGCAGGTGCGCCAATCGTAATCTTTTGAGGTCCGTCATTTCCGGCTGAATTGCATATTATTACACCAAGCTCACATGCTCTTGCAGCAGCACGTGTGATAAATGGTGTCACACCGTTATAATCGTCCTTGGAATACCATTTTCGATATGATAGGGAGCTTGAAACAACATCAACACCAAGCCACTCTAACCACTCAATGGCTTCAACCCAATAGTCCTCTTCAATTCGCAATTCAGAGCCTGTAAGTTCTGTCTTGGCTAATGCTACTGAAACGCCGGGGGCAATTCCCACCAACCTGCCTGGTTCTTTTCCCACGATGACTGATAAACACGCTGTTCCGTGGTTTGCCTGTCCTCGCTTGTCTGTTCGCGGGTCATATGACGGGTCTGAGTCACCAAATATAAAGTCGTATTGAGCAACCAAATCTATTCCTGCGAACGCTCGATGGTCAAGTTGAAAACCGGTATCTAACATCCCAAGCAGGACACCTTTTCCAGTAAAACCGCGCCGATGCGCCTCCACCGCACCACTTTGAGCATCTTGAACGTATGATAGACCGTAGTCACCAAGAGGAATCGAAAATGGTATATCAGAATATTCTATTACAGCGTGCTCTTTGCCAAGGGAATTATTGGCATCATCCATGACATTTGAATCCAATTGATATGAAGCCACAGACTGAGTTGATTGGACAAAATCAAATTTTTCAATCTTGGAGATTAATTGGTTAGATGCTACTACGCTGATTGCATTCATCCATTTTGACCTGCATACAACTTCGGCACCAAGGTCAGTGACAGCGGAAATGTAATCTTGGTTAATATCACTATCCATTATCGATAGACCAATACCCGCTTTAGCGCGCCTTTTCAACGATCTTGGCGACCATTTTGATTCCAATGAATCTAAGCTCACACCTAAATTGTTATTGATATAGTCTTTGTTAGCGAAAAGTATCCATGTACGCTCATTTCCGTAAGAACTATTTGAATGTAGAAAAAGAATAAATACCAGAAGGGAAATTGTGGATTTCATATTATAAATTTTTTGGGTGGAATCTGTATATAATGGCATTTAGAAAAACAGTCAAGCGAGCGACCAGAGGGCGGGTCTGACCGCTCGCTCATATACCGTACGAACTCAGTGGGCGATAGAGTCCGACGGATGATAATTGGAATTGACAATAATATCTATCCTGAATGTGTCTTTTACTATCTATCAATCAAAATCTTTGGTACAGCATAAGCCCTGTCTGTCTGTACGTTCACAAATTACTAATTAATTTGCATCTTAACTGTGTTGCAGATCAATAATTGGCAATAAAATGCCTATTTTTTTACGAAGATTTCCCGATTTTCGTATTTTTTGCATTTCCAACACCTGATGGACAGCAACTTTTTGCTTTACCGCGGTTAGAAACTTTTTCTGAATTGATGTCATTTTGCATTGCAAGGACATATTTCGCTGGATTGGCAATGAATTTTGCTTCGCTTCCAGAGCAATCCACATAATATCTTTTCGATTCATAATCGATGAATTTTGTATTTGCAACAAGGGAGTTTTCAGTACCGCTAACTGGGCAACGAAATTGCTTGACACCATCATTGCTTACAGAGATAATATTAGCCTCTACATATGGGCTTTCTTGAACTCTGGCTGACGCAGATGAATTGGTTGATTTTACACCAAAACCACATTGTGATTTATTAATCCTTTCAGCTTGTGCAGAAGTGTTCTTATTAAATCCACAACCCGCGCCTTTACAGGCGTAAAGAGTTGCGGTTGCGATAGTGAATAGTAAGACAAGTGCTATACTAAGTAATTTTTTCAATATTAGTCTCCTAAAAAAATATTAAACGTGATCAAGATTTTTGTGCCTGATCACCGTAAGTGATTGAGTAAAAATGGTTCTTTATTAGTGTTACGAGGTAATCCCTATATTAATAAGAGAACCGTATAAAATAATTATTTAATTTCCCACTCTACAACGTGGGTTCAGTGATTATCTATGTACTGATACTTCCAGCAATTTCAATAATCTTAATAAATTCCTCAGCGTTCAAGCTCGCTCCGCCAATTAGGGCACCATCTACATCGGGACAAGATAGCAATTCCATGGCGTTGCTGCTTTTAACGCTTCCTCCATATTGTACTACTATACCGTCAGCAAGTTCCTGAGTAAATCGATCCGCCAAAGTGTCACGGATAAATTTGTGAACGTCCTGTGCTTGGTCTGCCGTCGCCGTGAGACCTGTCCCTATTGCCCATACTGGTTCATATGCTATAACTAAGCGCTTTGCATTATCATTGTTCACATTCTTCAATGCTACTGTTAATTGTCTTTCAAGAACATCAAAGGTTTGGTTTGACTCTCGCTCATCCAAAGTCTCGCCTACACACACGATCGGTGACAATGTACTTTCTAACGTATTAAGTAATCGTTTATTTACTGTATCGTCAGTTTCACCAAAATATTGACGGCGTTCGCTGTGACCAATTAATACCCATTTACAATTAACTTCTAAAAGCATATCGGGTGCGAATTCACCGGTATATGCTCCCGATTTTGCCCAATGTATCGTTTGTGAACCAAATTCCAAATATTTAGCGTCAAACAAGGTTTGATACCAGGCAAGATGAATTGCTGGAGGAAATATTAAGACATTTACAAGTAATTCGTCAGGTAATCCTGCAATTATCGATTTTATTAACTCAGCACCTTCAGTGCCCTTGGTGTTCATCTTCCAATTACCGGCAATGGTAATTTTTCTCATAGTTTCACGCTGCGATCTGTCAGAGCCTCAATACCTGGCAACGGTTTGCTCTCTATGTATTCGAGCAGTGACCCACCGCCTGTAGAAACATGAGTCATGGGACCGTGAAGGTTAAATCTTCTAAGTGCTGCCATTGAATCTCCTCCGCCAACAACTGCGATTCCACCATCAGCGGTCAAGTTTACCAAATTTCTCGCAATCGCCCTTGTGCCTGTGGCGAACGGCTCCGACTCGAACATACCAACAGGACCGTTCCAGAAAACCGTTCCCGCTTCACGAATATAATTGACAAATTCAGCCCTCGCCTCTCGACCCAGATCAAGACCTTTCCAGCCATCGGGGATGTTATCCGAAGGGTATGTCTGCCGCTCAGTACCGTATTCGAGGTCTGTTGCGACAATCGAATCCTTGGGTAATACTATTTTGTGCGCCTCAGGACCCATCATAATTTCTCTCGCTGTCTCTAAATATTCTTCCTCACAAATTGAGTCACCGATTTTACCGCCCATGGCTTTAATCATAGTATAAGCCATGCCTCCACCAATTAACATTTTGTCAACACGTGGCAACAGTCTGTGGATAGTTTTCAATTTACTGGAAATTTTTGCTCCACCCACAATACCAATAAAGGGGCGACGTGGTTCAGAAAGTGCTCTGTCAAGAAACCTGATTTCTCGCATCATTAATCTTCCGGCGGCGGCACAGTTTGGGAAAAATTTGGTTATCCCCGATATCGATGCCTCGTGGCGATGAGCTGCACCAAATGCATCGTTAACAAACAAATCCCCAGATTGAGCCAATGCCTCTGCAAATTCTGGGTCATTAGTAGCTTCACCTGGATGAAACCTGACATTTTCCAAAAGCAACACTTCCCCGGGTCCGAGTTCATCTACCATTTTGGCAACTTCCGGTCCGATGCAATCAGGTGCGAATTTAACTGTTAGCCCCAATAATTTACTCAATTCCTTGGCAACGGGCTTCAGCGTATATTTTTCAACGCGCTTACCTTCTGGGCGTCCCAAATGGCTGAGCAATATCGCCGATGAATCATAATCAAGGATATTATGAATTGTGGGGAGAGCAGCCTTGATGCGTGTAAAATCCCTCACATTGCCATCTTCATCTATTGGAACATTAAAATCAACCCTGACCATAATTTTTTTCCCTGCAAGTGGAATATCGTCCAGACTAAGTTTTTCAAACTGTCGGCTCCCATTATTCGAAACGTACAAACCCATCAGATTTCCTTTTTACTACATATGAGTAATACTACTTAACCTAAATTGTGGTAATTAATATAAAGAAACATTACAATTTTATAAATTAACTTGTGTTAGAACACAATTGATTGAGTTAAACTAATTTTTCGGTTAGATCAACCACACGGTTGGAATATCCCCATTCATTATCATACCAACCGATAACTTTGACGAGGCGTTTTCCCACAACCATAGTCAATGGTGCATCAAATACGCAGGAATAAGGATTCCCGATTATATCCGATGATACTATTGGATCGGTGCAGTATTCCATTATCCCCTTTAATCCTTCTTCCGAAGCCAATTTCATCGCTGCATTAATTTCTTCTATGCTTGTATCGGTAGCAAGCTCAGCGGTCAGATCAACGATAGACCCATCAGGAACAGGCACACGAACTGCGAATCCGTCAAGACGACCCTTTAGTTCCGGAATAACTAATCCAATTGCACGGGCAGCTCCGGTTGAGGTTGGGATTGTATTGACCGCAGCAGCTCTCGATCGACGTAGATCGCTGTGTGGAAAGTCTAACAGGTTTTGATCGTTGGTGTAACCGTGGATAGTGTTCATCAACCCCTTCACCAATCCAAAGTTATCATTTAACACCTTCACCATCGGTGCAAGACAGTTAGTCGTGCAGGACGCATTAGATACAATTTCGTCATCTGATTTCAAAATATTGTCATTCACTCCGAGTACCACGGTAGCGTCTATTTCACCCTTGGCAGGTACGGTCAGAACAACTTTTCTCGCACCGGCTTGGAGGTGCAACGCACACTTTTCACGAGTATTAAAAACACCAGTTGACTCGATCACAACATCAACACCAAGCTCGCCCCAGAGCAACTGAGCCGGGTCTCTTTGTGATAAGACCTGTATTTCTTTGCCATCAACGATGATAGAATCATCAGAGCTTGTGACAATCCCAGGATATCTTCCATGTGTGGAGTCATATTTTAACAAATGAGCAAGTGTTTTTGTACTGGTCAAATCATTAATGGCGGCAATTTTATAGTTACCGCGATTCATCATCTCTCTGAATACAAGACGACCAATTCTACCAAACCCATTTATTCCTATTGTAATAGACACAATTACCTCTTTTTAACTGTTTATCATTAAAAATTTATATTAAATATTTTGGAAATTTTCAACTGTTATCCAACCGGAACGGAACCCGGAAATTTTAGCGTTTTGGCTTCATAGCCTGCCGCAAGCTGACCACATGCGGCTCCTATGTCTGCACCCTTGCTGGTGCGACGGGTTACTTTTACTCTATTTTTCAATAAAGTATTGACAAAGCTGTCAACTTGAAAGTTATCAGACCGAGAAAATTTACCATAACCACCATTAAACTCCATAATATTCACTTTTGAGCGCAATCCACGTAATAATTCCGATAACCTTTCAGCATCATCATCTGAATCATTAACATTTTTTAGTAAAAGATAGTTAATTGAAACCCTGTCACCTGATGAAAGTGCAAATTTGTTAGCAGCCATAATTATTTCTTTAATCGTATATTTTCTGTATGTTGGGATTAAAGATTGACGTTGCTCCTCTGTGGTGGCACTGAGCGACACCGCAAGATTTACTTTCAGGTTACTACTAATCATAGCTTCAATGCCCGGAACCAAGCCAAACGTGGAAATTGTGATTTTTCGTTGTGGAAATCCGATTCCATTCGGATCCGTCAACAATTCAATAGACTTAAAAACTTCTTTGCGATTTAGCAACGCCTCGCCCATCCCCATAAACACAATATTATTAAGCTTTTTGCCTGCACTCTTTTCCATTTCAAAAAACTGTCCGACAATTTCACCCGCACTAAGATTTCGCTGAAATCCTATTCCACCAGTTGCACAAAACTTACATCCTACTACGCATCCAACTTGAGAAGACAAACAGGCTGTCAGCCTGTCATTATCTTGAATAATAACAGCTTCAATACGGCTACCCTCTTCCATTTTAAACAGAATCTTTTGGGTATCATCTTCCGCATTTTCAACTGCGAGAATCGAAGGAAGCCTCACGGTAGCAACTTCTTTCAGTTTTAACCGTAAGTCGAGACTTAAGACGCTGATATCATCAATGCTGTTGACACGATTTCGATAAATAGAGCGATAAGTCTGCTTTGCCCTGTATTGTGATACGTCAAATTGACCGAGCACCGTCTTTATCTCAGAAACTGAACTGCCTAATAGGTTAACCTTCAAGGTTATAACTTTCTGTTTTATAGAATATTAATGCGAATATAATTATTAGGGTATTAATTCGTAAATCAAATGATACCGTTAAATTTGTGCCTTAGATCGCGTCAAATATTATCGGTAAAATCCATAGTTTAATCTCAACTCTTTAGTAAGTTAATTCCCTAAATAAATTGGTGCAATCATATACAACTAAAGATGAAATATTAGTATAAAATAACCCAAAAATCAACATTTTGATTACATTTACGATATTACTACACAATTGCTGCCCCATAGCTTAAAGAAGTTGCTTAACTGGAACAGTTACTATATTTTGACGTATAACTTTTTTACAAGTAATTATAACGATTGATGTATTGTAGATTCATAAAACTGGAATATAATGACCCAAAATAATGACAGCGATGTAAATGCGGTAGCCGAGTTAAATGCGGCACGAGACCAAATTATCAAGGAATTGGGCAAGGTAATTATAGGTCAGACAGAAATTATTCACCAGCTCTTGATAGCCATGATTTCTGGTGGACACTGTCTTTTGGTCGGTGTGCCGGGTCTGGCAAAAACATTGCTAATCAGTTCGCTCGCACGTGTGCTCGATCTCAAGTTTAATCGGATACAATTCACACCGGATTTGATGCCTTCTGATATAACAGGAACCGAAATAATTGAGGATGACATATCTACTGGTCGAAAAAAATTCCGTTTTATCGAGGGTCCTGTGTTTTCGCAATTGCTTCTTGCTGATGAAATTAACCGTACCCCGCCTAAAACCCAAGCAGCCTTGTTGCAGGCAATGCAAGAGCATAATGTAACCGCTGCGGGCCAGACATATACACTTGAAGAACCATTTTTTGTACTGGCTACGCAGAACCCTATCGAACAAGAGGGGACTTATCCACTTCCCGAAGCACAGCTTGATAGATTTATGTTTAACCTTTGGTTGGATTACCCCTCTGAGACTGAAGAAAAGGAAATCGTCCGCACTACGACATCTGAATATAAACCTGATTTGAATGTTACACTGAATGCAAAAGATATTATCAATCTTCAGCGACTCGCCCGCAGAGTTCCCGTTTCAGATAATGTCATTTCATATGCAGTAAACATCGTCCGCAAAACCCGACCGGGTAGAGTTGACAGCCCTGACTTTATTAAGCAATGGCTGACTTGGGGCGCAGGACCCCGAGCATCGCAATACATCATTATCGGTGCGAAAACACGAGCAATACTTGATGGCAGACCTACACCAGATATTGAGGATGTACGAGCTATTGCCAAACCAGTGTTACGGCACAGGTTGGTTACGAGTTTTAATGCAGCCGCTGAAGGGATAACATCTGTGGATATTGTAGATAGATTGCTCAAAGAAATTTCGGTGGATTAACAATTATTTGTCAGCTAAATTAATGAATATTGATTCTTGGAACCCGCAACACCTATTTTCCGAGCGACGGGCAGGAATGTCAGTCCTCCCCGATTTTGGATGAGATTTAATTGAATAGTAAGAACAGCTTACTCGATCCATATTCGATCAATCGCCTTTCTAACTTACAGGTCAAAGCACGTGCTGTAGTTGAGGGGTTCCTAACCGGTCTTCACCAAAGCCCCTATCATGGATTCTCAGTTGAGTTTAGCCAACATCGTCAGTATATGCCGGGAGATTCTTTGCGCCATCTTGATTACAAGATTCTCGCCAAAACGGGTAGATACTATATTAAACAATACGAGGAAGAAACTAACCTAAAGGCATATATACTTTTTGATCACTCGGGCTCTATGCGCTTCGGATCTAAGGAAATAACCAAGCTGGAATACGGCAAAGTGCTCGCCGCATCGTTATCGCTATTATTGTTGAAACAGCGAGATGCGGTGGGATTGATTACCTTCGCCGGAGAAGTCACGAGTATTTTACCCCCCAAGTCAGCGTTGGGATGGTTAGAAACATTGTCGAATCAGTTAAACGATACCGTTGGTGAAGGCAGCACGTCGGTGACATCATCTCTGTTCAATGTAGCCGAACGCATAAAACGACGCGGACTTGTAATAGTTATTTCTGATTTGCTCGATGACCCGGACAAAATAATTGCGGGGTTCAAAGCCTTGCGCCATGTTGGACACGATATGATAGTTTTTCAAGTTCTTGACCCCAAGGAAATCACATTTGATTATCCCAAGGACGCTCGCTTCCAAGACCTTGAGTCCGGTCAGATATTACCGAGCAAACCCTGGCACATTCGGGATGAATACCAGAAATCGGTCAATGAATTTATTGATAATATCAGAGTTAATTGTCGCGCACACAATATTGATTATCACCTCTTCACGACCGACATTCCATATAGTCTCGCTCTATTTGAGTTCCTTGACCGTCGTAGGCGAATGTTTTAACTTCCCAATATATAGATTTATTTCAGCTATATAACAGTACATCTTCGGGGTGGATCCACCCTAATTGTCATTTGCTTATTGCATCCCCACGAAATCCATATCGGTTGGTATTTTTCAGAAAATTAACTAACTCAATAAAAGATGGGTTGCTCGAAATTAATTCAGCGAGATTATCATCAACAATTACAGCTTGGAACAACATTGTACGATCACTTCTTCCTGTAAAATAGCAATTTTGACACCCCTCTCCATGTTGCAATAATGTGTCGGGTGGCAAGTCAAGTTTGGAAGCCATCTCAACATTTAGAGGATGTTGTTTTTTACATTTTGTACATATCAGGGGAACGAGACGCTGAGTGATAATTAGCTTCAACGTATTTGCTACCGATAGCGTGTCCACACCGCTCCTAATCAAATGCAATATTACCTGAGATGCATGTTCCATCGGCAATGCGGCTAATACCAGATTATCTGAAACAGCAAGTTCCACTGCCATCTGAATAACCTTGGGACTTTCTAATGAACCGACCATTATCACATCGGTATCTTGCGGACCTATATTCTCCAATGCTGTTTCGTATGTATTTGGACCGTCTCGGTTTACCAATGTTTGTGAAACATGTGGGAGATTCGCTTCAATTGAGTCTTCAATTGAAAAAATATTCTTGGACTGATAAGGAATGCTGGAAAGGAAGGTATATAGCGTAGTGCTCTTTCCATTGCCCGCTGGTGATGCGACCACAATAAGACCTGCTGGATCGCTTAAAATTTTTCTTACTTTTGGAATATCATCTTCGCCAATACCCAATGTATCCATCGTTCGTCGCCGCGTCATTCCAGTAAATTTCAAAACCGCCTTTTCCCCGTTATACAAAGGAAAAGTAGCCAAGCGTGCCTTCACCGAGGTTTTCTCGATCATCAATTCTAACCTACCCATTTGTGGCTGTGAGCGTTTTTGGGTATCGATATCACACTTTATCATCAGTGTATTGCGTAAATGCAGAATTTGATCCGGGTTTAATCTTCTCGCCGGTAATGGAACTGAGTGTAAGCAGCCATCAATCCGTACTCCGAGATAAAACTCGCGCCTACCAAAAGTCAAGTGTATATCACTGGCTTTTAACAGATACCCAAGTGCCAACAGCAAGTCTATTACACGCCCTGCGTCAAACTCCGGTTTCTCCAGCAAATACGCAAAGCCGTCATAAAAATCCCTGATGTTTTTATTTGCGCGCACCAAATTGTTATAGATCCGGTTCAAAGCATATTGCAAGTCGCTTCGGATGGCAAAGCCTGCGCTTACGGATTTATTTACTATTCCCTCAAGCATTGAGATCAATCAGGTTGGCGTGTTCGATCCGGTGTTACAATTGTATGGGATGCCAAATTTTCTGGAGTAGTAATAATATCTGCCAAATTTATTTTTCCTTTTCAAATTCATTTTCTGCCAACCTATACGCCAACCCAAACAACACACCTCTTTCACTAACGGTTATGCGATCTTTTTCCAAGATATTCATTACATGGTCTAGTATTAATACACCTCCATGAATGCTATTTACAACATTCAGAGGCATACCAGGTAAATTTTTTCTTTCAATCGATGTCATGCTTAACAATTTTTTGCTTAATGCCGAAATGTAATCATGCTGTAACACCACTCCTTCAAATATTCCAATAGAATAATTAGCAAGCTTAAGAAATATTGAGGCAACTGAGGTAATGACTCCAGAAACACCTATAAATTTACAATCATTGACGAGCCTTCCCACCCAAGGATTAAATAGAACTTCGACAGACTGTTTTGCCCGCTCTACTTCTAATTGATTTGGTGGATCATACCTAAAATGTTTATTTGAGGTGCTAATCCCTGCAATTGGGATACTTGATGTCCAATTTGGTGAGACCCCAATTCCGATTGACAACTCGCTCGAACCACCTCCAATATCTAATACAGCACTTTCGACAGATGAACCAGTTTGTCCGAATTGCCCCAACCAGGCAAGTCTGGCTTCTTCAACCTCAGATATTACATTAAGCTCTAATCCTATTTCCCTTGTCATATCGGTAAACAGTTCGGTATTATTTGCATTACGCAAAGCATGTGTTCCAATGGCACGTATTCTTTCACATCCCAGCTCATTTGCCCTGAGCATTAACTCATTGAGATATTTTCTATTGCTTGCAATTGTATCATCATTGAACTGATTACCAGTTCGCAGATCCAAACCTAATTTATTGCCTACTAATCCTCGCTCAATTAGATTCAATTTGTTTACTTCTGTGTCAGCAACCAAATGTGTAGTGCTGTTAGTCCCGATATCAATTGCCATTATGCGCAAATAAATTTCCCTAAATATAATTTCACCTGTCTAATAATAATAATATAAACGGCTTTCGCAAGAGACTGGTTCAATACATAAGCTATTTAGATTTAATTGTGATTAGGAGGACAGACATTACTATCTGTCAAATGTTCGCTTAATATTGATGTCTGTTGCAAGTCACCACTCATCACTATTATGTGCCAACACATGTAAACCATATATACTCGAAGTTGCAAACTAATCGTCTAAAAATTATATTAAGGGTTTAAGGTAATAACAAGAAAATATGAATAGACTATTTATACTTGACGGCACGGCATTAATTTTCCGTAGCTTTCACGCATTTTCGCACGGAACGCCCCTGACAGCTCATGGCAAGAATGTCGGGATGATATATGGCTTTTTACTGTCGTTGCTAAAATTAATCCGTGAAGAGCAACCGGATTATCTCGCTGTCACATTTGACACTGGAGCACCTACTTTCCGCCATAAAATGTACTCTGAATATAAAGCTAACCGACCACCGCTTGACGAGGAGATCAGACTACAGATGCAGCCCCTATATGATATTATTGACTTGATGAAGATCCCCCAAATCGCTCTTGAAGGTTGGGAAGCAGATGACGTGATGGGAACACTTGCGGTCAGAGCCGAGCTGGTAAATATGGAGGTTTTCCTGGTTACCGGCGATAAAGATTTCTATCAGTTGGTCAATGATAAAATCAAGGTTTATACTCTCCCAACCCGTAAAAATCCGAGCCCGATAATTTATGACATCGAAGGAGTTAAAACTAAATTTGGCGTATACCCTCACCAAATAACCGATGCTCTCGCCCTGATTGGCGACAGCTCCGACAATGTTCCCGGCGTTCCTTCGGTTGGACCAGTGACAGCAGCTAAACTTATCGAAGAATTTGACACGTTGGAAAACATTTTAGCATCAGCCGGTCAAATTAAACGTAAAAAGCTCAGCGAAAATTTGCTCAATAATGCGGAGCAGGCTCGCTTTTCACATAAGCTTGTGGTTATAGATACTGATGCTCCAGTTGAATACACTCCAGAGCAATTGACTTACGGTCCAATTAACAATGCAGATTTTCGTAAGCAACTACTACACCTTGATTTCGTAAATGTTATACGTCAATTAGATTTGACCAAGCCACAGTCTATAGTCGATGCCCCCATTATTGAATCTGTCCCTGATCAAGATCTGAAATACCGCACAGTCACCAATGAAAAGGAGCTTAATCAATTGATGAGTGTGCTTCTCGGATCAACGGTGGTGTCCTTTGACACTGAAACAACGGGATTAGACCCGATGAGAGCGGAATTAGTAGGATTATCATTTTCTATCACTCCAAAAGAGGCGTGGTATATTTCTGTCAATCATTTTACAGACGTGCCAGCTACATTTTCACCAACTACCTCTCCCCTGCTCCATCCTGATGCTTCCATTGAAACTCAATACATTTTGGACAGGCTAAATTCATTCTTCACAAATGCTGCTATCACCAAAACCGGTCAAAACCTGAAGTACGATTTACATGTATTGCTCAGCTATGACATAAATGTAATGGGTGATAAGTTTGACACCATGATCGCCTCATATCTGTTAAACCCCGGCGGAAGACAGCATAACCTTGATGCACTTTCAGAGGCAAATTTGGGAATAATTAAAATCCCAACAAGTGACTTAATAGGATCTGGCTCCAAGCAAATCTCTATGGCGGATGTAGATCTTAGCGAAATCTCTGATTATGCTTGTGAGGATGCCGATGTTGCTCTCAGGTTGACAGAATTGTTTAGACCGCAAATTGAACATGGCGGATTTAAGTCAATTATGGAAAAAATTGAGATCCCTTTAGTAAATGTTCTCTTACAGATGGAACAAACAGGAATTAAAATTGATGTAGAGTTGCTGGCAGAATATTCTGCAAAATTTGCGGAGGAAATTGGCGAGCTTGAGCACGATGTTTATACACTTGCGGGCACAGAGTTTAACATGAACTCAACTCAGCAACTCGCCAATATTCTGTTTAACGAGCTTGGGTTGCCGACTGGCAAGAAAACCAAAACAGGATTTTCGACAAACGTTACGGAGTTGGAACGGTTAGCTCCATTACACGACATGCCAAAAAAATTATTACGCTACCGCCATCTTGCCAAGCTAAAATCGACATATGTCGATGCATTACCGAGAATGGTTCATCCCATAACCGGACGTGTACACACGAGCTACTCTCAGGTTGTGGCAATCACTGGCAGGTTGTCATCTAACGATCCAAATTTGCAGAATATACCGATTCGCTCGACCGAAGGCGGTCAAATACGAAAGGCATTTGTCGCCGGACATCCGGGTTGGTTGTTGGTATCCGCTGATTATTCACAAATTGAGTTGCGTGTCATGGCTCACCTTGCTGGCGACGAAAAATTGATCCAAGCGTTTAACGAGGGAGTGGATATACATCGGATGACAGCAGCTTGGATGCACGACATGCCACCCGAGCTAATTACCTCCGACATGAGGCGACAAGCCAAAGAGGTGAACTTCGGAGTTTTGTATGGAATGGGAGCTTTTGGACTGGCACAGAGACTGGGAATAACCCGCAAAAGAGCACAAGAGTTTATCACGCAATACTTTGAAAAGTTTGCTCGTGTAAAGGAATTTATTACAGAAACTATCGAGACAGCTCGAAAAAATGGTTTTGTCGAAACTATGGCAGGCAGGCGACGACCACTGCCTGATCTATCCGCAAATAACCACATTAGTCGCATGAACGCCGAACGAATTGCGATCAATACTCCTATTCAGGGATCTGCTGCAGACCTGATGAAAATTGCCATGATAAACGTACACGATGCATTGCAAAAAGAAAACCTAAAATCAAAAATGCTCTTGCAGGTGCATGATGAGCTTGTTTTTGAGGCTCCGCCGGAAGAACTTGAAACATTGAACAATTTGGTGCGAACAGGAATGTCCGCCGCAATGGAGCTAAAAGTCCCACTTGATGTTGATATTAGTTGGGGTAACAATTGGCTTGAAGCGCATGAATAACATATCATTGCGAAATAGCGGTCAGTTTGAATTACCGAAGTTGCGAGGAATGAAGTGACGAAGCAATCTCATACTTCCTTATTAGAATTTAGATTGTTTCACTACGTTCGTAAATTCGTTGTAATTTTCGCACTCAACACACGAATACCATAATTGAGCAAAAAAACAATATATAAATTCACCGACCCATCTATCCATCCGAGTCGAGTGGCAAAGACGATCATCAAGCGTGCGCTAAAAGAAGATTTCGGAAAACGTGGTGACCTTACCTGTCGGGCAGTGGTTGACTCTGAGCTACGAGGAACGGCGGTTATAAATGCCAAAGAAAATGGGATTATTTCCGGGCAACTTATCGCTAAAGAGGTATTCAAAGAGGTTGCCAAAGACACTCATTATAAGGTACTCTGTCCCGATGGAACACAGGTAAATACTGGAGATGAAATCGCTCGTATTGAAGGAAAAGTATGGACAATTTTAGGTGCAGAACGAACCGCGCTGAATATTCTCGGCAGGTGCAGCGGAATATCCACGCTGACGAGAGCCTATATGAATGCGATTGCGGAAACCAAAGCTGTTATCACCGACACCCGCAAAACTGCCCCGGGGCTGAGGTATCTTGATAAAGCTGCCGTGGTTGTGGGTGGAGGAACGAATCATCGCTATGCCCTACATGATGCATTCCTGATTAAAGAGAACCATCTTAAAACTCCAACAAGTATCGAGGATTCTATTCTGTCCTGTAAGCAGTTTGCGGCAACGCATGGTCGTTTTAAGATCATGGTTGAAGTCGAGAACATCTCGCAGTTTGCTGAAGCAAATCGAGCAAAACCTGACCGCATTCTGTTGGATAACATGAGTATAACTGATATATTATATTGTGTTGGTCAGAATAAAAACAAAATTGAATTAGAAGCCACCGGTGGTATAACTCTTAGCAACGTTTTCGATTATGCAAAGACTGGTGTTGACACCATATCCATTGGCAGTCTAACTCACTCAGTACGTAATTTCGATTTATCTTTGCTACTTGTAGATTGTGGATGAGTCTTTATGATACTAATTGATGAATGTTGAGTCTAATCAAATATTACAAATAATTGAAACGAGGATATTATGACAATTGATAATGAGACAAGCTATCGCAGGCTATTTCGCTCTGATGAAGATCGGGTGGTCGCAGGAATTTGTGGGGGATTAAGTGAATATTTTAGCATTGATCCCGTGTTGATCAGGCTTTTGTGGTTGGTATCCATCATGCTCGGTGGCGGAGGACTGATTATATATTTGCTGGGATGGTTGCTTATTCCACGCCGACCAATGGATTTGGGATAGTGCTTGGGTTTGGGGCTCTGGGTTTTAATTTTCATTTTAGAATTGACTAAAGTCTAATAAGAACCATGCTCACACAAATTATTAAAAGCGACCATTGAGACGATACACAACATACTTGGTCGTGTTTTTGACTTGGATCATTCTGTCGCTGACCGGATTCTTTTTTGTCAAAGACCGATTGGATATTACCTGGGATTGGCTCGTACTTGGATTTGGTATTATTCTAATTTTGAATTCCTATGTACGTAAAAATAGTCAAATTATCATGGGCGTTATATTGACGATTACCTTTGGTGCAGTAACCCTGTTCAATACCGAAGTGCTCGATTTTCCAAGATGGCAACTATGGTCAGTCTTTTTTACCGCCTGCGGTTTGAGCTTGATGATACTATGGACCAGAAAATTTGTACGGGGTTGGATACTGTTGCCCGGAGGCATATTATTATTCGCTGGGGGCACGGGTTTTGCCACGGATGGTTGGTGGCACTATCAACGAACCCTGCGAGAAATAGCCAACCTTTGGCCAGTGATGATCATTTTCCTCATTGCTATTGTTGTCATCCAGCGTAATATCACTCGTGAACAGAAACATATTGTCAAATAGTGACGTATTATACTGAAAATTGAAAAGTACTAAAAGTAAAGTTAAAAGTTTAAGTGTTAGAAAGTAAATCGATATTTTGAGTATTATTTTATTATTTGATCCGGGGATCGGGCAATTATTAAGTTGCAACTTGTGACTTTTAACACGAGACTTTTGACTTGTTTACCCTCTTGGATAAATAATCCATGAGAAAAGTCTTCCTTCTAATTCTTGATGGCTATGGAAATGGTAAGCTTACCAATACTAATGCCGTACATATGGCAAATACTCCATTTCTCGATTCCATGACCACCCGTTGGACTTCAACCGAACTCAAAGCTTCGGGAACCGCCGTCGGTCTTCCCGCTGGTTTGATGGGAAACAGCGAAGTTGGACACCTTAATCTCGGTGCCGGTAGGATTGTTTTTCAAACTATATCTCGAATTGATAAGGCAATTGCAGATGGTAGCTTTTTTTACAATTCTGCGATTGTCAATTCTATAGAATATGCTAAGAAAACTGGCAGACCACTCCACCTCCTTGGTCTAATCTCGGACGGTGGTGTACACAGCTCAATGAATCATGTCAAAGCTATTCTTGATTCAGCGAAAAGAAACAATTGTAAGGATGTCTTTCTCCACGTATTCACAGATGGCAGAGATACTCCTCCACAGAGTGGGTTGAAATTTGTACTTTCGATTGAAAAATATATGGCAGAGATTGGCTTAGGCAGGATCGCCACGATCTCAGGCAGATATTGGGCGATGGATCGGGACAAGAGATGGGATCGTGTACAAAAGGCTTATAACGCCTTGGTAAATGGCGAAGGAGACCCATTTGACACCGCTGAAAAAGCGATTATGGCTGCTTATCAAAACAATACCACCGATGAATTTATTCCACCGTCAATTATTTCGTCAGATGGCAAAAGCAATCAAATAAGCATGGGTGATGCCGTTTTATTCTTCAATTTCAGAGCAGATCGAGCCCGCGAACTGACTTTGGCTTTGACTGATCATAACTTTTCGGAATTTTCGACTGCTAAATTAGATCTGCATTATACTACCATGGCGAAATATCATGCTGATTATGAATTTCCAACTGCCTTCAAACCGGTAAAGCTGGTAAACTTACTCGGAGAGGAGATTGCTCGAAACGGATTGAAACAGTTCCGAATTGCGGAAACCGAAAAGTATGCTCATATCACTTTTTTCTTCAATGGTGGGGTGGAGCAACCCTTACCCAATGAATCACGCTCACTTGTACAATCTCCTAAGGTAGCAACGTATGATCTTCAACCGGAAATGAGCGCAAACGAAGTTGCAGACAGAGCACTGAATGCCCTGGAAATGGATTACTCTTTCATTTTGCTTAACTTTGCAAATCCGGATATGATCGGGCATACCGGCAGCTTACCGGCGGTTGTCAAGGCACTAGAAGCCTTAGACCCATTGGTAGAATCGATTGTAAAGAAAGCACACACCCGGGAGTTTGACTTATTCATAACAGCAGATCATGGAAACTGTGAAGTAATGGTTGATGAAGATGGACAGCCTCATACTGCACACACTACCAATTTGGTACCTTTTGTGTACGCTCCTTTTGATGACAATGGCAGACAACTTAGAGCAGGGGGCGTTCTCGCTGATGTTGCACCGACTATTTTAGAGCTACTGAATATTTTAAAACCGAGTGAAATGAATGGATTAAGTCTTTTTATGGATACTAAAGCACTATGACATCTGAAGATAAGTTTAACCCACCCGAATATCGTCTGTTTTCGATTGAAGAAGCCAATAAATTATTACCTGAATTGGAAATTGATTTTGTGAAGCTTAGAAATTTAAATCGTGAAGTTTCCATTATCGTTGAGGAAAAGAAAAAGTTGTCTAAAGACAATGGGAAAATTCATCTGAGTCCCGAAAAACCTCCTGCTGAATTAGAGATATTGACAAATAACCTTGAAACTATTAGTAAAATGGTCGATAAAATTCAAGACTTAGGTATAATTATCAAGGATATTGATACAGGATTGGTAGATTTCCCACACAGGCGTAATGATCGGATTGTTTATTTGTGCTGGCAGTCAGGTGAAAAGGAAATTAACTTCTGGCATGAAATTGAAGCTGGTAAAGCCGGTCGTAAGCCATTGTAAAATGGAATGGAGTATAATACAATGAAAATAGATAGATTTGTCATATTAACATTAATGGTGACAACGACCATGTTGGGTAAACTTTCAGCCGCAGGTCCAATTGACAATAACGGTTTACCTGAATACCATAATTTTAGCGTTGAAGAAGCCAATAAATTGTTACCTGACGTAGAAAAATGTATGAATGCAATAAATGACCTGAAGGATGACACCTCAAATACCAAAATAGAAAATATGAGCCCTGATGAACTCCAGTTAAATAAGGAATATTTGACTGCTAACATCAAATACATCAATAGCTTGATGAAGCGATTAGAGAAAGCTGGAGTAATACTCAGGCACATGAAGGTTGGTTTAGTAGATTTTCCGCACATGCGAGAAGGCAGAGTGGTATATCTGTGCTGGCAGGCAGGAGAAAATAAAATAAGGTACTGGCATGAAATTAATGGAGGTAAAGCTGGACGCAAACCGTTATATTTCTAAAGGCAATATTTTTTTTGTATTACACCACCAAGATAAAAATAAGGAATAAATTACACTATGATTGAAAGAACCACTAAATTTTTTCTTGTAATAACAATTATGTGTTACAGTGCATCTTTTGCGGCAAATGCACCCCAGTTGGAAGATAAAGTTCGCGAACTTGAATTGAAAAATGGTCTTAAAATAGTTGTGGTAGAAAGACACTCAACACCAGTGTTTTTTTCACTAATCAGTTTCCGCGTTGGCTCCACCATCGAAGAAATTGGCAGAAGCGGCTTGTCTCATTTTATGGAACATATGCTCTTCAAGGGTTCACAGAAACTGGGCACGACAAATTATAAAAAAGAGATTCCGCTAATGGCAGAGCTTGAGGAGACTGGCACTCTTATGAGGAATCTTCAAGTTGGAATACAGCCTTGGCGATTTAAGATGTTTGAAGAATACGCCACGGAGGTCAAGCAAAATTTAACCCCTGAGCAGCGTGAGGAATTTGGCAGTGATGAAGCTTCTACCTGGAAAACTGTGAGTAAAATACTCCCCCATAATTCGGCTGATCTGCCACAGGAATGGCAAAATTCACCTTGGGTTATCAAGGATGATGATACTAATTATTGGGAAGATTACCAAATGGTAATCGAGTTGCGTTCAAAAATTGCCGAATTACTGACAGAACAACGGGAGTATATCTTTCAGACTGAACTCGATGCAGTGTATGATGAAAATGGTGCAAAAATGCTCAATGCGGGCACTTCATATGACATGACAATGTATATGGTAGGATTACCTTCAAATTGCCTCGACCTGTGGGTATTTATGGAATCTGATCGCTTTAAGAATCCCGTGTTCAGAGAGTTTTATTCTGAGCGTGAAATTGTTCAGGAGGAGCTACTTGGACGGCTAAACTCACCACGTGGAGTACTGTTTGCCAGTATGATGCAAACGGCGTTTGTCGCTCATCCATACGGCAGACCGATAATTGGCTGGCGTGAAGATCTGAAGTTGACATTACGCTCTGAAATGGAGGATCACTTTCGTAAGTTTTATGCCCCGAACAACTGTCAAATTACAATAGTTGGCGATGTGGATACTGACGAGGTATTTAAATTGATGAAAAAGAATTTCAGCTCTTGGAAAGCTGGTGAGGTCGCCCACCAAGTCACGGTGATTGAGCCCGAACAGATTGGCGAAAAACGGATGGCAGTTGAGTTTAAGTCCGAGCCATCCATGATGATTGGTTACCACATACCAGCGGCACCGCATCCTGATAATTATGCCTTACAAATTATGGATATGGTTTTGACATCAGGAAGGACATCGCGGCTATATAAGTCAATCTATGAAGAAGGACAATTGACTGGAAGACCACCATATACATATCTCGGACCCGGAGACAGATATGCAGGACTGTTTCTGTTTGGAGCATCTCCTAACAGCAATCACAGTGTAGAAGAAGTCGAGCTGGCAATCTATGCAGAAATCGAAAAATTGAAGACTGAGCTTGTCTCAGACAACGAGTTGCAAAGGATGCACAATAAGCATCAAAATTGGCAACTACAGAGAATGAGATCAAATCAGTGGTTGGCATTCACACTATCTGGCTCATTTTTAGATCGAGGCAATTGGCGAGCTGTAATAGATGATTACGATAGACTAATGAAGGTAACCCCTGATGACATTCAGCGAGTTGCGAATAAATATTTTAAAAAGAAAAATCGCACCGTTGCATTTATCGTAAAACCTGAAACAGAAATCATCGAGGAAGTTCAACAATGAAAAATCTATTTACATCAATAATTATTATGACTTTTTTTATCACATTGTTGGCTCCAAGTACAATATGGGCTAAAAGCCCTAAAACATACCATGACATAGAGATACCACCACTTGAGTGGTCGCTGCCGCAGTTTCAGCAATTCACCTTAAGCAATGGCATCTCTGGTTTGGTGGTCGAAGATCACGAAGTTCCTCTCGTTGATTTTTATCTCTCTTTTCCCTCACCATTTGACCCAGTCGACAAGGTGGGTCTGTCAGAGATGACTGCATGGGCACTACGTAATGGTGGTGGCGTAAATCTTTCGGCTGATAGCCTTAACGAATTGATCGAATTTAAGGCAGCAAATATAAGCACTAATGCTGGGCAGGAAAAACTTAGCATCAGCGGAAATTGTATGTCTGATGATCTTGACCTAATGATGGAATTAGTAGCTGAATTAATTTACCATCCTGCCTATCCTGACGAAAAGATTGAGATGAAACGTAACACAATGCTTGAAGGCATTCGACGCAGTAATGACAATCCTCGTGGAATTGCCTTCCGTGAAATGTATAAGCTATTATACCCCGGGCATCCTTGGGGGCTTGAATCGAGCAATGCAACGGTAAATTCTCTCACTCGATCAGATCTGATTGCTTTTCATGCCTCTGTTTTTCAATCGTATGAGGTGATATTCGGAGTTTCGGGAGACATTAATGCGCGCGAAGCAAAAAGTCTATTTGAAAAGCATTTTGGGCAATTGAAAGAAAATTCAACAAAAATTGCTGACTTACCATCTGTTAAAGACGCTGCTGAACCTGTAATTTATTATTCATATAAAGATGTGAATCAGGCTTATGTAGTGCTTGGTCATCAGTCAATTTCTTATGACCATCCACTGCGTCATGCTTCTATCATAATGAATTACATACTTGGTGGGGGTGGATTCCAATCTATATTGATGAAAAAAATTCGCGTGGATGAAGGACTTGCATATTCAGTTTGGTCAAGCTACTCTACTAATGTAAATGATGTAGGAAGGTTTATGTCAGCAGCATCTACCCGACTTGATCAGGCGGGACGAACTATGACTATGATGAACGAGGTGATTGAATCCTATCATCAAAATGGACCGACACAGGATCAATTTGATCGTGCCATTAAGTCTTACAGTAACAGCTATGTTTGGAAATACGAGAGTGCTGAGCAGATTCTTAGCCGATTGGTATATTTGAAATGGCGTGGATTACCATTGGACTCACCAAAGCGCGACCTCGAAGCATATCAAAACTTGACCTTAACGGACGTGAAAAAAGCTGCCTCAGAGCTATTGCATCCCGACAAACTGATTACTGTTGTCGTAGGAGATAAAGATAAGTTGGATAAGCCGTTAGAGGATTTTGGCAAGGTAATCGAAATAGATCTATCGGTGGAATAATTTCACAATATTATGAAGTGTGGCACGGACTATTGATGCCCGTGCCACCAAAATGTATGGATAAAATTATTTTTACAAGCTCGATTGAGCAACAATGTAACCTTACAATCAATGTTTAAGGCACTGGTTATCTCGGCTCGTCCCTGGCAATGGGTGAAAAGCTCTTTTCTTTTGATCCCAGCGCTATTTACACTTGAAATCTTAAATCAACATAGTTGGCTGAATCTTAGTGCTGGTGTACTTGGATTTTCGTTTGTCGCATCCTCGATATATATTTTTAACGACCTAATTAATAGAAAAGAGGACAAAGATCACCCCGTAAAATGTCACCGCCCAATTGCCTCAGGTGCTCTGAATGCTGCGCCTGCAGGTCTGTTCGCTATTTTACTCGTTGGAATCGGGCTTTTCCTGCTACTTAGTGCTTCGAGGAGTGCTGCCACTTTTGGTATCTTTTATGTGGCAATAATGATACTATACACCATCTTTTTCAGACTTCTTTACATTGTCGATGTGATATTTATCGCCTCTGGGTTTGTTTTGCGAGTAGAGGCGGGAGCTGCTTTGATTAATCAACCTGTATCTCACTGGCTACTATTATGTACCTTTACTATCGCACTTTTTCTCGGAATGATTAAACGTCGGCAAGAAATCGCTGCATTAGAGGATCAAGCAATATCAAAATCTCGCAAAGTGTTGGGTGACTATCCGCCACTGCCAATCATTGACGGCTGGATAAATATTCTGGCTGCGATTACATTGATCTGTTATGCATTATACACGGTGGACCCAGCAACAATTGCCAAACATCAGACAGACAATTTATTATATACGCTCCCGTTTGCATTGTACGGTATATTTCGATATCAGAAAATTTCCCTATATGGTCGAGCCGGCGAAGATCCGACCAAATTGGTGATTAGTGATGTTGGAATTCGATTTGCGGTGATTCTGTGGGTTTTAGCGGTTGGTGGTATTCTGTACCTTACCAAAGCTGTATAAATTGATTATCAATTATAGGGTGGGACAAAATAATTGGAGATGACAGACTTTCTTGTCTGTCAAAATAAATAATTGTATTTAGACAAATATGGAGAATTTGTAATTGTGAATAATAATACAGAGAAATCATACATTGAAAATTAATAAACTTGGCTTCAGCGATTTACATCTTTCCGAAATTGGTTTTGGAGCATGGGCAGTTGGTGGTGGTGGTTATGCTTTTGGCTGGGGTCATCAAGATGACGATCAGTCAATTGCGTCAATCCACAAAGCACTTGACCTCGGTGTCAATTGGATTGACACCGCAGCAATATATGGGTTGGGACACAGCGAAGAAGTTGTCGGTAAAGCAATAAACGGCATTAGAGACGAGGTAATAATTGCCACCAAATGTTCAGCAGTATGGGATGAAAAACGCATAGTATCAAGTAGCCTTAAAGCTGATAACGTGATCAGCGAGTGTGAAAAAAGCCTGAAACGAATGAATATAGATTGTATTGACTTATATCAGATACACAGCCCCTCCGACGAAAAGCACATTGAAGATGGGTGGAATGCAATATATCAGCTGATAAAGGACGGAAAAGTTCGATATGGTGGAGTTTCAAATTTCAAGGTATCACATTTTGAGCGCATTCAGAGCACAAATCCGATAGCGTCTTCACAGCCACCATACAGCATATTGCGACGAAACGGTGAGAATGATGGCACTTTTGATTTTTGCGAGAAAAATAAAATAGGTATTGTTGCCTACAGTCCGATGCAAGCGGGACTGCTGACCGGATCATTTGACATGTCGAGAGTAGCTGATGACGACTGGCGCAAGGGTGCAAAAGAATACAAAGAACCTAATCTTGGAATCAATTTAGATTTTGTTGAAGAATTGCGAGAGATCGCCAATCATTATAATAAGACTGTTGCTCAGCTCGCCATAGCATGGGTCTTGCGAGACGACCGAGTTACTTCAGCAATCATTGGCACACGAAACCCAAAGCAGATCGAGCAGACAGTTGGTGGTGCGGGCTGGAAAATTGAGCAGGATGATCTTGACCAAATCGACTCACTATTAGTGGGCAGGATCGATAAGATTAAGGCTCAAAATGGTTATGTACACCCAAGTTGACCACCAAAGCCATTTTAATTCATGTATCACCATCTTATTTGAATAAATCCAAACATTGGAGTTATACTAAGTGAAAAAAAAAGTCGATAAGCGAAATAGCAGTGATCGCCGAATAGAACAGCTCGGACTTCATGAAAATTGGAACTGCATTGAGCGCAGAAAAAAGCCAGGCAAGCGAATAAAAGAATGGGACAAAAATCTAAAAGTTGAAGATTTGTCACGCGACAAAAACGTCGATAAGCAATTTCTAAAGCAGTTAAAAAGAAAAAAAAAAGAAAAAAAGTTAAAAGAATCCAGAAAAAAAGGCAGAATCAGGAAAGATTTAAGAAATAAGTAAATTAAAAAAAATAGATTATTACATAAAATTTAATCAGAAATTTACATTATAATATTATCGTCCAAACCAGATTAACTAATACTTTTTCTGCAATTTTTTGTCCAACACATAGAGACTGATCTGTCTCGCTCCCTCTTTAGTATAGGAGAATTTTTTACACAGATTTGTCAACATCAATTTTATGTCCCTGCGTAGTTTGTTGTCATATGCCTTGAAGTTTTTAGTTCCATAATCCAAAATTGCTCGCCTAAAATTCTCATTATTTGTATAGGGAGCAAGCGAGTTTTCTTTTAGAATTTGAGTATATTTATCAAATAATCTTAAATAAAGTTCTGTTTCGGTTATCTTCTTTCCATCAACCTGCATTTCTTGTGATAATGCTTTTGAAATGTACTCTGAGTGAATTTCCTTACGAACATTTTGTTGCTGTTCAACGGTGTTCACGTCATTTAGGAAAATTGATTCAAATCCTCTAAAATAATCCTCTGAAATATTCAATATGTTTCCTGTGTACTCGCTTTTCTTATTTGTGCCTGGCTCAAAATTTATTGCGAATAGATAGTCCAGAATTTCCTTTGAGAGCTGACTTTCATTGTAATAGTAGATAGCCTCCTTTACTTCCTGAAGCACATTATAGTCATACATATCAATCAAGGAATCGATAAAACCGGTTGGAATATTTATGTGTTTTGAGCTTTTATCCTTTGAAAAAAACTCTTTTACCATATCCATTGTAATCATCTTTTCAGCATCGTCATGATTAGAAATAAATTTATTGACTATAATTCAGTGATTGCCTTCCTGAAAACCCTCTGGTGCCTTGTTTAACGGACTCCTCGACCAAAGCAAGCCTGGTCTGACGATTGAAACCACGTACGTCCTCATCCGTAAGCCAATTGCGAACCTTACCAGTATAAACATCCATTTTTAGCAAGAGTAGATTTTTATCCACATATTTGCTATAAATCTCAGTTTTTTTTATCCACCCCCTAAGCACAGGAGATATTAAGTCTATGCGAGATGAGATAATAATTTTTGAAAAATTTTCCAGCACACCCGGTAAAAAGCGGGACACGATGTTTTCACCAAATTTGTTCTTGTAAATCGAAATTTCTGTGTTATAGTCAAGTATGTAAGGCACTTTAATAGTAATAATTCTATCTTGAAAAGAAGAAATTTTTTCAAAGTGCTTTTTATCGTCAGGATTTACTAAGCCCAAGAACAATGTATTTATATTCTCCTCTGCCAGCTTCACCTTATGAACACCATCGCTGATAATTCCATGAAAATTTTTCAATCTTTCCACATTGTTCTCTTTGATGTCCATCAATGCTAATACGCCATTATTAGTCTTTGCGAGATAGGAATGAATAAACTTAATGTCATAATTGAGAAACAAGTCGTTTATAAGTTTTTGTAGCGTCATATTGACGATAGGTTTGGTAATCATTTCGTCGCCAGGATTAAATATACTTATTCCCTCCCCCAACTGGCGACTTAAGTAATTTTTCCGAGCATATACCATATTAAAAACTGTCAATGGATCTTCAATTTTATCAATATAGGATTAAATTATTATTTTAGTTATATCGCTTTAATTGTGTTTGGCATAGGAATTGTGATACTAAAGTTGAAAATGTGTATTACATACTATAATTAAACAAATGAACTTTAGAACATGGAGACAATGATGCAAAAATTATCAGTTTTATTAATCTTAGCTCTTCTTATAGGGCTTCCAGCATTCGCGCAGGATGCCGGTTCGGTTAGCGGTACCGTTTCCACAGAGGATGGTGCTCTTGTAGCTGATGCCCAAGTAGTTCTGATGGGTGAAATGAATGGTAACAACAGACCTGATATGTATCGTGGACAAACAAACGAAGATGGGGAATTTGTCTTTGAGCGCGTTGTCGTTGGTAATTACCAGATTACCGCAACATTGGGTCGCGAAGGAATGGCACAGGACGATATTGAAGTCGCTGCTGACGAGAATACTGAGGTTGATCTCGTGCTCGGTCAAGGTGACGGCGGTGGCGGTGGTGACGACGACCGCGCGGCTGGTTCAGTCAGCGGTACCGTTTCCACTGAAGATGGTGAATCTGTTGAAGGCGCACAAGTATTGCTGATAAGCGCAATGGATGATAACCGCAGACCTGATATATATCGTGCCGAAACTAACGCTGAAGGCGAATTTAACTTTGAGCGTGTAGCTGTTGGAAATTATCAAATCACAGCCACAGCAATGATGTTAGGAATCGCTCAGGACGATATCGAAGTTGCTGCCGATGAGAATACCGTTGTTGAAATGGTAATAATGGGACGCAATGGAGATGACGAACCGGATGAAGTGGGTGGTGTAGCTGGTACAGTTGCAGATGCTGATGGTACCCCAATTGATCGAGCAGAAATTAGGTTAATGGGCGGAATGGACAACCAGAACAGACATCCCTATCAAGCACGGACTCTATCAAACGAAGAGGGTCAATATTCGTTTGAGAATGTGCCTGCTGGAGTTTTCATGCTATCTGCAGGAAAGATTGGCTTCATGCCATTCATGGATGAAATTGAAGTTACTGCTGATGAAGTTCTTGAGTACGATTTTGTGCTTGATGGCTTCCATCATGATGATTGGGATCTCGGTTCTGTAAGTGGCACTGTAATAGATGAAGAACACAATCCGCTTGAAGGTGCAAACGTAATTTTGATCCCCCAGCATGGAGACGATGACAGAGGTAACCCTGGTGGAGGATGGGATAGACCACTATTTGCATTTACCGATGAGGAAGGAAATTTCTTAATAGATGAAGTTCCAGTTGGTAATTACATTGCACGAGCCACCAAAATGGGATTCGGAATGGATGATCATCACATCGAAGTTGTGGTAGATGAAAATACCGAGGTTAATTTCGTGTTGGAACACCATCAGGATGACGACGATCATGGTGGTCATGGAGATCATGATGGCGAAGAAGTAGAGCTTCATGGTTGGGTCATTGTAATAGATGGTGATAGAGCAGACATATATTTGCTTGACACGGACGAAGATGGCGAAGCTGACTTTTTGCTAAACTTCGGACCTCCTGACTATCAACCCGATAACGGTGCTGAACGCCCCGCAAACGGCGACGAGGTTACTATCGGCGGACTGCGTGTTGGTCATATGGAACCTGCTATGGTCATTGTACTGACAATAAACGACCAGGTTTGGCTTGACATTGAACATGACGGTCATGGTGGTCGTCCAGGTGGCGGTGATGGCTGGGGCGACAACCCAGGCGGTCCAGATATGGTAGAAGCTGAGGGTCATTCAGTTGTGCGTGATGATGCTGCTTGGTTCGAGCGCTACAGTATGAATATAGATGACGATATGCACTCAGATTATCGCTTGTTCTTCGGTAACGAAAACTACTCACCTGATAATGGTGCGGTTCGGCCTGAAAATGGAGACTTTGCGTCAATCATTGGTGGCGAGTTTATCACTGACGATGGTCTTCCAATAATTGTAGTCTATGAAATTAACGGTCAATTATGGCGTGAACCTGGCGACACCTTGGGACTATACTGGGATAATCCAAATGCTGTTGATGAGAATGAAATTAATATTCCTATCAGTGCAATATTAATCGAGACATTCCCCAATCCGTTTAACTCAACGACAACGATAGATTATTTCATACCTGAAGCTGGTAGAGTTAATTTGTCAGTTTTCAACGCTGCTGGAAGGCATATTGAGACGCTATCAGATGGTTGGCAATCTGCTGGCGAGCATCAAAGTGCATTCACAGCACGGGTCGCATCCTGCAGGTGTCTATATACTTCGCATGGAAGCTGGTAATGCTGTGCAGACACGGCGATTATTGCTGCTGAAATAGTATCAAGGATATCCTCGGATTCGATGAATCCGAGCTACATCAACAAAAAGGTGCTGTCATGTCGAGACTTGACAGCACCTTTTTTTATTGGATTCAAGAATTATTCACACCAGATTGCACAGATTTAGCGGATTATACCGAACTTACAATCTGTGTAATCCGCTAAATCTACTGTGAATCACAAATAAAAATGGCACCCAACTAAAAGTCAGATGCCATTAAAAATCGGATAAGTTTATTAATTTACATCAAATTAATAAACCATTAGAAATTAACGACAGCCATCCAATAGATCCAACTCGAAGAGTCTTTTCCCATGGTTTGCTCAAATATTTTTCCTGGTGTAAAAATAGAATAGCCAGCCATAAATTTAACATTACTATTGTATTTGTGCTTTAGGGTAATGTCAATTTCACTTCCAAGTTCGGTTTCCTTCGTAGTACCGCCAGACCCGTCAGAAAGTAGGTAGTCTTCAGCTGTCATAAACATATGGTAATCAAGGGCTATCCAATGGTCCTCCATAGGACTAGCTTTAATACCAATTACTAAATCATTTAAACCACGATCATATGCATCCACTGGAATATCAATGAAATAATCCATATAGCCATAGAATTTATGATTAGTTGCGAATAGGGTATTGAATGATGTATTTTCGGTCGCATCTGTACCATCATCACCACTTAGCATATCAAATCCTACCGTAACTGATGGTGATGCTGGCATATCCATCAGTGAATAGTTGAACCTGACACCAATCATCATGGCAGCGACATCAATGTCTGTGCCGGCAGAGTCAACACCTGCAGTACCCATTTGGTAGCCAAAATCAACTTCATATGTCATGTTGTGGCCGACCATTCCATGTCTGTATAGTCCAAATGTTGATCGATTTAGATCTGCAGTAGGACGTTTTTGCTCATGGGTAAGGAACATCTGTGTGGTGCCACAGGGGTCTATGTCAAGGTCTGCATGAACACCATAGACATTACTGTCTCCGTCATCGCCGTTCATGTTTCCTTCAACGGTTTTATAGTTAAACAAGTCAATACTCGCTATACCGAGCTTCATACCGAGCTTAATACCGTCAAAGCTTCTTCCAACATTATGCCAGCCAACAGCACCCATGAACCTTTGCCCACCATAAGCTACTTCCATTCGCCCAATTGAAAGACTCATGTCATCGTGCCCGTGTATATTATTGATCGTGACATAAGCCTGATGAAAGTCCATCATATCTGCCGATCCATCTCCCAAAGTACTGCCTTCTTCGCCAAACTTGCGAGAGTCTTGAACTTGAATAAAAGCATTGACATCCTCTGTTCGTTCAAAGCTAAGTCCAATGCGCGTGCGCATGAATGCATAGTTGTTAGAGGCGGTTGAATCCGCAAAGTCTTTGTCGTTTATCTCAAAACGATAACGAATTTGACCAGACACATCAACATCTCCAGCGTATGAGTTAGAACTCATAGCAAAGGCGAGCAGAATTAAAATAATTCCTAATTTTCTCAATATTTCTCCTAATTATGTTAATTAGGTATCTGTAAGATCAATTAATAAGCAGTTCAATACCCTATATTGTTTATTTTCAGTTACTTTTCTTAAAATCTTCTTGATAATTTCTTATTTTTTGCTTCATCCCCCATCAGCCTACCAAAGGTATAACGCATGTTCCATACGATTGAGCAATTCGACTATGGGTTTCTTAAATAATTCACAACCCGCTACTAAATCTGGCAAATTCGGAATTGGACCAAGTATCAGCGGTCAAACTTCCATCATAGTATTCTCCAACCAAACTTCCGTGGCGTTGAATATACCCGGAAACTGTAAGTGCGGATCCACCATAATATTCCCGATCGCCCTCAATGATTTTGGCGAGGAAATTATTGAGGGAACCCAATATAGTTCCTGCTTTGGTGTGGAGGCTCACTGATAAATCAACTACTTCCTTACAGTTACAGCGGGAGCAGTCTTTGGGTGAAACAATATTGCTGTTGAATTCACCACCGTGTTCGTAAGCATCAATATCGCCCTTCTTGGCTTGATGACACTCATAACACCCGACCATTGCCCGGTAGTGTTTTGATGTACCTCATTCTTGAATAATTTGCTAACTGCTTGAATAATTTGCTAACTGGTATAGTGGCACTCAATGCAGGTTAAGGTTTCTTCTGAAAAACTGATAGAGCGATGGCTGGAGATGAGATAATAAAAACACATCCATTAAAATTGTAATAATGCTTGCTAACAAGAGAGTTAAATGCATAATTAGTACCATTTACGGTTCTCCAATATATCATATAATTATGTTTTATTACTTCCACTTTCTACAGTCTATTATTCCTATCCACAATAAAAGATTAAATCATCCAATTGTCAATAATAAAATAAGGTCAGAGGTCAACATGTAACATTATCTATTATTTATTACAGTAGCCTTATTATGCCTGTGTTATCTGAAAAAAAACAGGAATATTTTTTGCACTATTGACTTTGACCTGCGCCATAGGTTATTATATATCCATTGATTGCCTGCGAGCGCTTGTTATTACATTTGGCATACGAAAAAATTTAATATTATTAACTTTGGTTATTGGGAGTACGTTTGAGTTCTACCGTTCTTTCACTGTTACAATTAAACAGCGATTTACCCCCCTTCCTGACATAGTGCAACGAATAGAATATAAAATACAGAATCCTACGACTAGTTTAGTTGCTGTGGCTAAACTTATCGAGACTGAACCAGTTTTGACCGGCAGGATTCTTAAGCTTGCTAACAGTGTCATGTATGGTGGCGGAAGAGCTGAAAGCAAATCTTTATCCATGGCTATTGGGCGACTTGGATTAGAAACCGTCAGAGAATTAGTTTACTCTTTTGCTCTGTCACAATTCAACAGTAGCTCTATGATGATAGACACAAATGAATTTTGGAGGCATGGACTTGCGGTTGCAATTTTATCAAAACTATTAAGCAAAAAAGTTGGACACAAGACTTTTGATCAAGACACAGCTTACCTTGCCGGCTTAATGCATGATGTCGGTATAATAGTATTTAGTTTCCTTATGACAGATGAATACGATACATTTCTTGAAACGGTTAGCGACGATGATGCACCACTCGACTATCTTGAACAAAATAAATTTGTAATTGACCACGCCGAACTCGGAGCCGAATTCTTAGAAAAAACATGGCAGATATCCGGTGTAATATCTGCATCCGTCCGCAAACATCATGGCGACTTTTTTGCATCACCCAAAAAGCCTCGTGTCGAAAGTATTGTTCAAGTTGCAAATCGCCTTTGCAACGATCACGGCATATCCAATGGAATCAATGTATCTACTGATATTTGGGAAGATAAATATTTGACCGGAATTGGTATTCGAGCGGACTTAAAGGACAAAATTATGGAAGATTTAGATCGTGCTATTGTAAATATTGAAACAATGCTGATTTGAAACCAAATTATTATTTTATTTAGTAATTATATCGATAAATATCAATCTCTTGAATTAATTTAATATGATTCAAAAACCTGAAATGCCCTTTGGAGGGGATCAAGCACAGTCAGGTTTACCTTCTATCCCAGAGAATATCTACGTTGGTGCCCAATACCGTCGATATGACATAAAGCGAATCTTTCTTATCCTTCTTGGTATATCATTATTCATGGTGGTATATTTTTCCAAGCCATGGCATGACGCAATCGACCCTACAGGAAAATCATTTACATTAACCAATGAGGGTAAAGCTGCGCTTGGTCTTTTCCTCTGGGCTGTTATATGGTGGGTAGCAGAGGTTGTCCCAATAGGTATCACCGGCATAACTATTGGCGTAGTTCAAGTGTTATTTCTAATTCGCCCAGCGCGAGAAGCCTTCGGGGACTTTATGGACCCATCTGTATGGTTCGTTATTGGCTCTATAATGATAGGCACAGCATTCGCCAAGACAGGACTGACAAAAAGGTTGGCTTACAAAATGCTGATGATTGTGGGGGAAAACACACGCATGATCTATCTCGGATGTTTTTTCATGACAGCCTGCTTGACACTTATCATAGCTCACACCGCTGTTGCCGCAGCCGTTTACCCAATATTGATGGCAATAAATGGATTGTACGGACCGAGTGACAAACCAACTAATTTTGGTAAAGGTCTATTTATTGGGATGGCATTTGTAGCCGGTGCCGGAAGTGTTATAACTCTATTGGGTGCAGCCCGAGGGGCAGTGGCTATCGGATTTTATCGAGATATAACCGGGCGCGAAATTAATTTTTTCGAGCTGTCGTACTATATGCTCCCCATTGGACTTGTCATGGTTATTCTGTTATGGGTGCTAATTTTTGTAATATTCAAGCCTGAGAAAAAAACTATCGTTGGCCTGCACCAACGTGTGGCAATTTTGAATACAAGATTAGGTAAATTAACCTCAGCCGAAATATCTACCTTAATTATTGTATTTGCATGCATCGCGCTGCTTAGCCTACGCGAATTTATTCCGATTCTCGAGCCATTGAATAAAAGTGCAATAATTTTAGTATCCACGATTCTGTTTTTCGTTTTCAGAGTATTAACTGTGGATGATTTACAAAAAATACCTTGGAATATTGTCCTGTTGTTTGGTGGTGCTATGAGTATTGGCTTCTGTCTCTGGCAAACTGGAGCAGCATCATGGCTGGCAATTAAATGGTTAAATCTATTCAAAGATTCGCATTGGTTTATATTCATAATGGGGCTGGCTTTTTTTGTTATGGCAATGACAAACCTAATAATGAACGTCGCCGCAATCGCTATCACCCTTCCGGTTGGTTTAGTGATTGCGCCATATATCAATCTTGCACCCGAAGTGATTCTTTTCTCAGCACTCGCCGCTGCTGGAATGCCATTTCTGTTGCTTGTGGGAGCTGCGCCAAACGCAATTGCATACGAAAGCAGACTTTTCTCGACAGGTCAATTTTTTAAGGCTGGTATCCCCGCAACAATAATTTTATTGATTGTCTTAGGTATTTTCATACGCTACATCTGGCCTTGGTTAGGTATGCCAGTCTATGTTGGGTAATACGTTGCAAGTCAAAAGTCTAAAGGTTAGAGTCTCAATTATAAACTTGTGACTCTAACCTTTAGTCTAACCTTTTAATATCTCGCTTCAATCCGATAAAATACTCCCCCGGACGGCATGTCGTAATCCGTCCATTGTGGCTCTTCAACATAAGCCAAGCTATCACCGCGTATTTTTTCTCTGAATGGTTCATCGCTACGGTAGATAACATATCCCTGTGGAGGTTCATTACCAAAAATTTCACCCGGATCTTCTTCCCATAAAAGCGAAATATTGTTTTCCCAATAAACTGGCTCAAGTATTTCATTAACGTCATAAGTCGGGCGCCAGGCATACATCGAATCAGTCACCTGCCGAGCCATTAAATTCTGAAAAGCTTCCATCCTGTCAAAGTCAAAATCGTTGGAACGAATAAAATGGTTTGTTTTCGCAATGATTTCACGTTGCAGTGGAAATATGAAATCCCATAGTCCGGTCTGTTCGTGGGTTCTTAGTCGCCAAGTATCTACAGCGTTGTTGTCCCTATCATACAACCAATCTCGCAATTCTATGAATCTATGGCAGAGAATGCTGCTATCTGGAGAATCAAATTCAACAGGAACCGATCCAGCACGAACCCACAGCGGTAAGGCTATCCCGGAAAGAGGTGTTCCTACAATCGACCAGAGCGTACTCATATCGGGATGCTCTCCCTCACGAATACCCTGGGCAACAATAACTGCCCTCGACGTAAACCGACAGATTGCGGCGAGATTGTTTACACATCCATAAGGGTGATCGCCATCATAACCCTCAAAGGGCAATGGGTAAGGATCAAGACTTCGATTTGTTACGTCATGAACTAAATTCTCTAAAATGTACTGGACGGTAAGTTCATTGTTTTCTGCACCAAGATTAAATAATTCGAGTGACCTGTCGTGCCTGTGAAGACCGTGCTGTGCGTCGGTTAGTGGTCCATCATTATTAACTTCCAATCTATCACCACCGGGTCCTGAATATGCATAGTTTGAACGCACAAGGAATCCATTTGGCACATCTATGGCATCATATCTTGTGAAATTATAGGCAGAACACTCAAAAATTGCGGCTCCACCAAAGGCATCAAATACACCATAATTAAAGTTATAGGTTCGTCCATCCTCGTTTAATGAATCGAGAAAAACTTCAAAATCATCAAGAGTTCGGCATGTAGCTAATGCCTGCAGCATTGTCTCGCCATCGTCGGGAGTATCACCCCAACCATTTCTTAGCGGGTTATCTCTTTCAAAATTATGAGCATCGGTATTTTCAATAGCGAAACCGACAGAATTCATTCCAGCGTAATATTCGTTTAGATCATTTACATCCGTAATTGCGGTGAAAGCATAGCCGAGGTCATCTCTATAGTGAAATTCCATATCAACCCGAGTAAGTCTATCCCGACTCTTCCACAGGAGTGGTCTGCCGTCAGCAGTAGCCGAACCTGAAGCTAAACCTGATGATGTGTTGTGTAAATAATCCCAGAATTGTTGGAATATTTTTTCATCTACCTGTTCAAATTGCTGGAGATTCGATACCGGTATCGAAATTATCAGTGTAGCTATAGCTGTTAGGCTGATGTATTTCAATACTCTTTTTATCAATGCCATTGGATGTCCGCGCTTTAACAAAAACCATTATTATAAATCTGTTTAGCATATTAATTTACTACAATTTTATTATAATTGTAATACTGAAATAAAGATATTAGCGTGATTGAGTTGGTTTGGCAAAGTATATACGATATTTTTCAGAAAACATCCTTATCACAATCGCAAAGCTTTTTCAACATTACTTGACGAAATTGGATAGTATGTTTAGATTGAGGTGCGAATAATTTTCATAATTTTATATCAATTAAATGGAATTGCTTTTGAAAGAAAAGTACTTTAACAGCAATAATCTTAAACAAATGGGGCAAGATCTGCTTGATTATTGCCCGCAAAGCCTACGACACAATGGCATTGTACCCGATTGGAATAATTCTGCTCTGCTCATTCTTGATATGCAGCGATATTTTCTATCACAATCCTCTCACGCATATATTGCCAGCTCTCCCGCAATTGTGCCAGCAGTGGTAAATCTTGCTAAGCTTTATATTGAAAGAGATTTAACTGTCATTTGTACACGACATATTAATAAAGTGGGATACAAAGGCATGATGAAAAAGTGGTGGAATCAAGTTATTACTGAGCCTGACGAAATGAGTAAACTGACACCTAAAATTTTTGAACTAAGTACAACTGTAATTGTTAAATCAGAATATGATGCTTTCCATGAGACCGAATTGCCAGATATATTAAGCCAATTAGGCATCAAAGACTTAATTGTAACTGGTGTAATGACGCATTTATGTGTCGAGACCACCATACGTTCAGCATTTGTGAGAGGATTTCAACCATTCCTCCCTGTTGATGGTACAGCTACATATAATAAAGCACACCACTCAGCATCTCTACTAAATTTATCACACGGATTTGCTGTGATGACGAGTATGGACCGATTGATAGGCAGCATCACCGAAGCTATCAATGATTGATGTTGCTGTAATTGGAGCAGGACCTGCGGGAATAGCGACAGCTTTACAATTAAAATTATACGATATTAATTGCGTATTATATGAGCAAGATGATGTTGGAGGTCTGCTCAGAAATGCAAATCTCGTGGAAAATTACCTTGGATTTCCACAAGGAATTGTCGGACCTGACCTGATTAAGCTTTTCAAATTACAACTTAGTCGTCTCGGCGTAACAGTTTCATCGCAAAGAATTAATATGATAGACTTAAACAATAATGGCTTTGAGTTAGACACCGATCATGGGAAAGTAGATTGCAAACACGTAGTTCTCGCTTCAGGAACAATACCTAAAAAATTTACTATCAACAACATAAATCACGAATCATGTGAAAAAATATTACCCGAGATATACTCTATTCTCGATCAACAGAATCTGCACATTTCAATTATAGGAGCAGGTGATGCCGCATTTGATTATGCCATCAACCTTGCGAAAAAGAACATGGTAAGAATTCATAATCGCAGCAAACGTACAAGATGTCTATCACATCTATTTGAGTCTGCAATAAACAACATAAATATATCATATTATGAAGACTCTAATCTAATCGATGTTTCAATTCATAGAGATAATTTGCAGATCGAGTGGGACAATTTTGGAGTAAGAGAGTTTGAAGAAGCTGATTATTTGATTATCGCCATCGGGCGAGAACCGAATATCTCATGTTTGAGTACAGATGTTTACAAACAAATGTCAGAATTAGAGAAACAGGGCAAACTTTTAATGGTTGGTGATGTAACAAATGGTATCAATCGTCAGACAGGAATTTCGGTAGGAGATGGAATTGCGGCTGCGATGAGGTTAAATAAAATAATAAAGGAATAATCTGTGCGTGTTATAGGTAAAATTGGTTACGAGGGCATGGCGCATATATACATAGCGGAGTCCGAACAAGGACAAAAGATAGAATTCGTAGAATCCACCAGACCGCCTTATCCAAAGGATGTGAAGTGGGTCAACATCATATCCACACTGTTCGGTTGCCCCGCAGGATGCCATTTCTGTGATGCCGGATTGCAATATAAACGTAAGCTAACTGCTGACGAGATGTTGTTTCAGTTGAAGTATTTGGTTGCAAAGAAGTTTGAACCCGGTAAGGTTCCTTCCAAGCAATGGAAAATTCAGTTTTCAAGGATGGGGGATCCCGCTTATAACCATCATGTATTGGACTTACTGAGAACATTGCCTGATGAATTCGATGCGCCTGGGTTGATGCCATCAATATCAAGCATTGCTCCTCGAGGAAGAGAAAAGTTTTTTGATGAATTACTCGAGATTAAGAATGATATATACCCTGATAGATTTCAATTTCAATTTTCAGTTCACACAACAGACCCGATAATAAGGCGGAAATTGATCCCTGTGCCTACATGGAGTTTTGAACAAATGTCAGAATACGGCGATAGAATGTATTTGACCGGTGGGCGGAAGATAACTCTTAACTTTGCGCTGATGAAAGGTGTACCCGTTGATGCTAATGAATTAATTAAGTATTTTAATCCTGACACTTTTTTAATGAAAATTACTCCCATGAATCCAACACATAGTGCCGTAAGAAATAACTTAGTTTCGCTTTATGAATTTCCTGAAGAGGCAGAGGCGGTTATTAATTCAATTTGTGACAAGGGTTTCCAAGTGATTGAAAGCTATGGGGAGGATGAAGAAAATGAAATTGGCAGTAATTGTGGACAGTACGTATTTCGGCTAAAAGAAGATGCAAAAACTCCACCCAAAAAAGCGTATTCTTTTAATTTTGTAGAAATTCATCCCGAGGTAGATAGCGAGAAGTTAAAAACTGTAGTGGTGAATTAGTCCATCAATTCAGCTAAATTGCTGAGCTTATTATTTAAGCTGAATTTAGTGGTAATGTGGACATAAACCTGTTTGTTTTAAGACGGTGTCTAAACTAAGGTAGATATTAATTTTTCATTTACTAAAATAGATTAGGGTTTCAGTAAAATAAATCCTAATCTATTTTAGTAATACCATCTTCCTCACGGCAATTTGTGATCCAGCCTGTAGGCGATAGAAGTAAACTCCTGCTGAAAAATTACCCTGTTCAAACGATATTGTGTGTTGACCTGCCTCAGTCTGTTTATTATCAATTAATGATGCAACCTGTCTGCCCATCGAATCAATCACTTCAAGGTTAATAATTTGGTCAGTCTTCAAATTAAAGTTGATTCTTGTGGTTGAGTTGAATGGGTTTGGCCAATTTTGCATGAGGCTAAACTCATCCGGTGATGTAATGTTTGAAGTTGGAATATTTACAAGTACAGAGACACTAACAGGCAGAGTCTGATTTCCAGGATCTGCATTAATAACATATTCAATATTAAATTCATAGCTCCCAGAATCTAAATTCTCTGTATGTAATATTAATTCGACATCTACTACTTCCTGAGGCAATAATTCACCGCTTACCGGCTCAATTTCAATCCATGTAGAGTTATCACCCAAGTTAAATACAGCAATATAATCATCCTCGTTACGAGCATCTACTACAGCAGCCATCACCCAATTTGTATTGCTCCAGTTTGGTGTTATACATATTCCTCCTCTACCCCTAGCACTGCCCGATAAAAATTCTAACCCCGTCACAAACATAGTTGACCAATTATTTACATCAACTTTATACACCGAAACGTCAGGTATCGTATCATTTTGCAGAGGCTCATCCGTATTGTAAAGATACAGCGAATAACCATCAGGGTCATCGCTATATAGTGCTAATCCATATGGATGTATGCCCCGATCTGTTCTGTCATCCATAATTTCATGTGAACCAATATAGGACAAGGTAGAGTCGTTCATAATCTCATACTCATATATGCCAGGTGATGTACCCGCTACATAAAGCCTGTGTGCTTCTGGATCAATTGCCAACGCTCTAAAGTATATATTTTGTTCTGAAAGATCCCATATTAACAAAATTTCACCAGTTTCTGGGTCAATCTTGAGTATTTCACGCTGATTATTATTATATGAATTAATCCCGTATAGTGAGCCATCAACAAATTCCATGTCTCTTATACCAAACCGGGATTCAACGGGTTGGCTTATTCTACCGCGATAGTGACCATTTATGTTAAATTTGTAAAACCAGTTTTCACCAATTACGCCATTCCCGCCCCCGGCAACAATCCAGTAATCATCTGCCCAGACAATACCCCTGACTTCACTATCATCTAAATCTTCCTCAACCTGAATATCCAACATTTGGTCCCAAATCACAACCTCGCTGGAAAATTCAATTTTACTATCAAATTGTAAGACTCCGTTACCAGAATTCTCAATTTGAAAATTAGTTGAAATACTGTCAACATAGACTGACTCAAGACTTAACTTACCTGGATCAAGAACAAATTCGGGATGATTCAACCTGAAAATTAATTCAATTTCTTCATCCAACTCCACTGCAACTCCAGAAATTGTAGAATCACTAAAAAATACCTTTGATGCCGTAAAGCTATAATTATCAAATGGTAATGTTTCACCCAACACAAATGTTCCATCTTCCTCCGTCAAGGAAAAATTACCATAAGACGCACTAACTTTGGCACCAGGAATAGGCTCACCCGTTTCGGCATCCAATACGCTCCCCGTTACATTAACCGTGTGATATTCGGTCATAGTAGTAAATTTGATTGCTCGCTCAGGCTCTAATGGTGCTGCTCCAGGGTGAAGCTGTCCCCAATACGTATATTCTATGCCATCAGTCTGATCTACGCTGCCAATGCCAACCGTAGCATAAGGAGTATCCCATAACTGAAATGCAGATCGGCTATCTTCTACTTCGAGGTATTGAAAAATAATATCTCCATCACCGGTTTGAGTAGGATTGTTCGCCGGGTCCAAAAGTATGACTTCAAAGGTTTCGGTAGGCTCGTTATTATTTTGAGGTCCAAGACGCCTGAGGTTAGAGTATTCAACGATGAATCTATTTACTTGTTCATCATACCAATAATAAATTCCAGCGTTATTCGGAGTTATTAGGTCATCCCAAAATGGACAAAGCATAGCTGGAGCAACCTCGCCGGAAGGAATGTGTCTATTTCGGGCTGAGTTCAGCAGTTCGTAGTCACCAAATGCAACCCAACCATTGCTACAGATTGTCAATTGATTAAACGATTCGCCATAATAAACGAACTCGAACGGCAAATCGATAACCACGCTCCGATCATACTCCTCTGCCCTATCATGTAAGCCTGTGTCTGTTCCTCTCCCCCCTAGATTTGGGTCGATCTCAATCCAATCAAACCGTGGATGAATGGCATATCCCTCAGCCGTATTATCTACACAAATATAACCGTAGTTGTCCTGACCAAAAGGCTCGTTTCTACGAACCCGGCTGATAGTCATGTCATAATACGCTGTATCCTGAAATCCATCCGCATCTTCCAGGGCCAAAGCGAAATCTGCTTTTGCTCCACTAAGGTGGAAATTTGTAGCGACTATAGTGACTAACCTATTTGCCTCAATCTCATCTCCAGCAGCAATTGCTTCAAATGAGACATCACCATCTACAATTCTAATAGTATTAGTCATGCTAATCAGCTCACCTTCAAGGTCTGCTGTTCCCCGCTCACCTTCATTGATAATAGTTATAATAGCTGTAGCTGTATCTCCAGGCATCAGTTCATTATCTTCCCACTCGATCCAGCCAATCTCAATTTGAGCACCCTCTACCTGAAAGGCGAAAGAACTGCTCCATTCGGATTCGCCAGCGGAGATAACAACATCAAACTTTGCTAATGTTCTGTTAGGAAATCCTCCCTCTATATCGACTAAAAATACCATATTATCTGATTCGTCTGGTTCAGGTGAACCTCCAATAACAATAATGTTATCTTCAATGCTAATGTGTGGGCTTTGTGGAACAAGTACTACAGTAACCTCACCGTTAGGTGTTCTATTACCCAGATTACTAATTTCTACTGACAGTTCTATTCTCTCGTTGGGATTTGCTATTCTATCATCGTCCCCAATACTTTCGCCTTCGTCATCATCGTCAATCAAAAAAGAAGTCGCACCGAGAAAATATCGCGCATCCTCAATCTCGAATTCGATAGAATACGGCTTCAAGTTGGGTCCTGATACGGTAAGATACACGCTACCCTCATCAACCAGACTTGGATCAAGCATGAAATCCACGACTCCGTCAGAGTCGGTGTATTCAACCTGCTGAAATTCGTTAGGCATATATAGACACACGCGAGTATCGGTCGCCACTGCATCATTATCATCAAAATTTACACGGACTGAAAATTTAGATTCGCCTTGCCGTAGATCCTCAGCATGGGTTACATTCAATACTCTCGGCACTGCTGTAAATAGCTCAACCGCTGGATCACCCATTAAATTGAAAATATAAAATTCAGTCAACCACGCTTCCATGCCGCGGTTTTCCGGATGATCAATATCACCGAGACCAGAATAATGCTTCATTAGTTCCAATTTACCTGCCATTGTCGCCCATCCCTGAGAGTAAATCTCATCTACGAAGGGAGCCTTCATTGTGGAAGTGGCAAACAGGTTGTTGTAGGCTGTGTGTGTTGCGCCTGCTGCACCCACTGCACCGATAGCACCACCGATGCTACTCCAGGCAAATCTCTCTATATAGCACCAATTTGGGTCTTGCAGGTTCTGACCATAGTCGCCTGTATTACAGGTAGCAAGCATGACGAATGGCAACATTCTTCCATTTCGATGTTGCGATGCATCACGGGGAGTATAACCATTCATATGTGACCACCCGCGATAAAGAACAAAGGAAACGCCATTCTCTATGGTCTCATTTAGGAAGCCAAGTGGGTTACGCTGTCTGTTTTGGTTGCTCCAATAAAATTCATCAACCTGCTCGTACCCATGTTCAAGAGCCAAATACTTAAACCATCGACAGATGTCTATTGACGATTTTCCACTCCGTGAATCAGTCGCCGCAACTGCAGCACGTGTTTGCCAGTTAACATCATCCCCTTCTTGTGGCATATATGGGTCAGACTCATAAGATATAATTTTTTCAATTTGACCCTCAAGCATATCAATAGAATTGAAAACTAATCTTCCAATTGCTACTTCAGGCAATATATCATCACCTGCAAGTGTGCTGTACTTATGATCAGTCTCATATGCTGTGTTGGCACCGTTTTGCACATTCCAGTAAGCGAGCTTATAAACATTGTTTTCCATCCCCGGTGCATCTCCAACGAGAACGACATATTCTGGAGTTATATCCCATTCTTCATAAGCAGTTAGAATAGCTTGTTTTATATCCGCTCGCTCTGAATTGTTTTCAACTCTGATCAGATCAACTGTCCACCCCATTTTGCGACGCCATTCAATCAATGGCTCTAATGATTCAGCAACATTATCCCAATCACCAATTACATAGGCAATTGCCCCTCCATTAATTCCTTCATCCCTCAAAGGTGGAGGATTCATCACTAAGTTACTTATTATTTTATCAATGTAGCGCGAAGGCTGTGGAGTCCTTAATCCGCGAAAATATTGCTCCGCATTGGGATCTGTGCGAAAAGTTAGCTCGAATTCTATATTTTCAATAATATGTAAAGTATGACTTTCTTTATCGTAAGAAAAAGGATGAATAGAGACAGGGAGAAGGCGATAATTACGCATTATTACAGGTTTATCTAATTGAACAGGTAAATTTGTATTACTGTTCATTAAATATTTACTCCACATTCGATCAATTAAAACATCATCGTTTTCATCATACTCGCTGAACCCTTCAGAGAATACATGACTAATGGGGTAATAGTCACTCTCAACTTTGCTATCCTGATTAAGAATTTTCACTTCCGCCATCATTCCATCTGGAATAATAAATAATTTTGTAATTACCGGAATATCAGGAGCAATTTCAGGAGCATCGCCTCCCTGACTAATGTATCTAATCCTCTCTCCATCAGATCCTATGGCATTGGTATGAGTTCTTTTGTATGCTGGAAGCCGAAATTGTAAGTGAATGGAAATTTCATTTTGTGATGTAATAAAAAGTGAGTTGCTGAAGTTAACAGTATGGTTACCTATTGCAGCAATACTTTGATTAGTAAATATCAACACCATCAGAATTGTCGTGATTATTAAATTCAAATATATTGCTTTTAGATTCTTCAGATTAGTGTTCAAGCGTACGCATTTCATTTGTCAGCCCAATTATTGAAGTAGTAAGTTAATGTTAATCGTAATTTCGTATAGTCTGTCAATTTCTTCAGCAACTATTGTTCTTGTATAATAAGGTGCTAATTAAGTGCCAATAATTATTATTATCACCCTCATGTCTGCTATAGCACAATATATTGTGCGGACTCAAATTTTGTATATCAGCAAGCAATTACATTAATTCTTAATTAACAATTATATAAATAAACACTGGTTCCTAATTCGCTTTATATTATTGCAAGGTGGTACGAACAAATATTCAATAACAGAGTGATCTTTTAACCAATTATATAACAAATTTCCATTCATTAATTATGGTTAGTGCTATATATACAAGACTCCTGCATTTTTTGCACAGCATTATTAATGTTAGAATGCGTACTATAATTTCAAAATAGTGTCGTGATAACGTTGATCGCTATTCTAAATTTGACTACTTTATAGATAATATGAATTTATTAAGTAAAATACAGCTTCTCATTCACTAATCAAAATGGAGATTCTCATGAAAAGGACAACATTAAACACCCTCCTTGTATTATTTATTGCAGGGATTTTTAACAGCGGTCTTACCGATATAATAAGGGTGCCACAAGACTATGACAACTTAGAAGATGGATTACTAGCCGCTCGAGCAAACGACACGGTTCTTGTTGCGGATGGTATTTACAGGGGAGACGAAAATGTAGATTTGGACATTGATACGCGCGTAAAACTAATTTCGGAAAATGGACCTGAAAACTGCATTATTGACGGAGATGGTATAAGGCGAAGCGCATTTACACTCGATGATCGATCAAGATTATCAGGCTTTACTATTCGCAACTTTTCAAGATCGCCCATACTAATTGACAGAAAAGATTTTTGGCGAGTTACAAATTGCATTATTACTGACATTAGTAGTGATCGAGATTCGGTTGGCACCAAGGTAATTAGTAGTGACGGTGTCTTTGAATATTGCGTTTTCAGTGATATGCGAGGCATACGATCCGGATCTGCGTTATACATTAGCGGCGGTGATGTTCAGATTAATTATTGCTATTTTATTAATGTCACTGCTGACAGTATGGGTGGAGCTATACATATTAGACAGTCAGCGGATGTGGACTTTTTTAATTGTATTTTTAGAGGAAATGAATCCCGTTTTGTGCATGGTGGTGCTATCGCTATGTTCAACAATGGTACAGACGTAAAAATAGACTTTTGCAATTTCCTAAATAATGAAGCCAGAAATTGGGGCGGTGCAATATACAAAGACCGTGATTCTATGCCCATAATAGGAAATTCCATTTTTTGGGGTAATTCTGCAGGGGTGGGTGACAACCTTGCTGCAATACTCGGTAATGATAATAGAATGATCAGAATTTATAACTGTATCGTAGAGGGTGGCGAAGATGTTGAAGCCGGGTGGTTTGGTGATGATCTGGTTGAAGAACGACCACGATATGCCCGTGGGCGAGACCCAATATGGGGATTCAACAATTATTATCTCGATGATGAGAGCCCGGGAATCGATCAGGGAAGTGATTCTGCTGAAAATTTAGATATGGACGTTTATACAACACATATAAGCCTTGAACCGGATCAGGGTACAGTGGACATCGGCTATCACTATGATTTGAACTTTTATTATGCACTGGGGTCGTTAAATGGTTACGTTTACGATATTGAGACCGGAGATCCGATTGAACGCGCAGTTGTAAAATCTTCATTAGGTCAAGAAGCACGAACGAATGGAAGTGGTCGTTATTCTATCATTGAAGCCTACGCAGATACAATTCACACCTTAACCGCTACCTATCGCGGCTACAATGATTCGACTGTGTTTGAAATTGAGTTGGTTGAGGGGGAAGAAATATCAACTGATTTTTCCTTATATCATCCACTATTCAGCATTGATCCAGTGCGAATTATCGCAAACACTGATTCAGGTGACACTGGACGGGTGGACATTACCATAGCTAACTCGGGAAATGGCCCATTAGAGTGGACTACAGAAGTAGAATTGGTGGGGAATCTCCCAAATCCCTGGACACGAGTCGCAACATTCGATGTGGGAAGGCAAACTGATTTTTCTGGAATTAATGGAATAGCATATGTGGGTGATCGAATGATTGTCACCAGCCATGGCGAATCTAATGTATTTTATACGTTAGACATGGAAGGCGCATTCTTAGATTCATTTAATCAGTTCGGGGATGCAAATCTCGGTATGTATGGATTAACAACGGACGGAATAACTGTTTGGGGTGGTGTGGACGATACAATTTATAATTTCACCACAGATGGCGAGTTGTTGAGCACTTTTGAATCACCATTACGTAGAGCAAAATATGTTGCCTGGGATTCGGACAGGGAAGTATTGTGGCAATGTGATAGGCTAACCGATCTAATCCCAAGTGATAGAGAGGGAAATGACCCCGGATTAGAACCAATTGATATGGGATCTTTTCGGCTATATGGGCTCGCATATTGGGCAGCTGATCCAGATGGATTCCCTCTATATGTGGTTGCCAGACTTCGCGATGATGACAACGATTACATTATCAAGGTCAATCCCGAAACTGGCGAATTGTGGGAGCCATTTGTAATAAGTACGCCACCTGGTCATAAAGCTAATGCCGGATGTTTTTCAATCAGTGTAGATCCGTTTAGTACTTACTTTTTTACCATTGGTGCAGCCTCAGATAATGATGGTGGCGATAAAGTTATGATGTACTTCGTTGAAGCAAATTCTGATTGGATGGTGCTTGATAATACTGAAGGGGTTGTTGACCCTGACGGTGAGACTGTAATTCGCTTGAACTTGTTCGACGATGGATTTGGGTATGGACGGTATGAGGGGTTATTGACTATTTACCACAATTCGTTAAATAGTCCTGCAGAAATTCCGATTACGTTAAATATTCTCGATGTGCCGGTTATTGATGAGCCAATAGTACCGAAGACTACTATGCTGCAATCAGTGCACCCTAATCCATTTAACTCAAGGGTAACAGTCAATTTCCTTGTCAGGGACCACAACCCCATTTCGTTGGCGGTCTATGACATTGCGGGTCGTGTAATCCATCAAGAATCGCAGGCAAGGTATAACGTGGGAGTTAATCAGCTAAGTTTTGATGCAACAGATTGGGGCTCAGGTGTATATTTTGTTCAGTTAAGTACTTTAACACACACTCAAGCCATGAAAATTATATGCCTTAAATAGGACTTTGTTTTGAATTAGTCACTGTCAATTAATAAATAATTAACATAAAAAGTGCGGTAATATACATTACCGCACTTTTTTTATTGATATTGAGAGTATTATTTCCCTTAACCGTACATATCTTCCTCTTCAAGTGTTTTTGGATCAGGCGGGTCTATTCCACGGCGCTTTTCAGCTTCCCACACAGTAGCCTTAATAGCGTCCACAATTTCGTTGTCAATTCTTTCCCATATGAAATATTTACTTCCCCAATAAGCAACTTGACGATGTGCATTCAGGGCCCATATCACGTCTTTTAATGATGGCAATTTGCGACTTACTCGTCCCAGAACTTTGATCATTTGTCCAAATTCATTCCGTTTGACGATATAATCTGATCCCGCGATTGATACATAGTCGTTTGCACGAATAAACATTGGTCGGGGTAGATTTTTTGGAAGTTTCATATATTTATTCCTTTGTGTATATTAATCATGATTACCAATAGTATTCCCCCCATTTGAATTCGACCGTACTGCCGCTATCTCTGATCAGCATTTTTACATGATCCACATTAGCCCCACCAAGATGCATCTCATATTTTTTATTGAGAAAATACCAAGAGTATTCTACATTATGAACCTCGAATAACTCTATCATCTTTTTGAGGTCTTTCATATTCTTAAAAATCATCTTCTTCAAATTCTCTCCTACTCCTTTATTGATTCAGTAGTTTTTGACTTCGGTTCTGACTTTTTTTCAGTTGGTTTATCAGTGGAATATTTACTGTTTTTATTGCCATCTCCCCTGTCGCGCTTCTTATAGTCTGTTTCATAAAAACCACTGCCCTTAAATATAACACCAGCTCCAATTGTAACCATCTTTTTAAGGTTCCCTTCACAATTTGGGCATTCTGTTTTCGGTGCTTCAGTAATTCTTTGAAAGTACTCAATTTTATTCTCGCACTTATCGCATATATATTCGTAAGTTGGCAATTTAATTATTCCTTGTTAAGCTTATTTAATTGAAAATTTAATAAATGGACTGAAACATCTAAGCATCATTAATTCCCACAGCCTGGATAGCGGTAATTGCAATTGTATAGACTATATCATCCACTCGGCAACCGCGGGACAGGTCATTCACAGGTCGATTCAATCCTTGAAGCACTGGACCTACAGCGATTAACTTAGCAGATCCCTGAACTGCTTTATATGCAGTGTTTCCAGAATTCAAGTCAGGGAAAATCAACACATTTGCCTTACCTGCAACTAAGCTTTCCGGCATCTTTGCCCGTGCTGTTATTGGCGAAATAGCAGCATCATATTGTATGGGACCCTCAACCTGCAAATTTGGTTCCTTCTCCATCACTATCCTTGTAGCCTCTTTCACCTTTTCAACTTCCGGTCCAATTCCGGATGTCCCGGTCGAATATGATAACATCGCAACCTTTGGGTCGAATCCAAAAGCTTTGGATGTCTTAGCGGACGTTATGGCGATATCAGCAAGCTGCTCCGCATTTGATTTAGGATTTACCGCACAATCGCCATAAACCAGTACACGATCTTCGAGACACATAAAGAATACGCTTGACACGATACTCCCATTGGATTTTGTTTTTATAATTTGAAATGCTGGCTTTATAGTGTTTCGCGTAGTATGCAAAGCTCCAGAAACTAAGCCATCAGCATCCCCTAAATTTACCATCATCGTACCGAAATAGATAGAGTCCATCATCACATCTCGTGCATGATCATAATTCATACCCTTGTGTTTTCTGATCTCAACGTATTCAGCAGCGTATTTATCAAGCATGGGGCTGTTCATTGGATTGATAATGGTCGCTCTATCAATTTTTCCATCTACACGGGTGGCAGCGTCATTAATCTCATTCTCATCCCCAAGCAATATAATTTCAGCCACATCATCGGATAATATTTTTGTCGCAGCCTTTAGCGTCCTTTCTTCAGATCCTTCAGGCAAAACTATAATTTTCTTGTTGCTCCGCGCTCTTTCAATTAAGCCGTTCAAGAATACAATCGGTGTGGTTCGCGGCTCCCGCTTCATATCAAGAAGATGATAGACCTTTTCCCGGGTAACATGCCGCTGAATGTCCCTAAAGACAATACTAATTTTTTCAGTGTCTTCAGCATACAGTGAAACGGTCATTTCACTAACCCTTATTGCAGTATTAAAAGTATCCCAATGGACCTTAATAATCGGAATATTAAATCCACTCAATCCCTCAATTAGCTTCAATACCGATTCAGATGGACTAAAATCTCCACATAATATAATGCCCGCAATATTTGGATACGTAGTTGCAACACGCGAAATCATCGCAGCGATTATCATTCCCTCACGATCAGCGGGGATTATCAGTAACATCCCATCCTCAAACCGGTCAAGAGCGTTTCCAATCGTCATTGCTGCAACGCGCGTTTGTACTACTAAATTGTTTAAGAATTTTTTGCCGTGAACTATTTCAGCATTTAATTTGGTAGCAATCTCCTGCATTCGTGGACGTCCGAGAAGCTCGTCAAATGGAAGAACTCCGAGTAAATCGATTCCCTTAAATCCCAATTCCTTACTCAAAATAGTGGTAGTAGCATCAAGAATATCCTTATCGACCTTGGTAACCACCACACCAATAAGCTCACAACCCTTTTCATCAAACGACTCTTTAGCTGCGCTTACACTTTCAATGATCTCAATATTTGATCTGTTTTCACCACTGGCAACCATGAGAACCGGTGCGTCTATTGTCTTAGAAATAATAGCGTTAATGTCTAATTCTAAGGAGGCGAGAGTGCCTACGTAATCGGTACCCTCTACTACTATGGCTTCATATTGATTTGAGATTTTATTAAATGAATGTAACACTTTTGTGGCAAGTTCCTCTTCACCACCACTCGCTAACAGCTTGCCCACTTGCTCAATATGCAAAGGACTAAGCTCTTCTATACTCGGTGACAGATCAAATAGTTGTTTAATCATCACGACATCCTCGTCGGGTGAGCTAATCGGATTATTGCTTATTGGCTTGAAGAAACCCACACGATTCACGCGCCTCTTGAACAAACTCATTAATCCGAGAGCAAATATACTTTTACCGCTACGTGGCTCAGTTGCTGAAATATAAATACTTTTCATCGTCGATTGTGATTAATATTATGCGTTAAATTTCTTGAATTTTTCGCGCAATTTTGAGTTTACATACTCTGGAACAAAATATTCTATTTCGCCACCGTGTCTTGCGACTTCGCGAACAATCCTTGAGCTTAGATAAGTATATTTTTCATCGGGCATGAGAAATACTGTATCCATTTTGTTCCATAATTTTCGATTCATGAGTGCAATTTGGAATTCATACTCAAAATCACTGACAGCTCGCAAGCCCCTTATCATAGCTTTCGCCCCTACCTTACGCCCATAGTCCACCACCAATCCACTAAATTGCACAACCTCAGCACCTTCTAATTGTTTTATAGATTCGCTGATCATGTCCATGCGTTCTTCAACGGAAAATAAGGGCTTTTTACTACTGTTCACCGCAAGCGTAATAATAACCCGGTCGAACAGTGGCAATGCACGTTGAATAATATCGATGTGTCCATTGGTTATAGGGTCAAACGTTCCTGGATATATCGCAATATTTTGATTTAAATTCATTAAGCCTTAACAGATTTTTACAAATTGTTTTTAGTAATACAATTTATAATTTTCTACCTATGTTTGCAAGAATGAGGTGGGAAGGTGAAATTGCAGCAATCAATATTATGATCACAATTTTGACTTGGGCGAGAACTTCAATCGAAATTGAGTTCTAAACAATTTATTTTAGATGTACAATTAGTCTTTAATAACTTTTGATTATTGGTTATTTAGAATTGATTGGTCAATATTAACTTAACTTATAGAACCCAAACTTGACAGCATATAATTCTTATACTATATTCGCACCTGTCGAGGTACTTCAATATTCATTGATAATATTGATAATTTATTAACAGCACCAATTATATTGAAAGGGATCAATATGTACACTAAGTCACTCATATATTCGATAGTGCTAATCGGCATTATGGCTACGTTATCCGTAGCAAGAGAGTATTCTGTAGATAATTTCAAATCTGAATTAAAAAATATAGATGACAATTCAGCAATTGTTTCTCTGTGCAAAGAGTATATCAACAGCTCTGACGATATGGAATTATTACGAGTTGTTCAGGACAAATGGAAGATTGTTGATTCAAATGGCGCATTAGCATACTTTCAAGGACTCTATGATAATAACGTCAAATCTGCCCAATTTACTTACCTGTTAGGTCGTTTAAAACCACCCATTAAGCAAATAGAATTAGGAAGGCAAGCAGTTAAGCTTGATAAAAAATGGTCATATGGATATCGACTAATTCTCACTTCATATGTCTCAAACTTGTTTAAGGGACGAGGTGCTGCGGAAACCATTGAGCATCTGAAAGCTGAATTGCCAAATGATAAAAAACTCTTTTATAAACTGGTGAAACTCGTACCAGACGAAGAATATCCACTCGAATTCCTCTTTAACCTACAAGTGTATAATGAGCAATATAATAAAGCACTTGAGTCACTCAATAGAGGCAAAATAATGGAGGCAAAGTTTGCTTCCGAACGCTCTTATGGACAATTGTATGTAAATTTGGGAAGATATAAAGATGCCTTGAAACTTGCTATAAGCATGGCTGATAAAGCCGGTGAGAAAAATCGGATTGAGGCTGATTATAAAAATCGATACACCGATATGATATATGTCGGCTTTTTACGCGATGCCAAAGCATATCAATTGATAATCGATTATTATGAAAGCAAAACTGATTTCACCACAGACAGCGATATTCTCTATGATTTAGCATGTTACTACTCATTGTTAGATAACGTCGAGAATTCATTTAATGCCTTATTCTTGGCTACCGATAACGGCTGGAACAGGGCTCAGCACACACGAACTGATAGTGATCTCGATTTATTACACCAAGATTCTCGGTGGGCGACCGCTGTTGAGAGAATTCAAGATGTTTGGGATATGGGATCGGACAAACGGCATGATGAAGTTATGCAATCAAAATTTGATAAAGAAGCTCCTGAATGGAACTTGCCAGATGTTATGGGAAACAACATGAGCCTTGCAGATTTAAGAGGTGAGGTCATAATACTTGATTTTTGGGCTACTTGGTGCGGACCTTGTAGGCTTGCTATGCCAGTGCTTGATGAATTTGTAAAGGATAAAATGCCCGATGGCGTTCATGTTTTTTCCATTAACGTATGGGAAAATAATAATGACAAGGCAAAAGCATTCATGGAAAAAAAAGGCTATGATATGACCCTGTTATTTGGCAGCAAAGAATTGACAAAAGCATATGGCATAACGGGAATCCCATATATCTGTGCGGTTGACAGGGAAGGCAATATCCGCTATGAAGAGCGCGGTTACACTGAAGCCCTCAAGGAAAATTTAGTCTGGTGGGTTGAAGATCTGTTAAAGGAAAATTAGGATCAGTAAGCTTTTAAGAGGTAAATTAATAATGGCATTCCGAATTATACATAACGGAATGCCATTATTATTAAACAAGGATTGAATAATAATCCACTTTTTTACCCCGGCAATTTCAGCTTGTCACCCGGCTTTATTTTCTTATGATTATTAATCTGATTTAGTTTTTTCAGCTCTTTGATCGAGGTCTTGTATTTAATAGATATGTCCCAAAGAGTGTCACCTCTTCTGACCGTATAATAATTCCCGGAGCTATTCAATTGGTTGTTTGTTTTTGCTCCGGCGGGTTTGTCCTCAGCAAGATACTCTGGAATCAGTAGTTTATCCCCCGGTCGGATAACTGACTTTCTGGCTAAACCATTCAAACTCAATAATTGACTATGAGATACTTTGTATTTACGTGCGATATCCCAAGCGTTTTCACCCTTTTTGACTGTGTGGGAATTGCTATTCGGACCAATCAAACTCTGTTTATATGGAGCGTTGGACGAATTCCGCGCGGGGGATTTCTGAGCATACCCAGGTTTTGTCCACACGACTAACCTCTGCCCGGGATGTATAAACCTTTTTCGATACAGTTTGTTCCATTTTCTAAGTGAACTTATTGACGTATGAAAACGCGCAGCAATTACAGATAAATTGTCTCCGCGTCTGACGGTATAATAAGTTTTTTTGCGATCTGATGGAGGTGTGAAAGGTGCGCTTGAACGGGCAACTTTCTTATACTTATCCGGTGGAACAGGAACCAGTAAAACTTTACCCGCTTTTATCCGATTGCGGTTTTTAATTTTATTTTCTTTTACGTCACAGATTGCCCAAACCGTCGTCCCATACTTCCTGGCAATGGTAGAAAGTGCTTCGCCATTCCGCACGGTGTGTCGCGTCCAGCGGCGTTTTTTCTCCTTGGGGACAGCTTTCAGCTCATCCGCAATATCAGTCTTTGAACCCGCAGGCAAATAAATCCATGTTGCATCTCTGTCCGGAGGTGTACACCACTTTGTGATAGGTGGATTAAGTCGCACAATCTCATCATAGTCTGATTCGGTGAATTTTGCAATCAACTCCAAATCAATGCACTCGGTAATTAATACAGAATCTACTGGTTTTGGTGACACAAATTCCCATTCCTTAAATCCGTATTTTACAGGATCGTGTGCGATCATCACAGCAGCGATATAGGTTGGAACATAATTACGTGTTTGTCGTGGAAGTCGCTTCATTCGCCAAAAATCCTTTGAGCCGAGATTCCTGACTTGTCGTCGTACTCTTCCTTCACCACAATTGTATGATGCAAGCGCAAGGTACCAATCGTCAAACTCTGTGTACAGCTTCTTCAAATATTTTGCCGCTGCCAGTGTAGATTTTTGTGAATCGCGCCGTTCATCATACCACCACCCAACCTCCAAGCCAAAAATCCGTCCTGTGGATGAAATAAATTGCCATGGACCAGATGCGTGGGCATATGAATACGCTTTGGGATTGAAACCAGACTCGATCATTGCGAGAAAGACTATATCATCAGGAAGCCCCTCTTTTTGAAGGATAGGCAGTATCGAAGGTATAAATGTATTACCTCGCTCCATCCACTTTTCATATACTTTCCGTCCTTTATTTTGAAAGAACTTGATAGCATTGTTCACTTTTCGGTTTGTGACCAGCGGTACAGGTGGTAGAGCGGTAACGGTGTCCAGCAGAGCTGTCAATGCAGATGAGTCATATTCTACAACAGGTTTTTCTACCAGCTCTACGACAAGCTGTAGCGAATCTGAAGCAGTGGATAGGGTATCAAGTGCCTCAGATGTAGAATCCGCTTCTGCTTCATCTATACCTGCCATAATGATCTCCTGAGAGCTTTCAACAGGCAGGACATCTATTCCAGATACGTACGAAGCGTAAAACTTATTCACTTCTTCAATCAAGTCACGGTGATAATCTAAATACTCAGTAGCATTATCCTTATTGACCGACGCGAGCATCACCTTTGCCAAAGCAAACCAATATCCACTCATCATCGGTTGATCCGAGTTCAAAAACTGATTGGCATATTCGAGCAATTGAGATGTTGAATCAAGTTTAGCAAGCTCAATAAGCTCCATAGGATCAATTATCTCGCCATCAAGATCATAAACAACTGAATCCAAGTTTGAAACAACGATAGAATCCATATCGACAGATTTATCCATCTCTTGCTCGGTTTCGGTAAATCCCGAAAACAGTCGATTATATAATTGACAACTGCTGAATGATAACATAATTAGCAGCGATATAATAATATGTAAAAAGATTTTGCTCATAACTCTAATTTGAGTAATTCCAATTTTTCAATGCTTTTCAGCATGTAATAATTTTGACAACACGTACTTAAATGTATATAATTTTTCTTACTAACTCAATATATGTTGAATTATTACACCACTATCTCTTCTTTTACAATATGTTACAATATTCAGATTAATATCCTGATTATTTTATTTTGAATATAATTAAATATTATCAACGCAAATTCAATGAAACCAAAAGTTTTAATCTTTGTGTATAAGTAGATTAGAATAGAATAGTGATATTTAATTTCAATGGACGGCAGTAAGACAGCCATCGGATCCCGCACGCTTTTACATGAAAAAGCCCCACACCAACCATAGTGTGGGGCTTTGAATTATTTGTTGGGTATCGGATTACCTTACAAGTACGGATTTCTGTAACTTGTTGAAGTTTCCAGAATGCATCCGGATCATGTAGATTCCTGATGTCAACCCATTGGCGTTCCAGACAACTGAGTAGTTGCCTGCTGATAGCTGCGTGTTCACAATTTCCGCAACTTGCCGTCCATGCATATCCCATACCGTAATCGACACTCTTCCCGGTTGTGGGATGCCAAACTTTACGGTAGTTTCCATGTTGAATGGATTGGGGTAAGCCGGTGACATGAAGAATTCGGTCGGGACTCCAATTTGGTCATCAGGATTTACACCCAATGCAGGTATAGTAAAGCTGAAGGTAGCGTTTGAAGCAACTAAAGAGTCTTCTGTATCATCAAGTGCTAACACTTGCCATAATACGACCAAATCCTCTTCACGCATTCCGAAACCACCGAAAATGAAGGCGGCTATCGAGTCGATTGAGATTCCATCATAGGTTGTCTCTTCCAGTTCTGGAGATCTCATTCTATTATCTTCCGCACCTTCAACCCAGAATTCAACGATGTAAGAGACCGTGTCAAGTTCCATTTCGACTTGAACTGCTTCTTCCCAGCTGAAATCAAGAGAACTCATTGAGTCAGCGTATGCAATCACAAGTCCATTTTCTGGTGATAGCATTGCAAAGTCTGCTGGTACATCATTTACTGGGGATACGCTGACCATAAAGCTTCCTGCTATTGCGTCCATACCATCATTTGCTGCCACTGTAATCAACAACTCATCTAAACCACCTACTTCATTCGCAGTGTGAAAGTTTTCCATAGGTTGAATACTGAGAATGCCTGTATCTTCATCAAGCAGAACTTGCAATTCATCGGGACTTTCGCGAATTTCAAACACGAGAGCATCATCATCATCGAGTTCATCGAATACATCGTTCAAGTCTGCAACTTCAAACCGATCTGCATCTTCAAATATTGCATTTTCTTCAGTTAGATCAGCAATAGGATTAGGCATTCTTGGTGGTTGATTGACATTATCAATTTCAATGGTTACAGTCAATACATCTGTACCCGGATCATCTTGATCGCTATCGGTAACTGTAAAGATCGGATTATACTGACCAGCCTCCTCAAATGTTGGTGTCCATGTGAACGATGCTGTTCCATCACCATTATCCACGAACACAGGACCTTCATCAGGAAGTCCATCCCTATCTGATAGGGTGAAGACAAGGTTTACATTTTCGTCTTGGTCATCCTCTTCGTCAGTTGCCGAAAATTCGATTACCAATTCTTCATCTTCTGTACCTTGTACTACGTCATCTGCCTGACCATCATCGTCGGCATCGTCCGGTGCTGTAAATACTGGATTGTCATTTAAGTTTAATACGACTATCGTGAAATCAACTGTTACAATAACATCACGATCGGGATTTGCACCGTTAATCCTTCTGACACTACGTGTGCCTTCGTCTCTTTCCCCTCGTTGATCATTGGCAAATAATTGAACGCGTATCTCTCCTGTCCAGTTTTCATCTGCTTGGATTTCATATGTATTTTCACCATTAACCTCTGCTCTTCGATGTCGGAAACCATCTTGAGCACCACCCGGGAATGTTGCTCCCAACAGCAATTGATCACCATCAGGGTCTGACAATAGTGCATCGAAACTCAATACAAATGCCCAATCAATGATCTCATCTTCATTATAGTAAATATAACTGACATCATCTACGACTTCGTCAATTATCTCAGCTAAGTATTCTGCATCTATCTCTGGATCTTGATTTACATCAATAACCGTTACGCTAACTGAAGTCTGATCAGTTAACTCACCATCGGTTGCTTCAAAAGTGAAATTATATTCACCCGCGTCGTCAGGATCGTTAGGAGATGTTTGCCAATCAAATGTACCCTCATTGTTTTCAGATGTAAAAACACCATCGGGAATATTGTCGAAATCATCTTCATTTGTCCAAGTGAAATCCCAATTGCCTTCATCAACCGACATTCTCAGTACAAAGTTTACATCTTCACCTTCACCCACTTCTATAGATGCAACCTGCACGATTGAAATAATATCAGGTACTGACAAGTTTATTACCGTAAAGCCATTGGGAGTCCAATCTAAGCTCATCTCTTCGTTAGCGACCTCAACTTCAGGCTCATAAACCCGATCCTGACTTTCATCATAAAACAAGAAAGTCATTTCTTGACCTTGAGTAAAGCCCTCAACTAATAATTCGGTATCAGCTTCATCACCCCATGCACCCAGACCGAAGTCCACGTCGGGATCATAAACTGTAGATCCTGCACACAGTCCGTCAGCTGTAAATACACCAACTTCATCGCCTGCAGAGGGATCGACTCCACCGATATCAGCATTAATAATTACACTGTGGTTCACGTCGGTAACACCGAACAAGAAATATCCATCGTGATCAGAACCGATACCAACTGGA
>Ga0114999_10000235_pt1 | contig 82068 bp, 67 predicted proteins | sample ArcticOcean_MG_C_3_FD_89820 | JGI IMG/M metagenome (GOLD analysis project Ga0114999, IMG submission 89820) | Marine microbial communities from western Arctic Ocean - ArcticOcean_MG_CB8_126 | ecosystem: Environmental > Aquatic > Marine > Oceanic | place: Arctic Ocean: Canada Basin | collected...
CAGTCCTATGCGCGGAGGCCGAGACAGTGGCTCCGGAAGATATCGCAGAGGTGGATCGCTCAAGCTTAACGAATCGCTGGGATCGTGCCCGGCAATCACCTGGAGGATGATTGCTGCATCCTCTACGGATCTGGCCAAGGGTCCAGGGTGATCCAGATTGAAGCTAACAGGCACCACGCCGTGAACACTCACCCTGCCGAGTGTTGGTTTCAGACCGACAATTCCACAGAAAGCCGCCGGACGGGTGATCGATCCGCCTGTCTGAGATCCCATGGCTGCAAGACACATGCCCGATGCCACCGCAGCAGCCGACCCGCTGCTGGATCCCCCGGGGGTGTGTCCGATGTTCCACGGATTGCAGGTTTCTGCGGGGTCAAAACACGCGAAGGGTGTGGTTATGGTCTTGCCCAGGATTACCGCGCCGGCTTTGCGCAATCGGGAAACGAGGGTGGCATCGAATTCGGGGATGAAATCTTTCAGGATTGACGAACCGGCGGTATTGGGCAAGCCCGCCACGTACATGATGTCTTTGATTCCGATGGGAATGCCGTGCAGGGGGCTCCGCGGCGTTCCACCGGCGAGTTCCTTTTCGAGGCGATCGGCCTGTGCGACAGCCCCTTCCCGATCCAGGAAGGCCCAGGCTTTGATGCGATCTTCAAGTGCGTCGATGCGATCCAGGCAGGCCTTCAAGAGGGTTTTGGGAGAGAGATTTCCAGAGGCGATCTCTCTCGATGCGGCTGCAATCGTCAGGTTATTCGGCATGGGTGTTCTGCTCCTCCAGTTTCTGCCTGACTGCGTGTGCGAATTCTCTCGCCATCTGGCGTGAAGTAAGCTTGATCACACTTCCTCTTAGGGGTCTCAAAGACTTATTTTTACTTCCCTGCCCTGTTTCTGGCTTCTGTAGATGCCATCCAGGATGGCCATCACTTGAAGAGATTGCTCTGCCGGGACCGGCGAAGGTCCACCACTGGCAACGGCCTGCGCAAATTCGACGCACTCCTGTGCGTGGGCTTCCAAACGGTCCTTGCGGTTTTTCAGTTCTCTGTTGTAGTGCTGCTTTGTCTTGTGATTCGATTCATAGAATTCACACTTTGGCCAGTGACTCCCGCCCTTTGTCCCGTAAAGCCACATCTGCATGTCTTCGCCCATCGTATCGTGGTGGAGCAGCCAGCTGACTTCGAGAACAAGCGTCGCACCATTTTCGAATCTTACGAAGGCGGCTGCAAAGTCCTCCACATCGAAACTTTTGGGGATTGCGCCTCCCATGCCGCTGAATGCACTCTTCTGATGTGCAATTTCCGCACGCGCCACTCCGGATACTGCCGCCGGCGCCGGATTCCCCATGAACCAGAGCGTCAGATCCAGAATGTGCACACCGATGTCGATGCAGGGCCCGCCACCGCTATGTTTTTTCTGAATAAATCCCGCCCGTGTTGGCGCCCCCGATCGACGGAGCATCCAGCTGCGTGCGTGGTAGATATCTCCGAGTACTCCGGTATCCAGTTCTGATTTCATGGCCTTAGCGCTGCCTCCAAATCTGAAATGCTGGGCAGTCATCAAGAGCTTTCCAGACTTGTCCCTGGCCGCAATCATTTTCTTCACCAACGCCGGGGTAGGCGCAAGCGGTTTTTCGCAGATGACGTGTTTGCCGGCGTTCAGAGCGGCGATTGCCAGCGGTGCATGATAATTGTTTGGCGTGCATATGTCGATAATGTCGATATCCGGATCCCTGAAAAGGTCTTTCGGATCCGTGACGAGTCGTTCAACGCCGTTCTTTTCTCCCCAGGCTTTCAAAGCCTTGCTGCTGATATCGCTGCCAGCAACAAGCTCGGCTTCCTCGGAGGCGTTCCACCCCGGTATGTGACTGCCTGCGATGCCTCCCACACCTACGATTCCGACTTTCAATGTTTTTGCCATTTCAGACTCCATTTTCAGATGAATGAACCGACCAGGGCTAGGCGCCGAGAAGGCCGGGTTGACACTGGATTGTGATCGTTTCTCCATAACAGGTCCGAAGATAATACAGAAACTCAATCGGGTCCAGCGGAGGGGTTCCAATTTGGGTTTGAACACTCAAAATCCTGTCCTTCACTGCAGGCACACCACAACATATTGTGACATGATTCGGGTTTGTGATATTCTTGTTGACTTAAGAAAAACAAAGGCTTATGTTCTTTTCACGCTGCAGAAAACCTGGAGGTGACCCCACCCTCAGGAAGGGCCGAGTCGATTCCCTGTCGACATCTATTGGTCCGCTCTTTTGCCCCAAAATACCCGGTTCAAGATCACGATTCTCCCCCTGCTTCAGTTGATTTTTGCAAGGTGAAGGATTGCCTTGATTTCTCGACTATATTCTTGTTTGCTCCAGAAAAGAATGCCAATCTAACACGTAGCCCGGAAGATAGAGAAAGCCCGGGGGCAGGACACTTCAGGCAGCCGAATTCCTTGGCGAGGAATCGTCTCTCCCCGGCTGTCTGAACACCAGCTCCCCGGGCTTTTTTTTGCCTGGACTGTAAGGTGGGTGAAACACTCACTTGTGATAGCTTTCGCCCCGAATTATGGTGAATGCGCGATAGATCTGCTCGAGAAGAATGACTCGCGCAAATTCGTGAGGGAAGGTCATTGCGGATAGAGATAATCGCAGGTCTGCCAGATCGGTGATTTTTTCGGAAAGTCCAAAGGCACCGCCTATGATGAATGTAATCTTGCTGTTTCCCCTCAGCATAAGATCGGAAAACCGCTCCGCAAGCCTTTCCGAAGCGCAAGATTCCCCTCCACTTACCAACGCAACGAGGTAGGTGTTCGTCGGAATGGCCCGGAGAATTCTTTCTCCTTCGCGGTCGATTATGTCTCGCGGGAGGAGTCCTTTTGATGCACGTTCTTCTTTTATTTCCAATTGCGTGAGTGAAGCGTATCTGGCAATACGTAGGGTATAGTCCCTTGCGCCTTCGTTGAGGTAGGCTACCCGACCCTTCCCTATGGTGATCAAGCTCAATTGCATGCCGGTATGATACGCACATTTCAGCTCGCCTACAAGAAGCTTGTTCAGGACTCAGAAAAACGGTATTATATTAGACACAATTGGTTATGCAGATTTGAACAGTCATCTGATAGGCCGTTTTCGGGTGCTCAATCAGACCGCCGGCCAACCTGGTCGGGTCATCTCGATCACTGCATCAACATCCTCCAGGACAGCACAGCGTGCGCAGAATCTCACTCCTTCTGATACTTTCCTGTACCATCTTCCTTTGTTCCAAAAAGGTCGTCCAGGCGGCCGACACTGCCCGATTTCTCCACGTGGATCAGATCAGTCGCGGGATGAAAGGAATGGGTAGAACGGTATTCCAGGGTACCAAAATCGACACCTTTCAGGTGGAGATTATCGGGATCCTGAAGAATTACCTGGGTCCTCGAAGCGACATGATTCTCGCACGGCTGGAAGGTGGCCCGCTTGAAAAGACCGGCGTGATGCCGGGAATGAGCGGAAGCCCTGTATATATCGATGGGAAACTCATTGGCGCGGTCGCCTATACCTGGTCCTTTGCAAAGGAGCCCATTGCGGGGATTACACCCATCCATAGTATGTTGAGGCTATTCCGGCGCGAAGATAACTCAGAGCAATCGCCAGGCACAGGTCAGACCTCTATGTTCGGATCCAGTGGGTCGGATATCGATCCCTCTTTGGTCGGAGATCTGAAACCGGTGGGTACTCCGCTGGTGATGTCGGGATTTGCACCTCAGGCGATAAGCGATCTGCGCAAGGAACTTTTGCCCGCCGGATTTTTTCCCATTCAGGGTGGGGGCGCGTCAGATTCGACCCTCCCAACGAGCCCGTTTGAAGCGGGGGCCGCCGTTGGTGTGCAGCTTGTGCGAGGTGACTTCAGCATGACCGCTATTGGGACCCTGACTCACCGTGATGGGGACAGAGTATTGGCCCTCGGTCACCCTATGCTTTCTACAGGCAACACATCCTTGCCAATGACTTCAGCTTATATCCATGGCATCATGCCAAGCCAGTTTCTCTCTTTCAAGATGGGTACAGCGACAAGCCCTCAAGGTACGATTTTGCAGGACCGGGCGCAGGGCGTCTCGGGAAAAGTCGGCGAGATGCCCGCCATGATGCCCGCAAGTATCGAAATATTGTCCTCAGGAGGCACACAAAGATTCAAAATAGAAGTGCTCAGAAACCGGGATTTTACTCCCATCCTGCTCCGAACCGCAGTGGCCAGTGCCCTGATCTCGTCCGAGAAACTCATGGGTGAGACCACGGTTGCTGCAAAAGGAACAATTTTGCTGGAAGACCGCGCGCCTGTGGTGGTTGAGAATGTGTATGCTGGCCCAACTGGATTGGGGCTCGCCGTTTTGGGTTTGACGACTCCCGTAAATCGGCTGATGCGAAATCCGTTCGAATCCGTTCAGGTCGAAGAGATTACACTCAGTCTGAGAGTCGAAGAGCGTGCAAGAGCCGGTCGGATCGCTTCTGTCCGTTTCGACCGGACGCAGGTTAAGGCGGGTGAGACGATAGGGATCGCGGTGGACATTCGCGAATATCTTGGCGAGTCACATATAGTCAATACCAGTCTGGACATACCGGAGCAGGCGCGGGGAAGTCGTCTGGTTCTGCACATTACGAGCGCCAGCGCCTACGTGAAGACCGAAGCCAAGCGTGTACCCGACGAATACCGGGCGAAAGACCTGGACCAACTGATTCGCATACTCGGTCGGGTCGAAAGAAATGACACTTTGATCCTGCAGCTATTGTCGACAAGGACGGGTGTTACGGTCGAAGGCAGGGAGGTTTCCACACTCCCGCATTCCGTGATGTCAGCTATGCAGCATTCAAGTGTATTGGGCAGTGTAAGGCCAGTTCGTCAGACCGTGATGACAGAGGTAAGAATTCCCACGGATATGGTCCTTTCCGGCAGCCAAACCGTTATGATTATCGTAGACCAGGAGAGAAATGGCGTGATCTTCGCCGGAAAGGCAGGGCCTGCTGGTGGCAAGAAATAATATCGTAATTGTTGCTTTTGTTTTCATGCTGCTCGTGTCCACAGCAAGTGCCGTAGAGCCCATTCTATGGCGTGAGCATACCCAGGCACAGTTTGCTGGAGGTGAGCCGAACGGCGTGTCCTTTACACGTGACGGTGTAGTGGCTCTGTCTCCGAGTTTGGTCGAGGTTGCTGATGTGGGGGAGGAGTTCGTCTGGGATCTTGCCCGTGACCAGAAGGGTCGTCTTCTCATCGCCACCGGCAACAGGGGAAAAGTCTATAGGTTCACCGAGGGTGAAAAGCCACGGCTATTGCTGGACACGCCAGAGGTGGCCATGTTCAGTATCGCGGTATCCCAAAATGGGACCGTTTTCACCGGTTCTTCTCCGGATGGACTGATCTACAGGCTCCGTCCGGGCAAGGAGGTGGAGACTTTCTGTCGTACCGAAGATGAGCACGTCTGGGCGCTTCTGGTAGACCGGGGCGTTCTCTATGCTGCTACGGGCGGCAAGGTCGGACGGGTGTTGAAGATTTCGGACGACGGATCGGTTACTGAACTTTTCAAAAGTCCGGATCCGAATATCGTTTGTCTTGTCAGAGGTCCGGACGGGAGTTTGTATGCCGGCTCGGATCAGAGTGGATTTGTGTACAGGTTGAAAACCGGCGGCAAACTGGAGGTGCTCTACGATGCCCCCGAGAGCGAAGTCCGAGCCCTGGCAATTGGCAAATCGGGATTGATCTATGCCGCTGCGATGTCGGGGAAATCCACGGCGAATGCACAGCGAGAAGGCGCCAAACCCCAGCAAGGAAACGGTACGGCCGTGTCGTCAGAAACCTCTTCTCTTTACGCCATTCGTCCTTCGGGGGCGACGGTGAGATTGTGGGAGGCCCCCGATCCGATGCTGCTATCGATTCACGTGGGAGAAACGGGTGAACTCACTGCGCTGACCGGTGAAACCGGCGGCGTATATCGGATTAAGGCAGATGGTTCTGCCACACTGCTGACCAAGTTACAAAATGCGCAGCCCTGGACCTTCGCCGCTTCACCGGCAGGGGAGATCTGGCTGGGGATGGCGGGATCCGGTAAAGTCTACAAGCTGGGCAAATCAATTGAGAAAGAGGGAACACTCACCTCAAAACCGAGGGACTTCTCTCTTGTATCCAGGTGGGGAAAACTGGCCTGGAAAGCCGATACGCCCCCGGCCACATCGGTGGTATTTCAGACGCGGTCGGGAAACAGCGAAACACCGGATGATACGTGGAGCGGCTGGTCTGGTCCAATGACGACTGCGGGTCAGATCCAAAGTCCCCCTGGCAGATTCATTCAGTACCGCGCCCAATTCAAGTCGACCGATGGAACCACGAGCCCGAGGCTGAAAGAGGTGACACTGGCCGGTCTTCAGGAGAATGTGTCTCCGCAGATCCTGACGGTTGGTGTGACCCCCCCGGCGGGGCATAAAAATGGTTTACCGAAAACCAACGACAATGCCACGGTCCGGCACAATGGCACAGAGGGTGGAAACGGGATCTGGCAGATTAAATGGGCCGCGGGAGATGCCAACAATGATCGGCTGATCTACGACCTTTATTTCCGCGGCAGGGATGAAAAACAATGGAAACTTCTGGGAGACGACCTGACGAAAACGTCTTTTCAATGGGACGTCGAGTCGGCGCCGGAAGGAACCATGCAGGTCAAGGTGGTGGCATCGGACCGACTCAGTAATCCTGCGGTGATGGCACTCGAGACCGAAAAGGAGAGCGAACCCTTCGATCTGGATCACACATCACCGGTGGTGAATCTGCAAGTGACGGCGGAGGGATCCGGCACACTTGCCGTGACGGGTAAAATCAAGGACTTGACCAGTCCGATCCAACAGGCTGCCTATGCGATCAATTCCGGGAAATGGCAGGTGGTTTTTCCGTTGGACGATATTTTCGATTCGCGGATCGAATCCCTGAATTTCAAGATCACCGGTCTGAAATCGGGCGAGTATAGTATTGTGGTGCGGGCTTCGGATACGCTGGGCAATATGGGTGTGGGGAAAGTCGTGGCAGAAGTGGAGGGACAGTAAATGGACTTGAAATTCGATGACCGATGAAGCCTACATGCGAAGGGCGCTGCAGCTCGCAGAAAAGGGAAGAGGAACGGTACGATCAGGGGCACTTGTAGGAGCGGTAGCCGTTCAGGGAAATAGGGTGCTGGGCGAAGGGTTTCACCCCGCGCCGGGAGAACCTCACGCGGAAGCCTTTGCTCTGGCGCACGTGCCGGACAATACACCGGATGTAACACTCTACGTTAATCTCGAACCTTGCTCGCACATGGGCAAGACTCCTCCTTGCGCGGATTTGGTGATCAGGAAAGGCGTAAGTCGTGTGGTATGTGCGATGGAGGATCCGGACAGCAGAGTATCCGGCAGTGGTATTTCGCGTATCCGGGAAGCGGGAATTTCCGTAGATTTAGGGCTTCTTCAAGAAGAGGCGTTGCGACTCAATGAGGTGTTCGTAAAGCACCGGACTACAGGATTGCCGTATGTAACATTGAAGCTCGCCCAAACCCTAGACGGGCGGATCGCCACTGCAACTGGAGATGCAAGGTGGATTACATCGGAGATCTCCAGATCCAGAGGGCACGAACTCAGGTCCGAAGCTGGCGCGATTCTCGTGGGTCGCGGAACCGTGGAGGCGGACGATCCCGAACTTTCGGTCCGCCACGTGACCGGGGCGGACCCGGTTAAGATTGTGCTGGACACCAATTTATCCATTGCAACAACGACAAAGGTATTTTCAGGAGAACCCTTGTTTGTCGTCGGACGGGAAGGCATTGGTGACGGTAAAATCGCAAACATCGAGGCTGCCGGCGCCCGGGTATGGCTGGTGCCGCGTGAAGCGGATGGTTTGAATCTCAGGCGTGTTCTGGAGAAGGCCGGTTCAGACAATCTGACGCATGTTCTGATCGAAGGCGGGTCAAAGGTGGCCACTTCGGCATTGAGGGATGGCCTGGTGGACCGGGTGGCCGTTTTCCTGGCTCCGAAGCTGCTCGGAGAAGGTATTTCGTGCATTGGGGACCTGGGCATTACCTCGATCGGTAATGCCATTGCACTGGAGGCGCCCGAAGTGCAGATGTTGGGTGAGGATGTTTTTATACTGCCAGAGTGTCCCGAGGAGACGACTGATGTTTACCGGTATTGTGGAGGAGATGGGAACCGTCCGGTCCATCGAACGTCGTGGAGGCAACCAGCGAACCACACTGGATGCAAAAACGGTTATGTCGGATATTCACGTGGGCGACAGCATTTCTCTGGCCGGAGTTTGCCACACGGTCGTAGGGTTCGACACCAGAGGATTCTGGGTGGAGTCGGTCGATGAGACACTGCGGCTCACGACGCTGGGTAAACTGAAAGTCGGCTCCAGGATTAATCTGGAGCGATCTCTCAGGCTGAGTGATCGGCTGGGTGGCCACCTCGTAGCGGGCCACGTGGATGGTGTGGGCAAACTGGTGAACCGTCAGGATATGTCCGGAAGTGTGGAGTTGACCATCGAGGCGGGCACCGAACTGTCCCCGTATATCGCCAAAAAGGGATCGGTCGCGGTTGACGGGATAAGCCTTACTGTTGCCTCAACTTCCAACGCCAGCTTTTCCATAGCAGTTATCCCACATACGCTGGAGGTTACCACAATTTCTGAGCTTCGGGTTGGTGACGATCTGAATCTGGAAGTGGATATGTTTGCGCGGTATCTCGAGCGACTGGTTTCGGCTGGACGAGCAAATACAGAACTGACCCAATCCGGTATCGAGGCAATGGGGTACTGAAGCACATTACCAGAATCGAAGAGGTGACGCACATGGCCAGTATCGAAGATTTATCCGTCCACATTTCTCCCATCGAGGATGCACTAGAAGAAATCCGGTCCGGAAAGCTGGTTATTGTAGTTGATGACGAGGATCGGGAGAACGAGGGCGACCTGATCACCGCGGCCGAGAAAGTGACCCCGGATACGATCAATTTCATGGCCACACACGGCAGGGGGCTGGTTTGCCTGCCCGCAACGCAAGAGCGGCTACAGGAGTTGGAACTGGACATGATGGTGGACCGTAATACGGCCCTACACGAAACGCCTTTTACCGTGAGTATCGACGCCATTGGAGGCACGTCTACCGGTATATCCGCCCAGGATCGCGCGGTTACTGTTCAACGTTTCGTACATCCGGATGCACTGCCATCTGATTTCGGCAGGCCGGGTCATATTTTTCCTCTGAAGGCCAGTCCCGGGGGTGTCCTTCGCCGGGCTGGACATACCGAAGCTACGGTGGATCTTGCCAGACTGGCGGGTCTGAGTCCTGCAGGCGTGCTGTGCGAGATTCTGAATCCGGACGGTACCATGTCCCGGATGCCGCAGCTGGTCGAACTTGCGAAACGGTTCGATCTGAAGATCATCACGATCCGGGATCTGATCGCCTACAGACGCAGGTCTGAAAAGCTTGTCCGATGTGTGGAGACCGTGATTATGCCTTCCCAGTTCGGGGAGTTCGACCTCAATCTGTTTGAGAGTGACGTGGATGAACGCGAGCATGTGGCCCTTACGAAAGGAGACATCCGGGACGGTGAGCCTGTGCTGGTGAGAATGCACTCCGAATGTCTCACCGGAGACGCGTTCGGTTCTTTGCGTTGCGACTGTGGTTCCCAACTGCATTCTGCGATGGAAATGATCGAAAAGGTCGGTCGGGGAGTCGTGGTGTATATGCGTCAGGAAGGACGCGGCATCGGGCTGCGTCAGAAAATCCGGGCCTACAAACTCCAGGAAAAAGGATACGATACGGTAGAGGCAAATCTGAAACTCGGTTTTAAAATGGACGAACGGGATTACGGGATTGGGGCACAGATTCTTTTCGATCTGGGTGTTCGAAAGGCCAAATTGATTACCAACAACCCCGCCAAGCGTGTGGGACTGAGGGCCTACGGCATCGAAATCGTAGAAAGGGTTCCAATGAAGGTCAAAGCAAACCTGTGGAACGTTCGATATCTGAGAACGAAACAGGAGAAGATGGGACATATTTTCACCGAGGATGATTTGAAGCTGGACGACAACGCATCGGAGGGTACGCATGGCCAGAGTGTTTGAAGGAAACCTTTCGGCGAAGGGGAAGCGGTTTGGCATCGTGGTTAGCAGGTTCAACGCATTTATCGGTAAGGAGCTCCTGAGTGGCGCGCAGGACTGTCTGGATCGGCACGGTGCGGACCCCGACGGTGTGGATGTGGCCTGGGTGCCCGGCGCCTTCGAGATTCCGCTGGCGGCCAAAAAGCTCGCTGGAAGCGGACGTTACGACGCCCTGATTTGCCTGGGTGCGGTGATTCGCGGGAACACACCGCATTTCGATTATGTGGCCAACGAGGTGTCCAAAGGCGTATCCACCGTAGCTCTGGAATCTGGTGTCCCAACCCTATTCGGAGTTCTGACAACCGACACCGTCGAGCAGGCCATAGAGCGCGCCGGAACAAAGGCCGGAAACAAGGGCTGGGACGTGGCTCTAGGTGCGGTCGAGATGGCCAATCTGCTTGATTCGCTGGACAATCCACCGGCATGAATATTTCTCGCAGGAAGGCCAGGGAAGCGGTGCTCCAGGCACTGTACTGGACAGAAAGTTCCGGTGATCCTATACAGCAAACCCTTCGTACGATGGCTTTGCGAACGGGACTTGGCGAAGACTCCGCAGCATTCGCCCAGGCGCTTGGGGTGGCCACCTGGGAACGGCGCGAAGAAATGGACAGATTGATCGAAGGGGTTTCCGAAAACTGGGCGCTCAATCGGATCGCACGGATCGACCTGATCCTGATGAGGATGGCTTTAACCGAAATGTTCGCATTCGTCGATATACCCGTGAAGGTCTCGATGGATGAAGCCATTGAATTAGCCAAACGATACAGTGTAGAGAAGTCCTCGGCATTCATCAATGGCATACTGGATGCGGTGGTCAGGCAGGAGGGATTGGTAGCATGCGACGATGCAGGCAGATGACCCCCGGCGACACATGGTGTCTGATACTGTACGGACCGCATTGAGCTTTGGGCATGCGACTCGCAATTATCTCGGACATACATGGTAACCTGGAAGCCCTGGGGGCCGTGTTGCATCAATGCGAATCTCTCCAGGTGAAACGAACGGTATGCCTGGGTGATCTTGTGGGATACGGTCCAGATCCTGCCGGTTGCGTGGAAGCCATTCAGAATGTGTCGCAAACCGTACTTATCGGGAACCACGACCACGCTGCGGTCAGTCTTCCCGAGGCGAGGCACTTCAATCCAATTGCTAAGATCGCAATCAGGTGGACTTCTGAAATCCTTCAAAAGGATCACCTCGATTATTTGAGGGAACTTCCCTTGATCGTAGAGGAGTCGGATGTGCTGTTCGTTCATTCATCTCCAAGCCGTCCCGAGACCTGGCCCTATCTGTTTTCTCCAGTCGAGGGTCGGCGAGATCTGGCCTATACCGACGCAAAATTCTGCTTCGTTGGACATTCGCACCACGCATTCATCTGCAGCAATGAGGGCGGGGACGTGGTAGGGGAGGGCACCGTATCCATTTCCGGATCGGAAAGATATTTGACAAATGTGGGAAGCGTGGGTCAACCCAGAGATGCGGACCCCCGTGCATCGTTCGCCGTGTGGGACCAGGATGCTGAAGAATTACAGCTGCACCGTGTGGCCTACGATGTGTCTGCGACACAAAAGAAAATCAGAAACCTGCAGCTGCCTGAGCTTCTGGCCGAACGGCTGGCAACGGGAAGATGAAACTATTTACGGGATTGGGAGTCTGTAACATTCTGGAACCAGTACCCTACATATCCTCTTAATACCACGGGAATACCGATATGATGAGCATGATTACAAAGCTCCTGGGGAGCAAACACGACCGCGACAGGAAAAAGCTCCAACCCATTGCAGATGAGATCAACCAGATTTTTTCGTCTCTTGAAGCGCTAACGGATGACGATCTCAGAGACAAGACGGAAGCCTTCAAGGAGCGCCTTAGAGAGGTTACGCGAGATGCCAGGGCTCAAAAAGATGCTATGCGCAAATCGTTGGAAGGCCACCTCACAAACCGCACGGAATTGCTGGACGAGCTTGAGGAAGTTGAGACGGAAATCCGCGAGTTGGAAGAGGACACACTGGATGAAATGCTCCCTGAGGCCTATGCGGTTTTCAAGGAGACGTGCCGGCGTTTCGTAGGTAAGTCGTGGGAACGCGCGGAGGAACAGCTCATCTGGGGTGATGTGCCCTACGATGTACAGTTGATCGGCGGGATTGTGCTCCACCAGGGCAAGATCGCAGAAATGGCCACGGGTGAGGGGAAAACTCTGACGTCCGGCATGCCGCTGTATCTGAATGCCCTAACAGGCAGAGGCGTGCATCTGGTGACGGTGAACTCGTTCCTGTCCAAACGAGATGCGATGTGGCTTGCCCCCATTTATCTGTTTCTGGGATTGTCCGTGGGGATTATCCAGGATCGTGCGCTGGGTGCCGAGGCATACCTTATTGAGGAAGACGGAGATGGCGGATACAGACTGATAGATTGCGACCATGGTGATGCCTATAGGGCAGATATCGTATATGGCACCAAGGATCAGTTCGGATTCGACTACCTCTATGACAATATGTCAATTCGTCCCGACGACTTGATGCAGCGAGAACACCATTTTGCCATCATCGATGAGGCCGACAGCATCCTGATCGACGAGGCGAGGACCCCATTGATCATATCGGGGGCGGTACCGGAGGCGGACACACAGCGGTTCGACGAGATGAGGCCGCTCGTGGAGCGTCTCGTAAAGATTCAGGGGCAGGTGGTAAACGGTATTTTGACCGAGGCCGAAAAGCTTCTGGAGGAGGATGATTACGCGGCTGGAATCCGACTGGTGGTCGTTCAACGCGGAATGCCCAAGAACGGGCGACTGATGAAGCTGCTCCAGGAAGAAGGCATCAAGCGTCTGATCGGACGTGTGGAAGCCGATTACATGCGTGACAAACGTATGGGGGAACTCGATGATGATCTGTACTACAGTGTAGATGAGAAAAGCCATATCATCGATTTGACGGAAAAGGGACGTGTAGAGATCAGCAAATCTCAGGATGATTTCGTATTGCCGGATCTGGACGAAGTCCTTCGGGAGATCGAGTCGGATAAATCGCTGGATGACGAGACGCGTGCAAAGGTTGAGGATGATGCCTACCAGGATTATTCCCGAAAAAGCGAATCCATTCACGGCGTGCAGCAGCTTTTGAAAGCCTACAGCCTGTATGAAAAAGATGTCCAGTATATGGTGGATAACAATCGCGTGATCATTGTTGATGAGTTTACCGGGCGTCCCCAGGAAGGCAGGCGTTTCTCCGACGGGCTTCACCAGGCGCTGGAGGCCAAGGAACGTGTCAAGGTGGAGCGAGACACGCAGACGGTGGCTACCGTTACCCTGCAAAACTATTTCAGACTCTACAACAAACTCGCTGGAATGACCGGAACGGCGGAAACGGAAAGTTCGGAATTATTCCAGATATACCAATTGGATGTGGTGGTCATTCCCACAAACGAGCCTATCCGAAGGATCGATTCTGAAGATTTGATATTCCGCACGAAGCGCGAAAAGTATAATGCCATTATCGATGAGATCGCCCGTCTCAACGAGATGGGTCTTCCCATTCTGGTGGGCACGATCACGGTTGAGGTGTCGGAACTGCTTTCGCGGATGCTCAACCGAAAAGGTATCAAGCATTCTGTCTTGAATGCCCGGCATCATCAGCAGGAAGCGCAAATCGTTGCAGGAGCCGGCAGACCCGGAGCGGTAACGATTGCGACGAACATGGCAGGGAGAGGAACGGACATCAAACTGGGACCGGGCGTGGTCAAGGCGCCCGAAGGTCATCAGTGTGCACTGGTTTCAAATGCGGATGATGAGCGACCGCAGTGCCCACACCTCAAGGAATACGATTGTCACACAGATGTGCCTTGCGGGCTTCACATTATGGGTACGGAGCGACACGAATCACGTCGGATCGACAGGCAGCTGCGCGGCCGGGCGGGCCGTCAGGGAGATCCGGGGAACTCACGGTTTTTCATCTCTTTGGAAGATGACCTGATGCGGTTGTTCGGTTCCGAGCGAATTGCACGAATTATGGATCGACTTGGGGCCGAAGAAGGAGAAGTCATTGAACACGGGATGGTTACAAAGTCCATTGGAAGGGCCCAGAAGCGGGTAGAGGGCAGAAATTTTGAAATCCGAAAACACCTGCTGGAATACGATGATGTAATGAACCAGCAGCGTGAAGTCATCTACGATCGCCGCCGGCACGCTCTGGAGCAGCACGATATATCCGATCAGGTAGAAGATGCAAGGTTAGAGATGGTCGATTCCTTGTTCGATCTTCACACGCCGGCTGAAGATCATACGGAAGACTGGAATCTTGAAGCACTCTTCCGGGATCTTCGCAATGTCTTTCTGCAGGTCCCTGACGTGCCTGTTGAGACTTTACCCGAGTTGAAACGGGAAGGCATGCACGATGAAGTGCTGAAGGGGGTGAGGGAGACCTACGAAAGACGCGAGCATCTGATTGGCGCAGATCGGATGCGGGAAATTGAGCGGATGGTCTACCTGGGCATAGTCGATGAGAAATGGAAGGATCACCTGCGCGAGATGGATGATCTCAAAGAAGGGATCGGTCTGCGTGGATATGGGCAGAAAGATCCCCTTGTGGAATACAAGAAAGAAGGGTTTCAGATGTTTATCGACCTGCTCGACGAGATCAACAGGGAGACTCTGAAGACGCTTTACCGAATTCCAATTGAGGAAGCCCCGGTCCGGCACAGGGAGAGGCGGCCCGAACGGTTGACCATGATGCACGAAGATGCGATAGGTATGGGATTTGCCAGGGGGGGGGCCTCACCTGCACTTGCTGAAACTGCCACAAACGCGTCGGAAGGTGGCGGACCACCAAAACAACGACCGGTCAAGGCGGAGAAGAAAGTCGGTCGTAATGACTCCTGCCCGTGCGGCAGTGGAAAAAAATACAAAAAATGTCACGGTAATTAAAACGTTACCAGTAGATCACCAAAAATCAGGGAGCAAGCGGATATGAAGTCGCGTGAGGATCTGTTGAAGGAGGCAAGGGAAGTGATTCCCGAAATGACAGTTCACGAGGTCAATGACTATCTCTTGGGAGGGGAACGTCCGGCCCTGCTGGATGTGCGGGGGCTAGATGAATGGGAAATGGGTCACCTGAAAGGTGCGGTCCACATCGCACGGGGCAATCTGGAACTGGAGGTGGAGGACAAACTGGCCGACAAGTCCGGGGAAGTGGTGGTGTACTGCGCTGGAGGGGTTCGGTCCCTTCTTGCAGGTCAGAGACTCAAAGATTTAGGGTACGAGCGGGTCATTTCCATGGACGGCGGGTTTGATGACTGGGAGGAGGCCGGTTTGCCGCTTGATCGCCCGCCTTCTCCCGAAGAAGATGAAGATCTGAGTCACCCGGACCTCCTGGAAACAGAGATCGAGCATCTCGAGGCGATGGTAAGAAAACGCAAGGATCAATTGACCCGCGCTCGGGATCAACAGAACCAGAATTGAAGGGTGAATTTGTCCTTGCGTCCTATTGCCAATCTGTATATATTTCTGTTAAATTTAGCACTCAAACAGGAAGAGTGCTAACATGGGCTTGTAAGTATAAAGAAATCAATATTTAATCTTCAACAAGGAGAAATATTTATGACCGTGAAACCTCTTTCGGACAGGGTGCTGCTTCGTCGGATCGAAGCTGATGAGCAGATCAAGGGTGGCATCATTATTCCGGATACGGCCAAGGAGAAACCTCTCGAGGCAGAGGTGATCGCTGTTGGGCCCGGAAAGCCGGACAAATCCGGAAATCCAATTCCCGTGAATGTGAAGATCGGGAATCGGGTGCTGATTGGGCAGTATGCCGGAACCGAAGTCGAGGTGGACGGCGACGACTATGTAATTGCCTCGGAAGACGATATCCTGGGCATCCTGTCCTAGGGAACTGACCCGGAAAGACGAACCCGCGAATCCAACAAGCTGAGAAGGAGGAAGCAATGCCAGCCAAGCAAATAAGTTTCGGAATCGAGGCCCGTGCCAAGGTATTGAAGGGTGTGACGATTCTGAGCAAAGCAGTGAAGGCCACGCTGGGTCCCAGAGGCAGAAACGTGGTAATCGGAAAGAAGTGGGGTTCGCCCACCGTGACCAAAGATGGTGTAACGGTAGCCAAAGAAATCGAACTGGAAGACCCATACGAAAATATGGGCGCCCAGATGGTAAAGGAGGTCGCTTCCAAGACTTCCGATGTTGCGGGTGACGGAACCACATCGGCCACCGTTCTGACCGAGGCGATCTTCAAAGAGGGCTTGCGGAATGTAACCGCCGGCGCCAATCCGATGGACATCAAACGGGGGATCGATCACGGTGTTCAAGCCGTAGTTGCCGAGCTCCGGGCGCAGAGCCGAGCGGTAAAGGGACGAAAAGAAATTGCCCAGGTAGCGTCCGTTTCCGCGAATAACGACCCGAGTATCGGCGAGATCATTGCAGACGCGATGGAGAAGGTGGGAAAAGACGGTACGATCACAGTCGAGGAAGCCAAGAGCATCGATACGACCCTTGACGTTGTGGAAGGAATGCAGTTCGATCGTGGATATCTTTCGCCATATTTCGTAACGGATTCCGATAGTATTGAAGCTATCCTGGAAGACGCTTACGTCTTGATCCACGAGAAGAAGCTGTCCAGTATGAAAGACATGCTTCCCCTCCTTGAGAAGGTCGCCCAAACGGGTAAATCTCTGCTCGTTTTGGCAGAGGATGTGGAAGGAGAGGCACTGGCGACATTTGTGGTGAACAAGGTGCGGGGCACGATTAAGGCTGCAGCTGTGAAAGCTCCTGGTTATGGCGACCGACGCGCCGAGATGCTAGCCGATATCGCCATACTCACAGGCGGTCGGGTCATCACTGAAGATTTAGGCATCAAGCTCGAAAATGTACAGCTGGATGACCTGGGAACGTGCAAGCGTGTTGTGATCGACAAGGACAACACGACCATGGTCGAAGGTGGTGGATCTTCTGCCGACATACAGGGCAGGGTCTCGCAGATCCGCAATCAGATCAAAGAGACCACCTCAGACTACGACCGGGAGAAGCTGCAGGAGCGTCTCGCAAAGCTTGCGGGCGGCGTTGCGGTGGTTAATGTCGGGGCAGCCACAGAGACTGAAATGAAGGAAAAGAAGGCTCGCGTGGAGGACGCACTTCAGGCAACACGAGCCGCGGTTGAGGAAGGGGTTGTGCCAGGTGGTGGAGTTGCCCTGGTGCGCAGCATTGCCGGACTGGATAAGGCTCGTGGGCAGGTTCGAGGCGACCGGAAGACCGGAGTGGAAATCCTCAGACGTGCGCTTGAGGAGCCCATGCGAAAGATTGCAGATAATGCGGGCATGGAGGGAAGTCTGGTTGTCCAGAAGGTTCTGGAGGGCAGCGGAAGCTTCGGGTACAATGCCCTTACGGATACCTATGGGGATCTCATCAAAATGGGTATATCCGATCCCACAAAAGTTGTAAGATCGTCAATAGAAAATGCCGCGAGCATTGCGGGGCTCATGTTGACCACCGAGACTCTGGTTACGGAACTTCCGGAGGAAGACAACGCCCCCGCCGGCGGCCACGATCACGGCCACGGTCATCATTAAAAGAACGGGAATCCGGGCTTCGAAGGGGTCGGTCAGTTTTGGCCGACCCCTTTTTGTGTGGTTGTAATTCGAAGCTCTTGTTATATTATAGGTGCAGTTCGGGTGCGAGCCTGTAATGCGATGTTGTTGCAAAGGAAAAGGGGATATTCGAAGGGGGGGGAAATGGAAGCGAATTCAGGTGCTGCACTGGACGATGGTGACGGCGCGACGGGAGAAGAATTGATGGCGACTGAGAGTGAAGGGGTGGGAACCGAGAATAAGGATGAAAAGGAGAAGCAGGCAGTGTCCAGCAGACCTGCCAAGCGCACGCGCCGCGCACCAGCCAAGAAAAGGACTGCGAAAAAGGCGGCCAGTTCTGATGCTGATGAGAAGCCGGCCAAAAAGGCAACTCGAAAAAAGGTCGTAAAGGTTTCCGAGAAAAAGGTGGTTTCCTCCAGACCCAGGCAGCGGGCGACCAGGAAAAGCGCAGTTGAGGAAGATGAGAAAAAAACAGTCGCATCCGTGGTTGAGGCTCCTGAGGCTTCCTCCGAGGCGCCGGAGGCTCCGCGTGAAGAGCCTACAAAGTCGGCCCCAGAAGAGCAGGAATCGGCTCCGCGGTGGGGCAGAAGTCAGCGAAGACAAGCGCCGCCAAGGATCGTTACCGCAGAAACAGCAGCCGAGCTTGTTCTGGAATCCACTTCGCGCGTTCCAGCTGCTGCTCCAGCGACAACCGAGCCGGATACCGCTCCGGCTCCCGAGCCCCAGAAAACGGAGGCGGTCACAGAGACGCAGACTGCCGCTACCACTGGTTCTGGAGACGAAGACAGTCAGACAGGTTCGGAAGGCGGACGGGGAAGAGGACGCGGCAGAACAAGACGCCGAAGGCCCGGGTCCAGATCTACCACTCGACAGGATGCACCAACGCCTACTCCTTCTGCTGAGGAACCCCAAACCGCGATGGGGATCCTTGAAGAAACCTGGTCCGAAGACAGGGCGAGGAAGATCATGAGTGAAGGGTTCCTTGTGAGTCTCGCCGCACCTCTTAAATCGAGCGAGGAGATTCCTGGCCTGGATGCCGATGTTCTGGCAGATCGGCTCCGAGTGGTGCGCCGGGTTCTTGCCGACGAATGTATGGTTGAGGATGACGTTACCGATGTGATGATGCTTGATATGGTCATGAACGCGCTGGCAGACAGGATCGAGGTCTACCGACTGACCGCCGATGGTACGGGCGCTGAGCATTTGGAACGTATACTGGAATTACGATACAAGGCGGATCGAAGGTTGATAGAGACTGTTACAGCACTGAAGAACACATAGGTCGTTTTCATAATTCGTGTAGATCCAGAGCTCGCCTTTTCAAGGCGAGCTCTTTTTAAATATAGGGCATCGGGTCTTCCAGGCCATTCGCTGCGAATGCCGCCATTCGTTCGGCACACGCATTGCATTTCCCACACGCAGGTCGAACGCCTTCATAACAAGTATGTGTTTCCCCGTATGGAACACCCAGTTCAGTGCCGATGGTCACCAGTTCCTTTTTCCATTTTTCCACAAACGGCGTATGTATTCTAAATTGTACGGCTCGCGTCGCGCCCAGTTGAAGTGCGGTCTCTAGCGCGTCATAGAATTCACGACGGCAGTCCCTGTAGGCTTCGTGGTCGTCCCGGACCGGAGAGAGAAAGATATCGTAAATACCCTGTGTCTCCGCGAACGCTGCGGAAAGTGTTACGAACAGCATATTTCGAAATGGCACCACGGTGTCAATCTGTCTCTCCTCGTTCGCGGAGGGGACAGCATATTTCGAATCTGTTAGGGGATTTCCGCCTACCTGTGTCAAATCCAGCCTGAGTACTTTGTGAGATCGAGCACCGCCACGTGTGGAAAGTGTTTCGCTACAAGCCAGTTCCAATCGATGGCGCTGGCCATAGTCGATGGCCACAGTGTGTATGTTCTCCCATCCGTTATGGCGCATCCACCACAACAGGGTAGTCGAATCCATTCCACCAGAAAGCAGGAGCAGGGCTTTGGAGGCTTCGGGCATCGCTGTGACCCCTCTTGGAAGTTGCTTATGGATATATCGCAAAAAGGGGGAAGCCGGTTCTGGCTTCCCCCTCTTCCCATACTAAAGGAATGGTTATTTCTTTTCCAGCAAACTGTCCACCACCGCCGGGTCGGCAAGTGTAGAGGTATCGCCCAGATCGTCGGTATCGTCCGATGCGATTTTTCTCAAGATCCTGCGCATAATCTTGCCGGATCGGGTCTTGGGTAACCCCGGCGCCCAGTGGATCACATCGGGCGTTGCTACAGGCCCGATCTGTTTTCTTACCCACTGCCGCAACTCGTTCTTCAGCTCATCGCTGTACTCCACGCCCACGTTCAGCGTCACATAGGCATAAATGCCCTGGCCTTTGATCTCGTGGGGGAACCCGACCACGGCCGACTCCGCCACCTTGGCGTGAGACACAAGAGCCGATTCCACTTCTGCGGTGCCCATGCGATGCCCGGAGACATTCAGGACGTCATCTACCCGCCCGGTAATCCAGTAGTATCCGTCTTCGTCTCTTTTGCAGCCGTCACCAGAGAAGTAATAGCCCTTGTATTGCTCGAAGTAGGTCTGCTCGAATCGTGCGTGATCACCATATATGGTGCGCATCTGGCCGGGCCACGGTTCGGAGATGGCCAGAACACCACTTACGTCGTTGCCTTCGATCACATTCCCTTTTTCCGGGTCCAGGATTGCTGGTTTTATCCCGAAGAAGGGAAGGGTTGCTGACCCCGGCTTTGTGGCCACCGCGCCCGGCAACGGCGTGATCAGGATTCCACCGGTCTCGGTTTGCCACCAGGTGTCCACTATCGGGCACTTTTCGTGTCCCACGAGTCTGTGATACCACATCCAGGCTTCGGGATTTATGGGTTCACCCACGGTGCCCAACAGCCGAAGACTGGACAGGTCGCAGTTTTTCGGCCACTCCTCTCCTTCTCTTGTAAGGGCACGGATGGCGGTAGGCGCAGTGTAAAACTGAGTTACCTTGTATTTATCGATGACCTGCCAGTACCGATCTGGTTTTGGGTATAGCGGTGTGCTTTCAAACATCACGGTTGTCGCCCCGTTTGCCAGCGGACCGTAAACGATGTAAGAGTGTCCTGTAACCCAGCCAATATCGGCTGCACAGAAATAGATGTCTCCATCGTGGTAATCAAAAACGTTCTTATGGGTAAATGCCGTGTAGACCATATACCCACCCACAGTATGCTGAACGCCTTTCGGTTTGCCCGTTGAACCGGATGTGTACAGAATATAGAGCGGGTCTTCCGAGTCCATCTCCTCGCAGGGGCAGTCAGGACTTGCCTCGGCCATTGCCTCGTGCCACCAGATGTCACGGCCATCCTGCATGCTACATTCAATTCCTTTGCGTTCACCCACCCGCTGAACCACAATACAGGTCTCAACTTTTTTTCCGTCCATCCGTTCGTCGGCATTGGCCATGGCTTCGTCGGCGGGCTGCTTTCTGGGCATAGGTCTGTCGCCACGATACATTCCATCTGTGGTGATCACGATCTGACAGGTGGAATCGACGATGCGATCCGCCAGCGCTTCGGCCGAAAACCCGCCGAAGACGATGCTGTGAATGGCCCCTATTCTGGCACAGGCAAGCATGGCAACGGCTAATTCGGGAACCATCGGCATATAAATGGAGACACGGTCTCCCTTTTTTACGCCACGCGACTTGAGCACATTGGCGCACCTGCAGACCTGGTCGTGCAACTCGGAATAGGTCAGCTTGGCGTCTTCACCGGGTTCATTCCCTTCCCAGATAATCGCGACCTGATCGCCTCGGGTATTCAGATGCCTGTCGAGGCAGTTGTAGGTGATATTGGTCTTTGCACCTTCGAACCATTTGATAAATATGGGTCCTTTGGTCATATCGTAATTGTATGAACGGACCTTATCCCACTTTTTGAACCAATGGAAATCCTCAGCCACCTCAGCCCAGAATGCCTCTGGATCGGTAACGGACGCCTCATACCGTGCTTGATATGCCTCGAGACTGTTTACGTGAGCCCTCTCCGTAAAATCTCCAGGCGGAACGAATTTTCCATCTACCTCCGTAACCATTTTTGTATCTGCACTCGCCGCCATCGGGAAATCCTTTCTTTCGTTTTGAGGTGCCCGCCTCCGGTGATGCCGGCGGGGGAACTCGCATTTGAGTAGTTTTGACTCGCAAAGGGCTGAACGCGTATAAGTATACTACTTCGAATATGGATGTCAAGCGGAGAAAGCGAGGCTTAAAAGACATCGAATTGTGTGTTTTTGAGATTGATTTGAATCTTCAAATATCCTTATATTATAAGAAGATAGCGTGATCTAAGAGACTGTATCACACGACCCGCCGGAAGCGTCTCAAGTTGCGCATTTTCAGATGCTGCCGCGGGTATCCGATTGCAGGGCGTTTTCGGGAACTTTTCAACCCCCAAAGGGTCTAAAACTCGTCCGTTGAAACAAAAGGTAGATATCTGTTCTGCCTCGAATCCGGACCTGTTCTATCCCAAGGGGAGGAGATATTATGCTTATGGTCAATTCCAATACCGGGCCCAGCGATCTGACAGATGTGGAAATTCTGGCTGATGTTGCGGGCGGGGATATTGACGCATACGGGAAGATTGTAAATCGATATAGAGGAAGGCTTTATAATTTTGTCTTCCGATTCGTCGGAGAGCGTGAAACAGCTGAAGATATCGTTCAGGAGACATTTCTCCGCGCCTTCCGAAAGCGGAAGGAATATCGTGCAATCGCCAATTTTTCTACCTGGCTGTTCACCATTGCTGGCAATCTGGCAAAAAGCGAACTCAGAAGACGGAAGCGCTGGAGGTTGTTTTCAGTCCACAAAGATGATGAAAATGACACCGGAATCGATCTGCCGGATGAGTCCTTCCGACCTGATACGGTGACCGAATCCAGCATTGCAGATGTGCAGATTCAGCAGGCGATTCTCTCGTTGCCGGAAAACTACAGGCAGGTTGTGCTTCTCAGAGACGTTGAGGGGCTTTCTTACCAGGAGATCGCCGAAATCAGCAAGTGTCCGGTAGGAACCGTGAAATCCAGGGTCAATCGGGCAAGGTTGAAGCTACAGCAGAAGCTAAAAAATGAAGGCCGCGACGTTGGACTGGACATTTAGACGTTCGAATATCAAGACTGGCCTGGATACTGATGAAGGGACCGAATTATGAAGTGCGGTGATTTTCAGGATCGTATTTCGAAATTTCTCGAGAATGAAGTGACCGAAAGGGAACGCGTGCAGATGGACCAGCACACCTCGGGTTGTCCGGATTGCGAAGCATCACTGGAAGAGGTGCGTTTGATGGCGGGCAGGTTGAGTCGACTGACTCGAGTACAGCCCTCTGTTGGATTCGATTTTGCACTGCGAAGTCGGCTGTTGTTGGAGGCTGCCGAGTCAGTACCTCTTTTGCGCAGGCTGCAGGAACTTTTCACCCCTGCCTTCCCGAAACTGGTCTGGTCTGTCGCCACTGTGGCCATTCTGGCGATTGCGGCTACGCTTTTCCTTGAAGATCAAGGTGGGAAGAATCTCGCCCAAAGGGATTCTGTGAAGCAGTTGACCATTGTTGCCCCTCCTGCAGCCCAGTCCTTTGCCAAAGACAGGCAGGGCGCACTTCGTCGTCTTTCACAGGAGGCATCCTATCCTATTTCCCAGCGTCTTTACAGTTCGCGTTCCGATTCGGTCAGCGCCCCAAAACGCAAACCGGTGGTCACACGGGGTGTGTCTGCGGAAATGAGAAAGGTTTCATTCCGATTCTGATCTGTATCCAAACATCACAAATGTGGAGGGGAAGGGAATCACCCAACCCATGAAGTTTGAATGCAATAAAATGGCTCGACTTCTTCTGATGTGCTTCACCGTTTTGGTTCTGTCACCTGCAGCCACCTGGTGCGGCGAGCAAAGTTTACTGAACAAAATAGAAGAAGAACGAGCCAATATTTTTGAAAAGAACCGGCCCAGCGTCGTTCGAATTCACACCATCTATTCCGATCCCGGAGTAGGAGACGGCATTCAGCTTGGCCGGGGATTCATGCACGGGACGGGTTTCGTTTTCGACCCCGATGGTTACATTCTTACCGTAGATAAGGCGGTGACCGGCGCCGAGGAAATCTGGGTTACCCTGGCATCGGGAATGCAACTCCGTGCGGAACTGGTTGCCAGTGATCCGGGTTCGGAAGTTGCTGTTATTCGTGTGGACGCAGGCGATCTCCAGGCCGTTAGAATTGGCAATTCGGATCGCGTTCGTGTCGGTCATTTCGCATTTATTCTGGGAAATACCTTCGGTAATCTGACGCCCTCATTCGGTTCAGCCCACGAAATCGACAAGGGCCAGGATTTAATGCACATCACGGCTCCAGTTCATCCGAGTTTTGGAGGCGCACCGGTGTTCTGCAGCACGGGTGAGGTTGTAGGAATGGTTTGGGCAGCACCAAATCCATGGACGGGTATGGATGAGAGTACGAGTTCGATTATGGCCTGGCAGGAGATTCCAACGACCGTATTCGTAGTGCCTGTTAACCGGGCCATCAGGATTGCCAGAAATCTTCTGGGTCGCGTCAAGGCCTATGGCTGGCTGGGTGTGGAAGGGCAGTTCGACGAGGGACTTGGTGGTTTCCAGGTGCAGAATGTGATGGGCAAGGGTCCAGCGGCACTCAGTGGGATCCAGCAAGGCGACCTGATCCTGTCTTTCCAGGGTGAAGTCATCTCGAGCGGGGAGCACCTTCGGAGTCTCGTTCTTTCCACGCTGCCAGGGACCCAGGTGCAGATGAAAATCAAGCGGGATGAAAAACCGGAGACCCCGAGTGTAGAGGTGGGTCGGATGCCGCCGGATTTACTGGCAGAGAACCGTTCGGTGATTGCACGACCTGTTTCAAGCCTGAATGTTTCTGGCTCCTCCGGCGAGCTGATGGTGCAGGAAGAGATTCAGATGCTGCGTCAGGAGGTCCAGAGACTTCAGCAGCAGCTTTTGATTCAACCCGGGCGGCTACCCACCCAGGGCAAATAACACAAAGAAACACGGGATTGCACCTAAAAAAAGGGGAGGCCTCAATAGGCCACCCCTTTTTCATATGGATCTGTGGTTTGTTCAGGCTTCCTGGGGAAGCACATCCGCTCGCAACCGATTCAGTGCCCGATCTTTGAGCTGCCGGACCCGCTCTCTGCTGATCTGAAAACGTTTCCCGACCTGCTCCAGGGATTGAGGCTGGTCGGATTTCAACCCGAAATACAGATCGAGGATCTCAGCTTCTCTGGGGGGCAGATTTCCCAAACTGTCCCACAGGCGTTGACGAAGTCTGGCGCGGTCAAGTCTTTCATCCGGACTGATGCTGTCATCTGCAAACGTATCGGCATAGACCGTATTCCCATCGTCGTAGACGGGGCTGTCCAGAGACAGAGCCGCCTGATTGGACTGAATGGCACGTCTGAGTCTTTTGGACGTCATCTGCGTTCTCTCCTCAACTTCATCAAGACCTGGCGATCTTCCCAGGGTCTGCGATAAAGCGCCAGAAACCCGATTTACGGCGTCGAGATCGTCGGTCTGATTTACCGGAAATGCCACTATGTGTTTTTGTCTGTTCAAGGCCGAAAGTATGGCCTGCCGAATCCACCAGACAGCGTAAGTGATAAACTTGTGGCCTCTCCTGGGATCAAACGTTCTGGTTGCCCTGATGAGCCCCATATTGCCTTCTGCGATGAGATCGGAGATGGGCAACCCCCGGCCCGAATATTCTCCTGCCACCCGAACCACGAAGCGCAAGTTCGCCGTGATCAGGTGACTGAGGGCAGTTTGGTCCCCTTTCCTGATGGATTTGATCACCTGAGACTCCTCATCCCTTGTCAAGGGCTCGAATTTCCGGATGTCCCTGAGATACAAATCCGTCGTCTTGGAAGGGAGCGCAGAATGAAACGGAATTTTCTTGTTGTTTTTCATTGGGTTATAATTGTTGCCCAAAGTGTGGAGATGGTGACTTCGGTGTTTCTCTGGAGTATATTCTCAATCCGTTCAGTGAGCGTCCGCAATTCCGTGATGGGTTCGGCTTTCTGAACCGTCGGTTTTCGACTGCAGGAGTTCCGGGAACCGGCGGTTTTTCTAATTTACGTGGAAGAAAGGCAGAGGTGCTTCCACCGTGTTGCGAAGCACATCACAGTTTGCACAGAGCCTTTCTTCCAAACGCAGCTCACAGGGTAGACAGTTACAAAGGCTCTGAATATTTCGACTCAGTTTGTCCTTAAGTTGTTGATAATGCTTCAATTGTAAATTCACCTCATCGAGTCGACTGTTCAAATCACTCAACATATCAGACGCAAGTTTCCCACCTGTTTCGTTATCTGACTGTTTGTCGAGAATGGTCTTTATGTGGTCCAGGTCGAATTCCATTTCTTTCAGGCTGAGGATCATTTGGAGACGGCGGAGCTGCAAGTCGGAATAACACCGGAACCCCCCGGGGCTGCGACCTTCCGGCTGAATCAGGCCCATTTCCTCGTAGTATCTCACCGTACGTGTTGTTGTGCCCGCTTGCCGTGCCAAACTGCCGATGTGCATCATAAGAATCCTCAATAGGTCTGAGATTTCGTGGTACAAAGTTGACAAAATATAGTTTAACGCTACGTCAAAGTCAATCAAAACTTTAACGTAACGTTAAGTATTCAAGATGCCGATCAGATTTCTCAATGATGGAAGAGCCGTACACCTGAAAATACCATTACCATACCGTATTCGTTGGCCGCGTCAACGACATTTGCATCCTGCATGGAGCCACCCGCCTGGATCACATATTTCACGCCTGTTCTGGCTGCCCGGTCGACGTTGTCTCTGAACGGAATGAATGCATCGGAGCTCAGGGAAATGTTGTCAAGCTGACCTATCCAATCTCTTTTCGCCTCTTCGCTGAGGAGATGGGGTATCTCCTCGAAAGATTGTACCCACACATTACGTTCCTCAGGCGTCATTTCTCCCTTGATATACAGTTCAATCGCGTTGATGCGTTCGTGTCGCTTGAGCCCCTTCCTGAATTTCAGGTCCAACACTTCGGGATGTTGGCGCAGATACCAGGCCTCAACCTTGGTGGCCGCCAGATGGGTACAGGCGAGGCGGTTCTGCTGGCCTGCTCCGATCCCGACCGCCTGCCCGTCTGTGGCGAAGCAGATGGAGTTGGACTGGGTGTATTTCAGTGCGATGCTGGCAACGAGCAGGTCTCTGGCATTTTCGGATGGCAATTGCTGATTTTTCGTCACAATATTTTGAAGGATCTCCGATCCCGTGACCAACGTATTCCGTTTTTGCTCCAGGGTTACGCCAAAGACCTCTCGTGTTTCAATTTCACCCGGTTCGAAGTCGGGGTTCATTTGCAGCACCATGTAACCGCCTTTCCGCTTCGCCTTGAGTATTTCAAGGGCTTCGGGATCGTAGCCAGGGGCAATCACGCCATCGGTGGTTTCACGTCGCAGAAGCTTTGCTGTGGGCACATCAACGGTATCGCTGAGGGCAGCCCAGTCTCCAAAAGAGGAAAGCCTGTCTGCACCTCTTGCGCGCGCATATGCTACGCCCAGTGGCGAGAGATCCATATCGTCCACGAAGTAGGCCTTCCTCAGCGTGTCGCTAAGGGGTGCATAAACTGCTGCCCCTGCCGGGCTAACGTGTTTGAAGGAGGCCGCGGCGGGGGCAGCGCACACCTGACGAAGTTCCCGAACCAACTGCCAGGCGTTCAGGGCATCCAGAAGGTTTATGTAGCCCGGAGAACCGTTCAGGATCTCGAACGGAAGGGCACCATTACTCATATAGGCTCTTGCGGGTGCCTGATGCGGGTTGCAGCCGTAGCGGAGCATCAACTCTGAATTCGACATAGCGTCATCCTTTAGAAGAGGTTGCGTTTCCAAGGGGCAATAAAAAACCCCAGGCCAATTCAGCGGCCCAGGCGATCGGCTCTGTATGTTGTGGGTCCGGCGCTTCCCCGTGGTTCAGTCCACGTGCAGCTCGCCAGTTACGCCGGCCGAGGATTAAGATAGGAGATTAATCCGGAGCGTCAACTTTTTTTGCCGAACGGGATTGCGACATGTAGGCATCAGCGAAAAGAATCCCGAGATTCGGGTCGCCTCTCCAGGCCCTGAGCGCGGGGTTTTCCGAACTGGGTATGACATCTGTTGCACCAGAATCGGTCTTCGAGAAGCAGAGGACTTGTTCGGCGGCTACTGTACTGATGACAACCGGGGAATGTGTCGTGAGCAGGACCTGACCACCTGTGGTGGATGAGAGGGCGGCCAGGACAGATTCTACGGCCCTTGGATGCAGACCATTCTCCGGCTCCTCGATCAAATACGTGCCCTCAAAGTCTTCGAGGAAGGCGGGGAGGGTTAGCGCCAGAAGCCGCAAGGTGCCTTCAGATACCATCCACGAAGGGACTCTAAGATCGGGGGTGAAATGGATAACCAGGTATAGATGTCTGTCCTCAGGTCGCTCGACGACTTCGATGTTCCGCAATTCCGGGAGGACCGCCTGGATATGCTGGATCCAGTGTGAGAATTTCTGAGGATCCTTTTCAGCCAAACCGGAGACGATTCTTGGGAGGTTGGATCCATCGGATTGGAATTTGGCGGATTGACCCGGTGGTGTGGGTTGTCGCATACGTTTGCTGTTTAGAGCAATGGGCCGTATGCCATCATTCAGAGTGCGTTTGAGCCAGGTGGCAATCGGGAACCTTGATTCATCTTCGGGGAGGTTTGCCAGGGCTGAGCGCTGAGGACCCAGTTTGAAGGAATGGTCCCATCCGGTTCCTGTTTCATCGTAGAACTTGTCATTGCCGCCGGGAACCTTGTTTACGACCGTTTTCACACCTCTGCCACGCCTTGCGGCCAGAGTGTCGGGCGTGATCCGATCGGCGGGGAAAAGGGTTTGCTGTTCGGCTTCCTCCTCAGCCTCCACGGATGCCGGCAGCAGGAGGACCCGCTCGGCGAGGATGGCCGACTCGCCGGAATCGGGAAGGGACCCTATGGATACTTCGTATCGGCAGCAGTCATATTCTGGATGATCGAAAATATCGTTTTTCTGTTTGGGTACGGGGAGTTCTACGGCCAACTCGAAAGCATCCCCATTTTTTTGCCACAGGAGATCGCGTAGTTCAGGGCTTCTGTTGTTGATGGCGGCCTCGAGTCCGGTATGGACGAGGTCTCCGAGAAACCCCACTGTATCGAGGAATGAGGATTTGCCGCTGGCGTTGGGGCCAACAAGGACCTGGAAGGGGAGGAGTTCGCGGCTGATATGGCGGAGGCACCGAAAGTGGAGGGCTTCAATTTTTCGAATCATGGACTGACCTCCAATCCGGAACAGGTTGGTGCCGGTTTACAAAGAGGACTGCCAGAGCGTCTTGCCGATAAAAAATGGGCCCAGGGAATCGATATACCTGGCTGTCTGCTCTGTCTTGCGCATGTCTTGTATCACTTTGGAGAGCGGATAAAGTTCAGACCCAATCAGACCTATGACGAAATCATTGTCGTTCCTGTCCAGACCATAACACGCCAGACGGACATCCACTGCAAATCCAGCCTGGCCATATGCCCTTCCGATTCTTGCATGTTCACCCAGGATTTTCCTTGTCTCCTCCTCCGACAGGAGGCCAAACTCTGATTTTCTCCGAAGCGGATACCAGATTGCCCAGGGCCATTGCGCGGAACGGGTGTTTCTCCTGGGTCTAGCCAGAAGCATGTCCGCCAGGTCCGGTTCAAATCCTGTGGCGTAGGTCCTTCCGGTCATCGTCAGTTCAGGAACCGGGGTCAGTGACGCAAAGGGTTCAGAATTCAGAAATTGCCTCGCTTCTCCCACCAGTGTGTCCGGTGATTCGGACATGGTCAGGAACCCTACGCCCCTGGGATTGCTCAGGTCACTGTAAAGGACACACTCCAACTCGCTTTCTTGTGAAGCAGAGATGAGTTCCGTATGATCCGTACAAGCGTCGAAGACATGAAGCTGCATATAGAGCCGTGTGTCGAGTGTCTGGGGCTCTCCATCTATTGGCTTACCTGATTCTCTGAGGTCCAGAGATACCTCTGTTGCCTGTGGGCGCATGATTCGAATTATCCTCGTTTGCGGGTTCTGTTGGTTGTGTAAATCACCACTGAATATACCCCACCTCACCTGCTATACAAGCGGAATCTCCTTTCTCGAATGCTCTGCCTTGTGCACACCGGGCACGCGCCCTATATTGTTCAGCCCAACCATAACCTTCAAAGGAGCACAAATGAACAGGCCAACATGGGACCGTTACTTCATGACGATCGCTTACAACGTTGCAGAGCGGTCCAACTGCATCAGAAGACAGATCGGGGCAGTGGTCGTGAGAGACCGGAATATCATCAGTACCGGATACAACGGAACACCTATGGGCGTTCAAAACTGCTTTGAAGGGGGCTGCCCCAGGTGTGCATCGGATATCCCCTCCGGACAGGGAACGGATACCTGTCTTTGTGTTCACGCGGAACAGAACGCAATCGCATTTGCAGCCCGGCACGGCGCGCGGACGCTAGATGCAATTCTATTCACCACTACACGTCCGTGTTTCGGATGCCTGAAAGAGTCCATTCAAGCCGGGATTTCCAAAATTCTGTATGTGGAGCCCTATGACTACGAAGCGGATCTGGAAGAAGTGTATCAACAACTCCTGAAGGAGTCCGGGCTGGACATGGTCAGGATGGAGAGCGAAGGGTAGCGCCGGAACAGGTATTCTGGCGAAAAAGCCCTGGGGCCGGAGCTCCAGGGCTTTTTTATATGGTATCGTTTTGTTCTATCAATTCTGCATACGAGCCAGAGATTCCGAGACTGTGGGTTTCCGACCCCCTTCGACATCGTCTTTTCTCAAGAGATGGAACTTTGTGAGGATATCATTCGATTTGGCGAACGAGGCGATCGCATCCGCATACTCCTGGACTTTAGCTCCGGGGAGTGCACAGAGCGCCACATCGTCTGTGAGATCATCCAGATAGGCCCTGGCACCACAGCACCCCAGACTAAGGACGGCGCTTCCAGAATTCATGGCCTGAGGGATCGCGGCGCAAGCCGGGCGACCCATTGCCGGTGCAATGCTCCCGTCTACCTGGGCGGCAGCTTCTGTGATGACCAGACTCTGACGGGCGTGTGTGAAGAGCATCACTACATCCGGAGGCAGTGGAGATTCGGCCAGGGGCGCATAGATCACATGCTTTGATTCCTGTTCGATGACCGGGATGGCCGCAACATCCTCTTCGCGGACGTAATCCATCCCCGCCATGACGCCCAGCACCTCTGTCAACTCGCCGGTGTGAGCGGATGCAGGTGCAGCCAAATTGTGTGTATGCACGCCAATTGCGCAGAGCTCGTGGTCTTTGGTAGAAGTGGCGAACCCACCCTTTGCAGCCTCCTGCCAAAAAAAACAGCCCGCAGGGGCGTTGTCCTGGTACTCCGGCACGTTTTCAGGCACGTGATCGGAGAAACAGACGGCGACAGGAGGCGTCCGGAGCTGCAGAGCATCCTGAAGTTGTGCGGCAAGCCCCATATATGAAGTCAAGACATTGTCCTTTCTGTAGTGATGCAATCCGTCAATTCGACGCAATACGCCTGGTCTTCAGGGCACGGACGACAAGAAATATTCCAAGCAGAACCAGAGGGATACTTAGCCACTGGCCAACACTGAGGGGAAGATCGTGACCGTAGGTGGCCTGACGTTCCTTGACGAATTCAACGAAAAACCGGTAGGCGAACGCAGAGAGCGTAAACAATCCCAGGAGGAGTCCACCTGGCGAGGTGTGTCTCAACTTCCTGTATACGATGTAAAGCATTACGAAGATCGAACCGTATCCCACCGATTCATAGAGTTGGGCAGGGTGGCGCGGGAGGAGGTCCACCCTTGCAAATATGAAGGCCCAGGGAACATCGGTAGGAATCCCCACGATTTCCGAATTGAACAAGTTGCCGATACGGATGAACAGTCCTCCGAGCGCAATTGGAATTACAATTCTATCCAATATCCAGAGGTAGGAGATATCTGTTCGCCTCCGGCAGTAGAGGTGAAGTGCGGTAAATATCCCGATGGCACCCCCGTGGCTGGAAAGCCCGCTGATCCCAAAGCTCGAACCGTGCCAGAACTTTACGATTTCGAGTGGATTGCTGAGGTAGAAAACAGGATCATAGAACAGGCAATGGCCCAATCTTGCACCAATAAGCGTTCCAAGTACCATATAATTGACCAGGCTGTTGAGGTCTTCCTCCGACTTGCCTTCCGTTCTGAAGATTTCCCCCATGATGTAAAACCCGATAACGAAAGTCGCAAGAAAACCGAGACTGTACCATCTGATGGCGATGGGCCCCAGGGCCAGCAGTATCGGGCTGACATCCCAGGTGATGTATGCGAGGATTTCCATAGGTATCGATTTCGGGGGAAATTTGTGATCGTGTCGAGAAAGTATTAGCTTACTGAATCAATGAGGAAAAACATATCAAATTGGACATGAGACGGAAAGGAGAAACTATGCCGGAGGAAACCATATTCACCAAGATCATCAACAAGGAGATACCGGCAGATATTGTCTACCAGGATGATCTGGTAACGGCGTTTCGGGACATCAACCCGCAAGCCCCGACTCACGTTCTTATTATCCCCAACAAGATTATTCCCACAGTCGACGACGTGGTTGCCGAGGATGAGGAAACGATCGGACGGATGTTCACCGTGGCCAGGACCATCGCGAGGAACGAGGGGATTGCCGACAAGGGATACCGTTTGATCGTCAACTGCAGGGAAGACGGCGGCCAGGAAGTCTATCACCTCCACCTGCATTTGCTTGGCGGGCGATCTCTTGGACCGATGCTGTCACGGTAGGAATCTGCCTTTCCACCACGAACTGCAGACTGCGTTGTCTTGGCGCCCGGTCTTCATCTATCGTTTCTTGATTCCGTAGGCCTCTTCCGCATTTCTCCAGAACACCTTTTCCAGTGCTTCTGAACTGATGCCGGCGAAGTATTCTTCTGCAATTCGGAACACCGTTGCATACTCTGCAGCCCGCTCACAGACAGGCCAGTTGCTGCCAAAGATCAGACGGGTCTCTCCGAGAATCTCAAACAGGTGGTCCATAGTAGGTGCATAGTAGGGCATTTCTACTGGTGCCGGAGACTGCCTGGCCATTTCGACCATTCCCGAAACTTTGCAGTAAACCCCGGGATGTTTTGCCACAGCGTGAAGCCCATCGATCCACACGGCGTCGGGCATCAAGCCGTTGATCGGGACGTGCGCGACGTGGTTCAACACAATCTTCAGTTCCGGCAGGTTTTCTGCCAAACGCGAAACCTGGAAGAGTTGTTCCGGTCCTGCCAGGATGTCCAGAGACAATCCTTTTTCCGACAGTCTGTGGATTCCGGACCGGGCGAGGTCATCTTTTTCCAAATGGTTCCTGCCTACGCGGATACCCCTAAAGAATGGACGCTTCGAAAGACGATCCAGATCCTCATTAAATGTGTCTGCGTATGGATCCAGATTGCCCACAAACCCGAGGATATATGGATCACTGTCTGCGAGATCAAGAATCCACTGGTTGTCTTCTACCCACGGGCTGGCCTCCACAACGACAGTTCCGGTGACCCCAAGAGGCTCGGCAAGGGCTTTGAGATGTTGCGGAAGTACGGTTCGATAAAGTAACTCATTATCCGCGGGCGGCCAGGGTATTCCCTGTGGTCGATCAGGATCGTAGAAATGCGTATGGGTATCAATCATCATTCAGATACTCCCTTGTATCATCATTCGAGTGCTTGACAGCAGTTGATCGATCCGTATTTTGTAGATAGATCAATATAGTCAATTCATACGGAAAAGAGGGGCCCATGGGAAAAGGACGCTTTTCATCCACAAAGACGTTTCACAATCTGCCGTGTTCCCATCGGCAGGCGCACCACGATGGACACTGCCGGTTCATTCACGGATACAACAGAGACATTACTTTTCATTTCACCTGTGACGAACTCGATGACAATCATTTCGTTGTTGATTTCGGAAAACTGAAGGAACTCAAGGTGTGGCTCGAGGATATGTTCGACCATACCATGCTGATCAATGAGAATGATCCAGAGAAGGATCTTTTTGAAGAAATGCACAAGCGCGGTATCGTCGACCTGAAGATGATGCCGAACGTGGGGATGGAGGCCTCATCCAAGTTCGTTTTCGACTATGCTGATAAATTGATCCGAGAGAAGACGGAACACAGGTGCTGGGTCTACAAGGTGGAGACGCGGGAGAATATGAAAAACTCGGGGATTTACGAGATTACGTAGCGCCGCCAACTTATTTTACAGTGCGGATAAAAGAAACAAAAAAGCCCTCGGAGTGTTAACTCCGGGGGCTTCTTGTTAAGGCTTAAAGCGTCTGTGCGGTCTGGTTAGAAAGATTTCCGAACAAGCATCAGAGACCCAGTTTCCGTCTTCTCCTCTGGGCTTCGTTGTGCTTTCTCTTTCTTTTTTCAGAGGGCTTCTCGTAGAACCTTTTTCTCCTGATGTCCTTTGTGAGCCCGTTTTTCTGATTCTGCCGCTTGAGCACTTTCAGTGCCTTCTCGATATCGTTTCCGTGTACCTGAATGGTCAATCAACGGTCCTCCTGAACGGATTCACTACCACTGAATTCCGTGTCTCTAAGGATGGTATGGAGTTTTCCTCTTCTGGTGGGATGCTGCAGTTTGGTCAACGCTTTCTCCTTTATCTGACGAATTCTTTCTCGCGTCAGATTGTAGCGTCGGCCAATCTGTTCCAGCGTCATGGGTGCTTCCTGATCTATTCCAAAATAAAGCCGTAACACCTCCGATTCTCGAAGGTCGATCGTGTCGAGAACCTGCCGGATCACCTTGCGTGCAGAATCCTCGGCAATCTTCTCATCTTGAGGCTGCTGATTCCGGTCCGGCAAGAATTGCAGAAGCCCATAGTCTTCTCCTTCACTTACGGGAGCGTCCAACGACCTGACCTTCCGTCCCAGTTCCAGAGTCTCCCGCACCATTTCGCGAGAAACACCCAATGTTTCGGCCAGCGATTCCGCCGGGGGACTGTGTTCATCCATTTGCTGAGAGGCCTGATCGGTCTTGTAGATCCGGGCAAGCAGTGCGGTGCGGTTTACCGGAATCCGGATGGTGCGCACATCCTGAGCGAGACTTTGCCGAATGGCCTGGCGAATCCACCAGACGGCATAGGAGATGAACTTGAATCCCCGGGTGCCGTCGAATCTTTCAACTGCAGTCACCAATCCCAGATTTCCAGAGCTGATCAGGTCTGCAAGTGACAATCCTCGATTTTCGTATTCGCGTGCAACCGTAACCACGAATCTCAAGTTGGCCAGAACCAGCTTGTCCCTGGCCCTCATGGATCCACGGCTGATCTGCTCGGCTAACTCTGTTTCGTCTTTCCGAGACAGGGGCTTCAGGTGCGCAAGATCCTTGAAGTACTGATTCAGCGCAACGTCTTGCAAGTGGCCTCCTTGGAGCGGGTAGAAAAAACCCCCACCATTGCCCACGAATAAGGGCCAGGCAGGGCTACAATGCGGCCGCAATTATTACCAGAAACAACCCCAGGCATCTATATAAGAACCAAAAAATTGGCCTCCGTGTCAAGGAATCTGTGAGAAACGGGTTCTGGTGGCCGAAAAAGGACACTGGAATGAGCACCTGTGGGCGGCATGGTTTTGCATTCATTCCGAGTATCCTGAATCCGCAGTATGTCCCACCCACGGGTCAAAAACGGCTTTTTGCACGACCAAGGGGGTGATCAGTATTGCATTTCCAGATCCACCACATTGACCAGATCCTGTCCATTCACAAATCGACGTACATTCTCACAGAACAACTCGAACATGCGTGATCCAGCATGGGGCGAATGGCCAGAAGCGTGCGGTGTTAGGATCACGTTGTCGAAGCTCCATAGGGCATGGTCTGCGGGCAAAGGCTCGGGGTCCGTCACATCGAGGCCGGCTCCAGCGATTTCCCCCTTCTGGATGGCTCTGGTGATCGCCTCGGTATTGATAATTCCTCCGCGGGTTACGCAGACGATGTAGGCTGACTTTTTCATCAACGCGAATTCTCTGTCAGCGAAGGCATCTCGTGTGTGTTTTGTGAGGGGGAGACAGACCGCAACCCAATCGGCGGCTGGCAACAGTTCGTGGAGCGCTTCGGGAGGGTGAATTCCGTCCACGAAATCCGGACAGGGGAGATCCAGTTTACGTCGGGTGGCCTGAATATGCATTCCGAATCCTTTGGCCCTTCTGGCCGTCTCCAACCCCGTACCACCAAGACCGACGACCAGCAGGGTTTCCCCGTGAAGTTCCCCCGGAGGAAAATTCTTTCGGCTTTCCCACAGGTTGTTTTGCTGAGCTCTGAACAGGAACGGGAGCTGTCTGCTGAACGCCAGAATCATGGCCATGTTGTGATCTGCAAGCTGCGGACCATAGATCTCCTTGGCATTCGTAAACACGATGTCTTTTTCCCGCATCAAGTCAAAAGGGTATCGTTCGACGCCTGCACTTCCCACCTGCACCCATCGGAGGTTCGGTGCTGCATTGATCAGTTCCGGCGTGCAGAACCCGTAGGTAGCTTCGATATTTGGGGCCAGTGAGAGGACTTCCTCGTTGTTTTGTGGATGCAGAAATTCCACGCCGGGACATTCAGTTCGAAGCCGGCTCATCTTTGTATCATCCATATGAGGGATCATGATGTTCACGGTAGGGTTGCTCCTTTATGATGTGTCAGTCTGAAGGGAATGTACGTGAGACGATTTCGAGCGCCTGCTGCTTGTATCTCGCCGCTCCTGCTGCATCGTGATTTCTGCCCTGGCGGATCACAATATATTTGAGAAGTTCATACAAAAGGTAAAAGGTCTGCCTGAGTCGGGCTTCTGCTGAAGTATCTCTCCTCTGGCCATATCCTTCCCAGAATGCGGGTTCCGAGATTCCACAGTAGTCCAGAACTGCATATTCGATTTCGGGATCTCCCCACAGACCGCGATCCCAGTCGAGAATGCCCGTGACCTTGCTGTTTCGATCAACCAGGATATTCTGATGCCAGATATCCATGTGGAGCAGGCTGAAGGATACAGGCCGATCGAAGTGGATCAGATTTCGGGTCAGGAGATTTCGGAAGCGCTCTTCCTCCGCAGGATCGAAATGACCCACGGAGACGATATCATCGATGAGTCGATTCCACATGATTTCGAAGGCATTCACCCACGTGATCTGCGGCTCCATTGGGTGATGCGCGCCGATGTAACCGCACGCGTCGGCAGTTATCCGGTGAGCCTGAGCGAGAAGCTCCCCGACCTGGGCGAGCACGGCATTGAAATCTGCTGAAGGTACGTCGGACAGTGGAGACCCGGGGAGTCTCTCCAGAAGCATGAAATCGTGCTCGAGGAGGGACAGTGAATCGTCGAATGCCACAATTTCTGCCACGGGGACGGTGGTTTCCGCCCGAAGGCATTTGTGGATCTCCGGTTCCTGCCGCATCATTTCCTTTTCATAAAACAGGAATACTTCATTCCGGGATGGTGCGATTCGAAGCACCAGTTCCTGATTTCCCGCTTTAACGAAACAGGAGGTGTTGAACTTGCCGGTGGTGATGGGCTCGAATGAGACGTCTCCTGCCAGCTCCGGACAATGCACATCCAGAATGGATCGCAAGATCGCATGAGAAAGTATTGTCATTGGGTGGACACTGGCCTATAGCTCGATGTCTTTAACTTCCTGTATCCAACTCCGGGTCCAGGGGGCAGATTCGATACCGATGTCCATCACTGTGTTGGCAAGGAAGGACATGTTTTCGATTCGGCCCTCCTGAAGCCACTTGAGTCCAAGGCTGCACTGATGTTCCATTTTGGAAATGGAGACCGGACACTGGTTGAAATAGTCCCACAGGTAGCACCCCAGAGATACTCGCCCGCCTGGTTTCACTTTCTCGAGACGTTCCAGGTTTCTCTCCAGGTGGACCAGGTTCTCAGAATCCCAGGTCCACAGATTGACGATATCGCACTGCTCGAGCAAGGGCGCAATTGGCAGATCGAGCTGTCGCTGGTAAACCACAACCCACATGTCCAGGTGTCGGCCGGCAACATCCAGGCGAGGACGGATTCGCTTCAGATCCTCCGGGGTTAACGCACCGTCACCTTCTTTTCTGATGAAGTCGTCGAGGTAGACGCCTGTGACGTTGGGATATCTCTTGGCTAGATCCACTACCCAGTCTATTTCCTCGCCGTCAATTCGCCCGCCACTACCCACGATGGACCATGCGATCTGTTTGAGTGGTGCAAATGCCTCTGCCCACTGATCGTAGGGGTGCGCAGGAAGACCGCACCATCTGATCATTTGCAGATTGGGCACATCCAGGTAGAATGCCCCCTCCGCCGGCGTCATCCGGGACCCTTCCGGAAATCCTCCCTTTTTCAGGGAGTCATTGTCAGACCCTTCTACGCAGGTGAAAATCCAAAACCTGTCACGTACAGTCTCCATTTATTTACTCTCCTATAACTCCAGAACAACACAGTATTCAGATAGATGCTATAGTCCCTGCAGAAGCAGCCTGTTTCTCCGACCTACCTGGAGCATACCGACGTGATTCTCAGGACCGATTCGGAATCTCATAGTTGAGAAACCACTGAGAATCCCGTGGAGGTGGATTTTCTCCTGTCTGCATAGATGCCAATTCGGAGAATCCGGGCGCAATTTCCTTTTCCCAGATGTTTTCAAGGTCTGCGAAGGACAACGGCGAGGGAGACGCTTCTCCGACCGGATACTCCGCAAGCAGCTCTCCGATCTTCTCAGAAAGATGGCACACGATGTCATCTATCATCTGTTCCCCTGCAAGACGATTCGATGAGTCTACGTGGGCACCCATAGCGAAGTGGGGCCCCGGCGCATCCGGCTCCGGAAGCCGGGAGAGGTCGACACAATCCGGATCCGAGGCCCACAACAAGGTGGTTTCCCCTCTTCCGGCGTGTCCTCCCATACCCTTTTCGTCATCGAACCGGGATTGGCTGGTCCCAATTCCCATCAGGGAGTAGAGACGTGTGGCTACGTGACCCTGCATGATTTCGATAATTACCGGAACGTCCTTGTGATGTGGACCCGAATGACCGGAGAACAAGATGCAGGCTTTGAAGCCAAGCGCGTCCACCGCACGGATGTGATAACAGATGTTCTTGAGATAGACCCACGGCGGAACGGCAGTGAGCCATGGTTTGGCCTCGCCAATTTGCCTGTGCGCCCAGGTGGCGTATAACCCGACTTCGTGACAGTGCCAGTACTCCGGTGGGGCGACAATTCCGCCCACAGCTTCTGCAGTACGGCACAATGCCGCGTGGGCTCTGAGGGCATCCATGCCTACTGCGTTCTGCGGACCGTGCGGCTCACAGAGTCCATACGGCAAGTAGGCTACCGGACAGGCTTCAAACGCAGCCTCCAGCTCGTCGGGAAACATCCTTTCCCATCTCACTTCTCGTCTTCTCACGCGATCACTCCCTCCTCCATGATGGTCGACGGCCACTTCCGGTACTCATTCATTTTTCGAAGCGGGCTTCTGCGTCAGTCGAACTCGGAGACCAGAACAGCTTCATTCCTTTCAGCGCTCTGCTTTGCGGCTTCGATGACGGCCATGGTATGACGCACAGACCGTCCTGAGGCATCTGGCACATTTCCCTCGAGACAGCAAGTAGCAAATTCCTGAATCTGGTTTGCCATCCCATCTCCTTCGCCGATCTCCACGGGTTCGCCATCCAGGGTCAGTTTTCCACCGGCAAGGTGGAGCGTGCCTTCGCTTCCGACAATGAACTGGTCTGCAGCTCCGGGCTTGCACACGACCGACTGCGACAACACACTGACGGTTCCATTCTCGTGATTCATAACGGCGGTGTAGGAATCTTTCTGGCCCTTGTAAAGCGCAGTGCTCTCTGTACCCTGAGCGTAGACATTTACCACGGGTGAATCTACGAACCATTGAAGAATATCAAACTCGTGGGATCCGAAGCCATACAGCACGCAGTTTCCAGCCATTTCGAGATTCATGTACCATCCGCCATATGAGCTGCCCGGTCCGCTGGTGTCGAAATAACCATACCGCCGTCTCATCATGTGGCCAACCGATCCGATGTCTCCTGCTTTGATCAAGTCCCGGATTTTGTAGTGGACCGGGTACTTTCGCATGACCTGCCCGACTATCAGTACTTTACCGGCCTGATCGCAGGCTTCAATCATTCTGTCGCAGTCCGGGACCGTAAGCGCCATTGGTTTTTCAACCAATACGTGCTTTCCAGCCTTGGCCGCCGCGACGGCCTGATCAGCATGAAGGAAATGGGGTGAGCAGACGTGCACCGCGTCGATTTCGTCATCGGCCAAAAAGGATTCAAGATCACCATAGGCTTTGGCCCCGTTCTTGTCGGCGACTTGTCTGGCTCGGTCGATGTCGACGTCCATAATGGCAGCGACACGAATGTTGTCGAGTTTGGAGATGGCGTTCAGATGACCTCCGGCGATATTGCCGGCACCGATCATTCCGGAATTGAGAACCGTGCTCATTTGAGTGCTCCGAGATAAGAGTTTGGGACTACGGGTTAAGGATGTGGAATTCGGCACGAAATATCAAAAGCACGTCCTCCATTGGATTTGAAAACAATCTTGGAAGCGAAGGCGGTGGTCGCGAGAAGGATTGTGAGTACGCGTGTTGACATATTGGAGTCCATGTCTGGACAGTTGCGGAACCAAGTGCCAAACTGAATTTAGAGCGCAGCCATGAGTTCATCGGATTTGATGGAGTATTTCCCGAACATTTCGAGGAACAGAATGGCCCCCCGTGTCTGCCAGAGGTCGTCGTGCGTTTCGAAAGATTCCATACCTGTTGTGCAGTCACGGAGCATGATAATTTCGTAGCCGCGTTTGGACATTTCAACAGTGCCGTAGTCTCGGAGTAAAATACAGGCATTCGTATTGAATCCCATGTAGATCAGAAACAATATCCCTTTGCTTTTGCAGTAGCGATGGAGATCTTCGCCGAAAGCCACGACTACTTCATCTCCTTCGGGCTGAACCTGTGGATGCATAACCAGGTCGGCAACCCGGTCGGCACGTTCCTTGTCTCTGGGTTCTACCGGACGGGCATAGGCTTCATATTGGCCGGACTTACCTCTAAACTCCTGGGGTGGCCACTCTTTGTCCCGGCCGGCATTGACCTCTTCGCTGGTGACCAGATTTACGTATGCGGGATTGCTCTGTGCAAGGTTTCGACCAGGTGCGGGGGCGTGAATGATCTCCAGCCCTCCTTTGCGGCAGGCGGCGATCAGCGGCAGGATTTTCTCCTGGATGACCTGTTCACCTCGAGCCTCCGTGTCGGTTATGTAATGTCTATCCCATACATCGACTGAAACGAGTGCCACCTGCGACAGTGGAATGTCCCAATTGAGATTCGCGTACCCTGTATTCTTTTCAACCCATTCCACACCCGGATCGACGTGCCAGCGGTAGTATCTTGGTTTAAGCTTTATGGAATTTCCCACTTGTTCCTCCCGTTAAGTCAGTTGGTTGGCTTCAACGATTACCAGATTCGTGGTTTGCGTGTAAAAACTTTCGGTTTAGAATGCTGCTTGCTCGGCTTCATCAAGAAAGGCGAGGTAGTTGGTTACATACTTCTTCGTAGGAGGATGCTGGAACGGCGTGCAAGTTGAGCAGCAGATGTATCCGGATTTTTCTCCTACGTGATCAGCGATTCTCCTCACGTGATCCCGAATCTGGTCCTCAGAAAGCAGGTAAAAGTCCTGATCCTGAACATAACCCATCAAGCCTATTTTCTCACCTGCAATCTTTGTGAGTTCCTCAAGAGACATATTCCCCTGAATCGGCGGCTCGAGGGGCTCGATCGCATCGAAGCCACAAGCGAGCACGTGGGGAAAAATCTCTGCGATTCTTCCGGGGCAATGAAGACAAACCTGGTATCCATATTCGTGGATCAAGTTTACGAGCTTCGTGTGATATGGAACGATCAGTCGCTCGAAGATATCAGGTGATACGAGCGGTGGTGTGGCCAACTCGGGTCCGGCGGTGTAAAAAAGGAATGGCAGGTCGTATGGGGCAAGCAAGTCGAGGAGACTGATCAGGTCCTTCCGGGTGTACTCGAACCGATACTCCACCATCCCCTGAATAAACTCGAATTCCGTGATCGTCTGAATGGCGAACTCTTCTTCGTCGAACAAGCTGGAGACAAAATAATATGGATCGCCATATGCGATGTAGGGAACGCCCTTCTCGCCAATTTCACTTGCCTGGGAGATCGTGTCTGACACGTCCCAAACCACCGGTGTATAGGGCACACTCAGAAACTTGCGTACGTCTTCGACGTCTGTGATGAAGGGTTTCACACAGAATGACGGTTGGTTCTCCGGTTTGCGTGTCACGCGCGTGAGAGGTCCCTCGGGCGTGCTCCAAATCTGAGTGGCATAGAGCGTTCCGTTTTCGAATCGCTCCTCGGATCGCATGGCGCTCGAGCGCGAGGATGAGCCGACCTGAACTTTGCACAGGCAGCTCACACTGGTTAGCGCGATCTTCTGGAGTACTCCGCCATATCCATCCGCACCATAGTGCGCACCCCAGGAAAAGGGGTGACAGTTGTAGGTGGCGAATGGGAAGCGGTCTACAGGCTTCCGAGAAATTGCTGCCAGGATACGTTCTCTGGGTGTCATTGAGCTCTGTTTTGATGGTGGACCAGGTGATCAAGCGGTGCTGGAATGAACAAGTATCTCGATATAATTTTTCTCACGGAATTCTGTGACCATTTCCGCATCCAGCGAATAGGCGCCCTATTTACGGGCTGTATCGATCATCTGCTTGTAGTTGTCCGGCTTGACCGAAGGATGAATCGAGTTGCTGGAGGCCAGAATGTATCCCCCGCCAGGAGCTGCTTTCGTGATGGTCTCTTTTACTGCTTCCTGGACCTGGGTCTGTGACCCGTTCGGCAAGATCTCTGAGGGTTATTTCCTCGAAAATGGTGATGGCGTCCAGGTCCTCCTGCAGGACGAATTCCTCGAGCGAGTTCGCGCCCCGGGCAGAACGTGTTGGTTCATTGACGATTAGTTCCCATATGGGAACTCTGTCGGGCTCTTCCCTTCGCAGTGCAGCCAGAAAACGTTCGCGGCCGTTCACGTGACATTCCCCGTCGCTTCAGGATGTATCTCATAAACGGGTGGGTCTGGAGATTGATCAGAGGTAGAATTCTTCGGTGAAGGCTGCGCGCTTCCTCTTTCTTTCCATCCCACCAGAGTTCAAAAAAGCGCGCAAGCACATCTCCAAGTTCGCAGGCCGGCATACATCCATTTGCGCCTCTTTCGAGTTCATCCGGAAGGAATTTTCCGCCGGCACCCCCAAAGATGGTTTTGACACGATCTCCAACGAGGTCATAGACTTCGCGAATGTGTTTCGGCCCGGGCTGACGTTCCTCCTTGATGTATTCAATAGATGGCACATCATTCACCAGCTGCGCGATCTGTTCGCCTGTTAGTGGTGCGTAATTGTCTGCATTTTGAACGACGATTGGACCGTCGAACACATCTGCAATCCGGTGATACATTTCGATCGCCAATGTGGCGTTCGACCTGGCGGGCGCCATTGCAATTACCGCATCCGCGCCCGACTTTTGAGCGGCTCGGGCGAACAAGAGAACCTGGGGGATCGAGATGCCCGAACAGCCGAACATGAGCGGGACACGTCCGTTGATCTCCTCCAGGACTTCATTCAGATTGCTGATTCTCTCCTCCTCACCCAGGAAATAGAATTCTCCTACCATAACCGGCCAGACAATGCCGTGCTGCCCGGATTTGCAGGTGAAATCTGCAACCGCACGGAGGTCCGCGGTGTGGATTTCGAGATTTTCCTTGTAGGGGGTCGGGAGGAGACCAAAGAGTCCTTGCATTAGTGTGTCCGATCAGGAAAAGGCGAGTGTCGAGAAAAGACGAGTGTCGAGTAACGGATGAGAAACCATGGTGATTTCTTGGAGAGTAGTGATTCTCAGTACATGCCTCCGCCATTGAGGGCCAATTCTGCAATACGAGTGGCTCGGAGACCATGGTCTCCAGTGACCATGGGTTGTGATCCTTTGGAGACCCAGTCTGCGAAGTGTCGCAATTCTTCGCGGAACATGTTCTGTTTTTCGAATGTGATGACTTCGGTCTTGTCTTCGCCAAGGGTGAGTAAGTAAGCACCCTGCGTTTCGGGATCATATTTTCCCTCGACCAGAGCGGGATCGTAGCTGCCGGGAAAAGAGAGGACACCGTTCGGTCCAAGAATTTCTGTGCCTGCCCTGCCTCGAACACCCGAGGGGAGGCCCCAGGTCCAGCATACCATGATCTGGTCTCCATTTTCGAAACGAACAAGCACGGTCCCGGTGTCCCATGCGGTGGAGGAGTGGTGAATTTTCATAGGCATGGATTTGACTTCGACAGGTTCGCCAAAGCAGTGACAGGCGAAGTCATAGTTGTGAACCATCCCGTCGATCAGAGGACCTCCACCCTTGTCCTTGTCCATAAAGAACGGGCTGCCAGGTGGTGAGCCGCCTGATATTTGTCGCCAGAGCACGGGACTCCCAAGCACGCCGGAATCGAGGACCTTCTTGACTGTTCCCCAGTCATTGTCGAACCGGCGAACAAATCCGAGCTGGAGTCCCACGCCTTCGTCCTTGCAGGTTTGTATCATCTTCCTGCAGTCGTCTGTGTTCAATGCCATTGGTTTCTGGCAGAAAATCTGTTTTCTCGCCTTTGCAGCCGCTATGACATTTTCGATGTGCAGGAATGTGGGTGTGCAGACCATTACTGCGTCAATGTCTGCCTCATCTAGAAGCACCCGGTAATCCTCGTAGCCATGCTGCATGTCAAACTTGTCCTTAAAAATATCGAGCTGTTCGGAGCGAATGTCTGCTCCCGCGACCAGTTCGAAGAGATTGTCGGGCCAAATAGAGTTCAGTTGATGCGTGGCGATTCCTGCGCAACCGAAGACGGCAAGCTTGATCATAGAAGACCTCTGGAAGACAAAAGGCGTCCTGAGTCCGGGGTTCGGCGTCCGGAGTCGATAGTTTGTTTGCGATTGAAATAGCTCGTGGTTTGGTGAGCGAATTCTAAGACATGATCAAGAGCCAATCCTCTTTGTCGGGTGGTATGAAGGTCAGGTGGTCCATTTGGGATGAATTCGCTGGTAAATGCTCCCCGGTTCTTGGGTTGTGCCAGGCTGAAGTGAGGTCCGGCTGCAGAGATTCGGTCCGTAATGTTACAGTGGTCGCTATGGGTATGTAGACGACGGCGAGATTACCAGACAGCGATCGGGAGGCAGATATGTGTTGCTGAACATTGGTGAGGCCAGGTTGGTCGACCAAGAGGTCGGGGGCGGGCACCAGGGCTGACCAATTGATCGATGTGAAACTGTTGTAGAGGTGGCGCATTTGCTCTGCTGCCGGCATGCGTAATGCCTGCCGCCAAGGGAGTGGTATACCGGATCCGGAGTGGTCAACGGAAGGTGTTGTTCCATCGTCCCATCCCCAGACGCCGTGACCCCCATACGTTACTCCTGCAGTGGGTGCATTGAGCAGGCTCCAGTAGATGGCACGGCGAACAGAAAAAGCGTCGTGCGGTTTTTTGGAATGGTAGGCTACGTGGTTTTCGTAACAAGGCTCCAAATTCATATAAAAAAGATCCGGATCGTGTTTGGACGGCGGCCCTTGAACGATCCAGTCCAGGGTGTTGTCGCTGTCACCGTGGCCACTCTGGTATCCCATCAGGCTCATCCAGGGCTCATCGCGAAACTCCTCGGCTACCCACTGCCCACCCCCAAGGTGCATAGCGACGGGTGCGTGGGGGCCATTCCCAAACACGGCCCTGCCGATGTTCCGCCATCGCTGGGCCTTTTCGGCTCCATAGTTCCCATCGCCACCAAGGATCCAAACTACGGGGTAGGCCTGCCATCGTGCGACCATGTGTTTGACCAAGGCTATGGCCTGGTCTTCCGGCAGACCATACCCGGGATTGATCTCGTCTTTGGATTTTGAGCCGATCGCCCAGAGGAGCACTGGCTCCGGGAGTAGACCAGCGTTAACCACGGCCTCGATTTTTTTATCGAGTCTCTGAAAGAAGGTTGGGTTGATCTCTATGTGGTCATGGCCAGAGAAGGCGACGTTTCCGTTGATATCCCCCTCGGGCGCTGCTCGCCACTGTGTGGTAACCCACTGCGACGCTGTGAAGCCCTGGTCGGAACGTCTGGAGAGGGTAGGCATTCCATTCCTCGTCCGTCGACCTCAGGGCCCCGTTCCAGGCCGTGTCGGCCAGCCAGAAGAAAGGTGTCCCGTCGGAGTGAACCAGGTGTTTTCCAGTGGGACCGACCTGTATCTGGCCGTGTTTGTCGAAGGGTGTCTCACCGAGGTTGGGTACGCAGGAAAAAACACCCGAGATCTTTTCCCCACTGGGTTCGAGAACGAAACGCCATTCTCCCAATTCTCCCGGGGAGAAACGAACACGCCAAGTGGTACCGCCATCCCAGAAACCCTCCACCCTATGGTCAACATCAGATGGTGAGGTGAACGTGGCTGCCAGTCCAGGGGTTTGGAGCGGATTGGGGGTGTTTTCAACGCTATACTCGAAACGACCGTAAAGCGCCACTTTTTGCGTGGTATGCTGACTCACCTGATGTCTTTACCTTTCGGGCTCAAGCCACTTCTTGAGGAAATCGAGGCTCTTTTCCATCCTGATTTCGTGACCGCCTTCGTGAAGATCGATTTCAATGCGATCTGCACAGCCGAGTTTCGTGTAGTGTTCTGTGGTGTCCTCGTATTCCTCCAGCATCATTGGCCACCATGCGATCCCATCTGCTTTTCCCTGCTCAACGAGAAGCGGGCGGGGGCAGATTAGTGAGGCGAGATCGCTGTCTGTGAATTCGCGAAGCCACCCCGGGATCCAGACGTGCTCTTCATTGACCGACAGGAAGCAACTGTATCGGGGATCATCAACGGCCATTTTGTTGCGTCGATGGTTAAACCAGGCACAGACGACCGCGGCCTTGATGCGCGATTCGAGAGGCGTGGTGAACATTGTGTACGCGCCCCCAAGGCTGATGCCGTACATTCCCGTACGTTCAACATCGACTTCCTCGCGTGTCTCCAGGTAATCGAGCAGGCGTTGTGTGCGAAATATTTCCAGCCCCCACAAGGTCTTCCCCAGGAGTTTGCACAGGCGCTCCTGACGTGCCCTGGGTTGACCACCCGAGATGTTCATTGGGGCTATGACCGCAAACCCTTCTTCCACCAGACGTCGGGCGTAACTCTTGTAGATGTCTGCGGGATCGTCCAGACCGAAGGCTTTCTCAGGTGACGATCCGATACCGTGCTGGGCGATAACGAGCGGAGCAGGCCCTTTACGCCCCCTGGGGAGCGCCAGTATGCCTCGGCCCCGGAGACCGCCCAACAAGCCGACCGTTATCCAAGACGCGCTAACACGGTCGTTCTCAAACCAGGGCTCGAGTATCGGCTCCAGGGGTGTGCCATCGTATTCGAAGAGCCCGATCGCCTCCTGCCAACGTGACCTGTTCGGTGCAACTGAGGCTTCGAAAGCCTCAATGGACTCGTACTTGCGATCCCAATGAACCGCTCTGCGCGGCTCGTAGTCGAGCACGAGATTCCGAAGGTAGTCCTCCGTTTCGTTGCGGAGGAGTCGCTGCCGATCGGCAATGTGTTGCGATACGCTTTCAGATCGTTGTTTGTAAGGGTCCAGCAAGGGAACCTCCTTTGCTCGCAATATATTCAAACAGAGGGTGGCGGCGCGTGCCGACGCTTCAGGCTCTACGGTGGACTGCCACTGTGCTCATCGCTGGATCGGTGATGAGAACCCGGGGCATTACCGCACACTGTTACGATACATCATAATCAAGCGATGTGCCACACGCCTGTGAACCTGCCAGGTTCGGGAGGTGTCTTTCCAAACATCAAGTAGAATATTAAAGATATAAATAATTGTAAACAAATAGCTTGTGTGTTTCATTTCCAGATAATACTTCACGGGTTCAATTGAGCTTCGAACCAATTCGGTTGCCGTTCGTTTATAGACTGGACTTATTACTATATTGATACTGGAGGACTGTCCTTTGATGGTTTGCTCGAAACCCAGGGCTGAAATGCCGGGGGAAAAGGAGAAGGTGATGTATCGCATCCTGATGGCTGGTTTTCTGGCTTCTTTGATCTGGTTCGCCCCTGCTCGTGCCGCCAAGGCGGATCCCGCGATGGTGGATTCACTGCTGGCGTCATCTTCCGATACCACAGTCGGCTTCAAGGACCGTGTGAGTCTGGTCAAGCGGGCAATCAAATTCGACGATTCCGGGCAAGCCATGTTCACTCTGGCCGAACTGTATCTGGAAGCCAATTCGATACATATGCGACGGGATGCTTCGTTGTGGCTTCAACGGGCAATGAGGAAAGACAAAAAAAATCTGGATTACCGGATTGCATACGCCCGGCATCTCTGGGCTGCAGGCAAGCGAAAGAGCGCCTACAAGTCCGCCAAAAAAGCAATCGGAATGGATCCGAATCACGTTGGCGCGTTGTATATGGCCGGGCGCTACGCCGCCTATCAGATGTCGCGATACCTGGAGGGTGAACGGGTAGACTATTCGTATGACAGTATGGGAAACAAGAGCGCTCGGTCATACAGCCTGGAACAGTTTGGCGAACAGAACAGGGATGAAGCACTCGGATATTTGACGCGGGCGCTGGACATCGACCCCGATCATCGACCCTCCCTGCTACTTTTGGGTCTGGTATACTATGAGGCACGAATGCCGGACAAGCTGGTGCGTCTGTTCAAAGATTATGTGGGTCGACATCCGGATGACTCGGACGCCTTCTTCTTTTTGGGGCTTGGATACCAGGCGCAGGACAATCTCGAACGGGCATACCCTTCTTATGTGAAGGGCCTTGCGAAAATGCCATTGAGACAACAGCAATTCATGATGTCGGTGTTCATGCTGGCAGGCAAAAAGGATCTCGACGAAGCACTGGCTCTGCCCAATGATGAGGCTATTCGCGCTTTCTGGACCGGGAAGGACCCTCTGTTCCTGACACCTGTCAACGAGCGGTTAATGGAACATTGTGGACGTGTCGCGTATGCGAATCTTCGGTTCGGCGATCCCGAGCGGGATATTCCAGGGTGGTCGACCGACAAGGGACAGGCCTATATCCGCTATGGGCGCCCAGCCGCCCGGAGTGTTCGCCCTGCGGAGATCGATACCGGTATTGACGAGCCCTCGTGGTATCAGGACCATTTGGCGTATCTCAATTCACAGGGTACCATGCCCTTTGAACACCACCCCAGGACCGAGTTCTGGGACTATGGTCCGTTCAGATTGGTTTTTGTGAATATCGACACACGGGACACCTGGCGTTACCGAATCGGCTGGCTTGGAAGGCATCCTGTGGAGTTCGAAAGGCTAACCAGTCAGGTTCCCGAGTTCTACGAGGATCCTTACAAATGGGAGCGGTATGACGCACCCTTCCAGATCGCCCAGTTCAGAGGAGGCGCGGGAAAGTCACGGGTGGAAGTCTACTACGCCCTGGCCGGCGAAGAAGTTAACCACAAGAAGGTTGGTCCAGGTGTGGAAGAGGTAGATATCAATCAGGGTCTGTTCCTGTTCGACTCAAAATGGGATACGGTGCGGAAGGAGGTAGGCCGCATCCAGATGATGCCCTGGGTGACGTATGAGTCGACACGCGAAGGATACCTTTTCGCGAGTGAAAATATGCTGCTGGATCCGGGAAGCTATTTTCTGGCCGCTGAAGCGGAGGATCAGGTCAAGAAAACCATTGGCACATTCAGAGGCAACGTCAATGTTCAGCATTTCGGTCACGACACCCTTCAGGTAAGCGATCTTCTTCTCGCGAGAAAAGTGGTAGAACGGGAAGAGGTTCCGATGGATCGTCAACGTTTTCTGATTTTGCCCAACCCTCTGCAGCAGTGCAATCGCCTGGGTCAGGCCTATTTCTACTACGAGATTTATAATATGGAAAAGGACGAATTCGGGGCGACGAAGTACGAGGTCACCTATCAGGTGCGGACGGAGGCCGATAGCGAGGCGGCAGAGGAGAAGGAATGGACAACGGCGGTCTCCTACACTCATCAGGGGAACAGAGACTGGGAACCCATTTATCAGGTGCTCAATCTGGATGCGATGCCTGGATTGCGAGCATTCAGAGTGGTCGTAGTAGATTTGAACAGTTTACAGGAGGCGAGTTCGGAGACGGAATTCCGGGTGATGTGGTGAGAGAGGCGAGAGGCAAGAAGCGTCCGGTGTCCGGGGTCCGGTGTCCGGTGTGCTCAGTCCTGTGGCAGATGATAGAGAAGCCCTGACGGTGTGAGCCGTTGGGGCTTTTGTTTTTGCGCAATACGGAAACGGGATCAGCCGTATGCGCCGCGGTCGAGAAAGCCGAGGAGGCGTTTGAGGCGGGTGTCGGCGTCCTTGTAGACGTGCTCGGGCATTGCGTAATTCATGAAGGGGTAATATTTGTGTCCAATGATTCTGCGGGCATAGGTGATCTGGGTGATGTAGCGGGTGCGGTCACTTAGATTGGGTCCACCGCGGTGCCAGACCTGATTGTTGAAGAGGACCACACTGCCGGCCTTGCCCAGACTGGGCTGGATGAGGGGTTCCCATTCGGTTCCTGTCATATCTGTTGGGGACGGGGCACCAAACAGATGGGATCCAGGGATGCATTCAGTGGATCCGTGCGCTACTTCTGTGACATCGGTCAGGTAGTAGTTCGCTGTGAAGAAGAGGACAGGCAGATGAACATTTCGAGGGCGCTCGCCTTCCGTTACGATGTAGTGTGGGGCGTCGTCCTGATGCCAGCTCGTGAGCCCTCCTCCCGGAGGGGACTGGAAGGAATTATTGTGTATCACGTGGCAGGATTGAGGAATGATGGCTTCCGCGAGACTCACGATGGGCTCCACGTCGAAGAGTCTCAAATTGGCCGGGCTGTGTTCGAACATGCGATGACACAGTCTGACGTGTTCCGCATTGACATTCAGGCCATTCGGGTCTTCCAACAGGCCTTTGTCCAGGTCATCACGCATTTCGGCGCACCAGTCAGGGGGCAGGACATTTTCAAGAAAAAGAAAGCCCTGGGTATGGAAGGTGTCTACCCACGACTCGATCCGGGAAGGATCGACTGTGCATCCGGCAAGGTATTCGTTGGATACTGAATCAGACAAGGGTGTCCACGCAGTCTGCAATACGCTCGAGGGCCCGCTGGATATTTTCAACCGAGTTGGCAAAGGAAAAACGGAGATATCCTTCGCCGCAATTCCCAAACCCGTGACCGGAGAGTGCGGCAACGTGCCCCTTGTAGAGGAGCAAGTCTGCAAACTCCTGAGAGGATTTGCCCAGTTCCTTGATGTTGGGGAAAAGGTAGAAGGCGCCGCCCGGTTCGTTGCAGCTGATTCCAGGGATCTCACGAAGACCCGATAGAAATACATCGCGCCTGTGTTTGAATTCAGCGACCATGGCCACTACCGCATCCTGGGGCCCTTCCAGGGCAGCTATTGCCGCACGCTGGGTGAAGGCGGCCGTACAGGAGTTGCTGTTCACCATCAGGAGACCAAATTGTTCGGCAAGCGCTGGAGGCATGACACCGTATCCGATGCGCCACCCGGTCATCGCATAGGTTTTGGAGAACCCGTCCAGGATGATCGCAAGGTCCTCCATGCCATCGTAAGCTGTGATGCTGTGGAATTCGCCGCCGTAGAGGATGCGAGAATAGATTTCGTCAGTTAGTACCGGGATGCCTCGAGAAACCGCAATTTCTGCGATGGCCTGGAGATCCGCGGGAGGTATGATGCCGCTGGTCGGATTCTGAGGAGAGTTGATGATTATGAGACGCGTACGGTCTGTGACAAGGTCCTTCAGTTCGTTCACATCCAGGCTAAATCCGCGTTCTTCTTTGAGAGGAATTGGAACAGGTTTGGCGCCGGCGAACTTGATGACCGACTCATAAATAGGGAACCCTGGATCCGGGTAAATGACTTCGTCCCCCGGCTGTGCGAGCGCGAGTATCGCGTAGAACATGATGGGTTTGGCACCGGGTGTAACGACCACTTGATCCGGAGTAACAGATATGTTTCGAGAGGTGGAGACGTAGGAGGCTATAGATTCACGCAATTCCGGGAGCCCTACCGGAGGGCCATAGTGGGTATATCCCTGGTCCAGCGCCAACTTGGCGGCATCGACAATGTGACCGGGGGTTTCAAAATCGGGTTCCCCGATTTCAAGGTGGATGACGTCTTTACCTTCGGCCTCCAGCTTTCGAGCTTTCACCAGAACGTCGAAGGCTGATTCCGTTCCCAGAAGGGACATTCGATCTGAAAGTTTCATCACTGTGCTCTCTTTTCTCTGATCCGACCCTCTACGGTTTCTCCCAGTTGGTAAGAGCCCAGGATCTTGATAAATGTAGCAATTTGTCGCAAATGGTCGATTGCCTGCCGGGCCAGGTCACCGCCCAGGTGACCTTCAAAATCCAGATAGAATACATACTCCCAGGGACGACCGCTCAGCGGGCGAGATTCAATCTTGAGGAGGTTGATGTCCCGGAGTGCGAACACACCCAGGCTCTTGAACAGTGAACCGGGGACATCGTCCATTGCAAATACGACGGATGTTTTCGCAGGGTCTTCAGGAACTACAGATTCTCTGGATAGTACAAGAAAGCGCGTGAAATTCTGATGGTTGTTTTCGATGCCGGTCTGCAGAATCTTGAGACCGTAATCAGCCGCAGCCTGAGCGCTCGCAATGGCGGCGGCATCTCTGGACCCGCTTTCCTTCAAGGCCTTTACCGCACCGGCCGTATCGTGAGCGACTTCAGCTCTCGCGTGCTCCAGGGTCTGGATGAAGGTTGTGCACTGGGCGAGGGCGGGGGCCTGCGAGTAGATTCTCCGGATATCGCTCAGCTCAACACCCGGATTCACGATCAGGTTGTGCACGATTCTGAGTTTCAGTTCGCCGATGATCTGCAGATCGTGCTGCAAAAGCAGGTCGTAGTTTTCGTGGATGCTCCCCATCACGGAGTTCTCTATGGGAACCATTCCATGTGTGCACTGGCCTTTTGTGACCGCATTGAACAAGGCCGTAAAATCGGGTTGTGGTGACAACCGGACCTCGTTACCAAAGAAGGCGCGGGCAGCCATTTCACTGAAAGCTCCCATTTCGCCCTGGAAGCCAATATTGGGCTCAGCAATATTCAATGGTGCTCCTGAAACCGAGTAGTAAAGTTGCAGTTAACGGTTTGAATGCCCGATGCGGCGGTGCATCAAAAAAGAGATCGGTTTTTTTTACAATCAGTCAACCAATCAATCACAGCCGTTTAGGGGTTGGGTGAGGTCTCGCCAGGACGGCGAGGCCTCTGTATTTATCACCGCCCCAGCGTGGTCCGACTATACTCTAAACAGATTGACCCATGCATACGCTGTCAGGAGAGGTGTCCAGTCAATTCGGAATGTTCTTCAATGCATTCATGTACTTCCACGGTAACATGAACCAAGCCTAGATGGGATGAAAGTAAATCTTTATAGTACGCCGAAGTTTGAGGATCATGGGCCACAACTGATACAATTGCAGCATAGATACTTGGACCAATCGACCAAACGTGAAGATCGGCAACCCGGCTATCAGAATAGCTTTCAATACGATCTTTGATTTCCAACTGAATATCGTCGGAAGCCTGCTTGTCTAACAAGACGCTGCTGGTTGCACGCAGTAGACCAACCGACCAGCGGGACACCAATATTGCACCTACAATTCCCATGAGAGGATCCATCCAGATCAGTCCGAAAAATTTGGCTACCAATAGAGCAAAGATCGCCAAGAGTGATGTGAGGGCATCAGCCAAAACGTGCAAATATGCGGCTCTTAGGTTGTGATCTTGATGATGCGTATGATTGTGTTTTCCGTGGTCACTGTGAACATCGTGATCGTGATGATCACCCAAGATAAAAACAGAGATCCCATTGACAATTAATCCAAGGACAGCTACGAAAATGGCTTGGTTGAATGCAATAGTCACTGGGTTGATGATGCGCTCGATACTTTCACCCGCCATTATCAACGCAAAAATGATTAGTAGAACCGCACCAGTAAATCCTCCGAGTGCGTTGATCTTGCCAGTGCCAAAACTATATCGAGTGTCATTGGCACGACGCCGTGCATAGACATAAGCGAAGACATTAATCGTGAGCGCAACGGCATGGGAAGCCATGTGTAGACCGTCAGCGAACAAGGCCATAGAACGAAAAATAATACCGGTGGCTACTTCGATAATCATCATGACGGCTGTAATAGCAACGACTATAAAGGTGCGAAATTCACCGGAGTGCTTTTGGTCTTGGCCGAATACATGAGTGTGTTGCCATAGATGAAGGTTGTCAGAGTGCATTTTAATGTTTCTCCTGTCAGTTTTTGGTGGTACCAGGACGGTGCCGCCTTTGTTTTTGGGGGATTTTAGGCTGGCATTTCCTATAACTGTTGATTGACGAAGTTGGTTCCGGAAAGGTTTCCTTTCGTGATCTGTGCAGGCAGATCCACCTATTCTCCCATCAACACTTTCAGGTGTCGTTCAACACTTCTGGAAAGGGAAGGCAGATCATAACCCCCTTCCAACACAGAGATCATGCGACCGTTTGCGTAGGTATCAGCAATAAACTTGACGCGTTTTGTCAGTTCTACAAATCCGGATTCGGTGACCTGTAGCGCAGAGAGCGGGTCGTCGGCATGTGCGTCGAATCCTGCTGAAATGATTACAAAGTCCGGATGGAAGGTTTCCATTGCCGGCAAAAGTTTCTGGTCGAAGGCATCAAGCTGTTCCTGGTCGCCCGAACCAGCTGACAGAGGGACGTTGAGATTTGCGCCCAGGCCGGGACCCAGGCCGGTTTCATCGTGACTGCCGCTGAACCAGGGATAATGAGGAAACTGGTGGGTACTGAAATAGAAGACTGAAGCGTCACGCTCAAAGATGTGCTGGGTACCATTTCCGTGGTGAACGTCCCAGTCGATAATTACTACACGATCCAGTTTGTGGGTTTCCTGAATGTAACGCGCCGCCACAGCCACATTGTTGAAGAGGCAGAACCCCATTGCCCGATCGTATTCCGCGTGATGGCCAGGCGGGCGAACTGCACAAAAGGCAGAATCTACCGATCCTTCAATCACGGCATCCACCGCCCGCAGTGTTCCACCGACTGCGAGTCTTGCGACATCGAATGAGGCGGGGGCGATCATTGTTTCTTCATCGCCCATATGGTAAAGGTCTTTTTCGCACCTCGTTCTGACATTTACCACGTGGGACGGTGCGTGTACCTTTTCCAGCCAGCTCGTCTCGGATTTTATGGGCTCGATGCGCACAAGTTCCTGCAGGACACCGGATTCCTCGAGTCGCTGATGAATGGCTTTAAGCCTGTCTGCCCTTTCGGGGTGACCGAAACCCGTGTTGTGATTCAGGTAGTCGGTGTGCCCGATGAACCCCACCCTTGACATGCCCCCTCCTGTGGATTGATGCGATGGTGAAATATAATACAAAGATTGTCGAGGGGCCAGTTGTCAAAGGGTAGTTTCAGATTACCAGATATCAGTGGTTAGAAATTGGCAAATTGTCTGACGGGAAATGCGAAGCACCCTACGAGTACGGTGGTACCCAGCCGGATCCGGTTGTGATCTCAGTTTCATAATCAGGAGCGTCAAATCGAGCAGAAAATCTGGTTTCAGTTCGCACCATAAGGTTTTAGTGCATCCGGGATTTCGGGTGTTTCTGAATACCGGAATTCGAGTTGTGCGGATGCTGACTTTACTGAAACATCCTGGTCTGCCAGGTCGAGAAGAGGAAATTTATCACCTGCTGAATCGATTCGCAGTGTTCCGCTGGTCGGTTGGGAAATCTCATATATCGGATTCCTAGATGTGCCGGCGGCCAGCAAGGTGGCGAAATGATGTGTTTGACCGGCAGCAATTTCTGGAATGTTAAAAGTCAATTTTGCCAGTGGGAAGCTCGCGAAAGGATAGGACCCACTTTCAAGGACTCGCTGCCAGTCGGCGGACCGATCCGCGATTCCCTCAATGGGTGTCCAACCCGATGGACTGCTGATGTGCATGAAATGGCCCTGCTGCTCCAGGAGATGTCCGGAAGGGGTCGCCTGGAGGCTGCCGAGTCCATTCCATTCGATATGGGCGCTGTCGAATTCGGGATTGACGAGGTGTAGACGATCCAGAACGAGCAGGAATCGATCGGGAAGCAGGAGTAATGTCCGATACCAGTTCGCACCGGCGTATCCGAGGACGGCTCCTGTGGCCAGTGCACAATCCTCCGACTGTGTGAGCTGCAGAAGGGCATTGCAGACCGGCAGATCCTCAAGGATTTCATTCTCCTTCTTGAGTACGAGGACGTTGTGATCCTCCGGCCCTCGCACACGCGTATTAAATGACTTGTTGACGTTCGTCAATCCGGCGAGGCGACCGTATCCGTTCGAAACGATCCAGTGTCGACCCAGATGATTCAGGCGGACAATTCCATTCAGGTCATTGTGACTGTGGGAAATTGTCTTGTTGCCCACACCTTCGAATAACAGGTAATGATCCTGGTCACCCCATCCTGTTCGGAAAGCAAGTTTGTCGAAGGCGTAAGTATCCGGGAATCCGGGTGAAAAATCGGAGAGAAAACTCTTGTCCAGGGGCATTCTTTCCCAGGTGCCGGAATCGGGGATGGCGCCTCCAGGTGAAGTGCGAATGCCAGGGATGCCATGAATTGGTGAAGGCAGGTAATGGTGCTGCTGAGCAAAGGACTCGCTCGCATACCATTTCAAGGTTGGGTCATCCATTGAACTGGAGGCGAGCATCGGCAGAATATCGGTGTCGCCATTGGTCATCCGGATACTGGTGTCACCGTAGTCCACCGGCCGCAGGAAGTTGTCCGTGGCGATGACCTGTTTCATTGCTGCAAGTCGCAGGCAGTCCGGCCCAAAGAGGGAGAGCCCGCGACCAGTGAAGGCGCTATAGCTCGCGGCGTGCTCGAAAGCAGTTTGTTCGTAATGGTGCGCATTCTCTTTCTGTTTGAATCTGTTCCAGATTCCACCACTGAACACGTCGTTGGTATATGCCCACCACAAGTCTGTAAGTGGTACTTCATATCGATCAAAGTGGTCGGCGGCGAACATCAAGGATCGGGCAGGAAAGGTTTCGTGGTTATGACGGGTTGGGCCATTCGGTTCGATTGGCCAGATTTTCATGGCGTATTCGTAGCAGGAGTGCACACAGGAAAAGAGCAGGCTGGCGAGAATGGAACGATCCGAATCGCTGAAGACAGCGTCGTGTTCCAGTCTTGAGTAATACAGCACAAGCGAGCCGATGCGGAAGTCGAGATCCGCGATATAACTTGCCCCCTCAGGAGTCTTCAGATAGTAATCTGCCAGTTGGAACAGAAGTTCACGAAAGAGCTGCAGGGCTCGCGGGTCCCCCGAGAGTTGGTAGTATCGGGCACAACTGACTGCAGTGTCCACAGGCGCCGCATTGTACCGGTTGACATCGGGCCCCCCACTGTCCAATCCTTTCCCTATAAGTTCCGCGAGTTGGTGCAGGTCCTCCAGCAGATGGGGTGAGCGTTCTTCCTTAGTGACGTAACCCAAAGCGAATTCTTCCCACGCCTGGAAATGCGCTCTCATTTCCTGTCCCATCACGATGTGGTGGAGATTCGGGAATGCGAGTTCATCACCGCTTCCTTCGAGATGCTCGAGCAAATATTGCAGCGCGTCCGTCTCGGTGGCATCTGAGGACGCGATCTGGATGACATTGTGATTGACGGCTTCCAATCCAAGGTGTGTGGTAACAGCCCACCCATCGGATCCAGGTACAGCTGCATCTATAAAGCAGGTTTGATAGCGCATTGCGAGTGCCATTGCCAACTGACTCTGATGCGATCCTCCAAACAGAATGATGTGACCGCTCTGTAGTAGATCCAGCGTGGCTTCCTCATCGCGAATCAGAGGAAGGGTTGGACCGAACCTATCGGCGACTTCCCGGATGAAGGCGCGGGCCATATTCAGTTGGGGATCTGCAGCGACCACGGTGGCTTTGGTTTGATCGCCTTCGGTGATCGCAGAGTGTGTGATTCGGGGTAAAGCAGACGTGATCTCCAGGGAAGGGAAGGCCCATGTTTCCTGTGCGTTCAGGAGGGTCCTGAGCCCATCAGTACCCTTTTCTTCGAGCGCCTCTCGCTGTTCAGCATCGAGATCAATGACCGTGAGTTTGCGTGCTGTCCAGCCTTCTTCCTCGAGGTGCTGGCGGAAGGTGTAGCCGTGTTCTTCAAGGGCGTTCACGAGGATCATGGGTTGACTCCGAGAAAAGAGTTACGAGTTTTGAGATTTGAGTAAAGATCAGAGACAAAAGGCAAAACAAATCTGTGTGTGTTCGGCGGGTTGTCGATATCCACCTGCGTCAATAATCAGGCTACGGCGGGCAGGATGGCGGACAGGACGGTAGACAAGTCGGCGGACACCGGAGCGTAATCATCGCGATAGCCTACGGTCTCTTGTACAAAAAAAGATCACTTCCTCATACTGCGAGACCTTGTGTTCGACAATTGGCTACTGTTTCCTGCCAAGTTTTTGGATGAGCCAGTCGAACGCCATTTCGCGAGTTTCTGGTGTGAACCCGTGGCCTGCTTCGTGAAAATGCAATTTGAAGTCGTCTTTAGCGCCTGCGGCTTCCCATTCAGGTAGCGCCTTTTCGTAGACTTCCCGTGTGGCCTCTACGGGATCCTGTTTTTCAGTTGTGCCGTTGATCATGAGGAAGGGTCGTGGGGCGATCAATCTGAACAGGTCGTAGGTTTCGATGCCATACTTGATGACATTCGGCAAGTGGTTCATGAAGCAGTGCGTAATGGGCGGTTCGTAGAGGGCTTTATAGGTATAGAAACTGGAAACCCCAACGAGTGCACGGATGCGCAGTTCAACCATGGCCGACAACCAGGTATGTCCGGATCCCATTGAAACACCCATAGCTCCGATGCGATCACCATCCACAGAATCCAGGGACTGAAGGACATCGCACTGGCGTATGGCGTCCCACACATATTGCGAGGCCATGCACCGACCTTCGGCGAGGAGTCGCATCGCTACGATGCGTTCGTAGGCCACGCCGGAAGGTTCGCCACCCGGATTTTGCCGATCCCCCCAACAGATGGCATCGCCGCAGAGGGCAGCGATCCCTCGTTTTGCCAACTCGGGTCCGGAACTCGGGTTCTTTTGTTCACCCACTCCTGCGGTTGACTTCTTCCCCTGATCCCACGCGCCGTGACCATGAAACACCAACGAAACAGGTGGCTTTTCTACACCCTTCGGCAAGAGTAAATAGCCTCGCACTCTTTCGGTTGCGTCGTTGTCCCAGGCCATCAGAGTGCGGGTGAATTCCCCACAGTTCTCTTCTTCAAGCACTTCGAGGTTCAGTGGAACGCGTTCTGGAAAATGTCCCAGAATTTCACGATAGAGCACTTCAAGCGTTTTCAAGTTCACAGGTGGGTCTCCCATATCAGTTAAGAGATCAGCTGACAATTTGTGCAGGTCATTCGAGGTCAGACAAAACTCACTTTCCATCAGTGAGGCGTCAAATGCGAAAACGATAGCTGGGTTGAATGCCTGGTTCTCGATACAATCCTGTTCTTCGAACAGGATCACTCGAACAAACGGAGTGATCGCGTGAAGAAGAGAGGGGGTGTTGGATTCTTAGGTGATAGTCAATGGCGGTGCCGAAAGCTGAGTTGAATGCCGGGATCCTCCGGTTATTGTGTCCTTCTGAAATAGTTCTCCCATTTCTCCAATGGTTCGAATCCAAGAATTCTCCTGGCTTTGTCGAGGTTGTATTTACCGTGACCCTCGAAGCTGAGCATATTGAATTCCTGGAAACCACCCGGTACCGATTCGATGTCCAGGGCAAGCTTGCACGCGTGGGCGAGATCGTCGTAGACTACCGCAAATGGCGAGTAGTCCTTTCCGACAGATGGTTCCACAGGTTTGGACCTGAGACCCAACATCAGCAGGCAGATGGTCTGGATATCATATGCCCGAGCGTAGATCTGACAGATTTCGAGACCGAGGTTTTTCGTTATCCCGTAATATGAGGTGGTTGGCGCTCTGGGGACATCGGAGATGTCGAAGTCGTGTGTGTAAACATAGCTGATGGCCTGCGGGCCTGTGTGGACTACTTTCTTGATCCCGAGTTCAGCGGCCGCTTTCATGACGTGCCAAGCTCCGCGTGTGTTGACCTGGAAGCTATGCACCGGGTCCTCGCGAACGACAGTGAAGTTCAAAATGGCATCCATTCCCCGAGCCGCTTCCAGTACCTGTTCATATGAAGTCACGTCCACGGTGCCAATCGGCCTTCCGTCCGGGTGCGGCACGATGTCTGTGAGTTGGAGATCGAAGCTCGGTTCCAACCCCGAGAGCAAGTGAGGTGCGATGTTTCCTGACGCACCCAACAGCAAAACTTTCTTTTTCATTCTTGACCCCCACTGTGTGAGGGAACCGATGGTTTCTTCCAGTTGGATTCAAAGTTGTGGGCCGGATCATAGCCAATCTTCTTCGCCTGATCAATCAGATACCTTGGATTGGTAATGTCTGCACAGATGTGGAATACGCCCAGCCTACGCGTCCACTGAACAGCATTGCTGTCATCGCGCTCAAGGGCCAGGCAGAAGGCTGCTGCGGCATCCCTAAAATCCAGCCACATCAGGTCAGGCTCTTGCCCCGTGACCTCACTTTCCATCACCAAATTACCCAGACGAAGTGTGGAAACCGTCACCCTATGGTCTCGCGCGAACTCCTTGCAAACACACTCGCCCAGGTATCGGGCCATCTGGTTTATCTCAGGTGAAGGCAATGGCTTGAAGTTTTCGCTGATGTAGACGTCGTTGGGATACGGATTGAAGATCTCGAGTGTGCTGCCGTAGACGAGTTTCTTGACTCCGGCGCCAACGGCAGCCTTGAATAGCATATGTGTGCCACGTGTGTAAAGGTCGAGCAGGAGTTGTTCGCTTGCCAGACCATCTACAGGCAGATCCCGGAGCGGCTCACCTGTGTGAATGACGGCATCCATTCCCCGGACGACTTTCAAAACCGTGTCGTCGTCGAGAATCGTGCCTTCGACGAATTCGACCTGATCTCCCAGCTCGTAAACCTCGGGGTCCAGGGCGTCGTCAAGGAGGCGCAGGCGATGATCCGGAGCCAGTTTTGCGGCAACAGCTCGTCCCAAAGGGGTTGCTGCGCCTGTAACCAGGATATTCATTCAGTCCTTTCTTCCCAGGGAGCGAGGGATGGCATCAACTTTCTGATCTCCCAGGGCTCAGAGATCCTTCGCTTCGCTCAGGATGACAGGTGGAGTTATGGTATGACAGGTGGCGTTATGCCGACTTCTCGACCTGCCACAGAACGGACTGGTTGTCGAGGCGGACGGCAAGGATGCCCGCTTCTGACCCGAAGGTGGCAGCGCCATCGGCTGCATACGGATTGAATGCTGCCGTAGGCCAGCGGAACTCGGCACCCTGTGGGACCTGGATGCGAATCCCCTTGATTTCAATCCAGTCTCCCATTTCCACGTGACCCCAGATCACAGGACCATCTCCCAAGGTGAGTTGATTGCCTGCAGACGAACGGATCGTGGCGCCGGACTTGGCCTGGACGATGAACTGCTGGAGCGCCGGTCCGCCTTCTGCGGTGGCTTCGAGGAGGACCTTTTTTTCCTCAAATCGAAGTTTGAGCAGGCAGCGAATGTTGCCAAATGAGAGTGCGATGCCACTACCGTCAGGCAGAAGCTCTCCCTTGTCCGGCATCAGCCTTCCGTTGGCGATAAAGCTGGACCAGTCGGCCTGGTCCTTGGAATTTCCGCCGCCCAGGAGCAGTCCGACATCATCGTGCCAAAGGGAAAGGTATGCCTGACGGTCCTGGCCCCATCGGCTCTGGACGGGAGGGCAGACGAAGGCGCTGAGGCAGGCGAACCACGACTGATCGCGGCACACAACGGACCAATCCCGGTACCGATGGTGGAAAGAGGCGCTGTCCAGATTGATCGGTTCTTCATCGCCATCTATGAGGTGTTGCGCAGCACTGGCGATGGCACCCCCCTGGAAGTTTCGGGTGTCGCGCTCCGCGTCCATCTGTCCGGCCATGTGGCGTACCAGGCGCCGACCTTTTGCGGTGGCTGAAAAGCCCACCCACCCCTGGTGCATCATGCGTCCACCGAACTTAACGCGACCGTCGACTGTCTCTACGGGCATACCCCCAGGATAGACAAAGGTCTGGTGGAATTCTGCTGCCGCTTCGAGGGCAGGCAATACGGCTTCATCTCCTGTGAACTTGTAGTAAAGACCCAGTCCGTGAACGTAGACGTAGTTGTACAGGGTGCTTGGACCGCCGTGTTCCGCCCAGTAACCTCCTGGAGCCTGGGCTGCGACGGCTGCCTGGATCAAGGCGGTTGCGGCTTCCTGCCAGTCCTTTCGCGAGAACAATTCTCCGGCGCGGTAACAACTCATGGCTTTGAAGCAGGGGATGTTATGGACGTGTAGATTGCCGATTTCCTGGGCCTGGCCATCGTGGGCAAGAATAAGTCCTTTTTCCCACCGTTTCCTCCGTTCCTCACCCATCTGATCACGCAGGATCGCATAGGCTTCGAGCCATGCGTAATTGGTCCAGCCCATATAGGTGGGACCCCATCTGCTGCCGTCCACCTTGAGGAATTCGACCTTGCCATCCGGGTACTGAAAGTCACGGATGGCGTCGCCTCCTCTAAGGGCCATGTTCAGTATGGCAGCGTCTCCGTGAAATCGCGTGCCCGGCGTTGTGTAGAGCAGCGCGAGAGGATAGATGATGTCCTGGTTGACGATGAACCAGCCGATGTCTTCAGGTTTGGCCCCAGGCGCAGGGGGACCTTCGAGTTCGCTCAGGAACCGTCCCGTATCTTCCTGGAAATCGGGAAGGAATTTGGTTACAGCCTCTGACATGTTTTTCAGAATATGCGCTTTGACTTCCGTGATGGATTCGAGGTTCACTGAGGTTCTCCTTAGTTGTATGATCTGGTGGTCTGTTATTGAGTGCACTTTGGTAATCCCTAAGCGCAACGCTGTCTGGGGCAATCGGGTTGCCCATCACCGCTGACCTAACCCCCCGGCCCCCTTCCCTGCAAGGGAAGGGGGAGGGAGACGGTGGTAGGAGAGGGGGTGTGTGCTGGGTGGAGGTCCGGAAATGATCCCAGGATTTCGCGGTATCGTGCTAGGATCGTTCTCGGATCCATTTGCGGCCTTTCCGGACAAATGTACGGAGATCGCCAAGTAGTTTGGGCCGGCACCCTTCACCGCTGACCTAACCCCCCGGCCCCTACTTCGACTTCGCTCAGCACAGGCTTCCCTGCAAGGGAAGGGGGAGGAAGACGGTGGTAGGGGAGGGGGGATGTGCTGAAGGCTGAATTGCAGGTCAGAATCCTCACCATGAAAGATGGGCAGAGAGTGGGAGAGACCAGGTCTTGCCAGCTACGATGTCGTAACCTTCGCCTTGATGTTTGGTGTAGACCCTTACTTCGGTGCCCAACGTTTCGACGGCCTTGATCTGGTATCCTGTGGTCGACAGCCCATCGTCCACCAGCACAAATCTGCCGGTGCAGTCGGATAAGATCTGCGCGGGAATATTGTCGACCAAGAAATACGAGTTGTCGTTGTCCTTAACGATTTCCAGGATGCTGCCGGACCGTTGACCTTGATCCAGCTTGATCTGATGTTCACCGATCCGTGCACTCTGACCCTCGACCAAATATAGAGACTGGTCGGTTACCACAGTAATCCTGCCGTCCGAGTCGAGAGGACCTCTCGAGGACAAGACGTTTCGTTGCCCTGCGGTGAGAGAAGCAAGAATGACGTCCGTTCCAGTCGTGGTTTCCACCTCAAGTGCGGTTACGCCTTCAGGGGCGTTGAGCTGGTTGAGGCCCATCACCAATTGGCGATCACGGGTCACCTCGAATATGCTCACAAAGGTTGATGCTAACTCTGTTCCCGAGCGACGTCTGATCACATAAGGTATATCCACGCATTTCTCGGGTGGGTTGGCTCGACCATCCCAGCCTCGTTCGCCCCAGCCTTCTCCGATGATGATTTCCTCGCCATCTCCAGCTAACGCCCAGGCGGAAAAGGTAACTTCCGGATCCATCTGCCACCTTAGCGCCCAGGGATCTGTAGATGATCCTCGCTGAATATTCCGAATATTGTAGGGCCCGTCCTCTCCCGAAGACTGAAGCGCTATACCATCGAGCTGGAAGTGAGGGACAGGACCGTGGAAGACGTAGTCGTGGCGCGTACCACCCGATACCCGGAAGATATCGACAAGGTATGAGCCGTGTTCTCCGTGGTCGATGAGTATACAGGTTCGCCGATACAGGTCGGTCTGGGCGTATGCCCGGGAGGAGCACTCGATCACCTTGACATTCGGAGTGACATCAAAAAGGTGAAGACTCCCCAGGCGGTCTTTCGTTAGCTGCTCCGATTCGTCCACGACAACCAGATTGTGTGCCGGCGTTCGAACGGTCAGTTCTTTGTCCGGGCGATCCCAAAGATAACCCAGATCCGTCAGCACTTCGTGACCCTCCTGAAACATTGTCAGATTGAGACTATCCCTGTGGTGGTGAACACCCCAGTGGGATGCGTCTAGTATGACAGTGCCATTCATTCCGTCATCACCTGACCTGAGATATCCGGTCCGAAGCGCAGGAAAGAACAGATCGTTGAAAGAGATGCGATCCTCAGGCTTGAACGCCAGGTCAGGATGGCGATGAAAGAGCGCATATTCGTCCCCGGTATCCTCCAACGGACCGCCCAACGTTTTCTTCAGGAGCGCCCGGTACTCTGGCAAGTTGTATCGCGCAACCATCAGTTCCGCGTATTGCGCACTCATTTCAGTGAGGACATAGGAATCGGCTGACGCAGGGTATTTCAAATTCGGAAGCAGTGTGTCATACAATGCCCGATAGATGGACCGATAATCGCGATCTGAATAGATATCCAATTGTTGCGATTCTGATTCCCTGTAGGCGGCAGGCGCGGTGTATCCGTGCAGGGCTTCACCGAAATCCAGCAGACCACCAAGGGTCATAAATCCGTACGCCGGGGATTCCGAAGTGGTTCCATCCGGCAGATACCAATTCCTCACGAAATGCCAGAATCCTTTGGAGCCTGCATCTACCAGAGAGGGAGCGCCCACGGCCATTCCCACCAAACCCGCGGCAGACAAATTTGCCACACTCTTGTTGTTCAGATCCGGGTCGGCAAGCAGGAGGACCGTGCTTTCGAGCAACAGGTCCGTCTCGATCTTCAGGCGTTCGTCTTCAGTTAGCAGATCGTGAATGAAGTCATAAGCCACCGTCACATTTCGAACGAAATGTCCTTCCAGACCAACCCCCATTGCGCGACCCGCACTCCAGTAGCCCGTATGAAGCGTACGGTCCGGCTTGTTTGGTGGGATCGTCCATTCGTCTTCCGGTAGATCGTTCATGTTTTCTGCCACTACGTGGGGCGGCAGATCGATCCAGTCTCCATAACTCGAATGAACCAGATAGTTGGGATATACGTGGGCAAACCTGAGCAGAATATCCCTCGCCCAGTGTCCGCAGATCAAATCTCCGGTCAATGCATACAGAGTTGCAAGGGTCTGTGCCCGCTTCGCCATATGTTCCACTTTCCGCGCTCGAATTTGGCCAGACCAACTTGACCTGAGGTGGAATCCATGGAAATCGAACGTATATCCGCCGTGGTAGGTGATGACCTGACCGCCTCCATGGCGGTCTGCGCGAAATTCGATGTCTTCCGGAAATTTCTCGTTGGGATACACTGTTGCACAGGTTGTGCAGGTGAGGAACTCCGGATCTTCCGGTTTCCAGTTGTACTGTCCGTGGATGGTGTTGCCCTCACAGACCGGACAGTTCGTGAAGCCCAGTGTACAGGTTGGGGTGGTCGAAGGGATCATTTTTTCCAGGAACGCAGGTCCCTGGCGAAGGATAAATTGGACCTCTTGCTTCTTTTTCGCGAAAACCGTGTTCGCCCAGTCGTGTCGTTCCATATTGATTCGAGCACGGGCGAAATCATCCTGTTTGTAGATGGTGGCTGGGTGCGTGACGCTCTTACGGAAGCGCTGCCAGTCGGGGTATCGGTCTGAGATGTTCGTTTGCATTGTGGAGACCTTGGATCAGGGTTGTGAAAAGAGGGAACTGGACTAGAGTGAGAAGTAGATGGAATTCGGATATGATAAAATATTGCTCTTCCAATGGTATTTGTAGGGGCAGTTCGAAGTTTTGGTCACCACCCATCACCGCTGACCTAGCCCCCCGGCCCCTACTTCGACTTCGCTCAGCACAGGCTTCCCTACGAGGGAAGGGGGAGTAAGACAGTGGTAGGTGAGGGGGGAGTGTCTTCGGCAGATACGATTACTGACATACAGGGCCGTCGACAAGTTCGTTGAATGAATCGAGCGGGGGCAGGCCCTTCGTGGTTACCACTGCAATCGAGATACAGGTTTCGGGGCTTGCATATACGAAGCTGCCATTGCCACCTCCGTGGCTGCGCAGCCACTCGGAATCTATCAGCTGTTCGCCATTCCAGACCCCGCCGGTAGCGACCAGCAGTCCGAATCTGGCAAGGTCGAGCGCATTCATGATCGCCCAGCCTCCACCACCTCTGACTTTGTGTCCGTTGCATTCATACGGGGGATCGACAAAATCGCCGTATCCGGGCATAGAGGGATAGAATGTTTTGTTCTCGAAGATCGTCCTGCCGGCGATCCAGTCCCAATTTCGAGCCTGGATTCCGATCTTGCTGAACAGTCTGTCGTCCAGAACCTCTTTGATGTCCTGATCCCAAAGTACGGTCAGCGCCTGAGAGAGCCGCCAGATGCCCCCGCTGCTGTAGCATTCCACGGTGCCGGGGGGAGCGTGGGAGTAGTTGTCGCAGAATGGGTCGCCTGTAAATGCAGACCACTCCGGGATTTGAATCCCTTGCGCGTACGATCCCTGGCGCCAGAAGAATCCGTTCGTTACCGAGAACCCGCCGGAATGATAACCGGCGTCACGAGGTCCTATGAGATGTCGCCAGGTGAGGGTTTTGTGGTGACCCTGGTCCAGGAGCTTATGCGGGTGCGAAAGCTGGCCTTCGCCAGTCCAGGTTTTGCTGACAAGGTCGTCAGGTGAGATCAGGCCTTCCTTTACGGCAAGGCCAATAACCGCTCGCGTGAACGCCTTTCCGACCGAGGCCGTCTGGAATCTGTAGGTGGGATCTCCCCAGGCGTGAACGAGGTATCCCCCTCGCGTGAGGACAGCGCCCCACTCGTTGTCGTTGTGGATTTCACCCGCGAAGGTCGCACCTTTTGCACTGGTGCTTTCAATGACTGAGTCGAATTTTTCCGAGTTGAAACCTGCCTCTGAAACCGATATGGTTTTCCACTGTTCCCCAGGATATGTAATCCAGTCCGGTATCTGCCCACGCGAATTCATCATTTGTTCTCCTCTGAAGATCGAGACATTATCCAATGCGACGCCCGTCACACCGCCGTTAGCCACTCCTCATACCGGTTGTCGTTCCCACGGACGACCTCTTCGTACAGCGTCAACAAATCACGCGTAATGGGTCCGATAGACCCTAATCCGACCGGATAGCCGTCGACGGACACGACAGGAATGATCTCCGAGCCCGTGCCACATAACCATATTTCATCGGCGAAGTAGAGTTCCGTACGGTCGATTTCCCGCTGCTCCACGGTGAGATGGAGCTGATCTCTGCAGAGCTCGATCACGGTGTCTCTGGTGATGCTCTCCAGGATGTCTGCAGTGACCGGAGAAGTGACCAGCTTGCCGTTACGAGCCATGAACAGACTGGCCATTGCCCCCATTCCTGTATGCCCGAATTCCGTCGAAGACGGCAGTAGACATTCGGGGGCCGATCCAGGATACAGGGATGGTTGCCTCATCGGCCTGTTTGATTTCCCCATCATACCAGAGCTTCACACTCTGAGACTGTCTGTGGGGGTCCTAGTCAGTCTTGTGTGCCATAGTCGAAACCTCTAAAAGGGCATGATTCCTCGGTGCTTGTGAAAGCCATTGTCGTGGATCTCATTCCTGAATTCCTGCATTCTCACGGGAGTTGCACTGTGGATTTAGTTTGCTGCAAGGAACAGGACGGCATCAATATTGAAAGGAGCGTTAAATTCATGATTTGTGCCACCCTCAATAGACGCGCTATTCGTACTCGTTCCAGTTTCAGGATCAAACCACTCAACCGAAAGGGTCCGAGTGGTGTCGCTCAGGTCCACCACAACCGTGCCGCCATCGGGCAAGTACACCAGATATTGGCTGTCAGAATCGGCCAGGCAGAATCCGGTAGAGGCAAGATCACCCCTGGGGACCGTCTTTGTGAGATCCAATCGCTCTGCAAACTTCAGTGTGTATCCCATTTGCCGACGGATGGCGTCCCATTCCGGGTCCGGTGCGGAGGGTGAACCCCACCGCGCGTCACATGTAATTGTCCATTGCGATGAAGTTCAAACCCCTCGTGAAACAGCGCCACGGACACTTCGGGTTGGGGTCCGCGTGGCCGGCGTGGTCGGTGTCGAAAATGATCACCTTGCTCCCATCGGCCACAGGGGGATCGCTCCTATACTCCCTGCCGACGGGTGAGATCCAGTCTGCCCGACTTTCAAACAATGGGGCGTTCCGAATCGGTGCACCCGTCATTCCGACCGGATGCTGTTTCGGCTTTGTGCTCTCGTAGTCGTGGATCAGATCAATCAGGTGGTAGTGCCATTCCACGGATTCAGCGTGGCTTTCGTTAGAGATCTCCCACAAGACATGATCTTGATCGTTCAGAGCGTCGATCGTCTTCCGCACGAAGTCCTCTTGCAAGGCCGTGATGTCGGGCACCTCGAGGGTATGTACCTGGTGTCCCGTTCCGTTTCCGTAAGGATCTCCATCGATTCCGTTAATGTTGTTTGCTGCGTGCATCGGATGACCGTTGTAGGCATTTTCTCCATCGTCCTTCTTTCCACGCTTGTCAAGACTGAACCCCTGGAACAGCATTACGCCGACATATATTCCGCGTTTTCCAGCTGCAATGACTCGGGACCTCAGGCGGTCGAAGAAGTCTTCGTTGAATTGTTCCAGGTCGAACTTTGGGCCGCCGTCGAGGGCTTCACCCGGACCCGTGCGCTTGTATCGGTTCGGGCCGTAAGTCACTCTCCTTCTTGTGAACTGCATCCACGTTGCGTGCTCCCAGGCCCAGAGGCGAAGGAAATTGTGGTTGTGCCGCTCCATAAAGTCGAGCCAGGCAGTGTAATCGAAGATTGGGGTTTCTTCCATCAATCTGTCGTGGAGCGCAGCCCAGGTGTGAGATCCTGTCAAGTAGAACGGTTTGCCATCCGGCCTCGCAAAATACCTCGGGTTTTCTTTGCACACCTCAAGGGGACCTGTTGCGGTCTCGTCTGCAGTTGTCATATACGGTTCTCGGGAGTTAAGGATGATCCGGTTTCCGATTCGTTGAACCAGGCGTCTATGTGACGTTCAGGGTGATACGGTTTTCCGATGATGTCGGGACGGCCGTTGCCTGTGAGGTCACCGACCTTACCCTCGTGGATGGGTATTCCTTCCTGTATCACAACCGTTTCGAATTCGCCGTCCCCTCGGTTCGCCAGAATGAACATTCTTGGATTCGGGTTCTTTCCCAAGCCCATTTCTCCGACAAATATGTCCGGTGTGCCGTTACCATTGAAGTCGGCGATCTCGAGGCTGTGAGGATGGAAGAGGTCATCGATCAAGACTTTCGGTTCCCAATTTGGCGCCTTGCAGACGGCCAGGCGACCGGGATGACTTCCCCCTTCACTCAGGACGATTTCCAAGTCGCCGTCCCTGTCAAGGTCTGCCACGGCGACACGAGTCATTACGAAGTCCGTGGCGAAGGATGATCGACTCCAGTGTCCGTTCCCGGTGGACCGGAAGATGTTTGGACCGGCAAGGATTTCGTTTTGGCCGTCGCCATCCAGGTCGACTATGACAAGGCCTTCGATTCCTGGCATGTCGTCGGCAAGGATGTGGCAACAATCGCGCGGCCAGGGGGCAATTGTCGGGTCTTCCGGGATATCGTAGTAAGCGACAATCCCGCTTTGTTGGGAAGCGATCAAGAGCTCGGGTTTTCCATCTCCATCGATGTCACCAATTGTCTGGTCGTGATACTTGTCGAATCTGTCCTCGATCACGTGACGTGGCCAGGTTTGGGTAGGATCAGGCGGATTCTCAAACCAGTAGAGTTCGTTGCCGTGGATTTGCATTCCGACGACGACGTCGGGACGTCCGTTTCCGTTGATGTCCAGGACAACGCCGCCAGCTTCAAGATTTGGCGAGACGGCCATTATGTGGCGCTCCCAACCGGGATTCTTGTACCACCACAGGTTGGCGTCGCCCTGTTTACCGCCAATGATGATGTCCTGACGACCATCGCCATCTACGTCGGCTATGAGGGTAATGTCGATGTGTTCACCCGGGGGATCGGCGTCGATTACTTCGTGGCGGAAGTTGATCGTTTTTCCTTTCGAAGATGACCTAACCCCCCGGCCCCTTTCCCTACGAGGGAAGGGGGAGCAAACCGGTGGATGGGTCGTGGTGATTGAGGCTAACTAGATGGGTTCGATGGTGACGTTGCTGAAGGCGGTGCGACCCTCGCTGGTTGCGAGTGCGATGGCTCCCGCGGGTAGATCCGGATCTGCGACCTCGAAGACTGTATTCCCATCAATTCCGGCGAGCAGGTTGTCTCCTTTGGCGGTTAGAGATAGTTCGTATTCCCTGTCAGGTTCCCAGGCGAAGGTGCTTTGGGCAAGAATTTCGTCCTGGTCGTAGGCTTTCAGAAGGCGCAGCGTCTGGTCTGAGCACAACAGGAGCGCATAAAAGCGCTTCATTCCGCGAACTCGGAGGGCAATGCCGGATTCGCTGGCCATATGGGGTGCGACTTTGGCGGAAAATCGGTAGTCAGTCCAGTCCTGCGCACCTGTGATGTAGATACCCCGGCCCTCGTCGTGAATGAGTTCGAATCGATGGCTTTCAGGGTTTTTCACCCGGTCGATTCCATCCGTCCAGCCCAGGCCCGTGAATGCGCAGGAGGGAACCCCCGACCAATCCAGGGCGTCGACTTTGATTGTTCGTGAAGTGGGTTGCTCAGCCGAACAGATGAAACCGATAGAGGTGATTGGAAGACCGTTCGTGTCCGGCACTCGCCACGTGAGGCAGTGGCTCTGGCCAAGGTCCAGTTCGGCGAATTCACTCTGATGCAGAGGTGATGAGGCGCCGCTGACTTTCGGGAAAGTTTCAATTGCCAGAGCGATCTGGACAGAGCCCTCGGACTTCGCGTTGAGGTGGACCTGAGCAGATACTGTTTGCCCGGGATACAGCGTGGGCGACATCACCATTCGGTATCCGGGCGTGTTCATTTCGTCGGGCGAAGCGTGAACGGGGGTTCGGATGTGTGCAGGTTCACCGGGAGTTACTCCTGAAAGGTGGATTTCCATCGCCCGCCCGGTATTAAACCGCGTGACCGTGTCCGTACAGTCCGGGTGAGGCGCGAACCCCTGGAGAGAACCAGGAAGGGAGAAGCTGAAGCGCGCACCCCCCTTTGGTGCGGGCAACTGCGCTTCCCCCAGGAGCGATCGTCCCAGGCGGCAGATGCGGTAGGTTTCGCGAACGGCGTCGGTTACGGCGTTGCCACCGTCGGCGGAGATTTTGTAGATGCGGTCGGCCACGGGACCCCGCCAGTCGGGTCCAGAGTCGATTCCCTCGAGTCCATTCAAGATGCCGAGGAGACAGCCCACATTTCCTGAGTTGCAGTCGGTATCCCAGCCGGCCGTGTTGGCGATCCTCAATGATCTCTGGAAATCGCCTTCTCCGTAAAGCAAGGCGAGGATGATAACCGCGTGATTCGGAACCATATGACACCCGCCACTGTATTTGTCATAACCGTATTTTGCTTCTATCCGGTGAAATGTCTCCTTCCAATCGCCGTCCTGGCCGTACCAATCTCTCACATCCCCAATAAGTTTGGCGATGGTGGAATCTGATGGGATCTGTCTGACCGCGATATCGAGGAGTGTCGGGATATTTTTTTCGAAAAAGGCTGCGGATTCCATTGCCGCAAGGGCCTGGGCGCCATAAATCGCTTCGCCATCGTGTGAAACACTCGCGGCTTTGCTTGCCAGGTCTGCTGCGAGCTCCGGTTCTCCGGGGCAGATCATCGCCCACCCGTCAATGAAGATTTGGGACCCGATTTGTTCAGCGACGACTTTAGAGTTCGTGGAGATCGATCCGGATTCCGGGGCGGGGGTGCCGTGTTTCAGGCGAAGGTATGCGGTGTGTTCCGTGGAGGTGCCCATACCTCCCCACCAGAGGATGGTGCGTTCTTCGATAAGGTAATTCAGCCAGGTTTGACCAATTTGCTCGGCGGTGATTTCGCGGGAGATGCCGTGGTCTTCGAGGGCACGTATGAAGGTGAAGGTCCCTGATATGTCGTCATCCGCGACAATGAGTGGTCGTTTCAGCCTGTCGTTAACATAGTAATCGACTTCGCCGAGTTCTTCGAGGATTCGGCGATGGGACCAGCCTTCGAAGGGTCGGCCAAGGTAGACACCGATGATCTTTCCGAGGACACCCGCGTAAACCGTGGTCTCGTAGTTTTGTGGGATTGGCATTGCGGAGCGGCTCCAAACGGCCAGGGAAGGTCAATCACGCCAAAGGGAGGATCGAATCATTGGTGACCTAGCACAGCGGGATATACAATTACGATACCGCATCAGTTGGGTATTTGCCAGTTCGGTTTTGAGGGGTTCTCAGCGGGAGATCTGAAATGAAGGGAAGGCGAAGTGCCGACCGGAAAAGGTAGAACTCTAGGCTATTTGGCCTTACTCCCTTCGGGGACCCCCCTTTCTTTTGATCGCCAAAAGAAAAGAGGGGAAAAGAAAAGGCGGTCCTCAAGCACCAGACGGCTGGCACTGTGCGAATTGCCGAGGCGCTCCAAAGAGTTCTACCGGCCGGCGAAGGATTGAGAACCGAAAAGTCAGGCGAGATTGGAACCCCGCACAGTGCGAGATGGTTCCTCGCTATCGGTAAGGTGTTCCCTTGGAGTATAGCTATCTGAGAGGATGCAGAAGGTGCTAGGAAGTTTGGACAGAGGCTGAGAGGCGCTTGACGTATTGACCGAGGTCATCCATCAGGGAGTAGACGGTAGGCAAGAGGATGAGGGTGAGGATGGTCGAGGCCATCAGACCGGAGATGACTACGAGTCCCATCGGTCCCCAGAGGCGGGCGGTGCCCTCGGCGGTTCCGTAGATCATTGGTACGACGAGCGGTGTGAGGCCCAGTACGGTTGTAATCGCGGTCATCAGAATGGGTCGGAGGCGATCCTGCCCTCCGCGGACGATGGCTTCGCGGCGGTTAAATCCCTGTTGGCGATATCGATTGATGTGATCGACGAGCACTATACCGTTGTTGACGACTATGCCAAAGAGGATCAGGAGTCCGTAGGAGGTGTTGTTGTCCAGGTTGACGTTGAAGGTGTAGAGACCGATGGCGACACCGGTGAAGGCGAAGGTGATGGAGAACATTATGGTGAACGGGTGAATATAGGACTCGAACAAGGCGGCCATAATCATATAAATGAGGATTGCAGCGAACACCATTGTGAAGTCGTCGTCTTTCTGTTCCTGGGCCATTCGCCTGAAACTTCGGTCCATTTGCCACGAGTAACCGGAGGGCAGGGGCTGGTCTACCATTCTCTTTCGCATTTCAGTGCCGACGGAAAAAATGGAGGTCCGTTCCGTGTTGGCGAATATCTTCACGGTTGTCATCCGGTCTTCACGCTCAATGGCACGAGGTCCTTTTTTGATTCTGAAATCCGCGAGTGAAGCGAAGGATACCAGGCCACCCCCATCGCTTTCAAAGACCGTATTCTTGAGCTGTTCCAGCGTGGCCCGATCCTCTTCCTTGAGCCGCAGTTGAATATCGATCTCGCCATCATCCGTTTTGAATTTGGAATTTCCCCGGGAGCCCAGAGCTGTAGAAATAGTAGTGGCGATCTGCCTCGGCGAGAGGCCATATCGCTGCGCACGCTGACGATTGACCGTGACCTGAATTTCTTCCAGGCCGCTTTCCAGACTCGTTTCGACTTCGTGAACGCCTTCGATGCCGACCATTCGCATTTTTACGTCTTCGGAAAGAATGGCCATGACGTTTGGATTGCGTCCTTTCAACTCCACACTCACCCCGGTTGTGGTGCTTCCCCAGGATCTTCCGGACTTGAAACGAACACCCGGTATGTCATTCGGCAGGAGGGCCTTGACCTTTTTCTTTACCTGGTCAACACTGAGCTCGCCCTCTTCCGCCGGGACGAGGTAGAGTACGATTCTCTTCGAACCGGTTGTGCTGTACTGCGTTGAAATCGCATCGATGCAGAGCTCGCGCTTTTTTGCGATCAACACCCGTTCGACTTGGGTATACAGGTCCACGGCATCTTCAAGGTCGTATGACCTCGGCACCTCAATGTTGAAGGCCACCTGGCGTGCGGGTTGCCAACGAAAGGGCTGTTTCCCGACCTGAGTGTAAAGATAATATCCACCGCTCAAGACCATACAGGCTACTGCAACCGTTGACCATCGGTAGCGCAGGGTAGCGTTGATCAGTCCGGCGTAGAGGGGTTTGATACCGACTTTTCTGAAGCGGAGATAAAGTGCCAGCGTACCGAGTATGATCACGCCCAGGATGACCAGTGCGCTGATCGGTATCTTGTCAAATCCATCCACGAACCAGTTGGCGGATTCAGAAGCCCACTTTGCTGTGCCCTCTAGTCCCGCCTGGTAAACCAGGTAGGTGACGGACGCCAGTAGTATACCGGATAGACCGACCTTCAACCATAAGTCCAGCCCGGACGCACCAGGCTGGAACGCTCGGGAGACAGCGAGAGGCACAAGTGTGAGTGCAACGCAGAGCGAAGCGATGACCGAGATACAGACCGTGACGGCGAAGTCCTTCATCCAGAGCGCATAGCCCGAGTCGGTTACAAATATGATGGGTATGAACACGCACACAGTGGTGAGCGCCGCGGTGAGTACCGGCATTCCAACTTCGCGGCTCCCCTCCCTGGCGGCATCGATCGCACTCATTCCCTCGTCGAAGCGCTTTCTGTAGATGTTTTCGAGGCAAACGACCGCGGGATCCACGAGCATTCCTATCGCGACCATCAGGCCCATCATCGAGACGAGGTTGAGGGTAATTGAAGAACCGAAGACCTCGCGCAGGATATACATCATGACAAACACGGTCAGGACCGAAACCGGAATGGCCGAGCCGATGATCAGCGTGCTGCGAAAATTGCGCAGAAAGATGAAGATGACGAGAATGGCGAGTGCCCCACCGATCGCTGCTGACTGGACCAGTGTAGAGATTCCTGTGACGACGTCTTTCGAGCGATCCCGGATGGTCTTTACAACGAGTTTATCTCGTCCGACATCATCGAGAATGGCTTCCATTTCCGCTTTGATGAGGTCTGCGGTGGCTACCATATTGGCCGTGGAGGCTTTGCGGATATTCAGGTTGACCGCGGTTTGACCATCGAGATGCTGGAAGGAGTCCTCGTCGGGGTAGTCATATGTTACATCGGCTACATCGCCAAGGACGAATCCAGAGCTGATCGGGAGATTCCGGATTTCATTAACATCGTTGAATTCACCAACAGAACGAACGGAGAGACGTTTGTTCGAGTCGTTAACGTGACCGGCTGAGACGTTCACGTTGTTCGAGCGAATCGCCCAGTTCAGCGAACGGATGTCCACGTTGTGGGCGTTCAGGAGATTCTGGTCCGCTTCCACAAGGAGGACCTTTTCCTCCAATCCGTGGGTATCTACATTGCCGACACCGGGGACTCGCTGAAGTCGAGGTTGAATGGTGTGTTTGTAGACCTGATTGAGTTCCATCGGGTCTTCACCCTTCCAGCTCATTGTATAGGTCAAAACGGGCCAGTCTTCCGTGTTCCAGCGCCGAATCTCGATTCGCTCCACATCGTCAGGCATGAATTCCCTGACCTGGTCGAGGCGGTCACGGATATGGACCGCCATCAGGTCCATATCCGTATCGTAGGCGAACTGGAGTCTGAGCCGGCATCGGTTTCCAGAGGATTGTGAGCTGAGGGCCTTCACGTGGGCAAGTGTGCCCATTACTTCTTCAAGTGGCTGGGTGATCTGCCTTTCGATTTCTTCAGGAGAAGAGGAGGGATACTGGACGTAGATGATCATTGACGGCCAGGTGAGGTCCGGCGCCCAGGCGAGTGGGAGGCGGGTGACCGAGATAGCACCCAGAACCAATACGCTCAGGGTGATCATGATCGTGGTGATCGGTTTGTTTATGGCTTGTTCGGAGAGTTTCATTGCGTTTTCTCGGATAGACAGGGAGGCGAACAAGGAAATATAGGTAATGCAACAACCGAAATTCAGGAAAACATACAATCGCGAGTGGTGGTTAGACGGGTATCTACGTGGAAATGTTCCAGGGAGCCAAATGCGGGATCACCTGCCTACGCTGCTCCGCAGCTACTGTGGGCAGGCAGAGGGCATAGAGCGAACTCCGCACTCCAGCCCAGAGAGAAGGCACAGAGGCCTTCCACTGGTGCCCCGGGAGGGCTTTTAGGCTGGATCACAGAGGGCACAGAGCACATCCGCACACACCCTGATTGGACAGAGCCCCGCTCCCTTCCCAAAGGCAGGGCGTTCGCCCTGGGCTATTGGGCCTGGTAGATTGGTATAGAAATCAAGAATTATCGCGGAAATGGTCACCGCAGATGATTTTTGACGAATATTTTTCACGGGGAGGCAGGAGATGCCGTTTGTATCCATTTCCGGACTCAATTTGGAGTTTGTATCTCCAAAAAATGCGTAAATGGGTGCAGATTTTCATCGCCAATTTAACTAAATGACCAATTTTCCCAGGGCAGGGAAAATTGGTCAAAAATAAAAAGCCCCATTTTATAGGGCTTTTTCGGCTATTCTTTGGCGCCAATCGTATTTATATGCCGCCTCTCTGGTGTAGAGGGCGCTTTTTCAATCATCTGATTTGTGCCGTCCGCCGATTTGACCAGATCAAAGGCGTCGTAGAGGTCTCCCGTTGCGGTGAGGGCCTTATACTGAAGCGTGTTTCCGCTGACGGAGATGATCTGGAACAGTTGTGTGTTTTCTGCTGCTCGGCTCCACCAGGGTGTGGGATCGAGTTTGTACATTTTGGGACCACTGACGGAGACGACGTAGACCGTTCCACCAACTTTCTTACCGGCACCCTTCGGCAGATTCTGGCCTCGGCCGTAGGTGTGGTCGTGGCCCGTGAGGACAAGGTCGACACTGTATTTGTCAAAGAGCGGTTTCCAGCTGTCGCGAAGCGTCTTGTTGTCTCTGCCTTCCTTTGTAGAAAAGATCGGGTAGTGGAATGTGACGAAGGTCCACCGATTTGGGTTGTCCTTCAGGACGTTCTCCAGCCAGTCGATCTGATCTTTGGTTCGCTCCATCGAATTGAGGGATATGATTCTGGCACCCTGGTAATCCAGATAGTAGACAGATTCTTCAAGACCCGGGAGTCCGTTTTCGGGTAACGTGAAGTGGGGTCGCCACAAGCGTGAGAGTGCACGCTTCCCCTCTGCGTTTTCGCCGTATTCGTGATTTCCAGGGGAGGGGACGGAAGGAACCATTGCGTGAATCCAGTCCCCCGCGTCAAACCATTCGCCCCACTCCACGTCTCGCTCCGCCTGATTGATCAGATCCCCAGCGTGAAGCATAAAGCTGGCCTTGGGCGCGTCGGAATAGGCCTGGCGGATGACGCGCGACCACAGGGAAAGGAGATTGTTCTGAGCGTCACCGAAGTAGACGAATGAGAACGGGGACGGACCGGACGTTGCGGTTCGGAAGTGAAACCATTCGCTCCAGATTTCTCCGCTACCCACACGGTAAGCATAGATCGTGTTCGGAGTGAGTCCTGTGAGGTTCGCGGAGTGATAAAGCGCGTGACCGCTCTCGGTGGTCACGCGCTCGGTCTGCGCGGCCACTTTCTGGAGTTCGATATTGAATCGGGGCGAGGCCTCGGCTGGCGCGATTTCGACAGTGGGCTCCTCGACGGTGGTGTCCGTGCGCCAGGTAACGGCCTGTGAGGTGGCCGGATCCGTTTTCCAGGTGAGAATGATTCGATCTGGTACTTGCGATGGGGCAGGGTCGTGAGCTGCGGTTCCGTACGCGGCATTGGGCAGCTCGTGAGTATGTTCGTGCGCCGGCGTTTCTCCCTGGGCGCGATCGGGAAACAAGAACACGGTGAGCGTTAGCGAAACGAGGTAGACGCCAAGGGTCAGGGCGCGGCCAATGGTCCTGGACATATGATTCCTTTGGTTCAGGGCTGGATAGACCTCGAAAAGTGTCGAGACACAGATACTATAGTTCGAAAAGCGGGTCGTCAAGCAGTTCGTTGAATTAGGGAGGAAGATAACCTGAGTGTTGACTCCGAGAGCAGGATTTCCGCAAGAATCAGCAGGTGAGCGAAGTAATAAGTTGAGCGTGTTGAGGATAGGATTCAAGGAGGTCAGATCGGTCTGCCATTTCGAAGTCCACGAAATCGAACCCGGGGGCGACCGTTCCACCCACAAGCGCGTAGAAATGCCAGATCTCGTCCGACTTGATCCGGTGGAACGCTGAGAATTGGTCATCTCTCAGGAGGAAAAAGATCGAGGTTGAGAAGACACGGCGACCGGCGAAGCGATCGGGGAGAGCCAGGGAGGGGATGGTCCCGGGGGATCGGTAGACTTCGCGATAGTAGCCGCCCTCGGGGTGCGACTTCAGGTCGAGTTTGTCGATCCAGTAGTCTGCGGATTTGTCGTTTTCGATGGCCATTTGGGATCGTTTTTCTGTACAGGCGTCGTGCTGGTCCGGTTCCTCATTGTCAGTGGTATGTCCTGAGGCCTCATCACCAGCGCCAAAGGTGTCATTCTCGGCGAGTGCCAAGTGAGCCAAAGGTCTCACAGTCTTGTGAGCACCCAGGGCTTGGAGATCCTCCGCTGCGCTCAGGAGGACAGGCGGAGCCGGGACGTGACACTGGTCTCACCCAACCAATCGCGTTTTGACCTCGATCTCCGAGTGGAGGGTTCGGTGTACCGGACACTTGTCAGCGATCTCCAGGAGCCGTCCCCGCTGCTCCTTGTTTAGATCACCTTCCAGGGTGATTTCGCGTTCGATCTGATCAACCTTGCCCGATTCAGTCTCGCACGCTTCGCAATCCGTAGCGTGGATCTTGTCGTGTTTGAGGCGAACGGTGATCCCTTCGAGCGGCCACTTCTTCCTGTCGGCGTACATTCTCAAGGTGATCGACGTGCAGGATCCCAGAGATGTAAGCAGGTAATCGTAAGGTGACGGGCCCAGGTCGGATCCACCGACTTCGGTGGGTTCATCTGCGACGAGATGGTGGCGATTGGCCGTGATATCCGTACGGAAATGATCCCTGCCCATTCGGACTTCCACCCAGTCGGCTGGTGATTCGCGAGGCTCCTCCGGAGGCGCACCCTTTTCGATATATCGTTTTGCCCAGGCGGCGATCACCGAACCCACGTAGCGGGAATCCCTTTCATCGCTCAACAGGTGATCCGCCTGATCGAGCGAGACGAAGCTCTTGGGGTGTCGCGCCGCCAGGTAGATCTGGGAGGCGTTATCGATCCCGACCGTGTTGTCTATCGGGGAATGAAAGATGATCAGTGCGCGCTTCAATTTCAGGATCGATTCTTGCATTTCCGTTTCTGCGAGGTCATCGAGGAACTGCTTTTTAATGTGAAATGGTCGGCCGCCGAGAACGACCCTTGCGACGCCTTCGGTTTCGATAACTTCTCGCTTGTCGGAAAGGAGATTTGTGACGTGCGAGGGTTCCGAAGGTGCGCCGATGGTGGCGACGGCAAGGGCAGAGGGTATTGCATTGGCCGCCTGGATTACAGCCGCACCTCCGAGTGAATGTCCGACAAGGATCGAGGGAGCATCGTGTTTGGATTCTAGATAAGACGCGGCATCTACCCGGTCACTGACATTCGAGGAGAAATTGGTGTCTGCAAAGTCCCCTTCGCTTTCACCAAGACCCGTGAAGTCGAATCGGAGGACACCGATTCCGGCATCGGTGAGTGAGCGACTGATGTTCGCAACTGCTTTCAGGTTCTTGGAGCAAGTGAAGCAGTGGGCAAAAAGGGCGAACGCGTCTGGTATTTCGGAATTCGGCAGATCGATCCGGCTGGGCAGGTGAGGGTTCGTCAGGGGATGTCGTTTATCCGTTCGACGCCACGGACACAAGCAGCGGCGACCTCTCGTGGTCTTTCGTGCGGGAGATAATGTCCTGCGTTTGGGATCCAGATCGTTTCGATCACAGGATTGGCTGGGATTCTAAGTTCTCGTTCTGTATTCTCGTCGCGACCCATTTCACCATAGACTTCAACAATTGATATAGAGGCCTGTTTCAGGTATTCGTAGCTGTCAAAGGCCGAGACCGTTTCCCAGAATGCAGTCCAGATTTCCGCATCAAAACGGTCTCGTGTTAATTGCGATTTGGTCAGTATCGATTCAATACGTTTCGGAGATAGCTCCCCATAAATTCTGCCTTCCTCGAAGCCCCTGGCGGCAGACAGGCTGGTCCATCCCTCAAGGAGGACGAGACCGACGATTCGGGAGGATTGACTCGCGGCTTCGAGTGCGACCATTCCTCCGAGACTGTGACCGACAACCAGCATATTCTCTGCGTTGATGTGATCAGCCAACTGCAGGAGGTCGGAAACAAGGTCCTGGAGCGTGAAAGGCTTCGCGGGGACATCGGTCTGGCCGTGTCCACGGAATTCGAGGGTCACGATGTGCAGACCTGGAGGCAGGTGAGCTATGGTTTCCGCCCAGTCCACATCGTCACAGCCTGTGCCGTGGAGGAAAACAAGCGGAACACCGGTGCCGCCCGTATCGGTGTAGGCCATTTTGCCCCAGGAAGTATTGAGCTTTTCCATTTAGCCACCCCGTTCTCAACGGTTGGAAGTTATCCTGCGGTTATCCTCACGAGACTACTCGATGATGACTCCGCCACCCAGACAGATTTCGCGATCGTAAAAAACGGCCGTTTGCCCTGTGGCAATCCCAGAGTCGGCCGTGGATATTTTCACAGCCAACTTTCCATCAGAAAGGTTCTTGATTCTGCAGGGCGTGAGTTGTGGACCGTGTCGCAGTTTGACTTGCAATTCTGCTGCGTTTGGTGGTTCCGATATCCAGTTTGGTTCCGAAACCACGAATCGATCACGGGCGCGTTCTTCCAGATGTGTTTTGTGTGAGACGTAGATGGTGTTGGATGCGGTGTCCTTTTTGACAACGTACCAGGGTCCTGCGGCAAGCCTCAGACCCCCTCTCTGGCCGATGGTGTAGAACCAGAACCCCCGGTGCTGCCCGAGTATTTCATCTGATTCCAGTTCGACGATGTTTCCTTCCTTTTCACCCAGATGCACTCTGACGAAGTCCGGGTAGCTGATTTTTCCCAGAAAACAGATCCCCTGGCTGTCCTTCCGATCCTTATTCGGCAATTCGTATTTCTGCGCGAGATCCCTGACTCGATCTTTCGTGTAGGGGCCGAGAGGGAAACGGGCTCGCTTCAGTTGCTCCTGTGTCATTCCGCTCAGGAAATAGGTCTGGTCCTTGATGGGGTCAGGTGATCGTTTGAGATATGCCGTGCTATCACTCTCCTCGATCCTGGCGTAGTGTCCGGAGGCGATTTGCTCGAAGGCCGAGTCGATTTTGTTGCCGAATTCTCCAAATTTGATTCGTCTGTTGCAGAGGATGTCCGGACTCGGGGTGTGGCCAGCCTTCAATTCCTCCAGGGCGTGACCGACTACCGACTCGAGGTATTCCGCCTGGAGTGGGACGATTTCGAGCGGGACATTGGCATCGTCGCAGACTGCACGCGCGTATTTCAAATCCTCTTCCCAGGGGCAGTCACCGAGGAAGGCCAGTTCGTCCTCGAGCCAAATTTTGAGGTAGAATGCGGTGAGGTCGTGGCCCTCCTCCTGCAGCAGACGCAGAGCGACGGAACTGTCGACACCACCCGAGAGGAGGATTGCGATTTTCATAGGTTGGGGCCCTAAAAGAAAAGGCGACGATGGACCGTAGAAGCAGAGGCGACGATGGA
>Ga0114999_10000238_pt1 | contig 81115 bp, 61 predicted proteins | sample ArcticOcean_MG_C_3_FD_89820 | JGI IMG/M metagenome (GOLD analysis project Ga0114999, IMG submission 89820) | Marine microbial communities from western Arctic Ocean - ArcticOcean_MG_CB8_126 | ecosystem: Environmental > Aquatic > Marine > Oceanic | place: Arctic Ocean: Canada Basin | collected...
CCATTTTGTAGTACAGGATGCCCTCACGCCTGCAGATTGCTGCGATGGAATCCTCACCACGTAAACCATCGAGGACAATTTTGATCTTCTCTTCGGCTGAATACTTCTTTCTCGTTCGCCGTCGTATATCGCGGACGATGCTCTCAGATGTTGACTTTGACTTCATACTTACTCCAGTTATTGTATGTGTCAGCTTTTGGGCCAAAAGTGTCCAGCTAATTCTGACGGCGTACACTAACTAATTACCTTCTGCATTGGACAATTCAACAATTTTCCACTTATCACCAATTTTTGCAATTCCTCTTACTGAAAGCACTGATTCAGAGCCGTTAACGCTTATCCTAATTAAATTATTTTCGAATGCTCTTCTGCCCTTGTGCTGAGCCCATAAATTGCCAATTGTGAAATCAATAAACTTAACATCACGACCTGTGTACTCATCAAGTAATGCTCGATAATTATAAAATAATTCAGCTAACTCAACTTCGGTAAATACATCACCATCTGCCCTCTCGCTTACAGTAGGATTTAATTCCTTAAACCCTGTCTCATTTAATAGGCATGCTTTACCAAGTACTTCATCACCTTTGTCTATAGATGCCACAAATGATTCAAAAAGATCTTTTATGGCATTTTCTTCAGGATCAGGGAGCGAACATCCAGAAATAAATAATACCGTTAATAACGCAGAGTAAATTATTGTTCTCATTTTGGATATCAATTCAATATAATCTAAAAATCTCTAAAGAATTTATATCTCATATCTTGTATATCTGCAGCAATTCTTAGTTCGCGCACCCAATTTCGTAGAGTGGCATCAACTTTACGCTCACGCAATTGATTATAAATCAAAGCATGTTTTCCTTGATAATCCAGTTTATCAATTTCAGTCCTTCTCAACAACTCAGCGATGTAGTACCCTTTTTTACCCTCAATGATTCCAGAGATTTCGCCAGAATTTAGCATAAAAACCTCTTTTAAGAAGTCGGCATCCCGCGGAAGCCCATCCGGTAGCTTGCCGCTTGGCTTTAGGCTATCTTCAGTGGTATATACGGTAAAATCGTTCTCGTTTCCGACTATCTCAAGATCATTGCCAGCTTGAATTGAGGACCTTATCTCAGCCATCTTTTCCCAGCCTTCATTTTTTTGTTTGATCTTTTTGAGCCGTTTACTTATACTTTTCTCTACATCTTCGTATGGTTTGGTGCGTTTTTCAGTCTTATCTACAATCTTGAAAACTACATAACCGCCTGGTACATTATAAACACCACTAACAGTTCCAATTTCATTATTAAAGCAGAATGATGCTGCCATCCGCATTCTACCAAGACCAGTAATGTAGCCAGCAGCTGAAAACATTTTAGTAGTATCTACAGCATATCCCATATCAGACACAGCAACGTCAAAGTCGCCTTCAATTATATCTTGAGCAAAATTGTATGCTTCATTATAAACATCTTCGGTGGTTGATGGTGTTGCTTCATCCTTAAGTAATATATGTCGAGCTTTTACTTCTTTTCCATCATCACCGTTGCGGATATCCTCAACCTTAATGATGTGAACGCCGAATTTTGTTTCAATTGGACCAAGAATTTCGCCAATTTCTGCATTAAATGCAGCTTCTTCAAATGCGGCTACCATTTTCCCTTTGCCAAACCAACCGAGATCGCCACCATCGGATGCATTACTACTATCCATTGACCATTGCTCAGCAGTCTCTGCAAAATCGTCACCGCGTCTGATGTCAGACAATAAATCTTTTATGTCATTACGTACATCAGCTTTATCCTGCTCACTCGGCTCAATTTTGAATTTTACGTAGGCAAATTTACTCTGTGGGTACTGTTTAAATTTGCCGGGAAAACGTTTATAATAATCCATTTTCATTTCATCGGAAATTTTGTTAGAGTCAAATTTCTTACTTTCATACGGAATTGTAATAAACTTAATTTTACCGTTTATATATTTTTTTGCGTATTCTTGGTAAATATCCTTTTCAGATACATCCGCCGATTGGGCGACATGAAAATTCAGCTTTTGCTCTAACAAATAATTTTTGACTGAGGCTTCAAATCCTATTAAAAAATCTCTTGCCGATGGCTGACGCAAAAATGTTTTATATGCATCTATATCAAATTTACCCTCGCGTTGAAATGCCTCTGCTTGCTGAATTTCAGGTGGTGGAAAATTCTCAACAATGTGAGCAATTTCTTTGTTGGTTATAAATAGTCCAAGTTTTTGAGCTTCCTTGCCTTTAAGAATGCTTTCAACGTAATCATCCCAGGCATCTTCACGCACTTTTTTCAGTTTTTTGGAATCAAGCTCTTCTCCTGCAATACGAGTTTCACTCTGTACCTTCAGCTGAATTGATTGCAGAAAATCTTCGTAGTAGAGTTCCTCACCATCAATTGTACCAACAACACCTTGACTCGATGTTTCCTTAAAACCGCCCATTCCCCAACTAAAAACGATTGTAGCCAAAAATGCAACAACGAGAATTATCATTATCGTTTTCATTTTTGTGCGTAAAGCAACCATTAACATTTTCTATACTCCTTCAATAGTTATTCTAAATAGAGAACTGAAATATAATTCCAATTTTGATACTAATCAAGATTTAGTGTTACTTTTTTTATTAGGTTTTGCCGTTAACCTCACTAATCCAACTCCCCTCACACTAGCCTGCAATACCTGAATCGTACCTGAGTCGATCTCAAGTATTTTTCCAACCCTCGGTATATCACCTGTCAACTCCGTTACAAGCCCTCCAATGCTCGTTGCACGTACCGAGTTGATCTCGATTCCGGTGATCATTTGAATGTGGCTAAGCTTCTCCTTGGCACTAATTAACCACATGTTTTCTGATACATTAAGAACCCCGGGTGAACTTAAATCATACTCATCTTGAATAGGACCAACCAGCTCTTCAACCAAATCCTCCATGCTGACCACACCTGCCACCCCACCATACTCGTCAATTACAGAAGCAAAACTAACGCCATTTTTTCTAAACCAAGCTAAAAGCTTTATTACGGGAATTCCTGCAGGGACAGAGGGTAATTCAGAAACCGCATCCATTAAATTGGTTTCATTGACAAGCAACGACTTCGCTGTAATAAGTCCTTTTATGTTATCAATACTACCCTCATAGTATGGTAATCGCGAATGTCCACTCTCGAGCATTAAGCCTATTGCTTCTTCTCGAGAAATTCCGGGCTTGGCACCTACCAAAGAAATTCTTGGGGTCATTATGTCTGAAACTCTCTTTTCGCTGATATTTAACAACCCTTTAATCATGGGTCTTTGGGCTATAGGTACAGAGCCACTACGATTTGCCAAGGAAAGTTCGTCTGTAATATTTGCTTTTGATAAAATTTTGTGCTCTGAAAGCTCTGATATTTTCAACCATTTCAATATTGAGTGAAAAACCAACTCAATTATTTTTACCGCCGGAAACATCAAAATTCTAAAAACAAATAAGAGCTTTCCCATTGGCAATATTAGCTTATCAGCATTCTGTCGCGCGATAGTTTTGGGGATAACTTCACCAAACAATAATAGCACGGTTGGTGCAACAACCATAATAACCCTTTCGCTAAATCCCAGTAAGGTTAAATTCAGCGTTAATAAGGATGTAAACATTACATTGACAAAATTATTTCCAGTTAATGTAGTAACGAGAAACCTTTCTGGTCTATCTAAGAGATAGTTTACAGCCTTATATCCACGAGTATTATTTTGTTTCCAGATTGGCATATAGTTTTTGTTGAAGCTGAGAAAAATCGTTTCCACGCCTGCAAACCATGCCGAAAGTACCAATGTCACAATCAACCCGAATATGCTATAGTTCAACATAATTAGATATAATTACTCAATTTTTTACTATTTATTCTTACTCTTTGACGAATGAAATATTACACTTACCCCCACTCCAATAATCAGCGCCAACACAGTACATGTAAATCCATAGATTAACGCATGTTCTCTTGAAGCACTTAGTACGGCACTATTGAAGCTATTGAAAACTTGAGCTGTATTCGCAATATTAATTTCGGATGACTGTGAAATTTTTTCCTCCGGAGATAAGATATCGATCACCATTACCACGGTTACTAAAATAAGTAAAGCTGCTAAAATTATCCTTATGTGGTGACTTTTAATTCGTTGTGATAACTTACCTCCAAATTGAACTCCAATGACTGATCCTATGGCAAGAATCATTGCGAGTGGCAAATCTACTGAATTATTTACAACTGCTTGCTGAATAGTTACATATGTGGAAATTATCATAACTTGAAACAAGCTAGTACCAACTGCAACCAAGGTTGGAACACCGAGCAAATATACTAATATTGGCATCATTATAAAACCGCCACCCACTCCCATTATGGAAGTTAGACCGCCAACTATGAAACCTGCTATCAAAGGTATTATTACCGATGCCCTAATTCGCATTAGCGGGAAATTCATCTTGAATGGCATATTTTCTATTATTTTAGTCAACGTGCTCTTGGATTCAAACTCGGATATTTCTGGAATGGAATCGTCGATTTTTCCAGAGCGGAGGCTTTCGGTCAGCATTAGAATTCCTATTGAACCAAGCAACAGCACATATAATCCCTTTACAACAAACTCAAAATTTCCAATTTCTTCTAAGTATAGCACTACCCTAATTCCAAGTGTGCTGCCGACCAATCCACCTGCTAATAATAGAATACCCAGCCTAATATTAACGTTGCCAGCACGTAAATGAAAAACTGTTCCCGCTGCAGCAGATGCTACAAATTGATTTGTAGCGGTCGCCACTGATATCAATGGCGGAATGCCAATCATCATCAAAATAGGGGTTAAAATAAATCCTCCCCCAACTCCGAGCATCCCAGAAAGCACACCAACACCAACACCAATACCAAGCAATAAGAATATATTTACACTAACCTCTGCAATGGGGAAAAAAATATACACTTAAACGCTCTTATTTGTTGTCATATTAGCAATTCTGAATTGTACATTGAATACTGCAATTTCACTATTTTTGTCATTTAGCGTGATATGTCCTAATTTAACAGTGGTTATGCAAATCTTACAAAACAAAACCGGAGATTCTCTACAATCGAGAATCTCCGGTAATATTATGGTTCGAGTGTTCAAGGGGAAATTATTCCTCCTTTTCAACTCGAACTTTGACCATTGCAATCACGTTTGCATGTAGGCGAACCCTAACATTATAGATGCCAAGGGCTTTAATTGGTTCAGGAAGATCAATGATCCTTCTGTCAATTTCTATACCCTTTTCAGCCAACATCTTTGCAATATCAACAGATGTCACCGCACCAAACATTTTATCCTCTTCACCAGTCTTGACCTTAGTTGTCAATTCGGTTTTTGCAAGACGCAATTGCATAGCCTTATGAGTTTTTAGTTCCCTCAAAACCTTTGCTTCAGCTACTTGCTGCTGTGCTTTTAACATGCGCACATTTCGTGTGTCAGCTTTTAGTGCATAACCGATTGGGATCAAATAGTTACGTGCATAACCATCTTTTACGGTAACGACTTCACCAGTTGAGCCAAGCTTTTCTACATCCGAAAGTAATACTATTTTCATTATTCCTCCTTAACGTGGGTAGTCAATGACATATGGAAGAATAGCCATGTGCCTTGCACGTTTTATGGCTTTGACTAATTGACGCTGATGTTGAGCACAAGTGCCCGAAATCCTGCGTGGGATGATCTTTCCCTCTTCGGTTACAAATCTATGTAATAGACGATCATCTTTGTAATCTATATAGAAGATTCTATTCTCACAGAATCTACAAATTTTTCTTCTGGTAATTAACATCAATTACTCCTAAAGTTTCAAATCGCGGAAACCAAAATCGAATGAATCATCGTCATTCGTCTTGTCCTTATCATCGTCTTTATCGTCAAGCTCAAATGGAGCATTAGACTGAGTGTTAAAATCTACTTCTCCCTCATCATCTCCTTTTTCTTGACGATCATATGAATCCATATCCTCAAGGTTGGATAAAATCATCTCGCGTTTGTTTAGGAACTGTATCCGGCGAGCTTTTATTTCAACAACATTGCGATAGTGACCCTCTTCTGTACGCCACTGACGACTCTGAAGCTCTCCTTCAACAAGCACAGCACTTCCCTTTTTTAAGTTAGTACTGCAACTTTCAGCAAGCTTATACCAAGCTACAATTCCCACAAAACAAACATCCTCTTTCCATTGTCCAAAGTTATCCTTGAATTTACGGTTTGAGGCAATTGTGAAATTTGCAACCGGTGTTCCATTGGTGGTCTGGCGAATGATAGGATCTTTTATTAGATTACCAACAATAATAATATTGTTGATATCCGGCATTTTTAAATCAGCCATAGGTTATTCCACCGTTTCTTTGGTTGACGATTCATCATCCTTTTCAACGGCAGTATCGCCATCTACCACGGCAACTTTTTCATCTTTTTCGCTGGTCGTTGGCTCGTCAGAAGTTACCTTATCGGCAACGCTTTCTGTAGTAATAGAAGAAACTTCTTCAACAATATCTTCTTCTACTTTTTTGACTTCGGATGGTGCTTCAAAATCTTTAGTTGTAAGCGGATTAGAGGTTTTATCTTTATTCTTATCTACATCAGTTGATTCCTGTGTTGGTCTTCCACCTCGCCTCATGCGCTCATCTTCTTCAACCTGAATTCGTTGAGTTTCTGTGCGAAGCTTTAGTGATTTCTCAGAAAACACTAGTACTATGTGCCTGAATATTTGGGAGTCCAAACGGAGAAAAGTTTCTAATGGAGCAACAACAGTGGCATTACCTTGAAAATTTACAAGATTGTATATACCATATTGTCGTTTTGCAATTGGATAAGCTAGACGTTTTTTGCCGAGCTTACCAAAAGAAGATATCGTGCCTTCATGGTCACCAATAATACCTTCAATTTTCTGTTTAATCGCTTCTGCTCCCTCATCGTTAGAGGGGTCCAAAACGAACATTAATTCGTAATATCTCATATTACTCCTTCGGTTAATCACCCTATGAGATTATCACAGGGAGGAGATTAATTTATTTATAAATTGTTATAATAATTAAAGGTAATAATTATTATAGTCTTCTGTTAACAATATTGTACAATATCACAGATAAAATTGATATAATCTGTTATATCATAGTAATTTACTATATAAGCAGATTTAAGCCATTATAATAGTTCATTACTATTGTAAAATCATCAGAAATCGCTCTTTCTACGGCATCCGCTGAATGCTCTAAAACGATATCAACATCCTTCCGATATACTTTGGGAACCTTTGCAAGTACTTGTTGACTGAGGTCTCTTTTTTCTCTATTCACCTCTATACCAATCTTCAAGCGCTTAAAGTCAATGGTGTTTAGCCTGAGGATAATATCTTCAATTCCTCTATGACCGCCTGAAGTACCCACTTCTCGCAGTCTTATTTTGCCAAGCGGAAGATCATGATCGTCATAAATCACTATTAAATTATCGGGCTGAATATTAAAGTACCGGATAAAACTCGCTATAGATTCCCCAGAACGATTCATATATGCTGTTGGTACAAGCAAATAGCATTTTTGACCTAAGTATTGTGCCTCGGCAAAAATATATTTACTTTTTCCTGGTTTTAGCTTTATATTCCAGCGCGCTGCGAGTATCTCAACTACATTAGCACCAATATTGTGCCAAGTATCAGAATACTTAATGCCTGGGTTACCTAATCCAACAATCAGGTTTGCACCCTGATTCATAAATTTATCAGTGTCAGTAATACGCTATTACTGAACTAACCTTTGTCCGTTTCCTCTTCAGATGATTCGGTCGCTTCCTCATCACCTTCTTCTTCTTCCTCTTCCTCGATATCTTCCTTCAGTAATGCAGGTTCACTGACCATGGCAACCACAACCTGTTCATCAGCAAAGAACTTAAAGTTTGGATAATCAAGATCACCGATATGAATGGCATCGCCAATAATCAGTTCCGATACATCAAGATTAATACTGCTGGGAATGTGACGAGGCATACACTCTATTTCTAATTCGGTAGTACCATGCTGAAGTATCCCACCCTCATTTTTTACTCCCTTAGGAACACCTATCAGACGAACTGGAACTGTTATTGTCAGTTTTTGACCACGCTTGAAACCCATGAGATCAATGTGTAATATTTCCTCGTTAACAGGATCTAATTGCATTTCACGAAACACACATTCGCGTGGATCCTGATCACCAATTTCCAAATTGATAAGGCTTGGTCTCGCACGAAGTAGCTTTAGTAGATCATAGCGTTCAACATCAAATGGGATGTTTTCTTCATTCTTAAGATAAAATACCCCAGGTACTCTACCCTTCATTCGCAATTGCCTTGCGACACCTTTTCCACTACTTGTGCGCAATTTTGCTGCTAATAATATATTTTCCATAATATAATCCTTAAATACCGCTCGATTGCGGTTAGTTATAATCCAAACTTTATAAGTTATTAAATAAAGAGAACGCTTAGCGACTCACCATAGTGAATTCTCCGGATTGCCTCGCCAAAAAGTTCGGCTGTGGAGATCACTGTAAACAGCCCAGAATCTGCGGCTTTTTTATGCAACGCCACCGTATCAGATATTACAAATTCTTTAATATCAGTTTTCGCAATTTTCTCAACTGCACTTCCTGACAAAATAGGGTGGGTGCAGCCAATATGAACACTGCCGCATCCTCTAGCTTTTAGCTCAGCCACACATTTACAAATCGTGCCTGCTGTGTCAACCATATCATCGATAATAAGTATTGTTTTACCCTCGATATCGCCGATAACATTCATGACCTCGGACTCATTATGTCGCTGTCTTCGCTTGTCAACAAAAGCTAAGCTTGCATTCAAGCGTTGAGCATATGCTCTCGCCATTCCAATACCCCCGACATCTGGGCTGACAACTGTTAGATCTTTTCCGCCTATTTTACGAAAATGCTTTACAAAATAATATGCATTATACAGATGATCTACTGGAATGTTAAAAAATCCCTGTAATTGGGCTGTATGTAGATCCATTGTCAAAATACGCTCAGCAGTTGCCGCTTCAAGCAAATTTGCAATTAACCTGGAGGTAATAGCAACCCTTGGTTGATCCTTACGATCCTGCCGGGCATATCCGAAATACGGGATAACCGCAGTAATTCTGGCAGCAGAAGCCCGCCTTGCGGCATCGATCATAATCAGCAATTCCAATAAATTATCGGCAGGAGAGTGGGTAGATTGAAGCAGGAAAATATCCTTTCCTCTAATATTCTCCTGATATTTTACCCAATACTCACCATCGGAGAATTGACGGAGCTCGATTTGTCCGATTTCAATTCCGAGATAGTCAGCTATTTTATCGCCTAATCCAGGATGTGATGAACCACAAAATAGCTTCATTTCACTCCAAGGCTGCATGTTACTCCTAAGTTAAAATTGCTGGGGCGGTAGGACTCGAACCTACGTATGCAGGGATCAAAACCCTGTGCCTAGCCACTTGGCGACGCCCCACCTTCGACACTTTAAATCAATCGGCAGTCGCTTCGGCATACCTTGTATAATATTCATCAAGAATCAACTGTTCCATACTTTGACGAAATTCATTGCTGATCGGATGGGCGATATCCTTGAAGGTACCGTCAAGCATTTTGCGAGATGGCATGCAGACAAATAATCCGCTTTTGCCCTGAATGACCTTCAATCCTCTAACCACAAAAACATCGTCAAATGTGATATTAACGAATGCTTTGAGTTTATCCTCATCACGGACATTGATATTAATTTCAGTGATATTCATATAAGCCTCCAACTAGCTGCGTCCATTCGGGTATTACTAATAATGACGGCAGACAAAACTCAGCCCAAAAGGGGACTCGAGCGCAGCAGCTCGAGCTTCAGCTTCACCGTCAAAAACGCCGTACAACGAAGATCCACTGCCGGAAAGCATAGCAAACTTTGCTCCAGCACCTAACAATCGATCTCGTTCACGACGAAGCTCAGGGCGAGCATCAAACACCGGATATTCAAAATCATTTCCCATATTTGCCGTGGGTATATCACCCTGATAGTCTAAAAATTCACGGTTAAGTAAGTTATTACGATTTTTTTCAAATGTCAAGTGTTTAGCTACGCAACTATATGCCCATGCAGTTGAAACTTCAAATTCGGGAAAAATAATCAATACCCAGCTATTTACATCAAGTCCATTTACTTCAGATAATATTTCACCACGCCCACTGGCAAATGATGCGTGAGTGTTTAATATGAAAAATGGAACATCAGATCCAATTATTGACGCAATTTGTAATAATTCACTCTTATCGGTGTGAGTATTGAAAAGTTCATCCATCCCTAATATCGTCGCAGCAGCGTCACTGCTACCACCTCCAAGCCCAGCGCCCACAGGAATTTCCTTTTGGAGGTGAATGTGTACCCCAATATCCTGCTTGAAATATCTCTTATATTCTTCAGCTGCAATTACGCATAAATTATTAGACGGATTCGGGGTTAGCTCTTCGCCGCTATATTGTACGCCTGACTCGATTTGTTTAATTGTTACGATATCATGAAGACTCAAACGTTGAAAGATTGTAACAATGTTATGATAACCATCAGCGCGTCTGTTCAGGACCCGCAATCCAATATTAATTTTGGCATGGGCACGGATAGTGATGGAATCCATATTTTTCCCCATTAGGCTTTATTATTACCCATCTCTTTCAATTCGCCAAATTTCAATCCTTCAAACCATAGAACTACCCCACCGAATATAAGATAATAACCTACTGTAATCATGTGAAGAATAAAAGCATAGCCAGCTGCCGTTTCTAATCCTACCCCAAACAGTGCCAACGAAAATATTACTGCAGCATGAAAAGTACCTATACCACCGGGTGCAGATGGAATGCAAAGTATGGCAGCGGTAACCGCCAATATAACAAATGTAGCCATAATTGGCGTCTCCCCGAGTAGCGGAAACTTTGCTGGAATATCAAATGCGACTAATACTACATATTCCTGTAGAGCGTATAGAAGCCAGAGAATTACTGTTTCCATAATCACAGTTGGGTATCGATTTACCGAGCGTATCATGGAGAATCCTTTGACGAATCCAAGCATGATTTTCTTTACTTTTTCTGCTAAATTATCTGGCAAGAGATTAATTACACTTCCTGTCATTCCTGAAAGAGTATCCTTTTTCAGGACATAATAGGTTATTCCGCCTAACACAGCAACCGCAAATCCCCCAAGTATGAGAGCGCCATCGCGTAATCCCTCCGGAAACTCGTAAACAAGCCCCAACACGGCTATTACTATTAACAAGCTTATAACATCTAACAGACGCTCAAGAACTACTGTTGCCAGCGATGAGCTAATTGTTAGGTTAGTCTTACGAGAAAGCAGCAATCCTTTTACAACCTCACCGATGCGCAATGGAAAAATTGTATTAGCAAAATAGCCGAGCATCTGAATTGAAAAGCTATCCGATGTTTTTAGCTTTCCTACAGGTTCCACCAATAATTTCCATCTGTGTGATCTAATATAGATATGCACAGGAGTAATTAAGAAGCAAATTATCAATGGTATAATAGAAGCATCTTGCAAGTAGATCCAAGCTTGTCTAAAGTCTATTCTCGTTGTGGCAAACATACTGTCTATAAAGCTCGCCTCACCAGTAAACAAAGCTGAAATTTGTGGCTTCCAAATTATCAGATAAATGAATATCAAGCTTACAGCGAAGCTTGGAAGTATTTTTCTCTTTTTCAATTTGTGGTTTTAGTTAGTTATTATCATTGTAGTAAGTATCTTAATACCAAATTAAAATAGGAGATATAAGCTGAGGGTAGCCCGAGCTTCATTTTGGGAATGTATTCAAATCTTAGCATCAATTTCAGAAATTAATCAGTTATATTATCTTAAATCAAAAACTTCCACGTTCGGTGGATTTTGAAATGTGGTTAATCCTGGATCAATGATCTTATTTGAAGTAATATTTGACAGATAATAGGTAGTTATATTGCCATTTAAATCGGAAAACTTTAATCTATGAATTGTTTTATCTTCCAGAGTAGCCCACAAAGTAGCAGATGTCATTAGTACTTCGTCAGGCTTATCAGATATTAAATCCAATCTGAATCCCAATTGTTCATGTACTGGCAACTCTGTCAGTTTATCTGCCTTGAACTCATCGGCAAAGTTTAACAGCATCCTGCGAGGTATAAGGCTCTCAGTATTATCTTCCAACGGCTCTATTATCACCTGAGATTTCAATTTATTATACCTATATATCGCGTAGTTATCACAAATTATGAGTTGATCTTCTGTGTCAATCCTGAATCGTTTTCCTTCGGCGAGAATTATTTTGCCCGTCCTCTGGGTTTTCTCACCTGTATGAGCCCACTCAAATACTTCGTTAAAATCAGCCTGAAATGTTTCAATTTTCTCATACTTTTTTTTGAGTTCCTTAAGTGCTGATTTTGGCGATTTAGCATATGATATTATTGGGCTACAAATTACACCTGACAATAAAGCCACCATGACAATGGATCTTAATTTGTAAATCCACCTATTTACTATCACAGTAGTAATTTTGTTCATAATTGTATTCCAAATCTTTCAGCAAGATCTTCCGGTGTAGCCGTCACCTCACGGGCTTTTGACCCGTCGAATGGTCCAACTATGCCAGCTTGCTCAAGCTCATCAATTAGGCGAGCAGCCCTGGCATACCCAACTCGAAGCCTACGCTGTAGAACTGATATTGATCCCTGTTCACTGCGTACAACTATTTTGGCAGCTTCCTCAAAGTATGCGTCTGTACCACCAATATTTGCAGAGTCTTCGCCACCGCCCTCAATCTTTATACGAGCTACCTCCGGGTCTGGAAGTTTGAAAGTGGAATTTCGCGCGGGTTGGGCTTTTAAGAATTCTACCACGCGCTCAACCTCAGCTGTAGATATGAATGCCCCATGTAATCTAACAAGTCCAGAAGATGATGGTCCCTGAAATAGCATATCACCTTTGCCAAGTAGTGTCTCGGCACCCATAGAATCAATGATAGTGCGGGAATCCACCTTTGAGGGAACTTTGAAGGCGATTCGGGATGGAAAATTGGCCTTAATCAAGCCGGTTACCACATCTACAGATGGACGCTGAGTTGCGACTATAAGATGAATACCAACTGCCCTTGCCATTTGAGCAAGCCTGACCAGCAATTCTTCAAATTCACGTTTTACCACCATCATTAAATCGGCAAGCTCATCTATAATCACCACAATATAAGGTAATTTTTCACGCGTGTCAGCTTCATCAGCATCGTCAGCATCGTCTGGAGCGGTTCGTTCTATCCATTCATTATATTCGTCCAAACTCCTGACACCTGCTTCAGCGAGAATATCGTATCGACGTTCCATCTCCATGTGTATACTTTGTAGCGATTTAACCGCATTTTCGGGACCCGTTATTACCAATTCACCCAGCCCAGGTGGCGAAACTAAGTGTTGGTCTGACAATCTTGCATATAAGGACAGCTCAATTTTCTTTGGATCAACCAACAGCAATCGAACTTTATCAGGATCAGCACGAAACAGTATGCTGGAAATTATTACATTGATACAAACCGACTTTCCAGCTCCGGTGGCACCTGCTATTAATAAATGTGGCATTTTAGCAAGATCAACGCAAAATATTCCCCCACTGGCATCCTTACCAAGGGCAATCGTCAGTGGGGTTTTGCTGTTTCTAAACATCTCTGAGCCAACGACTTCAAGAATATTGACTGTCGCCGGATCACTGTTGGGTATTTCCACACCAACCGCTGCTTCACCCGGAATTGGAGCTAATATCCGCACTCCCTTGGCTCGCAGTGCCATCGCAATGTCATCTGCAGAATTAGCAATTCTGGCAATTTTCACATCTGCAGCAGGCTTTAGGTCATATCGAGTAATAACCGGGCCGGGTACTGTCTTAATTACACTCGCTTCAATTTTCAGGCTTCGTAGCTTATCTTCCAAGGCTCTCGAATTGGCATCAAGCTCTGATTGATCTATCTGGTGCCTATCAGTCGGAACCGGGTCGAGCAAGTTCAAGGGGGGTAACTGTCGCTGTCCATCGGGATTTGGTAATGGATCATCAGAAAGTTGTATCTTTTCTTCATGAACAGGTGATTGAACTATTGGGGTTTGAATTTGGACTTCGGGCTTATTTGGTTCATTAAAATTCAATTCTTCTGGCTCTTCATATGGAGTCTCAGCCTGAAAAGCTAAGTCATTTTCAGCTAAATCAATTTCTCTGCGTTTAGGTCGAATATCAGGAATCTTTATAGACTTTAACAGAGTTATAAAATATGAAATGCCCTTGTACGAATATTTATATGTGAATTTGGGAATTTTATAAAATAAAAATGCTGTTGCAGTTGTGTATTTAAGCTTTGTTAAAAGCACCAACAGTATCATGGCTACAACACTGGCAACGAGAATAGTACCAACAAAATGAAAGTTTGGTAAAAACCATTCCGCAGCTTTGAATGGCAGAAATCCTGTAAATTCAACTATTACCGTCTGATCACGATTTATGAGTGCAAAAGCATGGACGAACCCAAAATAAAATCCGACAGACGCTACACGAGCAATTGGTTTAAAAAGACTAAATTTATTATTGCTCCACCACCTGACAAGTATGATAAAAATTATGAGTGGTACAGCAAATGAACCAAATCTTCCAAAGGTGTAGAACATTGTCACTGCGGCAACTTTGTCACCATATATTCCAAGAATACCAGTATCAACAGCTGGATCAGTGTTCGATACCTTAACTTCAGGATCATATCCAATCAGTGAAAGTGTGAGGAATACCGCAATAAATATTAATGCAATATGTAACAGCTCAAAGAGTTTACCCCCCGCTCTCCCCTTGGGCGTTTTGGTGGTTGTCTTCGACTTACGACCACCTTTGCCTGTACCTTTTTTCGATTTGCCAGAATTGCTTAGATCGCTTGATTTGCTAATAGATAACCTCAGATAACAATTTCATCTACTTAATCAAATTTTATCTGAATCAACAAGCTTACCTTCATAAAGCACCGGTACTACTGAAACACTATTTGATTTAGCACAAGGCTCGATATCGGCACCCAAGCCGATCTCAGTGAGATACTGACCATGATCGGTGGCATGAAGTAATTCTATGATATTATCCCCAAATACATCACTTAATAGTCTTGCTGCTTTACCAGCATCATTATAGGTAATTTTGTTTTTATAGAATGACAGCAATTTGTTTAATATCAAACCTCCACAGACTGCGTCTTCAAGTGCAAAACTATCTCGCTTACCAGCACACAAAACTGCTATGGGAAAGGGATTTTTTATATTTTCAATTTTCTCTACAACTTTGTCGATATTCATAAAACCGCATAGAAAAACTGATTTCGCTACCGTTGCACTAACAACTGCCGGACTTCCTTTGTTGGAGCCAAATACTAAGGTTTTCCCCTCAACTTTTGCACGGGTAAATTCGCCCGGAGAATTGCCGAGGTCAAAGCCATCTATAAGGTTTCCTGAACGCTCACCACACAAAATTACATCATCTCTGCGCATCTCACTAACAAGATCAATCGCCGCCGATGGTGAGACCGCAGGAATTACCTCGCGTGCGCCATTCATCAACGCTGTAGAAATTGTAGTAGCTGAACGTAACACGTCAACCACGATCACTGTATATCCTTGTAATCGTTCATTGGTTACTGCAGCTGGAGTAAAAAACAAATCAATACGTGAACTAATATTTGAATCTGTCATTTAAGAATCACTATATACATTATCATATTCATAAAATAAAAATTAATTATCCGCGGGAGGTGTATAAAATGGAGTTTTTACCACCTCGGCACTAATTCGTCTGCCTCTGACATCCACTTTTATATTTGTACCTAAAGCATTGTAAGGAATATCTATATATCCCATACCTATCCCAATTTCAAGCATTGGTGACATTCCGCCAGATGTAACTTCACCGACTTTTTTCCCTTCGAAATAAATCTCACAATGCTGTCTCGCTATCCCCTTTGCTTTCAATTTAAATCCTACAAGCTTGCGAAACGGATTCTCTTTGACCGACAACACCTGAGCTTTGCCGATAAATCCACCCTTTTTTTTCGACTTTACAATCCATCCAAGCCCTGCCTCTATCGGGTTTGTCGTTTGGTTTATATCGTTTCCATAAAGGCAATAAGACAACTCCAAGCGCAATGAATCTCGTGCAGCTAAACCAATGGGCTTGATACCGAATTCCTCACCAGATTCAAAAACGGCATTCCAGATATGCTCTGAGTCCGCTCGAGAAATGTATAGTTCAAATCCATCTTCACCTGTATATCCTGTACGTGAGATAATACACTCTTTGCCAGCAATTTTTCCTACTTTAAAAGTATAATATACTAAATCATCCAAATTTTCTTCAGTTAATTTAGATACTACTGATTTTGAGTCCGGTCCTTGAACTGCAAGTAAAGTGTATTCATCGGAAACATCGTTTAACTCCACATCATTATCGAGATGACTTTTTGCCCAGTCAAAATCTTTATTGATGTTTGAGGCATTTACTACCATCATATAATGATCCTCAAAGCGATACACCAAAAGATCATCAACTACCCCGCCATCCTCATACAGCATGGTAGAGTATTGAATCTGACCGACGGCTAAACGGGCAACGTTGTTGGTAGTAAGCTGATTAAGAAAGCCCTCTGCACCTTTTCCCTTAACTATAAATTCACCCATGTGTGAAACGTCAAATACACCAACAGAGTTCCGAACTGCACGGTGCTCATCCATAATCCCACTGTATTGAATTGGCATTATATAGCCAGCGAACGGCACCATCTTTGCCTTAAGTGCCGTATGTACTTCGTAAAGAGCTGTTTTTTTATCTTGCATTTATATGACTAATTCTCTGTGTCTAATTTTTTGAACATTCACTTTCCAACAATTAGAAGTTACACAAGTTAGATTGGTGTTGTCAAGGTTTGTTTTACCGAGCGTGGCGTATTGATATTTTCGGACGAACTCCGAGTTAAATTTAGGGTTTCTAATGGCAATTCTGCCTTTAGAAACTGTCCCGTGTAAGAAGTGGGTTCCATTGCGACCTTTTCCGGCGATCCAGCAACGACAAGATTTCCACCTTCATCTCCACCCTCCGGACCGAGATCAAATATCCAATCAGCACATTTGATAACATCAAGGTTATGCTCGATCACCAGAACCGTATTTCCCTTATCAACAAGCTTCTGAAGCACGCTTAATAGCCTCTTAATATCCGCAAAGTGTAATCCCGTGGTGGGTTCATCCAGTATATAAAATGTGTTAGAGGTAGCCACCTTGGAAAGCTCCGCAGAGAGCTTGATCCGCTGAGCTTCCCCCCCTGATAGTGTCGTTGCCTGTTGCCCAAGATGAATATAACCGAGTCCCACATCTTCCAAGGTATCAAGCTTCCTTTTTAAGATTGGGATTTCACTAAAAAAGCTTCGTGCTTCTGATACTGACATATCCAGTACATCCGAAATGTTCTTTCCCTTAAACTTAACCTCAAGCGTGTCAAGGTTATAACGCTTGCCCTTACAGACTTCGCAAGTAACATAAACATCTGGCAGGAAGTGCATTTCAATGCGTATGATCCCACCTCCCTGACAGGCTTCACATCTGCCACCCTTGACATTAAATGAAAACCTTCCTGGTTTGTAGCCACGTAATTTTGCTTCCGTGAGATCAGCGTATAGGGTTCGTATATGACCAAATAGACCAGTATAAGTAGCTGGATTTGAACGCGGTGTCCGACCGATTGGTGATTGGTTAATATCGATTACCTTATCGATCTTTTCAAGCCCCTTGATATTCTTGTGTGTCAGGGCTTGGACGCGACTCTTGTACAGCCATTTCGCCATTGCTGGATAAAGCGTTTCTACAATAAGTGATGATTTCCCAGAGCCAGAGACACCCGTTACAACACTAAACAGCCCCAGTGGTATTTGGAGGTTTACCTTTTTCAGGTTATGTCCCTCGGCTTGATTTATAGTAATGTAATGACCACGCTTTGGTTTACGCCGTTTTTCAGGAATATCTACCTTTTCAGCACCAGTCAAATATCGCCCGGTAATAGAATTATTGTTAGCACAAATATCTTTATAATCACCTTCTGCCACCACATAACCACCATGCTTCCCAGCACCCGGTCCCATATCGATAACCCAATCCGCATTTGCCATGGTGTCTTTATCATGCTCTACAACTATGACAGTATTGCCAAGGTCACGCAAACGTGTGAGAGTTTTGATCAACCGCAAATTATCTCGTTGATGCAGACCAATCGATGGCTCATCAAGAATATACATAACACCTACCAACCCGCTTCCTATCTGTGTTGCGAGCCGGATCCGCTGTGCCTCACCACCGGACAAGCTTCCGGCAGCACGACTAAGGGTAAGATAATTAAGTCCTACATTGAGAAGGAATTCAAGGCGCAGGGAAACTTCTTTTAATATCTGCTGCCCAATGTGGGAATCTCTGTCGCTAAGCTCAATTTTCTGAATAAAATCATGAGCTGCTTTTATGGATAAATCTGTCAATGGTGTCAATCCCATACCACCTACCGTAACCGCTCGAGCTTCAGGACGCAATCTATGTCCTTTACAATCCGGACAAGTAATCGTCTCCATAAAACCTTCAATCCAATCGCGAATTTGATTCGATTGGGTCTGTTTGTATCTGCGGGATAAGTTACCAATAACGCCCTCCCAAGCTCCCTCGTGCTCCCAAGTTGTCCTTTCATCATTACTGACATACTTAAAACGTATGCGTTTACCCTTAGTTCCATGAAGAATCAATTGTCTGTGCTCTGGTTTCAACTTATTAAAAGGAGTTGAAAGCTTGAATCCAAATGAATCTGCAATTTGTTCGAGCTTGCGCATATACCAACTTTCACCATCAACCCCCTTGAATGTATGCAATGCACCATTAAATATTGAAAGCGATGGATTAGGAACGATCAACCTTTCCGAAAGCTCCATTTTATAGCCAAGTCCAGTGCAAGACGAGCAAGCACCATAAGGTGAATTAAACGAAAACAGTCGTGGTGACAACTCCTCGAAGCTAATATCACAATCGGCACAAGCAAAATGCTCACTGAATAGCTCTTCCCGCCCATCTTCATGCACTGCAATAACCAAACCATCCGCCCATTGCAATGCTAGTTCTACTGAATCTGCTAATCTATCTCGTGTCTCAGGTTTAACTCGCAAACGATCAATTATCACTTCAATATTATGTTTTTTATAGCGATCAATCTTAATGTTATCTTCAAGTGAAGTAACCACCTGATCAACTCTTGCTCGCAGGAACCCCTCACGAACAAGAGATCGGAATAGCTCGACATACTCCCCCTTTCGTCCGCGAATAACAGGTGCTAATATTTGAAGCTTGCTACCCGAAGCTTCGGTCCTAAGCCGGTCAATAATCTCCTGTGCAGATTGACGTTCAATCGGTTTCCCACAAGATGGGCAGTGTGGTTTGCCAATTCTGGCATAAAGCAGCCTGAAATAATCATAAATTTCGGTAACTGTACCTACAGTTGAGCGAGGGTTTCTGATACCTGCTTTCTGCTCAATAGAAATCGCGGGAGAGAGCCCTTCGATTTGATCCACATCCGGCTTTTCCATCAACCCCAGAAACTGTCGGGCATAGGAAGATAGTGACTCAACATAGCGTCTTTGCCCTTCAGCGTACAGCGTATCAAAAGCGAGCGATGACTTTCCCGAACCAGACAATCCAGTTATTACTATTAGTTTATTGCGGGGTATGTCAACATCAAGATTCTTTAAATTGTGCTCTCGTGCCCCTCTGATTTTGATGTATTCTAATCCTTCACTCAAATGTGATCAGTTCCTCTGCTACTTAAAATATAATTATCTCATTATGAGGTTAATTGAAGAGTTGAAACTACTAATTTATCCTTTTCAAGTCAATGATATTTGGTAGGTGAATACGGAATTATATTAACAATCAACCTCAAAGTGCATTCTAAATTCACAATAGTCAGTGTCGAAATGTTATAAATGAATTTATCTAAATTCGGGATTGGTTGTAATGTTCAATATACCTTGTTGAAATGGTACAGAAAATTACTTCTTACCCTTGACACTAATACATAATTTGAGTAGATTATTTCTATAGGTAATATCTATTAAGGAATTATGAAAACAAGAAACATTACAAGGCCATTGATATTAGTATTGATGCTTTTGATCGTCAGCACCATTATCCCCGGTTGTGCCGAGCAACCTGTCGGGTACCATTATGAGACCCGACATCGTGATCACTCTGTGCTCGCTCGCGCTTCATTAGAAATAATTAATGCTATATATCAAGCAACTGACGAAACCGCTAATTTTTTAGTGCAAGCTTCTTTAACTGATGACTACGGTTCAATACTGCCTGATAGTTGGATTATGCAACAACGCACTGACTCACTGACAAATAAACCATTCACATATTATTTTCAAAACTATCTGGATCAGGACTACTCAGCACTGCGGTTTGATCGAACAACTGATGCTAATTCTGTTAGAACTCCATCTACCATTGCATATGAAAGGTTTGAGTTAAAATCTTATCAGAATAACATTACAAATGAATTTTATTGGGATATTAGCCGCGAATTACGCCAGGAAGTAGAATATTCAAATAATCGTCAAGATCACCTTAACGTTGATGGATGGTCATATGTTAGAAAGGTGATTCAAGTTGAAGAGGAATTTGAAGTTACGGGCGGACAAACTGTTACCTATACAATAAATTTGTTAGTGGATTGGAATATAAATATTAGCAAATTCAGTATCGACCCATCAGATCAAAGCTCTCATTTATCCTTTAGTGGAATTATGCCAGTTAGAGCCGAAAACGGTGATTTTTTACGTAACCAAGTTTCGGGTGAAATCACAATTGATAAAAATGGCAAGGGTGTTGGAGATTTAAGCTTTTATGGTGAACCATCTGTCAGAATACACCTCACAGGAAGATCACATAGTTTTCAAGGTTATTACACCATTGCTAATGAAGATCACCGCAAATTATATCAGTTAGAATAATAGAGAATTTTAAATATTAAGTATTAAATTTAGCTTATTAGGGCATTTTCTAAGTGCCCTTTTTTATAATTAATCGAATTATACAGAGTAATAAGTATATTGAAAATTGGCTTGATTGGCGTTGGCTACCTCGGAAAAAGACATTTACAGCAACTACTGAATTTAGAAAATATCAAAATATCGGCAATTTTCGATATAGACACCATCACATGCAAAAAAATTGGATCCGAGTTTGGCGTGAAAGTAGCCGACAATCTTGAAGATTTATTGAACTCTGTAGATGCTGTAGATATTGTAACTCCTACTTCTACCCACTTTGAAGTTGCAAAATTGGCTATTAATAAAGACAAACACCTGTTTATTGAAAAACCAATCTGTACATCGATCGATGAGGGTAGAGAACTCGTCGAAATGGCTGAAGCCAAAAACCTTTTACTGCAAGTTGGACATATAGAGAGATTTAACAGAGCAAGACGGTCACTTGATATGATCGATTTTAACCCACGATTCATTGAAGCACATAGACTCGCTTTGTGGAATCCACGAGGTGTTGATGTGGCAGTTGTACATGACCTGATGATTCATGATCTTGACCTTATATTGTCAGTAAATGATAGCGAAGTCAAAATCATTCATGCCAATGGTGTAGCAGTAATATCTGATTCTGTTGACATTGCGACTGCAAGGATTGAATTTGTAGATGGAATGGTTGCCAATGTGACCGCAAGCAGAATTTCACTTAAAAACATGCGAAAAATGCGACTTTTTGGCGGACGAGAATATATTGCGCTTGATTTGCTGAAAGGAGAGTGTGAGTTTGTAGGTGTGGCTGATGAAGTAGATGGTGTACCTGATGGGTTCCACCCCTTAGGTGATCTCGCAGTCGATGATAGACGGCGAGTAGTATATAGAAAATTTCTCAAAGCCACTGAGGGCGATGCTCTGAGACTGGAATTGACTGCCTTCAGGGACTCCGTTGTTAATAATACACCAGCTGTAGTATCAGGTAGAGACGGGCTTAGAGCCTTAGAGCTTGCGGAGAGAATAGTCACTATTATACGAGACAATAAATAATGGGTCTAAAGGAATTAGCATTTCGTATGCGTGGATTTACACCTATTCCTTTCATTCTCATTTCTCTATGGTGGGCTCAAGTAAATTTTTATTTTCTCATTAGCGGAACAATTGTATCTATTATTGGTGAGGTGCTAAGAGTTAATTCAATTAGGTATGCTGGAGGTTGTACTCGAACTCGAAATGTCGGTGCGGAAACACTCGTTACTACAGGACCTTACGGCATAATGAGAAATCCACTGTACTTTGCAAATATGCTAATCTATATTGGTTATGCAATCGGTTCAGGATCGCTCTCTCCATATTTACCAATAGTTGTGCTAATATTTTTCTCTATTCAGTACTACTTAATTATCTCGCTTGAAGAAAATACACTTACCGAACTATTTGGAAAATCTTACTTGGATTATTGCGACAGTGTACCTCGTTTGCTCCCGAAGCTCACTCTATCAATTCGTGGAAAACAACCAAATTATCCTCTAATCGAGGCATTCCGACAAGAGCGCAGCACTCTAATGGGAATTTTTCTCACATGGACTATACTCATGTTCAGATTGTATGTAATTTAGAAAAAGTGGCAAAAGGTGAAATATTAATCGTTGCTGGTGAGATCTCTGGTGACCTGCATGGTGCTGAATTAGTAAAAAACTTCCTCAAACTCAGCTCTGATTATTGCTTTTTTGGTGCTGGTGGCGAGCTGATGAAATCTGAAGGTGTAGAGCTTCTTTCACACGTGAACGACCTTGCCGTAATGGGGTTCAGTGGCATTCCCAAAATTCTACCGACATTAAAGGCATTAAAGCGAAATATTCTGAACCGAGTACGTAAAAATCCCGTAAATCTGGCAATTCTTGTCGATTATCCGGGCTTTAATCTAAATCTTGCTAAAGCACTAAAACAACTACCCAATCCGCCGAAAATATTGGAATACATTGCACCTCAAGTATGGGCTTGGCGAGCAAATCGAACGCGTAAAATTCTTTCTTATATTGATCACCTTGCTGTAGTTTTCCCTTTCGAGGAAAGACTCTTCAAAGCTGCAAATGTGCCAGTTACATTTGTTGGACATCCACTGCTCGATGAGCTAAATCTTCCTACGGTACAGCTCAAAGATACAAATGATCCTAAATCTGCAATTCTATCATCGGATGTAGATGAACCAATCCAAAATCCTATCCTCGCACTATTGCCCGGTAGCCGTAAAACTGTAGCAGTGAAGCATTTACCAATTATGATAGAGTCTGCTAAACTGCTAATAAATGAGTTTCCAAACATTCGCTTTTGCATTGGATGTGCACCAGGACTGCGGCAACATCTCGAAGGATTAATACATGGTCAGCCCATCAAATATGAGCTTTGGGATGACAGTCGAAAGTTACTGTCGGAAGCTACTGCCGCTGTAGTCTGCTCGGGAACGGCTACCTTGGAAACTGCACTCATAGGTACACCACAGGTTATCGTTTACAAAACTTCGAGCATTAACTATGCGGTTATAAAAAAGTTGATTAAACTCCCGTATGTCGGGCTCGTCAATATCGTTGCAGAGGATAAGATCATCACAGAATTGTTACAGGATGAATTTAATCCGGTAGCACTATATAGGGCAATCGCTCCGATGATCAGATGCCAAATTATTCGCGATCATGCTAAGTCAAAAATGATGCAAGTCAGGAACAAGCTTGGTGAACCTGGTGCATCACGCAGAGTTGCTGAGCTTGCTTACCAAATGATAAAGTAAATTGTAAATACTATGGAGAGTATTATTTTGTAGTTGTAACTTGTATAATAATTAATGTAATACTATATTTTTAATTGTAGTAAGTCTTTACGGTGTTGTGATTAAACCGCAAGGGGTGCTCGCTGATGCGGGCTGAGAATTATACCCTAATAACCTGATCTGGATAATGCCAGCGGAGGGATAGCAGCAAACCAAAAGTTTTTTGTCGCCCTTTTTAATGCTGGCGACTTTTTAATTTTTGGAGTAATTTATGTTTCTGTATAGTAAATTTATCTTTCTTATTGGAATATTAAGTCTGATACTTTTGACACCTATTTCTTCCTTCGCTGAAAACCAATATTTCATCCGCGGTACTATAATCAGCAGCCATACCGATAACCCAATCTCTGATGCCACTATCAAGCTTTCATCGGAAGATGGCAAAAATAATAATTATGAGGTAACCAATCTAATGGGTGGATTTGTAATTCCAGTAAGTGATCCATATAAAATTTATTCGTTGGAAGTTAGCCACATCAGCTATCATAGCGTAAAATTAAATTGTAACTCTCAAGAGAAGCAGACCGTAATATTAACTAAACTATCTCATCAGCTCGAAGACGTAATTGTAACCTCAGGGCGTGGTCTAAAAGGCATCACTCCGGGAGCGTTGTCAAATATTGATCGCAGTACCTTGAATTTGATATATTCAGGTCAGGACATTCCGCACGTCATAGCGGAAGTTCCAAGTGCAACTATTTTCAACTGGAGCGGTGGCGATATTGGTGCTGCAGAAATAAGAATCCGTGGTTTTGACCAGAAACGAATTTCTGCAACCGTAAACGGCGTACCCATAAACGATCCCGAAGATCACAACATATATTGGCAAGATACTCCAGATTTTGTGAGCAATACTTTTGATATTCAGGTTGAGCGTGGTGTTTCAAACTTCGCGGCTGGTCCTGCTGGGATCGGTGGTAGTATCAACATTATAACTTCGGATGCAGTTTCTGAGCCGGAATTCAAGATTACTTATCAAGGCGGCACTTATAATACCTCTCGCCAAGCCATCGCCTACAGGTCTGGAATAGTAAATGATAAATACAACTTCACAGGAAGGTTCAGCAAGGTCAAAACTGATGGTTATCGCGACCACACTGCTGCCGATATGTGGAGCTATTTCATTGCTGGTACTCGCCTGGATGCGAACATGATCACACGCCTTCAAGTTTATGGTGGCGAAGAGGAAATGGAAGCTTATTGGTGGGGACTGGATAAAGCTACATTGGGAAAAAATCGCAAGGCTAACTATTCAGCCAAATATATGGATTATATGGGCGAATATTTTTGGGAGTCACCTGTCAACTATCACGACGAAAGAGACTTTTTTCAACAACCTCATTACATGCTTCACAATCAATGGCAATTAATTCCATCTTTGGAACTCGATCAATCGCTGTTTTACATTAAGGGCGATGGCTATTATGAAGAATGGAAGTTAAACCGCAAATTTGCTGAATACAATTTGACACCATTTGAGGAGTATTGGGATTCTGATGATGATGGGGTCCTTGATTCTTTAATAACTATCAGTCGCAGTGATCTCATCCGACGAAAGAGTGTTTCCAAGCATCATTATGGCTGGATTCCTGAGCTAAAATGGAAATACAATTCTGATTTAAACATAAATTTTGGATTGGAATTACGCTCATTCCGCAGTACTCACTATGGAAAAGTTATGTGGGCGCGCAACCTGCCTGATGGCATTGACCCACAACACGAATGGTATCGTTGGAAAGGCAAGAAAAGCTACATGGGTGGTTTTGCCAATTTAAGTTACGCACTCAATCCAAAAACTACCCTATCTGGCGGTTTACAGATTCGCAATTTGAATTATGAAGTTGAGCAAGATTCCCTCGGAGTCTTTACAGGTATAGAGTATGAAGTTGACTATCTTTTCCTCAATCCAAGGCTTGGCATCACTCATAAAGTAGATGACGATATTACCGCATATTTATCATTTGCAACAACCAGCCGTGAACCAATTGACGACCAGATATATGATCCTGACAACCCAGTCGATGTTCCAAAGTTGTCTAAATTTGGAAAAAATGAAATCGACCCTGAACAGATGATTGACGTTGAACTTGGCATTAATCGAAATATAGAAAATTTGTCGATGGGCATTAATGCCTATGGAATGTTTTTTAAGAACGAGATCGTTTCAACAGGATTCAGTAGTGAACTTGACGAAGAGATATTTGAAAATGTCCCTACATCCACACATGTTGGGATCGAATTAGAAGCCAGCCATCGTGACCTTATACCTGGATTAACTCTTAGTGGGAACCTCAGTTATGGAAGTGCAACTCTCGGTGAATATAGCATTGTACACGTTGATTCATTATCCGAATACTGGGATAAATATGAAAGTGTTGTAAATCTAAAAGGCAACAAACTCGCACGCTTTCCCGACCTGATTTGCAACAGTAGAATTACCTACAAGTACAGCTTTATGACCGCGTCTTTGCACGTCCAACACATCAGTGAACAATTTATGGACAACCGCGAAGATGAGCAAGCTAAGCTCGCTGCTTATACCCTGCTAAATGCAACCTTCATTGCCAATCTCACGGTTCGTGCCATAGGACAGCTTGACCTTGAGCTAAGAATAATGAATCTCGGCGACCTCGAATATGAGCCGTTTGGGATCGTGGAAGTTGAATACGGTGTGCCATATTATGTTCCCGCTGCTGGCAGAAGGTTCATGGCAGGGATAAATCTTAATTTGTAATACAATAATTTTACATGGCATGCCATGTAAAATTACATTGAAATCAAGTTAAGGAAATATTAACTTTATTTCTTAGGAGTATTTCCTCGTCTACCACCTGAAGGTTTTCCAGTTCCTGAAGGATAATTTGCATTTCCACCTCCTCCTTTTGTTCCTCCACCACCTGAACCCTTACCGCCTTTTCCACCCGAACCTTTTGATCCTACACTTCCCTTACCCATTTTGTCACCCTTTATTAAATTTCACCGTTATCTAATTCCACTAACTCTCCGTACGGCTTAAGAGAGTAATTACCAATCGCAAATAAATTACAAACCTAGAACACCACTTCAACACGATAAAATGCTCCGTTGGGTAATGGATTGCTATCCGTATAGCCATTATGTCGGGTAAATCCAAGTAGTTCGCCAGTTGTGTTCTCTTCAAATGGTGTGTTGCTTCTGAAGACATTGTAACCCGCTGGTTCAATTGCACGCCCAAAGGCGTCTTCCTCAACATCCTGCCAGTATAGCACCAAGGTATTGCCATCAAACACTGGCTCTGCAACTTCCGTAACTCGCTGGAATGGCCTCCAGGATTCGATAGAATCGGCAATTTCGCTGGCGATCATATTCTGAAATCCCTCCAACCTATCAAAGTTAAAATTGTCTGAGTCCAAAAAGCGTTGAACCTTGTTAAACATGTAATTTTCAAGTGGCAATGACCAATCCCAGTAGCCTCTACCCTCTGGATTATGTAGTTTCCAAGTATTTACCGCATTTCCGCCGGGACCAAATTCATAAACCCAATCCGCAATAACTTGAGCAGCATTACAAATTCTTCCACCATTTTCAGAATCATATTCTTCGGGAACAGAGCCTGCTCTAACCCACAGCGGCGTTACAACACTTCCAATCTGATTTCCGCCAGTGACCCAAAGGATTGAGTTGTCGGGTCGCTCGCCTTCACGAACCCCCTGTGCTACTAATATTCCACGCGTGGTGGAACGGCAGATTACCTCGCCATTAGGTATAAATCCATATGCATAATCGCGATAATAATCTGGATATGGTAGTTCATAATTATCCATGCCGTCGGCAGCAAGGTTGCGTATGGTCTGTTGATAAATTCGCTTGACGGTTAAATCATTGTCCTCGACCGCTTCCTTCCAAGTTGCCAAAGCACGATCATGTCGGTTTGGACCCCAATAATTTGCTCTGTTTCTAAGCCCACCACCAGAATAACTGTAATTTGCCCGGATAATCATGCCGTATTCCTGTTCGGCAGCGTCCACCCGCACATATTCGTTTCCGGCAGTTTCAAACATTGCAGCTCCACCAAATGCATCAAAAGCACCGTAATTACAATTAAGAGTTCTTCCAACTACATTTGTCGAATCCAGAATAGCTTGAAATTCATCTATTGTGCGACAAGTTGATAATGCTAACATATGGATTTCACCATCGTCATCTCCATAACCCCAACCATTACCACCACCATAACCATCTAAGTTATAAGAATTAGAATTTTCAAGTGCAAATCCAACAGCATTTATACCACCATAATATTGTAAATTTGGCTCGTTCCTATAGGCTATGCTTATGAACGGAATTCCTCCTTCATCCACATAGTGAAATTCTTGGTTGCGATTTCCCACGTCTCTATTTTTCCACAGTAAAGGTCTGCCATCTGGCGTAGCGAGACCGCTGGCAAGACCAGTAGTACACTCATTCATTTCATCCCAGAAAACGCTCTCCATAACTTCAATTCCCCCAGGAATAGACGGAGTTTGCCCGATTCGAATAAATCCAATGAATCCTATTAGTACAACAGTAAAAACTGTCCATACACTTATCTTATTGAGAACACTTTGGTTAACCCGCATGATCTATCCACTTTCCAGCAATTTACATTAATTGTCGCTTACAGTATAGCTATTATTGATGTAATACGCTATGTTCAAAATTCCTGTTGGTAATCGTAACAACGAATTTGGCAAAAATCCAGCACTTTTTTTGAATTATTTATGGTAAAGCAAATGACATTTTGAATATTTTACTTTCCACACAATGTATAAACCTTGAATTTCGAATTTCAATGCACAGTTTAATTTTATTAAAGGATCGTTTGCCTGATATTTTACTAATCACAATTAATACGTAATTCTAAACTACCCTAAAATATCAATATTTTGTACATTGTTATTGGCTATGTAGAGTATATATCAACAAAATATTGAGAATGGAAGATGAAGGGAATTATTCTCGCTGGGGGTACAGGAAGTCGGTTGTTTCCTCTTACAAAGGTTACAAACAAACATTTGCTGCCTGTTGGTCGCAAACCCATGATATTTCACCCTATAGAAAAGCTTATAGAGGCAGAAATTTCTGAAATACTCATTGTTACTGGCGTTGAACACATGGGACATGTTGTCGGGTTACTCGGAAGCGGATCTGATTTTAACTGTAGATTTACCTATAAAGTTCAAGATCAAGCCGGTGGAATTGCTCAAGCGCTGGCATTGGCTGAAAATTTTGTGCATGGTGACAATCTTGCCGTTATACTCGGTGACAACATATTTGGCGATTCATTGGTGGAGTTCGTAAAAGAATATACCGTACAGGGCGAAGGGTCAAAAATAATTTTGAAAGAAGTTGATGACCCTCAAAGATTCGGAGTTGCTGATCTGGCGGAAAATAAAGTCATAAGCATTGAAGAAAAGCCAGAAAATCCAAAGTCTAACTGGGCTGTAACAGGAATTTATTTTTACGATAATGAGGTGTTTAATATAATACGAACCCTTGAGCCTTCTGGACGCGGCGAATTAGAAATTACAGACGTGAACAATCACTATATCAAAGCTGGAAATATGACATTTGGAAAATTTGATGGTTGGTGGACGGACGCTGGAACGTTTGAGTCATTACGAATTGCCGACAATCTCGCTCAATAATCTAACCAAGTTATAATCAACATGATAATCTGTATTGCACCACTACATCAGCGATACGTTTCCAGAGCAATTATAATTTTAGCAATTATTATTTGTATAACTGTCACCCATAACGCATTTGCAATCGAAGCATATGGTAAGCCTGAGCAACCATACATCAGCCGATTGGAGAATGGTATGGAGGTAGTTCTTATCCCCAATCACTCTGTAAAAATGATTGCGGCTAATATTATCATTAAGGTCGGCTCACGCGATGAGGAATGGGAATCTTGGGGAGCTGCTCATTTTTTGGAACACCTTCTGTTCAATGGTACCATAAACAGGTCTCAGGAAAAAATCTATGCAGATTTTGACCGCTTGGGAGCATATCACAATGCACATACCGGATCACATTTTACGGACTTTATGCTCTTGTCCGCAACCAATAATTTTCTGCCAGCTCTATCTATTATGGCAGAAATGGTTTTCTCCTCCACCCTACCCCGCTGGAAATTTGAAAAAGAGCGTGGGATTGTAATGGAAGAGATCGCACGTTCAAGCCCTGATATTTATCGAATCTCACAAAAATTTAACGAAAAACTATTTGAGAATACATCATTGAGTCGTAATGTACTCGGAACAGTTAAAAGCATTGAAGCACTTCAGCGAGACCAAGTATTGGAGTTTTATCATGGCTGGTATAACCCTAACAATATGACTCTATTCGTTACTGGCGATTTTGATCCTGACACCATGGCAACAAAACTATCTGAAATAGTCAGTGTTTATCCACCGCGAGATTTACCGAAACGCAAGCATATTGATCAACCCAACTATTCAAACTATGCAAACCAAATCTATTCGCGTGTATCCGGGAAAATTAAAAACAATTCAATAATTATAGGTCAAGCCGCACCCTTGCCACGCGAATCAGATTTTGCTTCTATATTATTTTTGCGAGATTTACTTGAAAAACGTATGGAATCAGACTTTCCCACTGGAACAAGAGGTTCGACAGATCTAATTTTTGATCATGATCTTTGCATATTGAAGACCGAAATTTCCTTCCCCGACAGCTTTAGCTCAAAAAGCATAATTGATAAATTTGATTCTATCATCGCTGGTATGATTAGCAAGCCATTTAAGCAGTATGAGATTGATCAATTAGCAAATAATTACAGAGCCGATGAAATTTTTACTTCAGAAAAACTGCACTATTACGGAGTTATGAACTCAGCATATTGGGCTCTTGTACCATTTGAAGAGTTCAAAGTGTGGCCTGCAAGGATGAGCGATTTTACACCTCGATACTTGAAGACCAAAACATCTCAATGGCTACAGACAAAAGACCGTCTTATAATGTCCTTTGAACCGGATCTGGCTATGAATGACAATACAATGTTGACATCCTCCTCAGACAATACTGAGGTTCAACGATTTGAGTCGGCTGATAGCCCTTTACTCCTGATCAGGACAGACCGTTCTGCTCGAGTGTTTGCGATGCATATTCTTTTCCAAGATCGTTGGAAATGGGATGAAAAATATGGTGTTGGCTCGGTGGATATATTACATAAACTCATGAAAAAGGGAAAAAACAAACGAGGAAAAAGCTTATCAGAGCGTCTCGGCAGTATTTCTGGTAGCCTTAAAACCTTTGATAGTCCCTATATTCCTTACGATGACTACTATACCACACCAGAGTATTCTTATATGCGTTTCGAAACCTTGCCAGAACACTGGGAAAGTGGTATGCAATTAATTTTTGATGTGCTTAATCAAATACCTACCGATGATGCGAATCTAACTGAAGCGAAGCAACTTGTCGCGTCAGCATATTCAAAATCGATTCAAAAACCGGTTAAAGTAGGCAGGAAAATGCTGAGGTCTTCCATAATTCCAAAATCTGCACTGTCTGCATCAATATATTCAGATAATAATGACATTGACACCAAAGCATTACTCAATCTTAAATCAGAATTTTTTTCACCTGAGAATATGATTATTTCAATATCATCACCAGTTAGCGCACCTGAAATAAATGACAAATTACGCAGCATATATAATACTTCCAAATACAAAGCAGGAGGAATTATAGGTGGCGGTTCAGTAACGACTCCTTCTCGCACAGTTGGCGGGACTGAATTGCTAACCTTAAGCAAATCTCAGGGAGCAGTCGTTATGGGTAAAGTTATTCAGAATGTTGAATCCAGCGAAAGGTTAGCACTGATAATAGCGAATGCGGTCTTAAACGAAAGACTGTCAATGGTTCTGCGTGAACAGCAAGGCTTGGCATATTCGCTTGGTAGCAGAATATCTTATCGTTCAGGAAAAGACGATAGTATATGGGCACTCTGGGAAATAACTGTTGGCACTCGTCAGGAAAACCTCGATAAAGTAAAAGAGGGAATAGAAAAAATTATTAACGATTTTCAGGATGAATTAATTAATAGAGATACTATTGAGCGTATAAGCTCCTCGATAGCTGGCAGACAGATGATGAGGTCGATGGCGCGTATTGGGCAAGCCTATTCTATGGGAACAGGAGAGTACTATTGGAACAATCCCGAATCTGGAACAAATATTTCAGATGAATTAAACGCATTAAGCAAAGAAGATGTCAACAACGCCGCTAATAAATTTCTTATCGCACATGACTTTCAAATCATAATCGTGAATTGAGAGTGGAAATAACAGTTGCATACAAGGCAAAAATATATTATTTTGTTGCAGTTCATGCGGAATAATTTTATAATATCGCGTCCAAAATTTATTACAAATATAGGACAATTAGCACTGCCCAAACCATTTTCTGATCGTGTTCCCAATCAACCAATTAGTATTTTGGAGAATGTATGGGTCAGAATCGAAAATGGAGTCATATCCGAGATTGGTCCCGCAAGTGAGCCTTTTCCGAATGATGAAACAAAAGAAAATAATTTTGATGCCAATGGGCGATTGGCAACGCCAGGATTAATAGACTCACACACACATCCTGTTTTTCGAGAATATCGTCAGCAGGAGTTTTTGCGTAGATGTAAGGGTGAAACTTACCAACAGATTGCTGAGGCTGGTGGCGGGATTCTCAATAGTATTCGCGGTGTAAGAAATGCTGGCGAAGATGAACTAAAACAAAGTATTAAAGGGCACCTTGATCGGTTTCTTCAAATGGGCGTAACCACAATTGAAGGCAAAAGCGGATATGGATTATCCGTTGACTCAGAAATTAAATCTCTGAGAGCCTTAAAAGATGTAGCCATGAATCATCCTATTGATGTAAGCTCTACACTGCTCGCAGCACATGTGATTCCACCTGAATTCAAAGCCAATCCAGATGGATATGTGAACTTGATTTGTGAGGAAATTATCCCCCTGACCATAGAACACGAACTGGCTGAATCCATAGACATTTTTCTTGATGATGGTGCTTTTAACTCTACATATGCAAAGACCATTTTTGAATCGGCACAAAAACATAATATGATGATTAAAATGCATGCCGATCAATTTCGCATGAGTAATGGTGCTGAGTTGGCTGCAGAGTATAATGCTATTTCCGCCGACCATATGGACTACACTACCATTGATGGTCTCGCCCTTATGAGCAAAGCTGGAGTCTCGCTTAATATGTTGCCGGGTGCCGTTTTCTTTCTTGGCTTAGATCAATACGCCTCAGGGCGTGATGCCATTGATTGTGGCTGTAACGTTGCTCTATCTACAGATTTTAATCCGGGGAGCTCACCCACTCAGTCGCTTCCAATGATGATGACACTCGCTTGCTTAAAAATGGGTATCAGTGCTGACGAGGCTCTTTGGGCTTGCACGATGGGTGGCGCAAAGGTTATTAATCGCCATGACTCTGTCGGTGCCCTCGATATTGGATACAAAGCCGATATTTGTTTATGGGATGCTCCTGATGTTGCATATATCCCATATTCTTATGCCAATATTTTCCCCGACTATGTTATCAAGGGTGGGATAGTCATGTCAGATCATGGAGGATTAATTACTGATAACATCCCCAGTGAATAGCTCTATGTCTCAACACAGCCTTTTTGCTACGGAGGCTCCGTCTGAACCAATTATTTGTACAGGTGAAGTACATATAGGAACATCGGGGTACATGTTCCCAAATTGGCGAGGAGAGTTTTATCCTGACAAATTGCCACAAGATAAGTGGCTAAAATATTACTCAAAGTTTTTTTCAGCGGTTGAAATTAATGCTACATATTACCGAGCACTGCCCGCCTCAAGTTTTGAGGGTATGTCGAAAGCAACCCCAGATAATTTCAATTTTTGGGTTAAAGTTCCCAGTAGCTTAACACATAATATTAGTAACATCGAAGCCTCCATAAATCAATTTACTGCATCAATTGCTCCATTAGCTGAATCCGAAAAATTATGCGGTGTACTTGCACAATTTCCTCCGAGCTTTAATTATTGTTCTAAAAATATAAAATACTTAGAGCACCTGCGAGAGAAATTTTATTATACTGATTTGGCAGTTGAATTCAGGTCATCCGAATGGTCAAATGACTCTGTTTACGAACTAATTAAGGATAGCGATATTATTCCTGTAGTGGTTGATCTTCCGGAAATAGATGGTCTTCCCGAGACTGTACTTACAACGGGCAAAGGAGTTGGATATGTTCGCCTTCATGGAAGAAATAACATTACGTGGTACAATCAGAGGTTAGGGGATCGATATGACTATAATTACACGGTCCCGGAGTTAGAAATTTGGCGTGACCATACTACATTATTAAGCGAGATGGCAGGTACTACCTACATTTTTTTAACAACTGTCATGCAGGTCAAGCTGTGAAAAATGCTGCGAAATTACGCGATCTTTTAACTTTCGAATTTAATAATATTAACATTAGTTGAATATTGGCTTCTAAAATACAAAGCGAATTAGCACCTTATATTCAGACATTTCCAAAGTCGATTTCCAAAACGATTTTACAGGAATTAGGTGGTACTAACAATGTGGGTAATTTTCATACTTCCAGTCTAAGTCGATTAGTAGAATCTGTGTTTTCGGGAGTGCTCGATGCAGGTTTAAGTGGAGAGGCAATCTTGCACCTTCCAGAAATCATTGGTAGCGATTTATCAAACCGGTTAAAGATCTCGCACACTCTTGATTCCAATAAAATTTATTTGTGCAAGCTTAATGCCGATAAAAAAAATAGAATTTCATTCAAGCCTCTCGGCAAAATTGCTGATAATCATCCCTTGCGAAAAGAATTATTTGTAATTGTGATTTCTAAACCGGTCTGTGCTCTTATTTCAGCTCATCTTGATTCCAGGATCTCATCTCGTCAAGATAATCCTGACCTTTGGACAAGCCTTGCAAGTTTTCTTCCCAATAATATAGTTTCTGCCGTAGAATTCGCAAAATCAATTCTTGAATTGGATATTCTTGAACCACACGGAATAGATTGGCTAACACAAACGATTGATTTACTTTCAAAGAAAGAGAATCATTACATTGAATCTCAAATTTGGGGTCGGTTCCTAATTGATTTCACAAATACTGTTGACATGTATCACCGAACAAATGAGAGTGAGCTTAATTGGATAAAATTGCTCACTCGTGTCCAAGAGGCAGTTGGATGGGAGCTGGACACAGAGGGATTGTTTAATGAAACCACTCGGGTGTTCAAGGACACTATTGGTTATGATTATTTAGAGTTAGAGTTCTTGATACCGAATGCAGGCGGATGGAAACGAGATGGTGTAATGAAGCGAAATGAAACAAATCATGGTGGTGATTTGCTGACGCTTATACTTAAGCGAACTCGGCTAAAAGAACTCCTCGATAGTAAAATACCATACCTTATTAACACGGTTGATGACGCAAATTTATACCTTGCAAATCCTCGCCTATTCTCGTTGATGATGTTAAAATCTGGAATACTCGTCCCTCTTATTTTTTCGGATAAGCCAAATGGATTGCTAAAGATTTTCTCTGTTAATGAAAATCATTTCAATGAAGATGACGTTGATCGCCTCGCTGAAATGGGTCGTATTTTGTCCCGCTCCGTTCATAACGTAAAAACTCATTCTGACCTCAAACGCATGGCAACAGTAGATGCGCTGACTAATGTATTTAATCGCCGGTTTTTCTCAGATCATATTAATCGCGAATTTGACCGGGCAATTCGATATAATAGCAGCCTGTCCCTTATAATGATCGACATTGACCATTTTAAGCACTTTAACGATACCAATGGTCATCTTGCAGGAGATAGCGTAATTACCGATGTGGCATTAACATTAACCGAAAGCGTACGTGGTGCAGATGTCGTGGCGCGTTATGGTGGCGAAGAATTTGTGGTTATCCTCCCCGAAACAGGTATTGACAGTGGCGAGATTGTAGCAGAAAAAGTTCGATCCGCTGTGGAAAAGAGAATATTTAAAGGTGAATCTACGCAACCTAGTGGGAATTTAACCATCTCACTTGGCTTAGCCTCAATATCTGAATCAGTTTCGACTTCAAACGAGTTAATTAATCGAGCCGACTTGGCATTGTACAAAGCCAAGAAATCTGGTCGTAATCGATGTATCACTTTTGTTAAATAAACATTATGACCTCGTTACTAAGAAATCAATTCACTAACATTTATGGAATTCAAATTAATACTGTCTTGACAACAAAAATTATGATTGCAAATTGAAAATACTTTTTCTATCGAGCGAAATATCGCCATTTTTTAGAGATACCGAACAGGGTGACGCCTGTGAATATTTAACTAAAGCACTAAAATACCAAGGTCATGACGTAAGGGTTATTGCCCCGAGAAATAAGGGTTACGGAATGGGTAAATATGCCCTTCGAGAGATTGCCCGCCTAAAAAGCCTCATAATAAAAATAAAAAATAGCGAATATGAGTGCTCAGTAAAGTCAGGATTTCTTCCAGGGTCGCGAGCTCAGGTTTATTTTATTGAGTATCCAGAGCTATATAATCGTAAGGAAGTATATAAAAATCCTGAAACTGGCAAAATTTGGGATGACAGTTTATTACGCTATTCATTCCTTAACCACTCTGCCTTGCAATTACTTCTACATTTGCAATGGCTTCCAGATGTGATACATTGCTTAGATTGGCGCATGTCACTATTGCCGTATATAATAAATAATCATGAAGATTATAAGACTCACTTTAGCTCAACACGCACGATGCTTCAATTGCATAATTACCACAGGTCCGATGTGTTTTCGCTTGATGATTCGGCAAAAGAATTGCTTACATCAGGTGATATCCCGAAGAAATTCATTCAAGAAAATAGTAATGGCACTGCATGGTTGACCACAGGTATTAACTGTGTTGATCAACTACTGTATCTTGGAGAAGACTCTTTAGACAAACTTTTAGAAACTGATTCAGATAACGAATTCGCTAAAAAGGTTATTCTTGATCGTAGCGAAGATACACATAAAATTCCATTTGGAATAGATACGAAAAACTGGGACCCTGCTGGAGATAAGCAAATTGCACACCGTTACAACATTGATAATTTCTTTGATACCAAGACCGATAATAAAGGAGTATTACGTGATGTTGTTGAATTATCGGAAGAGTCTGAATTACCAATCATTGCAATTTCTTGCCTCACGTCTAATCAGCGAGAGATTGAAATAGTTACCGAGACCATCGGTAAATTATCAAATATAGAATCCCAATTTATCTTGTTGGGCGAGCACGATTATGATTGGAATAGTGTTGTCTCAAAAGCTGATCCATCTGGTAAAAATATAATCGCGGTAAATGATCCTATTGAGAAATTAAAACATCAGATAATCGCTGGTGCAGATATTTTACTCATTCCTTGTGTTGAAAAATGTGGTTGCTTTAATCAGATGCACGGATTACGGTATGGTACCATACCGGTTGTTTATAAAGATCATCACGCATCAAGTAACATTATCGATGCTGATGAATTCGCTGAGGACGGAAACGGGTTCTCATACACAGAATATACATCCGACGCTATTATTACCGTGCTTGGCAAGGCATTAAAATTATTTGAATCAAGCGACTTGTGGTATAATATTCAATCAAATGCTATGTCTCTTGATTTGAACTGGAAGCGATCAGTAAATATTATGATAGACATTTACCAACAAGCAAAGGATAATCCTAAGCACTAATCAACTTGACTCAGCCTTCGCTATATTTCCAATTGTGATAATATTTGCATTGAAATCACCAAAATATTCAATGTTATTAATAATATGCCTGACAATATTAATTCGACCTACCACGAATGGAAATTGCGCAGAACCAGACGTCAAAGAGCAGATTTCAATATCGTTGATCCTTGATAGAATTATCAATGTAAACGTAGGTGCTACCTCTGTCGGAATCGCAGTAAATATTGGTGCTGGTGCCAAAACATTCATTGCTGTCAATTCACCCCCGAAAATAATCACATTCGATTCCGACTTGAAATTAATTTCCTCTCAAGAGCAGTTTGATGATGTTTTATCTATAAATGACTTCGCTATCTTAGGAGGCTTTACTCTTATATTATCCGACTTATTTTCTCCATCTTTTAGTAGAACAGATAGCAGATTACGCTTATTGAGCCCGATATTAATCGAGAACGGCATCCAACGGTTTCAACCGGTATCCTTGACTACATCAAATGATGGAGATATTTATTTTGCCAATGCGTCTGACAATGAGATTTGGAAGGTGGATCGGAATGGCAATTCCTCGAGACACTCTAAATTAAATGGCGAGATTTGGCTAACTGGATGTAGAATTGAATATGTACAGAGTCGAAATTTTATAGCTATCTTGACTGAGGAAAATCTTTATTTTATAAATTCATATGGCAACATCGTCCGTCACATGACGCACAAGCACTCGGTTGTCAATCCATCCGATATAGTGGTAAACGGTTCGGAAGTTTGGATTGGTGGCGAAAGCGTGGTGTGTTTCGACGTAGATAAAAGTTCGATTGTATTTAGTCTCTCGAGTGAATACCTTATTGAACTCGGAATTTCAAATATTTCTGCTTTAGCAGTTAATGGTGATTCGATATTCTACATGTTGTCCGAGCATGGGGACATGTTAGCAAAGGCTATTATCGTTAGAGAAACTACGGGAAAGTGATTGTTATTTATTCAGCTTATTATCCCCCTCCTCTCGCTTTCTATCAATGTTACCGAGGCTGAATTTTCACAGGGCGGATGGAAAAGCATTTCTATTCTGGTTACGGACTCCTCGCAATATAGTTTATACCTGCCTTGGTTAGTCCAAAATACCTTAACGGTCTCATATGACAATGAATTTCTCGTTAAAAATCAGGATTTTTCTTGGATTGACTCTTCACGCTCGCTCATAATTTCTGCGGATAAAAATTGGATTCAACAAAATACACTTAAAGTAAAGTATCAATCGGCAAAAATTACAGACAATCTCACCTATCATATATTTGCTTTTTCTGAATTGCAGGACTCCCTGTATAAGGATAAAATCAAAGGTTACACAAATGAGATTACATTAAGACCATCCGACGAAATCAATCCATTTGCCGATTGGGGCGGCGTTCATCGCTATGGTTCGATATCACGTGGAATAAGAATCCGTGGTAGTGAGACAACTTTAAGTTCTGGATTACACCTTGAGATGAGTGGAAAGCTAAACAAAGGCGCAACCATTGAGGCACTGATTGATGACCGTGATATCTCTGCAACTAATACTGATGGATCAAGTACATTTTCCGAGCTGGACAAGATTTATTTCAACTATTCGACTCCAACTTTGAAAGCAGAACTTGGTGACATTGATATTGACTGGCAAAGTAGCAATTATGGAGGATTCAAGCGGCAATTAAAGGGCGGCTCTGTCTCACTCAATCTTAAAGATACTGAATTCAACTTGGTTGCTGCTGGAAATGACTACACTTATCATAGCATAATGATAAATGGACGCAGCGGCGATCATGGACCATACGAACTTACAAACAAATCAGGCATACCAAATATTAGAGTCAGCCCTGGCTCTGAGAGCGTTTTTCTGAACGGTAAGAAGGTGCAGCGAGGCTATGATGGATCTTACCTCATCGATTACCGCAGAGGCTTGATTACTTTCACTCCAATGGTCTTAATTAACAGTGATTCAAGAATTGAAGTTGAGTATCAATACAGCGAGACAAATTATGCCGGATATTTTTTTGCCGGAAGAGCGCTTTCAACCCAATTGGCAGACATGCAACTATCTATTAATATAGCGACTATCATTGAAGGAGATGACGATGATCAGCCTCTGTTTTACGAATGGACAGATGAGATGAAGCAAAGCGTCTCTTTAGCTGGTGATGTGCAATTCCTCGCAGTTATTTCTGGAATCGATTCTGTAGGTGCAGAAAATGGAGATTATTATTACAACTCCGTTGGAAAAGAGAGGAGACTGGTTTTCAGTCCGCCTGACTCACTTGGACATCCAACAGGTTATCTTTCGGTAGTGTATTCACCGAACAAATCTGGCGAGTATGTCAGGCTATACAATTCGCACTTACAGACCTTTTACTTTGAATGGGCAGAAACGGATGCTGAAGGTGAAAGATGGGCACCTACACGTCCTATACCACTACCCAAACGACTCATTCACAATGACATTATGGTTTCACATTCAGTTGGAGCGTTCTCAAGCCAAAGTGAAGTAGCTATCTCAAGTCTGGATCTAAACACCATCTCCAAACGGGATGATAATGACAATCTCGGTGTAGCTTGGCGGTGGAAGGGCTCTTGGGGTGATCGCAATTCAGACTCCTTTCATGCAGCAATCACGGCTCAGAACCGCGAAAACAACTATCAATCACCAGATCGTAGCGTAGATACAGATTACAATTATCACTGGAATCTTCCTGATTCTGTTTCAACGGGCGAGAGGTCAATCGTAACCAAGTTACAATTAAAACCAACAGGCAAGTTCACAACACATGGTGAAGCTGGATATTTGAGACAAGGAAACTCAATCGAAGTAAGCCGGCTTGGCATATCATCCGAATACTTATGGAATGATTGGCAGATTAGTAGTGGTCACCAACAAGTATTAAGAAATAATTTGGGATCAAATAGTGAATTTGATTTTCTAAAGTGGAACGCTGATATAATTCGAAACTTTAAGAGAGTCGGCACATCATACTCCTTTAATCGAGATACTTTTACACAAGGATACCAAGACTCACTCAGTTCTGGCACGAATCGCGACAATCACTCTATTTTGATAAAATCTGATATTAATCAATCGGATGAAATGCAATTGCGAACGGAATACTTCGACGAAAACCGAACAGTAAGCGAACAATATGAAAACTGGTCAGATACTTGTTCATTGTCTTGGTCATGGCGGCGTAAACGATCTCAGCATGGAGGCTGGAACGTCGATATTAGACGATCATTGACCACTTATTCCGACATTAATTCAGCTCGCTCTATTTCCACAAATGCACGCATTGACGCTGTTCACAGCTTTTCAGTAATACCCTTGACCATACAAACCAATTACTCGCTTCTCAATGGAAATGATAGAATCAGCACCACAGTAGCAACATTTGTAGGTGACAACCTGGGTGGGTATCGTCGTGAAGACGACAGATACGTGCCGGACCCAAATGGTGATTTCAACCTGAGTGAAGCCATAACTGACACAATTTCATCAGTTGGCAAAGTAAATTTTAGCAGCAGAATTGCTTTTGGAAATAATGCTTTTGGTATTCGTGACAATGACGATAGCGACCATTGGCTTGATTTCAAAGGTGCCACCATAAAGCTTGAGGCGAAATTGACTACTGCTGCAAACAATACGTGGAAGACTTATGCTCTTCACCCCACGGCGTTTAGTGGAGACAAAGTCATATCTTCACGAGTAATGATACTACAGGATTTCGACTTTTCATCTGAAAATCGTGCTTATGACAGTCGCGTAAGCCTGAATTGGGAAGAAAACACTGACAAAAATAGTTATGGTGGTGAAATCAATAATGCCCAATCTGTATCTATTGCACAGAGGGTAAGCCTTAATCAAAACGTAAAATTGGAATTATTACCATCATTTGCTCATAATTCACGCAAAATAATCATTGGGAATGAGTTACGGTCTGACATTTATACTAGCGAAGGACAAATAAATGTAACGCTTCAACCAACAGACAGCCCTTTGGAAAGTGGACTTTCTTTCAGATATACATCACGCAAAGATGAAACATCATTACAGACTGCAATTATAAAAGAATGGAAACCCTGGATCAATTATAGGTTCAAAACATCCGGATCAATAAGGTTGGATGGTGCGTGGCTAAGACTATCCTCTAACAACAATCGGGCGTGGTATGACATTGACCGGGGCTGGCACATAGGCAATAATTATAAGCTTAACCTAAGCATAGTCAGGCAGATCCATGACCACGTTAGCGTCAATTTTTATTACCGAGGTCTGTGGGTGGGGAAAAACTCGCCTCGACATGAGGGTCTATTGGAATTTACAGCGACTCTATGAGACATTCTGCCACACAATTATTATTGGTACTTGCTTGCCTGATAACTGTTTCCTCTGCGACTACTCATATTGCGAAGAGCCAAATAGATTTCCACTGTGAAATTCTCAGCTCTTCGGAATGTATGACTATTGCTAACTTAGGAGAAAACATTGAGGTTGATGCGGAACTAATTAACGCCGGTATTGCGAACATCCTCACTCAAATAGCAAGTTTGGGCTATCCAACTGCTGGTGTTGATTCTGTGATAACGAGGCATGATAATGGCAATGAGCATGTTGATATATATATTTCTATTGGACATCCACTGCTCGTTAATTCAATCTATTATTCCGAGACCGCTACTACCGATATACAGCATGATTATGACACTAAGTCTAACTTAGTTAGTAATAATTATCTGAGAAACAAGGCATATAAACTACTCGACACTTATGCTGATAATGGCTTTCCATTTGCCTCAGTCAATATAGTTCCTTCAAATATTAGTAATGAAAATAACGATTTATCTACAAATCTAAATTTACATACCCAAATAGGTGATTTCATCCGCATTGGCTCGGTCAACTTTCCTGGACGGGCAGTTACTTCGTTAATATTGCTGAGGAATGAATCTCGAATCCGGCGTGGCGCAATTTTTAATCAAACCTATATAAATCGAGCATTGGCTAAGCTAAACAAGCTTGATTACATCGATCAAAGTGAATCGATTATACTCATTCCATCTTCACCTGGAATAGTTGACATCAACATCCCCATTACGGAAAATAAAATCACTACGTTCTCAGGAATCGCTGCATATGATCAACAGGATGACAAGATAAGGGGTGATGTTAATCTAAGCCTCGGAAATATTCTTGGGACGGGCAGAAAACTTGAACTCGTCTGGGAGGGTTTAGATCGCTTACGTAGCGGAGTATCATTGGCATACTACGAGCCATGGTTGATGGGACACCCTCTCCACGCCTCAATCGGTATAAATTTATGGACTGGAGATTCACTTGGAGTGAGATTTGATCGATATTTTGGATTGGATTGGCAGCCAAACTTTAATATAACTGTTGGCAGCGAAGTTAAATTTGAAAACATTAATCTTCCTGAGGTCAATTCGATTCGTAAAGGCTATAACTCGGTCTGGGTTTCAGTAAAGGGTTCAATTGACTACCTCGACAAACTTTGGAATCCTAAGCGAGGAATTTATCTATCATCAATGTCTTCAACTGGATTTAGAAAAGCAGTTGGTGCTAATTCAGAATCGAGAGTAATTCACCACGATAAGGTAAGCTTGCGATATGTAAGGAAATTGCACAATAAACTCTATATTTCCCAGTTCAGCAAAATTGACGATATTCGTGGCGAAAACGTGACAAATGCCGATCTGATCCCCATAGGTGGCATCAATTCACTTCGTGGCTACGTTGAGGGCAGGAACATTGTCCGAGGTGTTTACATCAATAATATTGAGCTTAGATGGCGGTTCGATGATGGTGCGTACTTTGGCATCTTTAACGATCTCGGTTGGATTTATCGTCAGGACTCAAACAACCCTGTTGATAAACTGTTAACCTCTATCGGGCTGACTACTGGAATTTATAGTAATTCTACCAGAATCAATATTAATATAGGGTTAGCCGCTGGAGAACCGATGCAGAATGCGCGCCTGCATGTAAGAATAAGAAGATATTTCTAATTAATTCTACAAATAATGTGGCACATTATTAAACCATTTCAATCAAACCACCTTCAGCTTATCATCAAGGTATCCAGCTACAGCATCAATGCTAATCCGCTCCTGTTCCAATGAATCTCTCATTCTGACCGTAACTGTGTTGTCCGCTAATGTCTGATAGTCGGGCGTAATTGCAAATGGAGTCCCAAGCTCGTCCATCCGTCTATACCTGCGTCCAATTGAGCCCTGTATATCAAGGAATATTGAAAATTTACCGCGCAAATCATCTACCAGAGATTTTGCTATCTCGGCAAGCCCATCTTTTTTTACCAGCGGCAATATCGCAGCCTTAATTGGTGCAATTCGCGGATCAAGCGACAGATATACCCGCTTGTCTCCTGCCTGTTCATCCTCACGATAAGCATCGCAGAGCACCATTAACATAGCTCGATTTAATCCCGCGGATGTCTCAACGATATGGGGTAAGAATCGCTCTTTTGCCTGTGGATCAAACCAGCTCATATCTTTGCCAGATCCTTCTTGATGAGATTTTAGGTCAAAATCACCGCGGTCATGGAGACCTTCTAATTCCTGCCAACCAAACGGAAATTCGTATTCAATATCCCAAGCCTCGCGTGCATAATGAGCGAGTTTGTCCTTCGGGTGTTGATGCCAGCGTAATTTATCGGGATTAACCCCCATCGAGTGAATCCATCCCATGCGTCGTTCACGCCAATATTCCATCCATTCAGAAGATTCGCCTGGTCTTACGAAGAACTGCATCTCCATTTGCTCAAACTCTCTGGTTCTAAAAATAAAATTGCCCGGTGTGATTTCGTTTCTAAATGCTTTACCAATCTGGGCTATGCCAAATGGCAGTTTTAGCCGTGCCGTTTCTTGAACGAGCTTCCAATCCAGATATATTCCTTGGGCAGTCTCCGGTCGGAAATATCCCTCTGAACCTTCCGCCTCTAATGCACCAATGTTGGTCTTAAACATCATGTTAAAATGTCTGACATCCGTAAAAGTGTCCTTATTGCCACACCGAGGGCAGACTGTAACTTCGACATCTAATTTCAGGTCATCTGCCTTAAACCGACTTTTGCAGGTTTTACAATCCACCATCGGATCGTTAAAATTTTTCAAATGTCCGCTTGATTCCCAGACTTTAGGATGTAAGATAACTGCCGAATCGAGTCCGACAATATTATCATGACTCAGAGTCATTTCATTCCACCAAAGCTTGGAAATATTGTTCTTTATTTCTACACCGTAGGGACCGTAATCGTATGATGAGCCAACACCCCCATATATTTCTGAAGAAGGAAACACGATTCCGCGACGCTTACATAACGCCACAATCTTACTCATAATATCTGGAGCTTTTTTTGGCTTTGCCATTTAATTATCCTATTATTTTGTCTGGAGCCGCTGATAAAATTCCGGTCTGCGGTCTTCAAAAAATTGGTTTAAGTCTGTCAATTTTTTATCATCTGCATCAGCAGGTCTGATGTTAGCAAATATTATCGAATCCTCATTCTCGCTCGCTTGGGCTAATAATTTTCCTTTTGGAGAGAGAATTTGCGAACGACCAGTAAACTGAAGTTGCCGATCAGTACGCCTTTCGACACCATAACGGTTACATGTAATCGTAAAAACACCGTTCTCAACTGATCGAGCAAACATAGCTCGCTGACAGTAAGACAACACCAAATTTGAGGGATGACAGATGATATGTGCTCCATCCAAGGCAAGCGACCGACAAATTTCGGGGAAAATCCAATCGAAACAAATCATCATTCCAATATTGCCTATTTCAGTCTTAATTACTTTAGGAGCCTCGTCACCCGGATCAAAAATTTCTTTTTCGCGATCAAACAATTGAATTTTTCTGTAAATATTCGTTTCGCCGCTTGGCGAGATCAATGCAGAACTGTTGAAAACTTGATCGCCTGCCCTCTCAGGGAAGCCGAGCACCAAATAAGTGTGGGTTTTAACAGCAATTTCAATTAAATTGGCGAATTCGCTACTATTGCTAACATCTATTGAAAGGGAAAAACACTCTTCTCGATCTTTGAATTCATATCCACTGGTAATCAGCTCAGGAAATACTACAAGATCTGATTCAGCCTTTGTAGTTAGCTCAAAAATCCTATTTATGCTTCCGACAGTGTCCCCAAATTCTGGACAGAATTGAATGCAGGATGCTTTTATTTCAGTCTTCAATATTTTAATCTTAAGATTCGGGAAAGTAGATAGTTTCCTGCCAGATGTTAAGCCATATCCTTTTACCGCCATATAACTTAGCACCATTAATTGTAAGAATATCTGAAAGTACTTGCAACATTAATGAATCTTGAAGATTTGAGTCTATCAGCTTTTTATTATTCACCATCCACCAGTTGTTACTTTCTGATTTATCCTCAGAAATTATCGTGACCATAATTTCTTCATTCAACAATAGCCCGCGGTTAGCAACGGATTTGGAAGTTAGTCGTAATTCACCCCAATTCCAACTTTCTTTATTATTAATCGAAATGCTATTCTTGAGCATTATGTAATTGTGATACAAGCGGATAGCATCGATGATTGCTGCCGTACGTGTTGGATTATCGGTGTGAATTTGAGCTTCTCTAAAACATGATTCACCCTTAATTTCAATCATTTTCACTGCGGAAGAACCATCCGCAACCATGCGCGTTTGAGCCCTGAGGTGAATGATATTTATCATACCCGCAGGAAAGTAGTAAGCTAATGTTGTAATCGCAATTACTGCCATGATAATTGCAAATTTAACAATAACACTATTCTTTGTAGTATTTTGTACTTTCAATGGATTCAATCTCCAAGTTGCTCCAGCAACTCTTTAACTGCGACTGACAATTGAACATCATCGCCCATTGCCATTTGACCGGGGAACATTGGTACAAATATATTAGGCAGTGCTCCATTGCCTTCCATATTTCGATGGCTATTGCGTATCGGGTCAGTTCCGGTGTACCAACCCCTAAGGGGCACTCGAAAGCCACTACCATCAAGTAAACCGTGCCAACCAGTAGAAATTACACCTCCAGGTGTTGGAACGCCTACCAGAGTTCCCCTACCCAATGTTTTGATTGCATGACTGAATATTTCTGCATTTGAAAATGAATGCTCGTTGCACAAAACTATGATTGGCTTAACCCAACTATATAGCGGCAATCTGCCCTGTGGATAACCCGGTCCACCATCGCGCGGGAAGGTTACAGCATGTCTTTTCACCTGTAACATTGCCAACAGAAAGTCTGTTGTCCATCCCCCACCGTTATAACGCACATCAATCACAAGTGCATCTTTGCCCTCTGCCACTGAAAACAATTCACTTTCAAAGCGCGCCATGCTGCCTTCACCCATACCTCTAATGTGCAAATAGCCCAAATTGTATTCTGAAATTGAATCGACGATTGCTCGTCTAACTTTGACCCAATCCTCATAACGGATTCTGCCAATAGTTCCATGAGACTGGGCTCGAACCATCACGGTAGATTGCTTTCCCTTAATTTCTACGGTCAATTCAACTTTTTTATTTACTGTATAATCAAGTAGTTCGTTTATATTAACTTGGTCTGTTATCGATGTGCCATTAATGGCTAATAACCTATCGCGAACATTAAGATGAACTCCATTTCGATCACAAGATCCATTTTTCAATACATGTGAAATTAATAACCCCTCACCATCAGCCTCAAAATCAAAATCCAATCCTATATGACCAACACTATGCTGACTTTGCTTACGGGGGGATCTATAGCCAGAGTGCGATGAATTGAGCTCACCGATCATCATGTTAGCGATATCTCCAAAGTCTTCTTCAGTTGATGCCATAGGTATTAATAGTTCATACTTGTCGTGAAGTGATTGCCAATCAACGCCATGAAATTCAGCATCGTAATATCTGTCATCAAGCCAACGCCACATTTCGTTAAATTTTTGCAACCGCTCCTTTACATGGTCAACGTGCAATACTGCAGTGAAAGGAATGCTTTTAACCTTGGCTTTATCAATATTTACAGATTTTACCACACCACTTGAGGTCAAGTAGCGGATGTTATCTCCATTAGGGTCAAATTTAAACCACCTTGGAGATGTGCCTCCTTCGGTTAATCTATTGAGGTCTTTTCCAGTCCAATCAGTCATATAGATGTCATTTTCGCCCTCATGATCCGAAAGAAAGGCAAATTTCTCACAGTCCGGTGATATGTCTAAAATCCCCTCATTACCAGAAAGTCCCGTCACGCTGCGGATGCGTCGATGAATATCAAGTGTGTCAATAACTACATTAATCTCTAAATTACGATCATTTTTTCTCTTCTTCTTTTTCTTTTTTTCGTCTTTGTCATCATCTTCTTCAAGCAGACTCTTATAAAAATCTTCTTCTATACGGTCGGTTTGTCCCTTAAAATGATCCACTTCGGTCAGGAATACGAAATAAATATCCCAATTATTTGCCCGACGGCGTGACCTGAATCCCAACTTTTTGCCATCATCCGACCATACCGGGAATTCATCTTCGTCTGGGTGGCGACTTATGTTTGTCGTTGTGCCATCTTTAACAGAAATAACAAATATATCGGTGTTATAGTCATTGTCATCGCGTGAAAATGCCAGCCATTTACTGTCAGGTGACCAAGTATGATGCTTTAATGACCAACCAGATAACAGTTTCCGCTCAACACCCTTTTTAATATTATAAATAATGAGATCGCCCTTGCCACGGATAAAGGCAACGCTTTTCCCATCAGGTGACCATCTTGGAGAATGATCATCATGATTAGAATTTGTCAATTTTATGGTACTGATATTCCGCGCACGTGCTAACTCAGGTAATTTCTGATTTTCTGAAAAAGTAAGATAGAGGTTTTTATTGCCATCACGGTCTGAAACAAAAACTAAGCTATCACCCCCGGGCGAAAGACTAAAGTCACCATCTCGTGCGGAATTATTTCTCGTTAGAGAATTAGCTTCTCCGCGAGCGGATTTAAATTTTTTGTCAGTAACCCAACTCGCAAATATCTCTCCTCTCAACTCGACTATCATCTGATTTCCGTCGGAAGTAAAGCTGACACGACCTGCCTTGTCCTTGTACTCGATACGCTCATCCAATCGATGTCGAGTTTCCAGAGGAGCGATAATGTTTATGCGCGTAATAATACTATCATCAACAAGTGTGTAAATGTCAGTACCTCGCTCAAACGCAATTAGCTCGCCATTATTAGATATAGTTGGAAAGCGTACACCGTCTTCAGTGAAATAAGTTATCTGAGTCCATTTATTGTCATTATTCCTTTGCCTATACAGATTAAAAGTTCCATCCCACTCTGCAACCACATAGATAGAATTATCCTTGCCCCACAAAGCCCAATCTGCTTGATAATGTTGATAGCTCGCACCATATGACTGTTGGACCCACTCAGCTCCGGAATTTTTCATATCCATATCACGCAGAGGAATTTCATAATTCCTTCTTTTAACAGATGATAAATTGGTGTGCTCTTTAGTATTGAAGTCATACATCCATACAGTGCCCGCTCCACTACCGCGATAGCCTTTACGCCACCATCGAACTCCATTACGAGTATATAATATTTTATCCTGATTAGGCGAGTACATTCCCTTGTCTGCAAAGTTATCAATAACTAATTGCGGAGTACCACCTCCCGAGGGTATTTTGTATATCAAGCGATAATTAGGATAGCGCTGATATCGCCGTGATGAGAATATTATACTTTTACTGTCGGGAGTCCATGAGCAAATACCATCATCACGCTCAGAAAATGTCAATCGTTTGGAATTTCCTCCGATAGCAGGGACGATGTATAGGTCGTTATCGCCATTTCGCTTAGAATTAAATGCTATCCATTTTCCGTTGGGGGACCAACGTGGGCTGTGATCATAAGCCGGATTAGTGGTCAGCAAGGCTGCTTCACCACCAGTAGTACTAACCTTCCAAATATCGCCTCCATAGCTAAATGCAAGCTCAGATCCATCGGGCGAAAGTGTTGGATGTCGTGGGAAATTAGCTTCATTTTCAGCAATTGCCATAGTGGATACAATAAGTAAAATTGTAGTTGCTAACATCAAATTTATCTGTGCTGAGCGAATTTTTATTATTACCATGCTACAGACAAATCCCATTTGCAATATCATGTGAACTGCTATTTTCGAGAAAAAACCTCTACTCATTTGCTAAAGCGATAAAAACAATCCTGTAATGAATTAAGAGCAATTACTTTAACAGAACAAACTTGCGAGAATTATGTAATCCACCTGCTTCAAAATTAAGGATATAAATTCCCGATGGCAATCCTATGCCATTGAATGGCAGGCTGTGGTTTCCACTCATAAAAGTCATATCATATAAGTCAGCAACTTTTCGACCTTGATTATCCCAGACTGATAGCTTAACTGAAGCTTGACGTGATAGCGAAAAATCAATCCTTGTTGACGAGTTTGCTGGATTAGGGAAAATGGAGTTTAAAGAAAATTGAACAGGACCAGTTTCGCGCACCGAAACAAATTGTGGCTCAACGCTTAGTATAATGGGAATGTGAATATCATCACCTAAGGCATTATGACTAACAATCATATCAAGCTGATACTCTCCCCTATCAAGATTTTCAGCTGACATAATCAGCGTAATTTCCACTTCTTGTTCACCCAAAACTTGCCCAGAAGCAGGAATTGCATTTATCCATGAAATGTTTGGACCAGCGTCAAACAATTCTACTCGGTCGCCATCTGGATTTTGGACAACTGTAATAAGCGTCCATCGTCTCGTGTCCCAATCCATGGTAAACTCACACCCACCTGCTCTATCCCCAGCCTCCATTTCCAGTACTGTTACCGGAATTATATCGCCCGTCTCAGGATTCATCTTGCTTATCGCCATATTCGTTTCACCATCTGCAGAAAATATATAAAGTGGGTATCCATCCACTTCGGCGGGATGCCATGCCAAGCCATAAGGTCGCAGTCGATGCTGGTAAAGTCCAATAATATTGCCAACTGGATCAAGATGATGCAGTGGCTCGCCATCATTTGCCACCCATAAATTTCCATTTGGCTCAGCTGCTATTGCTGTGGCTGGAACAAGAGGCGACTCAAAAGAATCAATAAACTGTCCATTAATATCAATGACATATATCTGGTCATCGCAACTGCCATAGATATTGCCCTCTCGATATGCTAAATCTCTAAATCCCCATATTCCATTGCATGGCTGCCAAATTCTTCCATTTTCGTTACCGTTACGATCGAAAATATAGATCAAATTATTTTGATCTCCATTCGCACCACCCGAAACGAAAAATGCCTCGTCATGAAATACTGCGCCCATAATTCGATTATCGCCTGTAAACTCAGTTACATTCCAACCAAATAAACGCTCCCATAATTCATCAGGATCATCGCGATGAGGCTCTATCGGGTAATTTTGACCACCTGAAATACCCTGATCGCCCACGAGCCAAGAAAAGTTTATTTGAAAGTTCAGGTCGCCATTACCATCATTGACAATATTAAAGAAATGCTCCAGTTCCTGATTAAATTCCAACGTATCTGCAATCTCTTGAACATTTAGCGAGATGAGGGGATTTGGCAATTGGAAATTCACTTGTTGATTTCGAGCTCCATCGACCTCCAAATTACCGCTAATTTCATCATTAAATCCAATTCGAGTAGCAGTTAAATTAAACGGTAAGTTTGCAAGAACGGAAAGACTATCATAACTTCCATTTTCATCGGTAATCACCCAGCCACCTGTGGATGCACGAACAATAGCGCCAACAATCGGTGCGTTGTTAGCTCTGGAAACTACGTTGCCACTAACAAATCCGTAATTGTGATTTGGCGAGGTTGAAAACTTGATAACAGTCTGTCTATCAATTGGATTTGCGCCATAAGCAAACCTATCCCAAAATGAATATTCTAATCCCCCACTATCATCTAAATTACCTATTCCAACCGTAGCATATGGGGTACCGTGCACATCAATTCGTGCGCTGTTAGTCACTGATTGATATTGGAAAATTATATCGCCATCCCCTGTGTATGTTGGATGCCAGTCAGGGTCGTGTAGTATCAATTGAAAGGTCTCTTCCGCTCCGGGACCCGACGGACCTACATATCGGCTCATTTGATACCATTCAACAATAAAGCGATGTTGTTCGGTGTCATACCAATAAAATACCCCACCGTCAACCCTCGGTTGATACAAATCATCCCACCACGGACACAGCTGTGCGTCAGGTCCCTGTGGCGTTCCAATGCTAAGGTTCCTGAAATCTATGTAATCTGCCTGTGCTCCAAATGCTGCCCATCCGTTGGTACAGACAGTCAATAGATTGTAATTCTCACCATAATATTGAAACTCAAAAGGCAGTCTTAGCACAATACTTTTATCATCATCCTCACCCTGATCGAGCAAACCAGTATTTTCACCCGGTCCATTTAATTCCGGATTTATCTCAGTCCAGTTATATCTTGGACTAATATTTGAATCTTCGTCAAAGTTATCAATTGCCCAATAACCAAAGTCATCTGGACCCGTCGGGAAGTCATTTGGATTGGATTGAACCAGAATATCAAATTCAACATCTTGGATGATTCCTAATTCCGATTCCATGTTAAGCCTAAATGGAAGTACAGTTCCCCATGGAATATCTTCGTCCACACTCACAATAAATACTTCGCCCGCTCCTACAGATTCACCGATTTGTATAGCCTCGTATTCACCCTGATCATCAATAACTTCTGCTAATTCGGACAGACTGATTAATGTACCTACGCTCTGATCCATACTAACTGAGCCCTGATTCATAATAATAATGTCAAAACTGGCATCAATCCCCCGTTCAATTCTTAAATCGGGCGGAGTTAATCCATGAAATTTTATCCTCGGTGCACCGCCGCTTGTTGTAAACGGCATTATCCATTCATTATCTTCCGTATTTACCGTTAATACAAATTGGATTTCCTCTTGGTCGGGTAATAGTCCATTTGCACCAATCATAAACCTGGCGGTAGTCCCCTCGCCAACTTGAACATTTTCCTGAAATACAAATTCTGGTTCTAATATATCAATGGCTTGATGCTCTGTGGACAAGGTCATTATAAGAGGTCCATTAACCATGTTTGTTCCGGCATTTTCCACGCGCACATGCAAATATAATACTTCAAAAGGTTGCATTATTCCATCGGCGTTACCTTCCAAGTCTAACCCATTTTCAAAATCATTTATATCGGATCTATCAAAAACAAGCAGTTCCTGGGGTTGTATAAAGTTAAATTCTGTGGTAATCGGAAGTATTCTATCACCAGTCACAGTAAAAAATCCTTCGCCTGCCGAAATTTCTAAAGGTGGATAGGAAAATCTTACAATTCCATCTTCATCAGTATAGCCAGCAGCAATAAATTCATCGACTTTATAAAGACCAACCCTCGCACCCGCTAAGGCGACATTATTATGCGTCACACTTACTTCAATGGGATCGCTGCCGATCATGACTACGTCAGCTATTTCAATCTCGACTTGACGTGGAATTCCTGTCCAAATTATTGTAGCCGGATCACCCATCAAGTTGGTCCAATAGGCGTGACTGATCACATTTTCCCTACCGACTGCCCCATATGTGGCAAAAAGCTCTAATTTAGCCCGGTTTAAAATCCATCCGAGCCTATACGCTCCATCGTCTAATACTGCCTTAAAAAATCCTGCCATTAGAGCATTATTATAATTTACTCTGGACTGTAAAGTTGCATTTCCTATAGCACCAATGGCACCGCCTTCTGCTCGCAATAATGCTTCGGTGTATCCCGCTCCTCGCCCACTATAATTACCGGTACTACACCCCAGTAATAGAGCCACTGGCAATGATCGGTTGGCAAGTCTGCCTGCTTCACGGGGTGTGAAATCTTCAAGTCCTGTCCAACCACGATAGCTTATATATGAAACACCAGAGTTAATTGACCGCCTAAACGATTCCTCAACGCTATTACCCATTGTGTACCAGAGTGTATCAACATTAGTGTATCCATGACTTAACATTTGGTTTCGCGCCCACTTGCTAACTAAGATAGTGGATATTCCACTGATCTCATTACCAGCAATCACTGCACCACGCCTGAGCCATCCCATATTGCCAATATCCGGTTCACGCTCGTAATTAAGAATTTTAGTCACCATTCTTCGTAATTCACCGAAGCTATTATATGACAACCTTCCAACAGCGGCATCGGGCAGCGGATCGTCACCCTCCAGTAAGGAAAAGTGATAATCGCTGGTGCCATGGATAGTTGTAGGAACAATGAATTCGCCGCCGGTATCACCAACAAGGCAAATATATTCTATCGGTTGACCTTCGTTGTGCATGTCTATCAGGTTTGCTGCTAATTGATCGCCTGATATCCCTCCCTCAAGTCGATCTGGCAGTATATAAACGATCACGTTGAATCCCTGCAACCGTCGCCATTCAATTAGGTCTTCCATAATTTCCAACACATCATCATCCGCAGGAACTACGTAAACATACCCACCGCCATCACCATGTTCATCTCTTAATGGAGGATGATTGTTTAGCAACATTTCACCCCACATAGACCGAGCTGAATTACTTAGGCGATGCATCGGTGGTGGAGTGTCTGGTAAGGATATTTCAATCTCCGCACTCTTTGTCAGCGTAAATTTCGAAATGGAAGGATCGTACTTGAGCGGGTTGAATATAATCGGATAAAAATCTACACCGTTAGATGTCCACTTTTTGCCAATATGAAAATTATTATTCTGATCTACAGGTATATTTTGTTGGAAGTTCTGTTCTAAATTTACAATTGTTTTGTCGGCGTCATCCATCACTGAGATAGAGATGTGCTCGCCCTCAGCAACCGCAACCCAGCGGGTAATCTGAATAAAATTATCACCTTCAAACAATGATTGCCAATCATCAATTGTTAATTGGTATTCAAGCGAGATCAATGACGCAGACACTATGCTCTTGTTTATAGAGATGGGTGAAACGCCCATCTCTGGCCTTTCCAAGGCAATTGCGTTCATTGTAAATGAAGCTAATATAAAAAAAGTTGTCAAAAAAGTCAGATGCTTATACAAAATTTGCCTCAAAATATAATCGTAGATTCAGAAAATTAATATTTATACAATTATAGTTTACAAACGACAATAATTGGATGAATATTGCGAACAATAAGTCATAAATATAACAAATATTTAGATGAAAAACAAAATACCACAGTTCCAACCATAGTAATTGGTCAGGTAACCAAATCTGTTTTGTAATTCAATGATGCCATAATTATCACTCGGCTCCCAGCTAATTTAGGGAATATATAACCGGACTAATTAAATCAGAGCACCATTCCGCTCCAATTACCTGACTAAAAGAACCTTGTTGATAGACTCAGCACCATTTGACGTAAGGTGAATAAAATAAATTCCTGCTGATAAATCTTTACCAGACCATTCAGCACTATATGCCCCCGCAGATTCATATCCACTTACCAACAAAGAAACAAAATCTCCATTCAAATTATATACGCTTAGCTCAACATTAGTTGAATAAGGTAATATATATTCGATTTTCACGACCGAATTAAATGGATTTGGGTAGGTTGATAATAGGTTGTATGACCATGGATTCGCCGAATCTCCAATAATACCATCAGGCTCTAATACCTCAATCGAAAACCAAGCTGAATCACTTATATTACCATTAGACAATATTATCGCAATATCGAAAACACCAATATCATCCTGAGTTGTTGTCCAGGAAAATGATCCACTACGATCTCCGTTATCGACCAATACTGCATTTTCGAAGATGTTAAACCGAGCCAGCGAAAAGGTCAATGTATCTGCAAGTGCCCCGTCTGCTCCAAAATCAAATTCAATAGTTTCACCGCTGGCAATTTCGTATGAGTCATAGGGCATTCTTGTCCATTTGGGAATTCTAAGTCGCTCCGCACTGAAAAATATATCGTCAATATTCCGCCGTCGATCTAACCAAACAATTGCATATTCACCGTCAGGTCCTGTCGCACCCATCGGCGATTCTTGGATTACATCCTCGCCGTCATTATTAACCATATACGAAAAGGAAAATGATTCACCATAATCTCTTGAAAGTGAAGTAAATATATCGTTTCCACCATTGCGGTTGTCCTGCCAGGTAACCCAAACATCACCATCATTGCCCAAGGCAATTTCAGGAAAGTTCTGCCTGACATCGGCGTCCTCATCATGACGCAAAACTCGGGCATCATTAAATGACTCCCCACCATCATCCGACACACCAAACCAGACCCGCCACACATTTTCAGAACCATTAATCCATGCAACATAAACTTTGTCACCGGCAACTCTTATTGATGGTCCCGTAGATGGACAGGCGTTAAGACGCCAATTGTTGGCATACACATTTACAGGCTCTTCAAAAGAATCACCGTTGTTATCAGACCTTGCCATATAAGTATCACGGATATTGTCATCGTTATTGCGCCACGATACAAATATTCGATCCTGCTCATCAATGGTTATATCGGGCGAGCAACAGTCACAAACCTCTCCAGGTGCGCCCTCATTAACCATGATATAATTGTCAAAAGATTCAGCGTTATTTTCTGAACGAGCTACAATATAACCCGGCTTTCTTAAACCATGCGGAAACTCCATCCAGGTTACAAAAACTCTGCCTTCGGAATCAACTGCCATATCTTGAAAAAATTGATTTTCAGGTTCATCCTGATTCACTTGAAGTCGTTCTGACCAAGATTGACCATCATCGTCAGAATGAGAAATATAAATGTTCACATCGCCTTCTGTATTGTTCCATGTGACATATATATGACCATCTCGTGCATAAACTACAGGACCCTGTTGCCTTTCTCCTCGTACACCGGCTTGGCTGGAAACCTTAATATTGCTGCCAAAAGATTCCCCGCCATCTTCTGATCTTGAGTAGTAAACATGCGAATCATCTCGAAAATCTACCCAAACTGTATGAATTATACCATCCTCATCAATAAAAACATCTGGGCTTCGATGATTGCCGGGAGTGTTGGCATCATTAATCATAAGGTTCTGTGTCCAAGCACCTGCAATACTAACGCTTGCAAACAATATAATCAAAACAATATTAAATTTTTTCATTACTATACCTTTATACTTATGTTTTAATTCGCTTAAAAACGTTCTGTAACAGATTTACCCTGTGTAAATAAAAGTAAATAATCGCTGCCACCTGCTTTAGAATCAGTTCCCGACATGTTAAACCCACCGAATGGTTGAACCGCTACCAGAGCACCGGTACATTTGCGATTTAAATACAGATTACCCGTATGCAGATCCCTGCGACCTGTTTCCAAGCGTTGTCGATCATTTGAATACAGCGCTCCGGTCAATCCAAACATAGTGCCATTGGCAATTTTGATACCCTCTTCAAACGAGCTGAATTTTACGATGGCGAGCACTGGTCCAAATATTTCTTCCTGTGCCAAGCGGTCATCCGGAGATAAATCGGAAAAAACTGTGGGCTCGATAAACCAACCACCATCGCCAGCGGAATTACCTCCCAATTGCAATTTACCCTCAGATTTTCCAATTTCGATGTAGCTCATGATTTTATCGTATGCAGCTTCGTCAATTACTGCTCCCATAAAGTTATCGGGATCATCTGGTTTTCCAACACTGATTAATTTAGCCTTTTCAACCACTTTTTGGACAAGCTCATCGTAAATTGATTCGTGAATTATTGCACGACTGCAAGCCGAACATTTCTGACCTTGGAAACCAAAGGCAGCTTTTACAATTCCTTCGGCAGCATCTTCTACATCGGCGGTTTCGTCAACCATGATAAAATCTTTGCCACCCATCTCAAGAATAGTACGCTTAATCCAGATTTGACCAGGATTAACCTTTGCTGCGCGTTCATGAATTCGTTGACCAATCTCCATGGAACCGGTAAACGCAATTAAACGAGTTCGAGGATGATCAACAATTGTGTCACCTATCGCGCCACCAGGACCCGGTAGAAAATTGACAACACCAGGTGGCAGACAAATTTCTCGTAAAATTTCAAAGAATTTCCATGCAACTGTTGGGGCAGTTGACGCAGGTTTTAATACCACCGTATTACCTGCTACTATTGCTGCAGTAGTCATTCCAATCATAATAGCTCCAGGAAAATTCCACGGTGGAATCACTACCGCAACCCCAAGCGGAATATAATATAAATTATTTTCTTCTCCGGGATAGCTGTGTACTAGTTGTGGCCCAGATAAACGCATCATCTCACGGGCATAAAACTCTAAAAAATCAATCGCTTCAGCCACATCGCCATCGGCTTCTGCCCAACTTTTAGATACTTCAAACACCTGCCATGCAGCAAACTCAAATTTTCTCTGCCGAAGTAGCTCGGCTGCTCGCAATAAATATCGAGATCGTGCGTTGGGATCAACTTTTGACCACTCGGTAAATGCTTCGTCTGCTACCTCAATGGCTTTCAAAGCCATTTCTTTGGTGCCCTTAGTAAATTCCCCTATTACCTGAGATGTGTCTGCGGGATTGGTGGAAGTAAATGTATCCCCGTCATTATATTCAACATCACCAATTACTACTGGATAACGATTTCCCAGTTCATCTCTGACTTTCGCCAGAGCGGTTTGCATTGCATTTATATTGTCAGCATTGCTAAAATCCGTAAAAGGTTCATTTCTAAATTCAGGTAACATTTTATTTCTACTTATTATTATTATTTGATGTTGTTAGACTTATAAATAAGATTGACTATTTTTTAGCTATCTTCTGCGCCAAGACCAGATTGATATAATATTTCCAATTTATACATCTGATTAGTACAAATTATCGCTGTTTTTAGCTATGTAGTCATAATACTCTGCAATTCTTGATTAACTTAATAAATATAATATATCTTCAATAATTAATCAACAATTATTAGTTGATTTGACGAGATTTATTTTACTTCAACAGTGTCAATTTTACCAATTGAGATTGATCCCGAGAACCAATGTTAAGAAAATATACTCCTGATGTGAATAGCCCCGTGTCAATTGAAAAATTGTGTTCACCTGCCATCAGCGTCCCAACCATTTTCCTCGCAACTTTTCTGCCCACGGCATCGTAAATTTCATAACTATATACACCTGTGTTTATCAATTTTAAATGTAGCGATGTATATCCGTTAGTTGGATTTGGAAATAACGACATCGAAAACCTATCTGGCAGCACGGGCTTTGCATCGACTTCCTGCCAGACGGTAGAACGATATATTGTAAGTCTATCTATAGACCATCCGTCCTCAGTGACCGCATCATCTGTCGTAATTTGAAAACGGATAGAAATATTTCCATCTGGTAAACCACCGCAATTTATATAGGTTGTATCCCAGTTGGAAGGAAACTGACTAAAACTTGCACAAGTCACCCAGGAGTTATCAGCACGATTCCAGAGGTTGACCTTTCCACTATCAGCACTGGGCTCGAAATATGGGCGATGTATGAGACGAATTATCGATTGGAAATGCTCTTCTATTGCTGCTCCAGTTTGAATAAGCAGCCAGGGAGCGGCTTCATTTTGATAAGCACCGTCAGTAGATTCGGTCAATATGCTACGATGATCGAATTCAATAATTCCCCATTCATCACCGATACCTCCATGTTGCCAGTTGTCCATTTCTTCAAATGTCTCATCATACGTGATTTCCGCTGGGAGTAGATATAGGGTAACATTATTGCTATCCAAGACAAACTCCAATTCAGTAATCATTGGTAAATAGCCATCTTTGACAATTTCAACATCGTATGTGCGGGCTGGCAGAACTAATGACATACCATCTTGCGGAACTATCCAACTACCAATCAGCTCAGAGTCTGCGAGCATACTCATGCTAGCTTCCAAGGCTTGGTCGTTGCTGGCATCGAGAATCTCAATATTTACTTCATGCAAAGGTAGTGGTTCTAACTCTACGAGAAGCTCTATAATTTCACCGTTTGATATTTGAATGTCATCGATTTGCTGAACGGCATACTCATTTGCAGAAACTGTAAAATTATAGTCGCCACTTGGTAGCAGCCAATCAAACCTTCCCACTTCCTCAGTTGTACGCCGGGGCTCTAATACAGGACTTTGAATTTGGTCGTTTATCAATTTTGCGCTGATGGGCTCGCCCGAAATTGCATCAACTGTGTTAATCACCAAGTGTCCAAATCCATCTAAAGTTTGTGCTCCAATAGCGAGATCAATGAGGTAAGTAGCAGCATTGATTTGATCTTCGATTAAATCGACTAATAGCGCAGAATCAGGCTGTATATCTTCACCAATTTCAATAATATATTGATAGGTTCCCGTCGCTTGATAAAACCACTCAATTGTTTGACCCAGTCGCTGTAAGGTATGTACAGGAATGTAAAATATATCATCGGCAGCCTGAATTGGAATTTGATTTGCCAATGTGTCCATCAGGGCATCAATCGCACGATAGTCCGGTGCGACCTTACCATCCCAGTTCCAAGGGGCAATTATTAATTCAGAATTTTGTCCTGACCGCGAGCTATGATAGGTTAATGAATAGAGAAACTTTTTCCTAAGCGCAAGATCTCTGAGCATTTGAGCTTCAGGCTCTGAAAATGGTGCTGGACCGCGGTAATAATTGTAAGGTAATCCGTCGCCCACAAAATAAATCGAATCTCCGCGATCCCAGTGTAGTCCAAAATTTCTGTTAAGATCCACACCCGAAGTATCTAAACCAGGCTCATCCTGAATTCGTAACACACCATCGCCGACGTTGTCTTTACAGTTTTTTCTAAAGGTATCATCTGCACCCGAGTGTACCACCCGCAATCCTTCAGGATTTGCGGTAGGAATAAAATATAATTCTGAATTTTCAAGTCGCTCGCTAAATTCGTCATCTTCGATATTTTCTAACAAAAACCGCATGAAATGCAGGGTAAATTCCACCCCGATTACTTCCTCAGCATGAACTTGACCAATGTATAAAATTGATGGTTCGTTTTCTTCCTGTTCTGGATTGTCAGATAATTTTGCCATCCATATTGGCAACTCATACCTTGAGCTGTGAGCAACAGAGTCAATGGTAACCCAATCAGGAAATTCATCTTGCAGGGCGAGTAATTCAGCGTGTATTTCATCAAGGTTGTGATATACATCATCAAGCGGCAGACCTGCATTTGGAATGATTAAAATGCAAACGACCGCTAAGTATAGTATTTTATACTCAGTGGTCGTTTGCAGAAACAACTGTATTAAGTTCATTTAGTAAATGGAAATACCTTTGCTATATATGAACTTTTCTGTATCATTTAAGGAATGTGACTCGCTGCTCAATATGTATTCCACCTGCGGCAAATCGGACAAAATATGCACCCGATGCGAGTGAGCTTCCATTAAGCAAAGCAACATGACGACCAGCAGAATAGTAACCACTGCTAAGGTCCATCAATTCCCTACCGGATACATCGAACAGTGCCAACTTTACTTCGCTGTCATATGGAACGACAAAGGTTATGAGTGACATAGAGTTAAATGGATTCGGGTAAATGCTTTCTAAGGCAAATCCACTGGGATTCATTGGTTGTTCTATTTCCACAGAGACGAAATCGTCTCTATGGATCCTTTGCACGAATATGTTGGATAACTCTTCCTTACCCGTAGCGCGTTTGTCTTCCCAGACCAACGACGCACCTTCCGAACCATCTTCTGACAGCAATCCAATCAGTGGGAAATTTTGTTTATGGAAGGCATTACATATTATGCTTCCATGCTCTTCCCAAGGTACAATGTGCATACCATCAGCGCCTATTTCAATACCGATTACGTCCGAGTGAATGCCATTTGCTCGATAATCTTCCCAGACTACAAAAACTCCAGTCCGTCCATTGTCGATTACTTTTGGATTCGATTGCGTCCCATTAGCTCCGCAAATTGGTATTCCATTGGTAATGGCTGACCCATTATTTAACAATAATATATTTGGATCTCCACGCTCGTTGGTTGCCGTATCTAATCTCTGTCCATAGATATCTCTTGCGCGTGAGGTACCAGTCCATCGATTGTCTTCCCAGACAACCCAAATTTTATTATCTGAATCTATTGTAACAGCAGGATTAATTTGGTTGAGGTCAGCATCACAAATAATAGCTTCATCCGACCAGGCAAATTCTCCATTTGGCATAATAAACTGACCAAAAATGTCATCACCCTCATCATAGCGTGCATCACGCCAGACCGCTACATAACCATCCGGGTGCAACACGATTTCTGCGTTCTGCTGTTTGTATTCTTCTGCACTAAGTGGCAATCCTTCTCCGTCACCCCACAGTAGATCACCATCGGCGCTGACACGTTGAATCCAGAGATCGAAATCAGTGTCATCATCGTCTTTTTTCCATACGATAATAGCTCCGCCCTCACCATCAGATATGATTTCTTCGACAGTTTCGTCAATTTGGTTACCGGTCAATAAGATTCCATTTTCACCCCATAAATCACGACCATCAGCACTTATTCGCTGAATATAAATATCGTACCAATCATCATCAGTTGGAGCGCGCCAGACAATGATTCCGCCACCGACCCCATCGGCGGCTACCTTAGGAGAGTTTTGATCGTAATCAAATTCTGCTACTCGACGTCCTTGAGGAATAAATGAGCGATCACCATCTTCCGTCATTATTTGGGCATAAATCGAATAAGGCTGTCCTCGCCTGTGATCTTCCCAAACAACCATTAATTCACCACCGCCAACATCAGCGGCATCTGGCAATATGCAACCACCAATTTGGTCGGTCAAAACTTGGGTTCCATTTTCAAACAATTCAATGTTCATTGTTTCATCGAAACTTGTACAATATTGAACAAACGGATATTCACCCTGACCACCAAGCCTGCCATCAAGCCACATGACTGCAAAGGTATTATCTCCACTAATGCGTGGGAAAAGTTGAGGTTCGATTGAGTTACCACTTAATCCCTGACAAAGCGGTCTGCCATCTTCATCCCAAATAGGCTCTCCGTTGGGACTGAGCAAATGACCGTACATGTGAAGACTTCCATTCCTTTGATCTGCCCAAGCCATGGTAACACCACGAGCATGATTACGAACCAAGGGTAATGCCTGAAGCTTGTCTGAAGTACAGATTCTAATTCCGTTTTCTTCCCAGACCGGATCGCCGTTCACATTTAAACGTTGTCCCCAAATATCAAGGTTTGGATATGGGTGTTCGCGTTCTTCTTCCCATATTGAATAAATTCCACCTTCGCCATCAGGATAAACTCTTGCTTGTGTTTGATTACGATCTGCAATGACTACTGGCTTTCCATCAGCAGGCTCCCATTGCTTTACCATGGCATCAACACCATTTACGCGCATGGCATAAACGTCATATTCTTGTCCGTTACCACGATTATCTTCCCACTGAACAATTACGGTTCCAGCCTCGGTAAGAACAATACGATTACTTATCTGCTCTCTAATTGCAGTCACAAGTGGAACCCCCGCATCAGCATTGTTCCACATAAGCTCGCCGTCTTGATTTACCCGCTGCATATAGATGTCCTTATTGGTATCTTCTGCATTACGCTCGTCCACCCAACAGAAAAACGCTCCGCCGGCACCATCAGGACACACCTTTGGAGTTTCTTGAACATCCTCTTGATTACAGATGGGGATTCCATTTCCATCACCCCAGTGCAAATCACCGTTTGGCGAAATTCTCTGAGCCCAAATATCAGCATTACCAACTATACGACCATCTTTCCACCCGATTATCATACCACCAGCACCGTCAATATCTGCGGTGTGACTGGTCTGAGCACCTGGCTCAGCAACAATTACAATACCGTTCGCTTCCCAATCAGGGTCAGGTCGTCCATCGTTTAATATGTGCATCGCATAAAGATCACCGGTGTCGCCACCTCGCATGTCACGCCAGGCAATTATACACCCACCCTGACCGTCACCGACGATCCTGACATCCTCCTGAATGCCGGCATGTACAACAACTGGAACACCACGACCTCCATTTATATTCCATACGCGTTCGCCATCAGCGTTTATTTTTGTACAGTAAATGTCGCCAAGCGAGTCAACTGAAAAATCTTCCCAAGCATAAAACCACCCACCGTCAGCATCAGGCCAGACACCGGGGTCCTCTTGTCGACCATCTAAGTCAGCGATTTTTATGCCATTATCCTCAAATCTTGGATTGCCATCTACGCCAATCCATTGCGAGAATACTCCACGATCACCATTTCGGCAATCAGACCACACCCATGCAACCTCGCCAGCATTTTCGCCTTCTTTTCGCATCTCGCCACCACGGAACCATTCTATTTGGTGAGCCTGACGAATATGTATTCCGTCATCCTGCCAAGAAGATTGTGCATTAAGAGGTTGCGAATTAATAATTAAAGTTAGCGTAAAAATAGCCGCTAATACTCGTTTACAGTTCATTTTAAATCTCCAGTCTTTATCAAAACGATCAGTGATTATCATGCAGCAATATCGCTGGCATGAAGATCGTTTCTGTGTGCGTTGTGAACTAAATTGTAATAAAAATATTTTTTTTAGTGTAATTTTTGTGTAATAACATTTTTTTATCTAATTCTGTAGTTTTAGCTTAAATAAGGTGATATAATTCTGACAAGCATTAATTATTCACTTTTATCTGAATTATCATCTTGATTATCAGAGTCCTCATCCTTAGCTGAATCTGAATTACCGGTGGATGAATTCTCTTCATCCGGTGATTCATCGGTGAGATCTTTACGACCGATCTCGTCAACATAATTAAGCTTTAACTCGCTTAAAGTTTGTTGCAGAAATTTATCTTCCTCATCAGTCATATTTCCGTGACACCTCTTATTAATCATGTCCAACATATTAATTGTCATAGAGGCTTGAGGCAAGTCTCTTTCCATTTTACCCGTTATGTGATTGGGGATTTTGCCCAATTGCTGCATACCTGAGGTTTTAAATGATGATATTAAATGGACAAATAAAAGGGTGGTCTTTTCGTTTTGATTCATTTCCATTTCTTAGAACTCAACCATAATAAAATTATTTTACTTGTAACCCGCGAATTATAATCTAAAACTATTTGAACATTAAAATTTATTATGAAAAAAATTATTTTGCAATACATAATGTACTAGTTAATAAAATATTAACCAGTAATTACAAATCTATTGAATAAATAAAATTATTATTTCCAATTGACTAACATGAAAAGCGAGGCGACATTTTTTTTAATTATCACCTTCGCTGTGCTGCAGTTCAATTATCATATCGCGTAATTTTGCAGCATCTTCATAATCTTCTTGCTCAACCGCCTCATTAAGTTGCTGATTAAGAATTTTGAGTCTGAGTTCAGCTTCCTGCTCAATCTCCTCAACCCCCTCTAAACCAGCTTCTTCAAGGATTTCTGCATTGACCAATAATGGTGAATTCGATTTTAGCGCAAGGGCAATTGCATCTGATGGTCGAGCATCAATTACCAATGTTTTATCCGTAGTGTCCGTTATTATTACTTCGGCGTAAAAAGTTTTGTCGCGTAAATGAGTAATAACCACTTCATTTATTTTTGCGTCAAGCGAATTCAATATTGATTGAAACAGGTCATACGTCAATGGTCTGGGGTTTGGTCCATCCTGCATAACGCGATTGATATGTATCGCTTCAGGGAACCCAATAAAAATAGGCAACCACTTTTTCCCACCGTTTTCCTTAAGTATAACAACATACCCTTGATATGGTGCATATACGGAAACACCTGTGACAGCCACAGGAACCTTATTCATTCTCTCCCTCACTTGAAAAAACCAAATTGGCTCAATAATTCTGCAATCATACTCTGAATGTATTACGTTATCAACTGCAAACATTAGTGCCTGTGGAAAGTGCCTTCTGAAAAACTTTGGCAATAAATCGGGATAAGTTGTCAGTTATCTTAATCTACCGAAGATTATTGCTACAATTACCACTTTATATCCAATGTGGATGTCGTAAATTTATTAATACATTGGCTAAAATATAATATTTGAAATTGATTCAAGCAAGTTAAAACCGCTTATTGACACTTTAGTATCTGCGATATAAACCAACTACCCTGCCTACAACCTTAAAATCAGGTGTCCCATTTTCAATTATTATAGGACCATACGACGTATTTGCTGGCTCGAGTCTTACACGTGAGCTTTCGGGGTGATAATATTTCACGGTCGCCTCTTCTCCGATCAATGCGACCACAATTGACCCTATTTCCAATGGTAGATCCGGTCGGGCTAAAACTATATCACCGTCTCTAATTCCTGCATCTACCATTGATTGACCCGCAACGCGTAGCGCAAATCCATCACCGGATGGGAATAATGATCTGTCCATAATAATTTCTCCCTCAATATTCTCCTCGGCTAATATTGGTGTTCCAGCAGCTACTCGCCCCACAATGGGTATTTTTGTTACATTTAATGCCTTTGCATGCTCAGGCTGCCTTAAATGCTCTGGCCATTTTAAAATTTCTATTCCACGTGACAAAAATGGTTGTCGTTTTATAGCCCCTTTGGTCTCCAAAGCACTCAATAGGCTTCTAACACCGTTTGTGGATTTGATTCCAAACTTAAACCCAATTTCACGGATGGTTGGCGGATAGCCCTGAACTAAAGCCTGTTCAGCTATGTACTCCCATACCGTCTTCTGTCTCTGAGTCAAAGGTCTGGGTACTCTTTGTCTATTCATAATTTTCCTCAAGCTTATAATTAATTAGTTACAATCTATATTTAGACTACATTGAATATACTGTTCTTATGTGCCGTGTGCAAGTGTTAAATTAATAAAGATGATAAATATAATTCATAACTATCTGCTAAACCGTTACGAGGTTGACATTCAGGCTATATAGGCTTAATTTAAAAGCAAACGCAGACTACTTAACTTACGTAAATCGCTTGAAATTGATTGGAGCAAATATTATTCAAAGCTTGTAATTAGTTTCGCATAACAAACGCATAAAATATAGATGAACGAAAATGAATTAAATAAAATAGCTAAGAAGATCAAGCTAATTGCTCTGGATAACGATGGTGTGTTAACTGACGGGCGTGTATATATTAATGACTTTGGTGGCGTTGCTAAGTCCTATGATATCCGAGATGGACTTGGGATTATCATGGCGAGAAAGGCAGGTATAACTTTTGCCATCATCACTGGATTGAAATCTCCCATTGTTGAAGAGCGAGCACGACAATTGGGAATTGTAGAAGTTCATCAAGCACTATTTGACAAATGCGACATATTAAAATACCTTTTAGTTCGCTTAAATTTAGCAAATAATGAAGCTGCATACATGGGCGATGATATTATTGATTTACCAGTCTTTGACGCAGTTGAATTGTCGGCAGCACCAGCAAATGCCCACACCGAGGTATTGAATAAGGCAAAATGGGTCTCTACTAAGAATGGCGGAAACGGTGCTGTGAGAGAATTAACAGATTTAATTTTACGATCTCAAGGCAAATTGGGGGATTTTCTCAAGGGTGACTAACTGCTCAACGATAAAGCAAATTCTCATTAACTCCAAATCAGTATATTTAACAAGTCTAATAATACTGGGTTTAGGTTGCTCAGATTTGGATTTTCAACCTGCCGACAAAGCTTATGAGAAGCCACCTGATGTTGAATTATTTGGAGCAAAAATATATTTTTCAAATGCAGGTGAAATGCGCTTTACTCTCATAGCTCCTCATATTTCCCGATTTGAAAATAGTGATCGTCTGATCTTAGATGGTGGGATACGAGCACAGCGATTTAATTCCAAAGGCATTCAGACAGATTGGCTAACTTCCCTCTCAGGTGAAATTTTTGAGCGTGAACAGCGGATAATGGCATATGGCAACGTTGTAGTCAAATCTGACAGCGGAATTGTACTATATGCTGATACATTGGTATATAACCCAAAAATAGATAAGGTCATTTCTGACGGATTTGTTATTATAGTCACACCAACTGATAGTATAACAGGATACGGATTTAAGGCTGCATCCGATTTATCCAACTGGGAAATAAAAAAGACCAGTGGAGTAACTTGGCGAGAATTAGAGTGAAGTTAGTTTGTTATTGAATAGCCTACATAAGTTTTCTAAATGGGTGTTTATCATCTTCTTTATTCTCACTTCTGCATACAGCAAGGATTTAAGTCAAGATTCAAAAATCATCCTCGATAATGCGGATATTATGCGGAGCGTAGGGGATGTACGCAATCTAATAGGAAACGTCCGAATTCGTCACAGAGATAAAGTAATTACCGCTGATCGCGCTAGATACAATTCAAAATCTGGAATTATCGAAATGAACCGTAATGTAGAGCTTTATGAACCCGAGCAGATGATGACTGCCAACAAAGTAACTTATTATGAAAAAACTGGAAATTATGAGGCAATAGGCAACACTGATTTTACACGTCTTGATAGCATAAGAATAAGGTGCAATGTAGCAAAGTTCCACGATGATGAGGATATGCTCGATTTAGTTACAAATGTAATCATCAACAACCTTTCAGATGGTGCCACAATCACAGGGAATCGTGGAAAATGGTTCAATCTCAACAACTCTGCAGTGATCACGGGCAATCCAGTCTATATGCTACCATATAGTAATAATGATGATGAGGATACTCTGATAATTAATTCCAATCAAATTACATTTTATCAATCTTCTAATTTAGCACTTTTTACTGGAGAAGTTACTCTGCAACTTGGTGAACTTTTGGCAGAATCTGACAGCTTAATGCATATGCCCGATTCATCAATTACAATATTGTCTGGCTCACCAATAATCTGGCGTGACACAGACAAACTTTCAGGTGGTAAGATATTGCTATACTTTGTGGAAAAGGAACTAAATCGCATAGAGGTTATAGGCGATGGGTCAATTCTGTCAGAAGCTCACCCCGAAAAGGGCATATTTAATATATTGACAGGCGAGACGCTGAATATATCTATTATAAATGACAGTACAAGGTTTGTGCAGGCTGCGGGAGATGCGGTTGGTGATTATCATATCTGGGATGAAAATGATGTTTATCAGGGCGAAAACGTGTCAACAGCAAATTCAATTGATATATTAATGGAAGGAAATAAAGCGAGTAGCATTAGCCTCTTAGGTCACACATCTGGCACATTTTACCCTCCTAAATTTGTACCGGAAGCGGATCATAGCATCAGTTCAGATAAAGGAAGCTTGAAATGACAATTAATATCAATACCTTTAGCTCGCATAATAATAAAATGAATAATTTAATTAGCACATGAAATTATCAGCTGAAAACCTTGAAAAACGATTTGGGCGACGTAAAGTGGTCAAAAACGTGTCCTTATATGTAGATCAAAGTGAAATTGTTGGTTTGCTTGGACCAAATGGGGCTGGAAAAACTACCACCTTTCATATGATAACAGGTATGATTAGTCCGGACGGTGGCAAGGTAATTATGGGCGAAAGAAATCTGACCAAACTGCCCATGTACCGCCGAGCAAGGCTCGGTGTGGGATATTTGTCTCAGGAACCATCAATATTCAGGAAACTTACCGTTGAACAAAATTTAATGGCTATATTGGAAATGATGCCATTGCGTAAAATTGAGATGATTAATCGCAAAGATGAATTGCTGTCTGAATTTTCTATTGAACGCCTTTCCAAGCAAAGAGCAGATACACTCTCTGGTGGTGAGCGTCGCCGATTAGAAATAGCCAGAGCTCTCGTTACAAATCCCAAGTTTATACTTTTAGATGAGCCATTCGCTGGGATTGATCCTATTGCTGTAAATGATATTCAAAACATTGTGCGTAGATTAAAAGATAAAGGTATTGGTGTATTAATTACCGATCACAATGTTCATGAAACCCTATCTATTACAGACCGAGCCTATTTACTTTTTGATGGCTCAATCTTAATTTCAGGTGATGCAGAAACACTATCAAATGATAAGCATGTAAGGGAAATTTATTTGGGCGAATCCTTCAAACTTTATAGATAGTTGCTATTAATACCAATATTCTTTGGCGTGGGTAACTCTCGTCTTCTATATTAGTATATGCGAGTGTAAAAGTAATAAAATTGAATTATAATTATTGGGTGTGTGAAAGCAACAATTGGACTTTATTGTCTTAAAATTACCAGTTATGTTTCGTCAATGCATTGATTATTTGATGAGAAAGATGAGTCACAACTATTACATAAATAGTGATGTATTATGCAAGGGATGAGACAAGACCTACGCATGAAGCAGGAGCTACAGCTTCAGCCTCAGCAAATTCTTAGGTCTGAATTAATTCAGCTCCCACTTCTCGAATTAGAGATGCGTGTTAGTGCTGAGTTAGAGGAAAATCCATTTCTTGAAGAAAATGACGATTCAAACGATGAAGTCAGCAAAGATGATGCTGAACCTGTCAAAGATAGTAGCGAAGATTCTGAAAATAGATCTGAAGAACCAGAGACTGAGAAGCGCGAAGTAGATTGGGAAGATTTCTTAAACAATGCCGATCATTGGGAATATCGACCAAAAAAGAGCGTTCAATCCGATGATCTTCCCGACATGCCACAACCGGATGTATTAACACTTGTTGATCATCTTTACGAACAACTACACTTAAATGCATTCACTCCAGATGAGGTTGAGATTGGTGAGGAAATTATTGGTAATGTCAATCGCGACGGGTATCTCGAAGTAGAGCTGGAAGAAATCGCAATTAGTATAGATTTCGATATTGAACTTGTCCAAAATGTTCATAATAGATTAATGAATTTTGAACCATATGGGATTGCAGCACGTGATCTTAGGGAGTGTCTCCTGATACAAATTCAACATTTGAATCCGCCGGCTCACAACACAGAGCGTATCATCGATGAGTTTTGGCATGATTTCATAAACAAACGTTATGAGATATTGGCTGAAAAAACTCAAATTTCACTTGATGAAGTGAAGGAAGCTTTTACCACTGTAATAAAATTAAACCCCAAACCTGGTGAGGGATATTTCAATGAAAAGCAAAACTATATTATCCCTGATATGGTAGTAACTCAGCTTGCCGACGACGAGGAATACGTCGTATATCTCAATGATGGTGACATACCTAATTTTAGGATTAACCCCAAATACCGACAGATGTATCTGAGTAAAAAAAATACTGAGAAAAAAGTAAAGGATTTTTTATCTCGAAAGCTTGAGTCAGCAAGATGGTTCATTAATGCCATACATCAACGCAGAACAACGATGATTCACACAATGCGAGCAATTGTAGAAAGACAAATAAAATTTTTCGAGAACGGTAGAACCCACTTAAAACCTATGATTTTGGCAGATATTGCCGATGATATAGGTATGGATATTTCAACCATTTCAAGAGTAACCAATGGAAAGTACGTACAGACTGATTGGGGTGTTTTTGAGCTAAAATATTTCTTTAGCGAGAAAATGACGACTGAGGATGGCTCGGTAGTTTCCAACCGAGTCATCAAGCAGCGTTTGTTAGAAATTATCGATGGTGAGAATAAAAAGAAACCATTCTCCGACCAAGTGCTTACCCAAATGCTGAATGATCTGGGCTTCCAGATTAAAAGAAGAACCGTTGCCAAATATCGCGAACAGCTTCGCCTTCCAGTTAAGCGACTGCGTAGAGAAATTTAGTCTTTATGCTTTGGTACTATAATAGGTTACTGCATATAAAAATTATATTCTATAGCTCGAAGATTTTGATTTCACTATTATTATGTGGATTATCCGTTAATTTTACAGGATGTATGAGTGATCCTCCACAACAACCTGCTCATGATAATCAATGGGATGCAGAAAACCCCCTCCCGCCCAAAGCCCCGGATCGTTTAACTGCTTATGCGGTTAATGAATCAGAATTATTAATCAATTGGCGAGATAGATCTGGAAATGAAGATGGGTTTAGTATTTTTCAGTCAGCTGATAACGGGCAAGGGCAGTATCTTATTAAGGTTTTAGATCGTGATGTTCAAAGCTTCAGTGTTCTAAATTTGCGAACGATGACCGACTACAGCTTTTTCATCGAGTCGTTTAATGAGGGTGGTTCATCCTTTCAACGAAGTGTTTCAGCATCCACCAAACAAGCTAAACCCAATGCTCCAGATTCCATGGTAATATTAATTACAGGACAAAGCACTATATCGATTGAGTGGCGAGATAATTCAGCGATTGAAGATTATTTTGATTTGGAAGAAGCGAGGAATACCCCAGTCAGATTTTATCCTATAAATACAATACCAACGGATTGTACCATGGTAATAATAGATTCTCTTGCCTCAAATACTATAAACTGGTATCGGATTGCTGCACGAAACAGTAATGGAATATCAAATTTTTCCGAACCTGTAAGCGTGAGAATAGATTAATTAGAATAATTGTATTACATTTGCAACGAAAATAATTCCTGTTGGTTAGGTTATTTACTTATAATAGTACTCAATATTCATCTAAGGATATAATTTGTTAACGGGAATGGAAAATCTTGACGACCTTTGGGATAGTCTTTTAACTGCAAAAAAATCGTTATTAATTTTCGATTACGAGGGAACGCTGACTCTACCTCATAGCGGGACAAAGGTCCCTGAACCATATCCATGGGTCAAAGAGATGATAGAGTCTATACTAAGCTCAGGCAGCAAGGTTGGGATTATTTCAAATCACTCTGTGGATGAATTGACGCAGGTATTACGTTTTGCCTGGGAAATAGAAATATGGGGACTACATGGAACTGAAATGAGACGGCACGAAGAAACTATGCAACGGTTTATGCTCCCGACCGACATTAAAGCTGAATTTAAACACGCTATTGATAGAATAAAAATTGCCGGATGGCATAGACACGTTGTTCGAAAGCACGGCTTATTATCTATATCATGGGCAAGTGTGTCATCTCGCGAAGCTGACCAAATGCGTGTTACAGTTCCCAAGCTTTTAGAAGTCGTTCTTAAGAATGAAGATTTTATACTTATCGAATATCCTGATAAATACGAGCTTAGAACAATTTATTTTGATAAATCTACATCTGTAGCATCTATGATTTTGGATGCAGATAGAGATGCTGTTATTGCCTATATCGGTGATGATGGTGCATTTCGAATGCTCAATGGGACTGGATACAGTTTCTTGGTTAACACAAATTTATTACGATCTCCAGCAAGAAATCGGCTCACTTCAACCGAGCAATTGACCTCATTTCTTGCGAAATGGCACTCAATCACAAAAGGATCATTTTAGTATAAACTAAATTATTGTTATAACCTTACAGTCAAGAAAAATTACTAAAACTATTTCTTCCCTTAGTGAATTTGAGCTGATTTCCTGTGTGGAAAATATAATCAGCAAAAATTCATCCTCGAATGTACTTCTTGGTGTTGGTGACGACGCCGCAGCATTCGAATCAATTCCTGGATTTACGCAACTAATATCCTCAGATTCTCAAGTGGAAGGTGTTCATTTTGATCTGGATTGGATAGATCCAAATTCACTGGGGAAACGTGCCATATCGGTCAGTTTCAGCGACATTGCTGCAATGGGAGGTCGGGCTAATTTTGCCATAGTCTCATTAATATTACCAGATACATTAACTTTAGAATTTTTTAAATATCTATACACCGGTATCGCCAAACAGACAGGTGCTTTCATGGCTCAGGTTATTGGTGGCAATATCTCAAGAGGATCAGATAAACTTATCATTGACATCACCGTTTTGGGTGAGATTATGCGTGACACAATGGTAACACGCACAAATGCCAAAGTAGGTGATCACATCTATGTTACAGGATTGCTGGGCAATGGAGTTGCAGGACTATCACTACTTAGAAAATTCGGATTAAAATTTCCCCCTAAGTTTAAGAATATTGTAGGAAGCTATCTCAATCCAGAGGCAAGGATGAGCGCGGGAGTGCAAATATCGTCCTCAGAATATGCCAGTTCTATGATTGACATCAGCGACGGGCTATCGAGCGATCTTGGACATATTTGTAAACAATCTCAGGTCGGAGCGGAAATATCGTTTGACCTCCTGCCACGGGATCCGCTTCTAAAGGAAATCTCGTCTATAACAGGAGTAGAACTAATTAAAATGATATTGCACGGGGGAGACTGCTATGAATTATTATTTACACTTAAGCCTGACACACCCATTAATCTAATCAAGTCAATAAGCGATGATTCCGGTATCTCAATAACTCGTATTGGTTCTATTATGCCTAAAAATAATGGCATGACACTTAGTAGGGCAGAAAATATTACTGAAATTTTGAAGCCAAAGGGGTGGAATCATTTTAAATAATAAATCGATACACTTTCGCATGCTATGAGACTAATGCTTTATCCAAGTTCCCATTGGTCTGTGTAAGCAATATAACAGCATCACTGTAATTTAGCCCATTAAGATGCATAACAAGGGCAGCTTTTACCTCACCATTTGCCTTGTCCAGCAAATCAAAACAATCTTCTCGCTCCAATTCCGTCAGCGTAGCGATGATTCTCGCACCTCTATCGCGAAGTTTATCGTTACTTACTCTCAAATCGACCATCAGGTTTTGGTAAACTCTGCCCGCTCTAATCATTAGAGTAGTTGAGATCATGTTCAGAGCAAGTTTGGTAGCTGTCCCAGCTTTCATACGGGTTGATCCCGTTATAATTTCAGCACCGGTAGGTATGTAAATCAAGTGATCTGCCTGAGTACCTTGTGGAGAAGTTGAACAGCAAAGCAGCCCCGTTAGCACATCTGCATGAATATCTTTCGCTATCTGAAGCGATCCAAGTACGTATGGCGTTGTCCCACCCGCGGTGATACCAAGAATCGTATCTAAACTAGTAAGCATTAACTTTTCCAGATCTACTCTTGCACCCATTGGTTCATCTTCTAAACCCTCGCTGGAATTCCTCAACGATCTGTCCCCTCCGGCGATTATTCCGATAATTCTATTATTTGGAATTTGAAAGGTTGGCGGTATTTCTGAGGCATCAAGCACCCCCAATCGACCCGAAGTTCCAGCACCAACATATATCAATCGTCCACCCTCTGCAAACCGTGGCTCTACCTCTTCTATAAAAGCTATTATCGCTGGTTTCGCACTTTCAATGGCAATTAAAATTTGGTGATCTTCAGAACTTATTACATCCACACACTCATCTACAGAAAGGTTATGCAGGCTCATTGCGCTACTATTACGCTGTTCGGTATGTACCTTTGATCGATCAGGAGGAATACTGTTATTAATATTTTTCAACTAATTTTTTGTGTAACCAATACATAGATTTATTATGGTAGTACCCAACTCCCGCTGACCGGACTATCCATGACACCGGTTATTTGCGGTAAAGTTATCGGTACTCGATCTTGACACAGTAGTCCCAGAACAGCAATTTCCAAAGCTTCACGCTGTGATGGATTGATCCCATAATTTTCACTGGATTGCACCCTAAATGTCGCTTTTCGCCTTAACTCATTTATCAATGTCTTGTTGTGAACCCCTCCTCCTGCTAATACCATCAAATCGCACTTTGTATCTTGGCAAATTACAGCAGCGATTGCCGCACACGCAGTTCGAGCTAAGTCAGCCGGATTTTCCACACTCGAATAATTATCAAACCAGCCCACGGTTGAATCATGGCTGCCAAGGGATTTGCCGCTATTTGATTGCAATAAGAGCTTGCCATAAAGCTCAGCGTAAGCCTTAGCTAATATTCTACCCGTGGCTGCGTTTTTACCTCCCTCATCATACTCTTGCTTAAATCCGTCTCTGGAAATTCTATCTAAAAGCTGATTACAGAGGCAGATGTCTTTTCCAGTAATGCAACGACTCCATTTGAAGAGACTTTCTGCATTAATCTTGTTATCAGCAAATTTTGGGATGGTGGTTATATTGCAAAATCCACCAAGATTTACAATCGCTGTTCTCATCGATTTGTTACGAAACAAAATAAAATCGGCTAATGGTGTTATCGGGGCACCCTCACCACCAATGGCAAGATCAGCTGCGCGCAAATCGTGAACAGTATTAACCCGTAATCCATGCGCGATCACAGACGGATTAATCATCTGCCAGCTATAGGGTGGATTATGATATATTGTCTGACCATGCAGGATTATCAAATCAATTGCCCGATCCTTCTTTAGCTTTTGGATAGCTTTCAAATGAAACAATGAAAAATCATACTCGAGCTTTTTTAGCTCGCCTGCAGAAAAAGGATGTTGCTCGGCGACCATACGTAACTTTGGAGCTAAGTCACCCAACGAAACCGAGATAAAACCCTCTATCGTCACAGATAGGCTCAAGCCCTTACCGGAAGCCCTTATCAGCGCAATATCCAGCGCATCAAGACTGGTTCCGGTCATGCAACCGATTGCACGCCTGATTTTTCCTGGCTCAACGCTCATAAACTAATAGATTTTGCATAATTTACCAAGTCCGCAATTATTTTTTCATAATGCTGACAGCTATCATCCAGACCACCGATCCTCGACCGACGAAGCCAAAGTACCTTGTGCTCATCTATAATATCCTTCATAAGATCAATTAGCTTTGAAATCCCTTGCTTTTGCTTAGATGCTGAATCACGCCTTAATATTGCTTTTTGTATCGCAAATTTAGTGACTTTTATAATATGTTTTACTTCAACGTTAAATTGTTCGTCCGAAAGCGGCATGAAATCATCGATCAGATTGACTAATCCAGTCTCTACCCTACTCCACTCAGTTAGTGTCCCACTCTTAATTTCGTCATTAATTTGTCCATCCATCTCCGCAAACAAGCACGATGCGTTAATCAGTGGTACCTCCAGACCATTATCTTTTATCCTCGTAGCGTTTTGACGTAAATCCACATCAACATTGCCAAGCGCTGCCAGCCATTTTCCAATTTCTAATTTTTTACGGTCGCCAAATATTTGTAACGATATCGCCTTGCAACTGGTATCAAGGTTGCTCGCAGACCATGCTGACTGTGCAGCTTCCGCCAATGCAAACAGCGTAATAGGATACAGTTGGCGATGTCCGCTATCGCCCCACTCGGTTAAGAGAAATCCTTTAGCACCATTTTCTAATCCCTGTACCGCTGCTTCATTCAGGTTCATTCGTCTCTCGTCGGTTCTGCCTGTAATACTTCGCCAACAACTAGTCCCGGGACAAACCCAGACCTCCGTCTGATGCGCATTTAGTGCAATGCAGGCTTGTGCAAATTGAGTGCCCGGCTCGTAGCCCCAAACCAAAGATATAACATCCTTATCAAGCATCATTCTATACTTTTTAGGAGCTTTCAACCACATATCAGCCCAGAACATTGGTCGGAAGTTATGATCCCTTACAATATCCATAATTATATTGACAAAATCCCAATATACCGTATATGTGCCTCGTTCATCTACTAAATCTTTTGCAGCTCCCTTACCCAGATCGATAGCCTCGTCACAATTGATGTTCACTAAGCCACTACTGAAGTTTGGTAATAACTGCCCAAGCATATCTGACACCAAACTAATTGAGCCTGGAATTTTTGGACTAAGGCTGTACGGACCCAAAAAACTGTTCCCCTCCCACTCCCACTCAGATATTATTTCAGCCAGCTCGGAATACGGTTTGTGTTCTAACCAGCGAGTAAAGTGTGTAAAGCAGGCTTGGTTTGCGGCAAGGGTAATTCCCAACAGTTGACAGTGCACATCAATTGCTTGAATCTCGGCGGGTGTTAATGGCGAAGCGTTTTTCCAAACAGTCTCATGTCCCTTATAGGCGAAGGTATGTTCTGTATATAGCTGAAGATGGTTATATTTCAGGAATGCCAATGTATTTACCAACGACATCAGCTCTTCCATTTTTGGAACTCTATCTCTTGATATATCAAGCAGGAACCCACGATTCTGGAAAATTGGCATATCGCGTATTACCATGGATGGAATCAAAGTTCCGTATTGATTTATTAACTGCACTAATGTGATGAGTGCGTGTTTTACCGCAGCATCATTTCCTGCATAAATATAAATTTGTGCTATCTGATTATCGTCTTGTTGGTCAATTGAAATTATAAACGCTTCGTTCAGGTTAAATGATATCTTTAAGATTTTATCCAAATCCGTAAAATGCTCTCGTATGTCAAAATTTATGAAAACCTCTACCTGGTGTAAAATTTTAGCATCGACAAAGACATTTTCGTTAATATCGACTGAGCAAATTGACCTGACAAGAGCATTTATTGTATTAAGGGTTTCCTTAGAAACTCCCTTCACTCCTATTGGAATTTCACCTACATCTACTCTCTTTTCAAATAGCTCTAAAAAAAGTGGCTCTGGAATAAGCAAAGGTATATGATCTCCAAGATCCTTCACAATATTACTTTGTGGGTCATTTATAGTGACTTAGCATTAACTTGTGAGCCCAACATCCCAACTGCAAACGACAAAGAAGTGCCGATGAACATCTGCCAGGGAAAGGCGATTTTACCCGCGAAAAACATCTGCATAAGAAATACTGAGACAAAACCCGTTATCAAGGCAGCAATAATACTGGCATTGTTTCCTCGTTTGGTAAAAATTGCCAGAAGGTAAACAGCAGTCAGCCCAGAATATGCAAATACCATAACCATCAAGGCAAAATCTATCAGTGTAGTCTCGGGGCGCGCGGCTTGCCAATAGACACTTACAACTGCAAAAACCCCGAGCATCAAACCAAAAACCAGCACACCCTTACGTCCAATTTTGAGGTACTCTCGCTCAGATTTTTGTGGTCTTGCTAATTTATAAATATCATTGACCATTGAAGACGACATTGCATTGATAGCGGAATTTAGGCTAGAAAGTGCAGCAGCAAACAATCCCGCCATCATTATTCCCTTTAATCCAGCGGGCATTTCGTTCAAAATAAAGGTTAAGAAAATTTTCCTGCCTCCCTCAACTACATAGTCAGGGGCAAAAGCACCCATTATATCCGGTCGCGAATAGTAGATGAACATTAATAAACCGAGGAACATAAATATCGCTGTAACCGGTAATCCCAGCAATACACCCCAAATAGCTGACCTGCTGCCTTTAACTGCATTTTTACAGGTCAAAAGGCGTTGTGCCATGTCGTGGTCGGTTCCATAGGCACCAAGGCTGAGCAGTGAAAACCCAAAAATAGCTGTCAAAACCGTATAGGAACTTTTTGGATCAAAATTCATAACCCCCATTTTTAACATGGTCAGCTTAGAGTGTCCGTTCACGTCTGTATTTTGAAGCGCACTAATTATTTGAGGTACATTGAGCGGTATTTTATCGATCAGTATAGCCATGCCTAACAGCGCTGCTGTAACGAAGATTATTACCTGAACCACATCCGTCCAGATAACAGTTCTTATTCCCCCTGCATAAGTATAAAATATTCCTATCAGTGTCAGGACAGAAATTGAGATGATTTGATGTTCAATCGATATATCGCCATACACAATGAAAGATGCCGGAAGTGCAGCAATGTAAAGCCTCGCACCGCTGGCAAATAGTCGCCCCACCAAAAATGCAAGACTGGCAGCGAGGGATGATGGGGTACCAAATCGAATTTTAAGCAATCCGTAAACCGTATCTACATTAAGCTTATAGTAGATAGGTATAAAGAACATCGCCACAATTATAATCGCCAGGATTGAGCCAATATTGGATGATAAATAGGTCAGATCACCTCGGTATGATTGCTGTGGACCTCCGATAAAAGTTGCTGCCGATAAAGTGGTTGCAAGAAAAGAAATGGAAACTGCCCATGCAGGTATAGAGCGGGATGCACGGAAATAATCATCAGCTGAAGTTTGACGACGGGTTAGATAAATACCTGTAGTGAGAAGCACTACAAAATATCCGGATAGGACTATCCAATCTAAGAACTGAAAACTATTTATTGTACTATTCCGATAATTCTAATTTCTGAATATATTACAGAGCAACCGAGAACATACTGGAAATTTATTTTGCTCTGCTTATTGGTTTCACAGCATCAATTTTCTCTTGCGGACTCAAATCAGCCACACAAGGCGCATTTTTGTGTACCATCCTCTTAACCTTGTCACAATACAGCCCGACAAACGTACGACATGAACCAGAGCCATCTGCAAGTGCGTCCGGCCAACTCGCGTATCTACAATTTAGATCACAGTACAACATAAATAATTTCCGTTATCATACTTGAAACTATTAAAATAATTTTCCCCCTAATACTTAGGGGGAAAATTATCATTAAATTCTACTTAACCAGCGTCAGTTTTCGACGCGAAATATCAGATCCAGCTATAAGCTCCAACAAATAAACACCACTAGTAAGGTCAGCACCATCGACTGTTACCGTATGACCACCCACCGATAGCTTGCCCATTGAAATGTCACGCAATAGTCTGCCAGAGAGATCATAGAGATGCAGGCTCACAACTGATGCGTCAGTCAATCCAAATCTGACCAGTGTGCGACTATTGAACGGGTTCGGATAGACTGATTTAATCCCAAACTCTGTGGGTAATGATTGATCTCCTTCAAGCTCTACCACCCACAATCCATCCGTGGTATATGTTTCCGTGCCTTTGAGATTAATATAGCTCAATGCTCTGTGGCTTGTGCCATCATGCCATCGCAATTCAAGTTTTTCGCCATTAATCGCACCATCAATCCTTGTTGTTAGGAGATCATCGCCCCAAATGCTAATTCCACTATTACCATTTGACAACACACCTGAGCCGACCAGTATGTTATCAGCATAAACTCCAATGTCACCAGTAAATTCATCACCTGATAGTACAAGTAAACTCATGTTCGAGCCAGTATTTGCGTGAACACCCAGTCTGCTCGGTTCTGACAAACCGACCAGCGATGCAACACCATCACCACCATCTTCATCTTGCAATCTATACACTAATTCAGCGGCTTCTGACATCTTGAGCTGATAACCCTCGAGAGAACTGACGTCCCCCATATTACTGAATCCAAATTCGGGAATGTAAAATTGACCAGACTCATTTTTCACCATTAACATCTGCTCTTCTATCCCTGCAAAAGCAAAAGTTGCATCCACAGGGAACCGCAGGTAACAACTTACCATCTGCCAGCCTTCCTCAAGATCAATCGGCTCATCGCTCAGCACTGTAGTTCCCTCAAGAGGCAGGTCACCTGGGTCGGAAAGCTTCAATAGATAACCCTCATCA
>Ga0114999_10000239_pt1 | contig 81051 bp, 39 predicted proteins | sample ArcticOcean_MG_C_3_FD_89820 | JGI IMG/M metagenome (GOLD analysis project Ga0114999, IMG submission 89820) | Marine microbial communities from western Arctic Ocean - ArcticOcean_MG_CB8_126 | ecosystem: Environmental > Aquatic > Marine > Oceanic | place: Arctic Ocean: Canada Basin | collected...
CAACCGCGGGGACAGTAGGACTCTCGTTAGACCATTCATGCAAGTCGCCAATTAAGCGACAAGGTATTACGCTACCTTAAGAGGGTCATAGTTACCCCCGCTGTTTACCGGTCCTTCGCTAGGTTGTACCCCAGTTTCAGATACCGGCACTGAGCAGGATTCAGCGACTATACTCATCCTTTCGGACTGGCAGTCGCCTATGTTTTTATTAAACAGTCGGAGTCCTCTAGTCACTGCGACCAGCCTTTCTCAAGGCTGGCACCCCTTCTCCCGAAGTTACGGGGCGATTTTGCCGAGTTCCCTCGCGGTTGTTTTTCCGTCACACCTTAGGCTACTCACCCAGGGGCACCTGTGTCAGTTCTCGGTACGGTCATCTGTACGGCTTTTCACGGGACCTTGGTATAATTCGGATTGCTCTCACGCCTTCTCGATCTTCTCACCATGACGGTTCTCCAATCGATTATTGAACGCTTCGCGGGCCTGCTATATGACCCGCCGAACTAACCAAAGCCGTCACCATTATTGTACAGAGGCATACGAATATTAACGCATTTCCCTTTCGAATATCTCGGTTAAGGATATCCTTAGGACCGGCTAACCCTCGGCTGACGATCATTGCCGAGGAACCCTGGCCCCTCCGGTGGTGCGGATTCTCACCACACTTTGCTGCTACTCTTCCCTGGATTCTCATACATACACGGTCCACGAGACTTCACAGCCTCGCTTCTGTCCGAGCATGTCGCCGCGCTACCACATCAGCTTTCGCTGGTCTGATGTATCGGTATCCAACTTAGCCCCGTCCCTTTTCCCGGCCCGCAAGCTTGACCAGTGATCTGTTACGAACTCTTTCAAGGGTGGCTGCTTCTAAGCCCACCTACTGGTTGTCTTCGACCACGGACACGGTTTATCTTTACATTTAGTTGGAATTTTGGGACCTTAACATCAGGCTGGTTTGTTCACCTTTCGTCACGGTAGCTTACCCACCGTGGCTCACTCCCTGCTTCTTTGACGATTACACCTTCGGAGTTTGGCAGCGTGCCGAGAGATTGCTCTCCCTAAACACCCAATCAGTGCTCTACAGCGTAATCTGTCTCTACAGAGGTCTACCTACGAGTAGTCTCGCGCGGAACCTGCTATTGCCTGTCTCGATTGGACTTTCACCCCTATACCCAGCTCGTCCGAGCGATTTGCACATCAGCAACGGTTCGATCCTCCACCCAACTTTCGTCGGGCTTCAATCTGGCCAGGCATAGATCGACAGGCTTCAGGTTCTCCACCATTGACTTCGGACGAGCACATCCCGTCCCTCACCCCGAAGGGCTGCGGACTTGTCGGTTTCCCTACGGCTTCGGAGATCAACTCCTTAACCTTGCCAATGATCAAGACTCCCAGGAGCATTTTTCGAAACGCACGAGTGAACGCTGCTCATATCATCGCTTTCACGCTCACTCAGCCTGTTCCTAACTGGTTTCAGGTACTTTTCACATCCCGTCAAGGATACTTTTCAGCTTTCGATCACTCTACTTGTAAACTATCGGTCTCGAGTAGTATTTAGAATTGGAAGTTTATGCCTCCCACATTCACGCGCGATATCCAACGCACGCTACTCTGGATTCGTCACTTGGCCATGTTCGTTGCGTATACGGGACTTTCACCCTCTGTAGTGCGCCGTTCCAGGTCGACTTCTACTTCACGAATTTAGGCAATAGACGATCCAAACCCCACATCTCCCCAAGGTTTCCCAAGGGGATTCGGTTTGTTCTGCTCCGTTTTCGTTCGCCACTACTCACGGAATCTCTTTTGATTTCTATTCCTCCACCTACTAAGATGCTTCAATTCGGTGGGTTCCCTTTCCCATGGTATTGGGAATGACGACTAAGCGTCTGGAGGTCCTATTAGGCGACCTACGGATCCAAGGCATTCATGCGCCTCCCCGTAGCTTATCGCAGCTTGTCACGACCTTCATCAGCTCTCGAGCCGAGCCATCCCCCAGTCAGGTTGTAGCATCAATTTATGATTAATTTCCACACTCACATCTGTGTGAGTCCTCTGGTGTCCAGAAACGTCGATTCTGGTTTCTCTGACCACCCTGTACCCCCGCAGGGCAGGACGGTCTCCACCTCTTCCCCGCGGTAGTCAATGCTACCGGGGTGCACGTTTAAGCAAGCCGCCGACCGACCCCCCGTATATGAAGGATTCGGGTTGGGCAAAGGCGATGAGAATGGGGGACTGCGGACTTAGAAAGGGATGATATCGAGCGGAAATGAGGGTTTGAATGGCGCCGAGTGTCACGCCGTGGGCCGGAGACGGCGCAGATTTCGGAGAATCACGGGCTCCGCAGGCGCTGCATCACGCGCGCGCATGAGGAGGGCCGCCGCAGCATCAAATTCGCCGACGGCGACCAGCGAGACGGCTTTTCCATTCAACGGAGCGGCGTCTTCGGGAGCGAGTGTGATGGCTGCATCCCAGATGCGGACGGCGACACCGTGGCGGCCGCAGGTCGCCAGGCAGGTTGCGAGATTGAACATGATCGTTGGATTGTGCTTGTCTTGTTGCGCCGCCTGGCGCAACGACAGAACCGCCGCCTCGAAATGCGGCTCCTCGGCAGGGGTCGCCGTCGGATTCGCATCGTGCACGACGATGGCGTGCTGAAGCAGCGCCAGACCGAAGTCATTCAACGCGCTGGCATCGCCAGGGCGACTGTTGCACACATTGCGGAACAGAGAGGCCGCGTCCTCCCAGCGACCTTCACCGAGCGCCTCGAATCCAGCGATGGTGGACCCGGCGACCGCGGCATCGCCACCATCATCGATCGGCAGCGCACGGGCCGGCATCAGCTCGGGCTCACCCTCGGCCAAGAGTGAAGGGTCGAAGCGAACCGTTTGCTCTGCGGGGTCGACCAACTCATCGAAATTGACGACGACCTCGGAGACCTGAAGTTCATCACCAAAGTCATGGAAGACCACATCTTCTTGGACGGCATAGACCTGCTCGGTATCGAATGCAGCGGCTTTGATTTGATAGGCATTTTCGAAGAGAACTGGGCTGTCCGCCAACTGCTCCTCAACCACGGGTTGAGCCACCTCTCGCGCCGTGAGAACGATGAGTTCGTCGCCAGCAGCCAAGGCTGCAGCTGCATCGATTTCAGGCGCTTGCATCGGCGGATTGTGGTCGATTGTCGCCGCCACCATGGGGACTGGTACGGCGTCAAGCATCGCGGTCGAATCGGCTTCCGCCACCGAGGGGATCTCGGCCAGAGCAGCGACCTCAGCCACAGCCGGCATCTCTGCGATGGCGTCGACCTCAGCCACAGCGCCAACCTCAGCGACGGCCTCAGCCTCGACGGTTGCACCGATGACCGGTGCAGCGACGACGGGCAGTGCCCAAGGATCATCCGAAGCCTCATCCTCTACGATTTCTGGGTCTGCCTCAGGACGAGATTCTGCGACCGGTTCAGGGCTCGGTTCTGGAGCGGCTGGAGGCAGGTCTTCCTCTGACTCCACGATGACACCAGAGGGCGCACCGACGCCGAAGGGAAGGGTCGAGGTCACCTGACCTTCACCCCCCATCTGGAAAGGCAGATTTGAAGCGGAAGCAGGCGGGGCTAGCGGCGACTCCAGGTCGACACCCGCGATTCCATCCAAGGCATCATCGAGAGCGGATTCTCCCGGCAGTGGGCCGCTCATTCGGCCGTGTCGACCATCATCGACATCCTCGGAAGCAACATGGGAGATGCGACTGCCGCAGGAAGGGCATTCATCCGCGCCTCCGAAGAGCAAACCACAGGCGTCACACTCCTGCATCGAACACGATGGGGACGTGGACCGTTTTGATGCTGCCGACGCGAGGTGTGCCCACCCTGTTCCACTCATCGTGCGGCCCGTAGGGCCGAACATCCCACCGGTCAGTGACCTCAGAGGCTGTAGAGTGTCTTGTGGAAGATCACCATGAAGACCGTCGCAGCCGTGCAGGTGATCAGCATCACAGGCAGCCCGACACGGATCCATTCAACCGTCGTGATCGGCTGTGGGCCGCGCTCTGAAATCGAGACTGCCATCACGTTTGCACTCGAGCCGATCGGGGTTGCATTTCCACCGAAACCCGCACCCATCGCCAGTGCCCAGAACAACGGCACGATGTCGACCTCTGGATTCTCTTTTCCAATCAATATGATGACCGGGATCATCGCTGCGGTGAACGGAATGTTGTCAACGATTGCACTGGCGATCGCCGACACCCAGATGATGGCCACGGCGAGCAAAACGGGGTCGCTGCCGAAGGTTGCGAAGATCCACCGTGCCAATTCGGAGAGATAACCGACGTTGCCCATCGCACCGACGAGAATGAACAAACCTGCAAAGAAGAGCAAAGCGGCCCACTCGATCTTCTCGCTGACCATGTGCATCAGGCCATCTCGAATCACATGATCGCGCGGCCGGGCGAGCACCAAGGCGATGCCCGCACCGCCGAGGGCGACGGCGTGAATCTTGATATCCCAATGTAGGAACTCCGTCAACGAGAACATCAGAACGGTGCCCCCGAGCACACCCAAGGTACTCATCATCAGGCGTTTGTCTTCGACAGCGGCCCATTCGTCCTCCGCGAGAATCGCTTCGACGTGCGCCGGCTTTGACTCGCGCCAATCACGGTAATACCAACGCATGTAGGTCAGCGTCGCCACCCATGCGAACAAGGTCAGAAGGCCCAGTTTCAGTAAGAATCCATTGAAGCCGAAAATGCTTGACATACCCAGGTCCGAGGCCGATGCTGCAATCATCACATTGGGAGGGTCCCCGACCATCGAGGCGACACCACCCGTATCGGAAAGGATGGCTTCCGCGAGCAATGGCGGTACGGGATTGATTTCCAATTTCTGACAGATTCGCAGCGTCACGGGTGCGATGATGATGATCGCCGTCACATTGTCGATGATGAGTGAGATGAGGGTGGTGAATGTGCCCAGATAGACGACCAACTTCCACGGATCGCCTCCCGACATTTTGGAGGCCTTGATCGAGACGTACTCAAAGAAACCCGAGATCTCGAGCAGCGCGGCGAAGACCATCATGCCGAGCAGCAGGCCGATGACATCGAAATGGATCCAACCCAGCATCATCGACTCGAATGAATCATGACAGATTTCCACGAGTTGGCCATCGCCCAACCAGGGGATGATATGGCCCGACTTTTGGCCGGATGAAATGCCCGTCTCACAGCGATCGAAAACATCCATCGTCAAGGCGAGGAAAAGCAGGCAAACACAACCGAACCACGCGGCGATTGTCCTGTGAATTTTCTCAGAGAGAATCAACGCGAACGATGCGATGAAGACGAGGAGGACAAAGACGCGCTCTTCCATATTGCCGCTCGACCGGCAATCTGTTCTTGAACATGCCCTCAAGCCGTCGAACCGAAACCGGGGTTCACCAGACTCATTCCTCTTCGCCAACTGTCAGCGCTTGGCCGGTCACGACCTCTGTCGCCTCGGGCACGAGAATCTCGAAATTCTCTTCCACGACGACGGTTTCGGCCGGTGATTCAGTGCGACCAGAATCCTGAATCGCCTCTTGTGAGAACTCGCTCTTGCCGAGCGCTGCATCCAATCCGTGGAGGACCTCGGTGGCGACAACCGACGAGAGTGTGCCGCTGCGCTCGGCCTCGCGCAGGGCTTGAATTTGAGCTGTGATCAGATCGCGGCGAGCGCGCTCGACACGCGAGGCATGGACGAGCGAAGTCTCTGAGAGTTCACGGATTTTCGCCTCCCCGTCACGCACGCTCGCGCGATACGGCTCTGCAAGCGAGGTATGGTCCTCTTCGCTGATCAGCCCTCGCGTCTGCAGAGAAGACAGGCGACGCAGCGCAGCGCGGCTGCCGATGACCTCGGCCAGCGCCACCTCGTATCGCACCTCTGATTCGGCGAGAGCGCCGCTGATGCCCAGCCGCTGCATCAGCGGTCGCACGGTCAGCCCTTGGACCACCAGGGAGAACAGGACGACGCTGAAGGCGATCACCAACATGTCTTGGTACACACCAGCATCCATGCCCATCGTATAGGATTCACCGGCATATTCGAAGTCGAGCGGATGCGTCACGACGTGAGAGACCAACAGCAATAGCGCGATGGGAATGCTACCACGCAGCCCGCCCCACCACATCGCCGCCTGCCATTTGAGGGGGATTGGATTCGGATTTCTGATGTTGGCAAGGCCCGTCAGGGGGAAGACCACCAAGCGAGCGACCAACGCGGCGCCGATACCGATCAAGGCGAGTTTCCAGACGTGTGGGTTCCACGCCAGCGCCGCCTGCAATTCATAGCCGACAAGGAGGAAGAGCACGCTGTTGACCAAGAAGGCGAGCACCTCCCAAAAATGATGCATGCCGATTCGCGCCGTCGGTGTCATGCCCTCCTTGATGCCATGATTGCCGACCAGAAGTCCCGCGACGACCACACTGATGACGCCGCTTCCATGCAGTATTTCCGCCAACAGGAAGGCCCCGAAGGCCAACGCGAGTGTCAAGGCGATTTCGACGAGGTGATCATCCGATTGAAGGAGGAGCCAATTCGCGAAAAGGCCACACAGTACGCCGGCGAGCACCCCCACGAAGACGACGAATAAGAAGGAGCCAAGTCCCATGGTGATCACTCCCATGAGGTCCACATCCGCACCCGCCGTCACAGCCAGAGTGGTCAGCAAGAGGATGTTGAAGAGGACGACAGCAGTGCCATCATTGAACAGGGATTCACCCTCGATGAGCACCGACAATCGCTTCGGTGCACCCAGTGTTTTGACCAGAGCGAGGACGCTGACCGGATCTGTCGCAGCCAGAATGGAACCGAGCAGCAAACCGTAGAGCAAACCGTACTCTGTGTTCGGCCAGACCAATTGCCAGCAGATGAAACCGATGATTCCGGTGTTCAAGAGCACGCCGGGGATGGCGAGCATCGTGATCGGCCGCCAATTCTGTTTCAATTTGTGGATGTGCATCGCCGAGGCGCCCTCGAAAAGAAGCGGTGGCAACAGAATGAACATGATCGTCTCGGCCGACAGCAGGCCTGTCAAACGAATATTGTCGGACATGAGAGGCTCCCCCAACCACCCCACTGCGAGCCCGACCAGGACCAGTGCGATGGTGTAGGGAAGTTTCACCCAACGCAGGGCGATGGCGACCAAGAGGGCGAGGATCAATGCGCCGAGAATACTCTGGAACCAGGAGGGAGGGATCAGCGACATCGGTGTGAGGCGGACCGAGACGATTCTTCAACCCATGCGCTCGCGCGCGAGGAGGGAAGCCGATTCAGGAGCGCCACAATATTGCCACGTTTCCGCGGGCGTCGACGAGGATTGCCTTGGCGCGGGTGGCGATTTCTTCGAAGAGGGCACGGCGATCTTCACGGGCTTCGATCAGCCCTTTGTTGATCTTGATTTTGACGACCTTTCGACTCTTCAGTTGACCGTCCAATTCGTCGTACATGGCATCGGAAAGTCCCGAACGACCAACCCGAAGGGTGACCTTGAACGCCCGGTCGTGGGCCATTTTCCGAATGTGGGCTGGCACCGCGGTCATCCTTCCACCTCCCGGGGGAAATCTGGGCCTCGGCGGGAGACGCGTTGACAACGCAAGCAGGTCGTGATGCGCCTGCCATCACGAATTCGCACGCGGGCGGTGATGCCGGGTCGCAACGCGGCGTGGCAACCACGACAAATCCAGATGCGATGTGCCGCGGAAAGCCCGATTCGGTGGCGACGTCCGATGCGCCACATCTGGTCTGCAGCCGCATCGACCGTGGCCTCTTGGTGAATCCAAGGGGTGTGCAGAATGGTCGCCAAGCGCTCGCTGGCCGTCTCGGCTCTCAGGCGACGCTGGGCTGCGCCGCGCACTCGTCCACGTCGACCTTTTCTTGCCACAATTCCACCTCAGAGGATTTGGGCGATCTCATCGCTCACAGCATCGATATCCTGATCTCCATTGACACAGATGAGGAGCCCACGCTCAGCATACCAATCAGCGAGCGGAGCGGTTTGACCGTGATAGGCATCGAGCCGGGTTCGGACGGTGGATTCGTTGTCATCGGCGCGCCGCTTCATCTCCGACTTGCCGCAGGCATCACACACATCCGCCACAGTTGTCGGATTGAAGGTGTCGTGGTAGACCGCACCACAAGCCGCACACGAGGTGCGGCCGCAGATGCGTTCGACGATCCGCGCATCGGGGACCTCGATGGCAATGACGGCGCTGACATCGGCGATCTCGGCCAGTGCCTCCGCCTGAGGAATGGTTCGTGGGAAGCCATCGAGGAGAACGCCATCGGCGGCGTCATCTGCGGTCAATCGCTCCTTGATCAGCCCGATGATGACGCTGTCAGGGACGAGGGCTCCCGCCTCCATGTAGGCCTTGGCCTCCAAGCCGAGAGTCGTGCCCGCAGCCAAGGCTGCACGCAGCATGTCCCCGGTCGAAACCTGTGGCTTTCCAGTCGCGGCGACGATGTTGCCCGCCTGGGTTCCCTTGCCCGCGCCGGGCGGACCGAAGAGCACGATGGATGATGCCATGGTTTGGCGACCGGAGGGGGCCTCTTGAACTGAACGGAACGCGTCGCGTCTTCCTCAAGCCTGACCGGTGCGCTCGAGGTACTCCTGTCCGTAGTGGCGCCATTGCTCGGTGGTCCATCCCGCGGGCAAGCCATCGGGCGGCAACGGCGGCATCCCGGCAGGCTCGGGGGGCAGACCGGGTGGCAGTCCATCCGGCACAGCAGCGGGGGCGGGTGGCAGGCCCATGGGCAGGCCATCCGGCGCGATGGCCGGCAGGAGGCCGGGCAGCGCAGGGAGGGGCTGAGGGGGTGGTGTGCTCTGAGCGATCGCCTCGGCGAGTTCCTGTTCGGAGACCGCACCCGAGGTCGTGTCATCGATTGCGACGCCGATGTTGAGGGCTGCCTCACGGCGGGTCTCCTGGGCGCCGAGAATCTCTCCGGTGGAAATCAATTCCTCGCCGTGTGAAATACCATCCTCGGTTCGGCGCAGTCGGATGACGGCGGTGCCGACCAAGGCGAGGAATCCGAAGAGGATGGCCGCCATCGCCCACGGCGGCAATCCAAGCGCCTTGAAGAAGCCGAACAAACCGCCGGCCTCTCCCGTCCCCTGCACCTTCGCATCGACGGATGTTCCTTCGACGGCATCGGGAGCGAGGTCGCCTGAGAGGGTGTAGGCCGTGCCGATGAACAAGACGGTGTGAACCCCGGCTTCCGCGGTGCCAATTTCAACTGAGAAGGGCAGCACTCGACTCTCGCCCGGTGCCAATTGAATCGACTCGGAAGCGTCCATTGTGACGATCAAGCCCGAGGTAGAACCAGCGTCCAGCGCGACCGTGCAAGCGATATTCCCAGCATTGGCGATGGTGAGATTTCCCTCGGTTGGCGCCTCGGACGACAGCGTCATCCGGGCTTCGATGTCCGTCTCGAAAGAGATGAAGATGCTCGGTTCGACAACGATGCCGATCTCTCCACTTCGCTGCACGGTAGACGCGCCATCCAGAGTCTGTGCATCGACTAGAATCGAAAGTGTTCCGCCCGGACCGGCGGCGGTTCCCGGAGCGACGGTCAATGACACGGTCACGCCCGCCTCGCCTCCTTTGGCGAGAGATGCGGGGGCAGCGGTGGCGAATCCGGCCTGCCAACCATCGGGCAGGGTCCCGAAAGACCAGGTGAGCACGAGGTCGACATTGCCGGTATTCTCCAGACTCACCTCTGCCGTACCGTAGGTGCCAATGGCCGCCGAGAGTGTACCGGATTCAGGCAGATGGAAGGCGAAATCAACCCGTTCTTCGACGACGAGGCGGGTGCGATTCTGTCGGAATTCAGAGGCGGATAATTCGGTACGGAAGTTGATCTGATTCGTGTCCCCATTCGCAACGTTCGCAGGCACGAGAACGAGGACATCGACCATCAGCGAACTTCCCGGCTGAAGCGTAAATGTGAGCACACGGGAATCCGTCAGGGTGCCCGCGGTCAATTCCATCGCCCAATTCGGCAATCCTGGCGATGCGCGCAAGGTGAAATCGAGGGCGATATTGCCTCGGTTTTCGACCTGCAGCGTATGCTCGATACGATCCCCATTGAGAACCGAAATGTCCTCTACGGTTGCAGCGGGTCCCATCTCCACCCCACCATCATCGAAGAGATTGACGCGGAAATCTCGGCTCTCGAGAACCTCGACAACAGCGGATTCGGTGGTCAATTTCGTCGGGTCTGCAAGGCTGGAGGTTTCACAGGTCACATCTTCGGTCGTGCCGGAGGCCGGCAGACCATCGACGATACTGGGGACGCGCACGCGCACCTGAACGGGCAGGAATTGCAGGCGCGCCAGCGGTTCGAGGGTGAGCGAAGAAGAATTCCCATTGCCGAGTTCAATCTGCCAGCGAAGTGGGGTTTCACAGGAGACCTGGTAGGTAGTCTGCCCGTTACCAGTGTTCAGAACAGATAGCGAGAAGGCGGCGACCTCACCGGGTTTTGCACCGAGGTCATTGGTGCCCGCAAGGACGGTTTCAAGGCCCTCGACACGGAGGACTTCAACCTCGAGGCGAATGGTGTGAGACACGGTCGGATTCATCCGATAATAGGCGATTACATCGACGACATATGTGCCAGGCAATGCATATCGTGGCCCATTGAAGGCAGTGAGGTCAGCATCGAGATCTCGCATCGTCACGGTCACGATCGTGCTGTCCAACGTCCCGCCCGAAGCGGTCAAGTCGAACGGACTCTGGCCAGAGATGAGCTTCTCCCATTCATCCGAGGGTGCATGTAATGTGCCATCGGAGGCCAGCAACTGGACCGGGGCCACGGCGAATTCAACCTCTTCATCACTCGTCCCCTCATTGGCGATCGTCACATCCCACGAGACCTCCGAACCGGTCGAGGGGTCGAGGGTCAATCGACGAGCAGCGCTGATATCGGCCGGGTCGGTCGGCAATGTCCCGTCCTGCTCGTGCGCGGTGATGCGGACACCGATCGCCGTCACGTTGAGATCGAGGATCTGAACGTTATTGTTCGTGCCATCGACCTCGTCATTCATCTCGGTGACATTGTTGGTCACATCGATGGAGAGCCGAATCGAGTGAACACCAGTGGTCGTGAAGCGCTTCTGGAATGAGAATGAATCCGAGGCACCGCCGGCGAGCCCATCCCGAGTACCCTCCCACAAGACGACGCTGTCGGTCAGATCCTCGACCTTGACCTCGTAGGCGCCGGTCATCGCGGGGGCCTGGTTCACCCATGACGCGCGAAGGAGGACGTAGTCATTCTCAAGCGGCGTCGTCTGACTGGCCCACATCGAGCCGCCGAAGACTGCGAGATCGCTCATCGGATTCGCGTTGCCCACCGCGGAGATGACCAACGCATATCCCTGCGAAGAGCCGCCGGCATGACTCACTGTGACCCTCCAATCACCCACTGGACCTGAGGAGAGGCGAACCCTCTCGACATTGTTCAGCGAATCCTTCGACCCACCCGTCGTCGAAAAGCCAGAGGCGAAATCATTGCCCTTGTAGACCGTGCCATCCGGCGCGGTCACGACGAGATCCAAATCATTGACCAAGCGAGAGGCAGACTGCGTGGCGGAGGAGGAACCCTCCTGATCATTCCACACCAAGGTGACATCCAACCCATAGGAACCATCGAGGGCGTAATTGTAGGCATAGGACAAGCCCGGGGCGAGTGTTTGAGAAGTGTCGTGGAAAATATTCTTGGCGATGATGCCATTCATCGGATACAGACTTTCCTCGAGGTCGAGTTGGCCCCAACCCTCGTCCATATTGGGGATGTTTGCCGTCCCGAGATCCTTGGCGCCGTTGATCAATACCGCCTTGATGAGGGCGCTGTCTGGCGAGGTGATCAAGAGTTCTTGGCGCAGGAATTGACGTGCGAGTAGGGCTGCGCCGCCGACCACGGGAGTGGCGGTGGATGTGCCATCTGCGGACATGTAGAGCGGTGTGGACGTGCCGGAGTGGCGCGCGCTGGAACAGGACCATCCGGCCGGGTTCTGGGCTTCGTAAGCCCGGGCCGAACAGATTTGCACGCCGGGCGCGACGATGTCCGGCTTGATGCGACCGTCCGCGGTCGGACCGATACTGGAGAAGGAGGCGACCGAACCGGCCGCGCCCGTACCCGGACGGCCCGTGGTCGAGGCGCCGACGGTCAGGACATTCTTCGCCGTCGCCGGTGGCGCGATCGACTGCGAGCCTTGGCTCCCCTCGTTGCCAGCGGCGAAGAGCACGAGGAAATCGTCGTAATCGTTGAGGAAGGAATCCGCGGAGCGGGAATCGGCAGTGTACTGGCCCCACGAGGACTGCGCCCCCCAGGAATTGGACTGTACACGCGCATTGTTCTGCCACGAGTGACGGAACATGTCGTAGAGCGAGCCCCATCGCGCCAATGTGCCAGACTGGTCGTGCTCCAACTGATAGAAGTGGAAGGTCGCGGCCGGCGCCACACCTTGGGTTGAGCCATCTCCCGACCCATCTCCGACCATGGTCGCGGCCACGTGTGTGCCGTGACCCGAGTTCATGTCAGCGCCGGAATTGTCCGGACCGAAGTTGTGGTACAATCCACGCACCCGGCCGGTGAAATCACCATGGTCTTGGTCCAGACCGGAATCGGACAGCGCACCGACTTCACCGGTGCCATTCAAGCCGCCATTGTGGTTGTTGAGAACCGCATCGACCTGGGTCAGAGAACGGGCGTAATTGTTGAAGAAGCCGATTGTATCGTGGGCCTCAGTGAATAGCAATCGGTGATCACGGGCCAACCAAGGCAACCAGGCCGCATCCAATCCAATCACCTGACACAGATAGGCATCGCAGCGGACGAACTCAGCCCCTGCGGCCAACAGATCGGACTCCAACTCAGCGATGTCGGCATCCGGCGCCGGCGTCAGATCGAAATCGGCGTAGCCGGCCACATCGTGCAACAGTACCGAGAGTCGCCAAGCGGGATGCTGCGCACCGACCCAACGAACTCGGTCATCCTCGGCCAGCGATAGCATCGCCACCGAACGCGCCGTCGTCCCCGACGGCAGGCGGAGCACCCAAGCATCCTCTGGTAGCGTATCGACGATCGAAGCGGAGACACTCTCCGCCAGCGCTTGTGCCACGTCCCCATCATTCGAATGCAACTGAATAATCAGGAATCCCGTCGCGAACGGATCATCATCGGCGGCCAGATGGAACGGGATGTCGGACGATTCGGTCAACGGATCAAAGGCTCCGGTTTGCACCCAGAGCTGACCCGAGCCGCTCTCGATGGCGACAGCTGGGCCCGGTGAACCGATCGCTGGAGACCACATTTCAGCGGCCTCAGCCGCGGTCCAAGATGGTGAATCCAAGACTTCTTCCGATGCCGTGGGTGTCATCGAAGACCATGGCATCGCCAGCATCAAGCCGACCAAGAACAAGGGCAGCCACGCTCGACGCATACCACTTGGCGGGCCCTCTCTCCCTTTTGATGGTTGACGCCCGTAGGGCGTTGCATCATTCGGTCGATTCGACGTAGGATTCGGTCCGCATCTTGCCGTGATAAACATCCCAGTAGACGGTCACATCTTCACCGTTTTCGGGGATAATGCCCATATCATTGATGGATACGGAAATCTCCCAAGTGCCGGCCCCCCAGCCATGGTCGTTGTAGTGGGCCCACAATGAGTTGAGTTCATCCGCACTCAAATTCTCAACATTTGAGCCTCTCGACATGCCCTCCATGGTTCGGTCGATGTAGAGGAAGAGTGTGACATCTGAGCAATCGGAAACCTCGCCAGAGGTGGTGGAATTCTCTGCATCCAATCCACCTGCAGTCAGGCCGGAAAGGCTCACTGTGAGAACATCGCAGGTCGGGTCCAAATCGGTCTCATCATAATCGACGGTGACACGGATGTAAGCGAGAGAGGTGTTTTCTTGGATTTCATAAGCGGGAATATCAAGGCTGAAAATTTTCTCTTGACCATCCTGAACATAATCGGATTCCTGGCTGGACCCATTGCCCATCCAGGTGAGGTATTCCACCGTGTATGGGTCCCGGTCGACCGGCGGCGCCGGTTCTGGCGTCATGATATTGTAGAGCACGACCCCGCCCGCCGATGCGACGATCAAGGCGAAGGTCACGCCGAGAATCATCACCCATGGGAGTGATGTGATACGAGGATCATTGAACGGATTGACGAAGGTCATCCCATCGCCCTTCTCCTTCGACACCATCGCCTCGTCCCCTTCTACGCCTGGAAGAGGAATGTCGAACGAACGCAGGAAGCGGCGCGCAGGTGCACCATATTCTCCGAGCATGTAGGTCATCAGAGCGATCGGCAAACTCGTGATGAGAACAGCCCAGCCCAGGAACGAATTGCCGCCTTCGAAGTCAAAATTGTCCGGGAAAAATCCGAATATCTCACTCTGAGAGGGCGCTTGGATCATGAAGTACAGCATCGCACCAAAGGCAATGGCCGTGCCACCCGTCATCAGAACGGTGTCCAAGATGCGATGGTGGCGGCATAACGCAGGCAGACGTTGGGCGAACCCGGTCGCGACACCGAACCGCCACAGCAAACCGAGGATGAGAAGCGTTGTTGCAATCGTCAACGCTGTGCTGGAACTGCTGATGACCTCGCCCATTTCTCCGATGCCTTCGCCAAGGAATCCGGTGCCATAATCCAACTTGATGGTCTCGCCAAATTCCTGAACCTCGACCTCTTCGGTGAGGAAGGCGACATCGATTTCATCTCCACCCTCATCACCAATCGTATAACTCGCCCAGGCGCCGCCCTGCAAGAGGAGAATCAATGTGACCAAGACGATGTGAAAGACCGGCATCGCGAGACGCTTGGGATTGAGTGGTAGAGCGCTGAAATCGAAGCTGATATTCCCTCCCTCACGTGAAATGAAGTGGGCGATCGTCGGCTCTGGCAGGACATCACTCTCAAGCGGCATCATCCAGCCGGGCTTCTCATCGACCGCTTCGGATCGTTCCATTTTGACAACCATCGCCGCCATGGCGAGGCTGGCGATGCCGGCAATGAAAGCCAAAACCAGACCGTAAGAGGGCGTGGGTGAGAAGGCGATTTCGATCTGATCCTCCACCTCCAAAAAACCACCATATTGCTGAATGAAGGGGTTGGTGAACGCGCCATCTGAAGGCAGCATCAGGTACCAGACGATGGGGGCGGCGAACAGCAGAGCCGCGCCGATTCCAGCCGTCAACAATGCGGGGCGAATCGGGGCGATGCCTGCGAGAGAGAGGAAGACGATGACCATCGTCGCGATGCTGAGAGCGATGCCGCCAATGATCAGCCATTCCGCGGTCGCGCCAGCCGAGTCCATGTCTTCGAATGTCTGACTCACGTTGCCTTCTGACCGCGCCGCGTTCTCTTCGTGCGTCTCGGTATCTGTCATGGTCTCGTCAATATCCACAAAGGGATGCTCATTGACCGCATTGATCTTGACCTCCATGTCTCGCAGGCCGACATCGGCGTCGAATGTGATGTTGGTGGCCTGGATCCCAAACTCCTCTGAACCGCCGACTTCTTCCTCGGTGTGGACCGTCGCCCACGTTGATCCGTAGGCGATTCCTGACAACAGGATGGTCACCATCGCGAGAATTAGTGCGATGCCGCCGAAGCGATGACGGGGATGTGCTTCACTCATCGACACGACTGTCTACCTCCTACGCTTCAATGCTCACCCGGCCTGAGCGGGTGTTCAGCAGCCGTAATAGGCGGAGATTGCGGCATCGGTCTTGGCGACGGACACGCGCCAATCGGCCTCGGTGCCCATCATGGCGCGAATGCAATCGACGTTCTCGGGAATGACATCGGACTCCTGATGGATGGCCTGGAAGTAATACAGACGGTCACCGACGAGCTTGACCCCGTCCTCCCAGACGAAGATCTCGTGCAGGTCTCCCCACTTGCGGCCGATGTCTCGGGCCATCTCCATGACCTCGGCGGTGGTTGGAATGCGGTTGTCTCCACCGTGCATGACAATGACGCGCGGGGTCTCTTTCCACATCTCAATGATCGACTCGGTGGTGAGGCCATGCCCTGCGGGCAGGTCGGCGATGATGGAGTGCAAGTGCATCAGGGTGGTCGGCACGGCCACAGCGAGGCTGTTGATCTGAATCTCAGGCTTGACCGTCATCACATCGGGTCCGTGGTGGCTGGGCACCTTGAGCACCGGCTTGATGGCATTGATCGGTCCTTTGCTGGAATCGCCGGGGTCGGCCGCGCGACGGATCATCGTGCACTCGACCTGAAGGGAGCCGCAGTGCTCGTATAGCGGCACGAGAGTGCGAGAGAGACCAGTCGTGTTGCAGGAGACAACACGGGTGCCATCGACGTTCAGGTTGTCCGTGTGGTTCGCGGACGATGTATAGGAGCGGCCGGTGAGGGCGTGCTTCTCACCGCCTTGGAACATGTGCTTGATGCCTGCAGCCTTGTACTTCGCGAGGTTCTCATCGCCGAGTTTTCCGGGTGAGCAATCGACGACGATGTCGGAGATTGCGAGCAGGTCGGACAAGCCACCCGCGCAGGTGTAGCCTTGCTCTGCGAAGCGGGCGATTCTGTCGGGTGTATCATAGGTGCAATAGAGCGGGAATCCCTTCTTGACGGCGAGGTCGCAACCGAACGAAGGGCCGGTCTTGGTGACGCCGACAATCTCCATGTCATCCTGTGCATCGACGGCGTCCGCGACGCGCTTGCCGATGGTGCCGTAGCCATTGATTGCGACCTTGATTTTGTCCATTCCTACGCCCCCGAATCGCTGAAGTCAGCACTCCGAGGCCGCCTGACGGCCACCTATGAACATGCCCCTGTGTGCGGAAACACCGAAAACGAAGTTCAGTCGTTCTCCTCAAAGGCCTCCAATCGCTTCTTCGCATCCCGCCAACAATATTCAAGATAAAAGATCGGAGATATGAGAATGGCCAACCCCGCCCATGAGATTGCTTGGAGTGCAGGGGCCGAGGTGATTCCGAATGAAAGAAGGAAGGGCGAGCCACGATTCGCATCTGAAAATAAGTAAATCCCGACGGGCACCATCATCAGTCCGAAGACCAGTTTGCCAATTCGCATACGTCGACGGGTGGCGTCGACCTCGGCCTCGAGCGCAGCCCGTCGTTCCCCGGTGACGACGGTGGCACTCTTCGCATCGACATTCCCCGAAATCAACGTCGAAGCTGGTGCGGCCATGTGGTGTGAAGTGGAGATTGAGTTTTTTGTTCTTCACCCTCCGGCAGGTGTGAACCCCTGAACAACCTGCACCCATGGCCCATTATCGCGGGGTCAGCATCAAGAGGGAGAGCACCCCGGAGGGGCGTGAGGGAGTCCAATGTCGGATGAAATTGCGAAGAGCCTCAAGCTCAACCGCAACCTCTCGGACAATCTCGAGAAGGCCATCCAACTCGACCGGGCGATCAAGATTGGCTGGGGCCAACAAGGGGATGCAAAACCCAAGGAAGGCGAGATCGGCATCGCGTCGCATCTACCGGAGGGGGCGCGTGTTCGACTCTTGGGCAACCTCGGCGATTTCACAGCGGCTTGCTGCAAAGGTGGTGCCTTCACCTTGGAGGGGAATGCGCTCGGTTGGTTCGGCGCCTTCACCACCGACGGACGACTGGTCGTCGAACGCGATGCTGGCGCCCGCTGTGGACACGGCCTGAGCGGTGGCCGCATCTTTGTCTCCGGCAGTGTGGGGGATGAATCCGCGGGCGCGATGTCCGGTGGAGAGCTGATCGTCCGCGGCAATGCGGGTCGGCGCATCGGCATCGGCATGACCGAGGGCCTCGTCATCATCACAGGGGATTGTGCGGTCGATGCAGGCCAAGGCATGACCGGCGGGAAAATCATCGTCGACGGCCGGGTGAAGCCGGAGGGAGAAGGGGCCAAACAGCGCACCATCTCCAAGCCCGAGCACACATTGATCTCAGCCATTCTCGAAGAACACGAACTCTCGGTCTCAAAAGATGCCATCGTCATCGAAGCCGATGCAGCCTCAGCCATTCCGAGCAACGCCCCATTCCAGACGGTCTGGGGTGACTTCAGCGAAATCGGTCTGGTCTCGGGCGAGACGGCCATCGATGCGAGCGCGCCTCTGGATTGCGTCAGCCTACTCACGCGCGGGGAAGAGGACGACGGCATCGCATTCCCTTTGCCCGTCCTGCCGGTGCTCAGCAGCGGTAAGGGACTCACAGGAACCCTGCTCTCCAACCAGCCCTGCCTGGTCGATGCCGACCCGCGCCCGCTCGATTTGGTGCGCATTGGCTTGGGCAATATTGAGGATGCCGACAGTCTGTTGACCAAGGCTTCAGGGCTCGTGCTCGACCTCGATGATTTGCCACCCCTGCACGACGGCGAGGTCGCTGCACTCCTCACCGCATTGCGCACCCACCTCGGCGAGTCGGAACCGGTGCTCATCTCCGGTCGGGTCGACCGGATTTCCAACCTGCATCGAATGGTCGCCGACCAACCGATCGATGGCGTTCTCATCCGCTTGACCACCGGCCTCGGCATGGCCGCCGCGGCCGCCCTGCCTCGAATCGGCCTGTCCGCCCGAGATACAAATACCGCGGAAGAACTCCACATCCTCGACCTGCCATGGGATGCGAACGCCGACGATGCACTCATCGCCGCGGCCGCCGGCTGCGGCCTGATCGCGGTCGACCCCTTCGGTGAAGATACCGAACCCTCGACTCAGAAAGCCCGCGCCAGCGCCATCGAAACCTGGCTGGCAGAATTCGCCGCCGACCTGCGCGGGCGCATGACCGATCTCGGCATCGATGAGATGGAGAAACTCAACCGACGACACCTGCGCGCGCTCGAGCATGACACGGCAGCACAGAGCGGGCTCCGACTCGCCGGCTATGACCGCCCGCTCCCCCAGTGGATGGGGCAGTGAGGGAATACCATGCCAACAGTCACCTTCGACCACGCCACCCTGCGCGCCCTTCAGGCGCGTCATGATGTCGAACACGACCCGTGGCTGTGGGAGGCGGAATTGTCCAACATCGGCTGCGTCGTCGAAGCCTGCGACGCCGATGAGATCGAAATCGAGGTCTTCCCCGACCGCGCCGACCTGCTGAGCCCCGAAACCATGGCCCACGCGGCACGGGCCTTCCTACATCGCAAGGGTGGAGCCCCAGAATTGCCCACCGTCGATGGCGATATCACGATGGATGTCGACCCTAGTCTTGCCACCGTTCGCCCGGTCATTCTCGGGGCGATCGTTCGCGGCGTCGACAACGGGTCCACCCCCGAGGAGAACGACGCCTTCATCCAGGCATTGATGGACCATCAGGAGAAACTTCACTTCAGCATCGGACGCCGACGCCGGCGCGCATCCATCGGCGTCCACGACCTCGGAACACTGGCCCCACCCTTCCGCGTCATCACTGTGCCAGAAGCCTACAGTTTCATCCCGCTCGCAGAGACCCAACGCCGAAGCATCCGAGAGATTCTCGACAGCCATCCCAAAGGCATGGAATACGCCCATCTGCTCGAAGGATTCACCCGATTCCCCGTCATCGTCGACGTGGCGGACCGCGTCCTCTCATTCCCCCCAATCATCAATGGGGACCACACAACGGTGACCGAGACCACGACTGACTTCTTCATCGACGTCACAGGCTGGGACAAGCGCGCCTGTGAGGCGAGCCTCCTCCTCATCTGCCTCGCCTTCACTGCGCGCGGCGGCACCGTCGAAACGATTGGCATCACCGATTGTCACGGCGTCGAAGAACGAACCCCCAACGGGCGGCCGCGCCGCGTCTTCCTGCCCAAGCGACTGCTGGAAGAGATTCTCGGCCGCGAATTCAACAAGCAGGAAATCACCGCGGCCATCGACCGCATGGGTGGCCGATTCATCCAGATGCGAACCGTCACCGACGGCCCGCTCACCGCCGACCGCATGGCCGATACCGCCGTCGGCGAACAGGAATACGTCATCGAAATGCCACGATGGCGCGCGGACATCCTCCACCCCGTGGACCTTGTCGAAGAGGTCGCGACCGGCATCGGCTACGAAGGCCTCGGCTCCGCGCTTTCGACCCAATCGAAGGCGGGCATTCCCCTCCCGGCAAGCCACTTCCACCGCCGCATCAAGGAATCCCTCCAAGCCAATGGACTCCAACAGGTCACAAGCCTGACCCTGTCGAACGAATCCGATCAATTCGACCGCATCCGTGCCGAACCCAGTACCGCGGTCACGACCCTGCACAACCCGATCACCGTCGACCACACCATCATGCGGCAAAGCATCATGCCGAGCCTGCTCAACCTGCTCGCCGCCAATCGACATCACGAACTTCCGCAGCGCGTTTACGAACTCGGCACCGTTGTTAGAGACCACCACAACGCGACCCGCGTCGCTTGGACCTGTGCCGAGGTCGGCACCGGATTCACCGCGGCCAAAGGCGTCGCACAAGCGCTGCTTCGTGACCTCGGTGCCTTCAGTCGAGAACTCGAGGTCACATTCGAGCCGCTCGAAGATGATTCGGCCTACCTTGCGGGACGCGGGTCGAAGGTCCTCGTCGAAGGACAATGGGTCGGTTGCTTCGGCGAGATCGACCCCGCCGTCTCCGAGACCTTTGGACTAAAGGTGCCAATCCATGCCGGCGAATTCGACGTCGACAAGATCGCCGGGATCATTCCAGACCCCATTCTCTAACCGGTGTACGGCTCCATGCTGCCATCGGGCCGTTTGATGTGGGGCGTGGGATCGAAGGTCCCGTCGGCCTTCTTCCAATACCAGTACCCATCGTTATTGTCGACCCATCCACCCTCGCCTTCGCCGGGTTTCGGCGCGGGTTCACCAGCGGGTGCAGTTTCGGTAGAAGCGGTGAGAATGGCCATGGCATCCTGGAATTCCTCGGACTCGACATGAGACCGGTCGGCGAGGGTATCCTCGGTATCCTCCTCGCCGGTGTAGCCGACTTCCTCAAATCCGGTATCGACCGGCTCTCGACGGCGGAAGGGCCACCACAGGGGCATCGTGTACGAGTGCTCAGGCCCCATCTTCAATGCACCGCCCCGCACAGGCCGCCCCAATGGATTATAGCAGCCGAAACCGACGCGGCGGGCATGCGTGGGCGTGTGTTCCTCGTCCCCCTCGTCCTCCTCGCCCTGCTGTGCATGTCGTGGGCACCGTCTCTCTCGAACCTCACAGAGGTTCCATCGCGTGAGGAGTCGCCGTCGGATGGCATCCACGATGTGCTCTTGATGGGAAATTCATACACGTCTGCGAACTCTTTGCGCGACCGTGTGCAATCGGTTTTTGATGATGCAGGTCACCCGGCGGCGATCAGCGATCTGACCGGTGGCGGCATGAAGCTGGTCGAGCATGCTGACAATGCCGAGACACCGGGCCATCAATGGCATACGAGGCTGACGACGAACGATTTTGACTACGTCGTGCTGCAGGATCAGAGTCAGGTTCCGTCCTTCCCGCCGGAGTCCTCCACCAATTGGCAGGACAGTAAAGACGGGGCGATTCGTCTCGATTCGATGATTGAGGATGCGGATGCTGAGACTGTCTTCTTCCAGACCTGGGGATATCGTGATGGGGATTCGACCAATGCGGTTCGCAATCCGGATTATCCAACGATGCAGGCCAATCTTGAATCTGGATATCGATTGTATGCTGAGAACTTGACGGATGCGGAGCGCACCGCCTACATCGCACCCGTGGGGTTGGCATTCCAGGTGATCTACGATGATATCGTGGCGGCGGGTGGAACACCGACCGATTCTGGATCTCTCTTCTACACGTTGTATTCGAGTGATGGTGCCCACCCTTCGGCGCGAGGTTCGTATCTTGCCGCCTGTGTGATTCACGCGACGCTCGCTGGGACATCCTCGGTTGGATTGCCCGATGATGTTGGGCTCAATTCGAACACGAGAATGCAATTGCAGCAGGCCGCGGATGCGGCCGTCTTCAACAATACACCGACGTATGTTTACCCCTGGCAGAGCCCCGGCGGAGGCGTCGGGGGGAGCAATCTCTGGTTCGGTAGCAATGACGGTTCGAACTTCCGCATCGCGCCGGGCATCAGCACGGGGATCGCGGTCAACATCACGAACAATGCATCCTTTGCCGACACCGCCTTGATTCGCATCATTTCGAATAGCGACTGGGAGATGTCCTGGTCGAATGGCGATGGAAATCCGGCCAATGCGATGGTCCTGCCGATGGAGAGCGATTCCTTGCACTGGGTGCAATTTTCGATCTCGGTTCCCCTGGTCGAGATGGGGCTGCCCTTGGCGGGGTCGAGGCATGGCTTCACCGTCGAGGCCGTGAGCCAAGACGACGGCGATGTGGACACCTGGTCATTCACCATCGAGGTGATGGCTTGGCACGGGGCTGAAATCGTAGCCGAACCGATCGATGACACCGTCGACCCCGACCTCAAGGTGCGCGTGCCGGTGACGGTTCGCAATCTCGGCAATGAAGCGGCATCGCTGGCGGTTCGGATTCGTCCCGTGACCGAGGCGGGGGTGCCGATTCCCGGTCAACAAGCCGCCATCTCATTCCAGGAGGGTGGCTGGTCCGTCGGCATTTTCGAGTTGTACAATGTCAATGATCTCGGTGCGTATAGCAGCGGCACAGTTCAGTTGGAATTCGATGCGCCCGACGACCCGTCCGGCACCATGTGGGTCGAGTTCACGACCTGGAGCAGCAGGGCCAACCAACAGGTCTATTCAGTCATTCTCGAGGTCAGTATCTTGCGCGAGAGAAATGCCGTTCTCGATTTGGTCTCCGGCTGCGATGAGATTCTGCCCGGCGGGCACTGCGACGCGACCATCTGGATCCAGAACACGGGCAATTACCACGATTCATACGAACTCAGCGCCACCGAGACGGCGGGCTTGACCATCTCCCTTGAGGAATCCCAGTTTGATCTCAACCCGTGGGATTCCAGTCAGATCACCGTCGTGTTCGAACTCGATGAAGGCCTTCAGGCGGGCGTTGAATTCAACCCGATGTTCACGCTGGAAACCGCGGATGGCATCGGTATGGCGCTCGCGCTCACCGAGATCGAGGTCGATACGATGATCTCGTGGAAGATTGAATCGAATGGCGAATCGGTCGACGATCTGGACAATATCACCGTCGCATATACACTGGTCAACACCGGCAATGCCGACGATGGACTCGATGTGACCCTGTCGACGAATGTGTGGACGGAATTCGGATTGATCCCCCCGTTCACAAGCGATTGGGAGAGCGATGATGGGACGCCGAATCACTTCATTCTGCACGACATTCCGCCGGGCACCGAATTCACTTTCCGAGCTTGGGTGGAGTTGCCGCGCGATCAGAAGATGAATGGCACGGCAGAGATCACGGTCGAGATGCGCAGCACGCTCGAGCCTGGCATCCTCTTCACCAATCGAACCACACACGACTATCTGGCTGAACAATGGCGGCCCGAGAACATCGTTGAGCCGAGTGGTTTGGAAAAATTCGTCGAGAATCTCGCCGCCTTCTGGGTGGCGTGGAATCAGGTGCTGATATCGCTGATTGTCATCGCCATCGGCTCGATGTTGCTGTTGCGTGCCGTGGAGCACCGGGCTCGCAAAGATGCCGAATGGGCGGCGCTCCACGCGCATGTGAACGTCGAGCCCGAAAAGGTGGAGGATTGGATGGAGAAGTTCGAGAATGGCGGCGAGAAGCCGCCGGAGTCCATCGAGAGCCCGTCGATGCCCGCCGATGCATTCACGACGGGATTCCAGATGAAAGCGACACCCAAATCAAAACGAGTCGCGCCGGATGATTCCATCGTCGACGCGGCACAATCCGTCCTTGAACACCACGACTCAAAGGCCGATTACGCGGCGATTGATGATTTGGTCGGAGATTTGCTCGACGAGAAGAAGGAGAGCAGCAAAAACGACCTTGACCTCGACCTGTGAGTGAGACCCCATGTGGCGAATCGGCATCGACGAAGCCGGCCGCGGCCCCGTCATTGGACCTCTGGTGGTCGGCGCCCTGCGCATTCCCGAGGCGGATTTACCACGATTGCACGAGATGGGCGTCACCGATTCCAAGCTTCTCTCCGCGGAGCGACGGGTCGAACTGGATGCATGGATCCGTGCACAAGGCTGGGCCTTCGAATTGCACATCTCCAGTCCGGCCGACATCGACCACGGGATGATGGCGACAAATCTCAACGATCACGAGGTCAGTCTATTCGCGGCGTTGGCTCGACGTCTCCGCATCGAGGGCGAGGGCATCCTGCAGGTGGATGCGTGTGACACGGATGCTTCGAGATTTGGCAACAATGTCGCCAGTCGAATCGACTGGCCGTGGCCGGGTTGGACCATCGACAGCCGCCACGGCGCCGACCTACACTGCCTCGCCGTGGCGGGCGCATCGATCCTCGCCAAGGTCGAACGGGATCGAATCATCACAGCGTTGGGACAGACGCTTGGCATCGACATCGGCTCGGGCTATCCTTCGGATCCAAAGACGATCGCAGCCCTACCAACATTGATCGAAGGCAAGACGCCACACGATTGCCTGCGCTGGCGGTGGAAAACCGTCGCCAACGCTTGGCGTCTCAAACATGATTCGCCGGTTCCGAGACGGCCCCCCGGCCCACAGGGCGCCCAACGAACCCTGTTCTGAGCCCTTCATCTTCAAGAACGGGCGCTGTGCGCATTCGCCCTATGGGCGAGTTGGAACCAGCGGTCGCTGCCCTCCTTCGGAAGTACGCCCTTCAGAATGCCCTCGAGTACGACGGTCAAGGGCAGGTCGGCTCCGTGATGGGTCGGGTCATGGGCGAGAATCCCGACCTGCGCTCCCAAGCAAAATCCCTGAGTGGATTCATTGCTCAACAGGTGAACGAGGCGAATGCACTCGCCGACAGTGAAGGCTTGGACCACATCCGCGCATTGCTCGCCGAAGAATCCCCCGACGCCTTGGAGAAGAAGGTCAAGGCGCGCCGCGAAGGCCTGCCCGAACTGCCGAATGCGGTCGATGGAAAGGTCGTGCTTCGATTCGCACCGAACCCCAACGGCCCGCTCTCCTTCGGTCATGCCCGTGGCGTGGTCATCAATGCCGAATTGGCGCGAATGCACGCGGGTGAAGTCATCCTACGCTTCGACGATACGGATTCGGTCATCAAGCGGCCCGACCCCGATGCCTATGCTTGGATCGAGGAGGATTTCACCTGGTTGGCGGGGCGCCCACCAGATCGCATTGTTCGAGCCAGTGAGAGCATGGATGCCTATCTCGAGATGGCCGTGGAGGCGATCGAACGTGATTTCGTCTATGTGTGCGAGTGCAGTGGAGAATCCTTCAAGCAAACCCGAATCGACAAGGCTGAATGCCCCTGCAGAGGCCGAACAAGCGAAGAAAATCGGGCCCTTTGGGACCAGATGAACGACGGCACCATCCAACCCGGCGGGGCCGTGGTTCGCATCAAGACCGACATGACGCTGCCCAATCCAGCCCTGCGCGACTGGCCTGCACTGCGCATCCAGCACGCCGACCACCCGATGGTCGGCACGCGATACAAGGTCTGGCCACTGCTCGATTTCCAGAGTGCGGTCGAGGACCGCCTGCAGGGCGTGACCCACATCGTCCGTGGCAAGGATCTGATGGACAGCACGCGGAAACAGGTGCTGCTCTACGAGAAATTCGGATGGGAATACCCCGAGACCCTGTACTGGGGACGGGTCAAGATTCACGAGTTTGGAGGCTTTTCGACGAGTCAGATGAAACTCGACATTGCCGAAGGAAAATTCACTGGTTGGGATGACCCACGCTTGCCGACGTTGCGGGCGTTGCGAAGGCGCGGCTATGACGATGGCGCGATGCGCCGATTCTGGATCGACCTCGGGCTGACGCAGAAGGACATCGCCGTGCCGATGGCGACGCTGAATAGCCTGAACTCCAAGGCGGTCGACGCCGAGGCGGGTCGGCTCTCTTTCGTCCGAGACCCGATGGCGTTCACGCTGGCCTCTTCAGGCGTTGAACTGCCCCCTGAAGTCACCCTTCCCGTCCACCCCGAGTACCCCGAGAAAGGCGTGCGAACCTGGACCCTCGATTCCACCATCCACGTCGCGGCGGATGACCTGACAACGGAGAAGGTCCGATTGAAGGATTTCGCAGATGTCATGCTCGCCGAAGATCAGGCGACAGTGGTCCGCATCGAGCGACAGGACAACACCCCCATCATTCACTGGGTATCGGGTGCGCATTCCCAACCGGCGACACTGCTCATCGCTGAGGAAGGCGTGTTGGTATCCGCCACGGGATTGCTCGAGACCAATGCGCTCGAGCCGGGGGCAATCATCCAATTGGAGCGCATGGGATTCGCCCGTCTGGAACGCATCGATGCAGATGGCACTCGGCATCTGGTTCACCTGCATGGCTGAGCGCCTTCGGCGCTCGCACGTGCGAGGGGTTCAAGTCGAAATCCTCGGTCGTGGAGCCGATGCAGGTCAATGCCACCCGCCGTGCCTTCGGGCTTCTCCTGCTTCTACTCGGCGCCTTGCTACCGCTGACAGCGACGACCGTCAGTGCAGAAATCGTCTGCTGTGATTCAACTGAATTCGACCTCTTTCTCATCGGAGATAATTCGGAGGCGACGCTGACCCCGTTCACCAGTGAACTGGTCGGCATCTCGGACAAGGCGGTCAGCCAATCCGTGCAGGGTACCGAGGTCATCGCCACATGGAAACTCGTCTGGGAACATTCCTCGACCATCCCTGAGGCAACCTGGAGATTCAACATCGCCTATGACGTCGAAAATGCGGCGGGGGTCCATGCCAACGCCACGGTCGACGTGATGATCGGTGGAACCCAGTATTCAGGGGAATCCGACAACCCTGGCACCTACATGACGGGCAGTGGTTCGACGGGGGTCGATATCGAGATCCCGGCCCGCACCATCACATCGGGCGATACGATCGAGGTCAGCTTCGCGATTCGCAGCATTCTCTTCACCCAGCCGGGAGATGATTCGGCGATTCGATTCATCTGGGGTGAGGATACAGACAGTCACATCCGGGTACAGATGCCACTGCTCGACGTCGAGATGCCGAATGCGCTGATCGTCGGTGAGGAGGTATTCTTCCCTGTCATTCTGCGTTCAGGCTTCGGCGACCGAATGTGGACCTCGCTCGACAGCTTCGAGTTCAAGGTCGGTGGCATCTCCATCAGCGATGTTCGGGCACCGAGCCGCGTCACCGGCGGGGTCGAGGTGCCCTTCGTCTGGAATCCAGGACCGAATCCGATCGATGGTGCCCGTCTGGCCAACCTCTCTCTCTATCTGAACGCCGGCGATGTACCGATTCAATCGGACCGGAATCACGACATCACCTTCGAGGAAGGCGGTGGCACGCAGACCTATGAATTCGGTGAGCCGGTCCGCACCGCGGGCAGCGAACTCGTCGTCGACATCTCAGTGGATTACGATGGGGCGACCATCTCCCGCTCGGTCGAATTGACCATCTCCGGGGCGATGGCCCAGTGGCTTCGCTGGGGCATGGACAATATCGGTAACACGACCCTGTCATCCGACAACTGGTTCTCTTCGGTCAGTGGCTCGGCGGTTGCGCCCGACCTGCGGCAAAACAATTTCGTCGACCAAGCCGAGCAGGAAGCCTTCCTCAATCACATCGATAGCAGCACCCGAAATCTCGAGATATTCCTCGACAATGGGGCCATGGCACTCGACCCCAATGCCTTGTTCGAGGCCGATCTATTCGACATGAATCCCGAGGTCAGTGTGGACCTCAAAGGAGCCACAGGCATCAGTTCTGAGCCCCTTTCCATTCGCATCGACGTCGTCATGACGCTCGCCGGCCAAGAGAGTCTGATGCTCATCTCAGACTTCACGCGGGTACAGCTGGATTCAATCTGGCACGAAATCGACCTCCATGTCACCTTGAGCACAGGTCCGTTCTCCGGCTTGTATGATATTCGAGCGGATGGGGTGGAGGTCAGCCATATGCGGATGGGCATCACCGAAATCGTCACCGTTGACGTTACCGATCTGTCGGATGTGTCCGTCTTCGAGGTCGAATACACACTCGCGCCCAATGCACTCTTCTCCCCCTTCGTGACCTTGCTGGCATCACTGCTGATGTTGGTCGTCGCCGTCGTCTTCGGGATGCGCATGACGCGCCGACGTTCCCGTGTCATCGTCTCGCTATCCTCGGTTCTCTTCCTTGGATTGCTGGGCTATGTCTACGTCCTGTCAAGCCTACCGCCGCAGTTCGTGATGGCGATCGCGGGGGGCATGGTCGGTCTGATGATTCCGATCGCCTTGATCTCGCCACATCGATACGATGACTCACTCCTGTCGGATGGTTCACTGGCTGAAGATTACGAGGTGGCCATGGACAGGGTGGTGCCGACCGTTGACTGCCCCGCTTGTGGCACATCGAATCCAGTCGAGAGTTCGCAACGACCGATCCGCATACCGTGTGGCGGTTGTGGACGAAATCTGCGCATCGAGGCTTAGGACAACCGCCCTGTGCGCAACAGCGCATCGATGGCCTCGCCCGAAGAACGACGGCGGCCGCCCGGGTCATTTCGCCACGTCTCGGTAAAGTCGGTGAGTTGACTGGCGAGGTCGCGTTCCCAACCGACGGAGAGGATGCGGTGCCAGCCGAGTTCCTCGAAGCGGGCCGTGGATGGAAGATCCGCTTCGAGCAGCGGTTTGAGCAGGTGTGAGAGGGCTTGAGCTCGACCCTCGAGGTCGAGCCGACCCCAGCGGTCACGGATGGCCTCCATGGCCACGGGGTCGATGCCGGGCAGACTCTCTGCAACAATGTCCGGCACCTCGGGCAAGGGCACGACCCGAATCGAGCCGAGCTCGGACAGATGGTTGCGCAAGACCGTGTAGACCGGGTCATAGGTATGGGCCAGCCCTTCAGAAAGCCAATTGCCCGACAGCGCCCATGGGCGCAAGAGCCGGGACATTGCGCCATCCGGCGCGATCGATTCCCCCAATGCGGCGGCGAGAGCGACCGTCGAGATGACGCCACGCCGTGCATCGCCTCCACTGGCGATCAAGGCATCAACCTCCAATGGCGCAAGGCCAATGTGGAGCGGGTCGCTACCGACCGGCGCCATCACGGAAACAGCATCTGTCGATACGCGGATGCAAGGGCCCTTCGGGGCCTGTGGCACATCCCGCAATCGGCGTTGGTAAGGAATACCAGCATCGAGCAGGGCGGCCTCGAGCACGGCACAGGTCAGGACGCCGACGGCGTCGAGGGGGGCAACGATGGTGATCGAAGAAACGCAGGTGCGCAATTTCAGTGCGGCCTCGCGCAGGCCGGGCGCAGCCGAAGCGAAGGCGGGCAGATCGAGCAGGGGCATGCGAACCGAGCCGAAGGCTCAGCCCACGGTTCAAAGACCTGACCACGGCGGGTCGGGAATTCACTCACTCGACCATCAAGCGCAACTGGTCGCGCTTGTACGCCCAGGCGGTGTCGAGTGTGCCACGGCCCTGGTAATAGCGGGCGAGGCGGCGAATCTTGCTCTCCGTCAGTGCCAACTGCCGGTTGTTGTGGTGATCCTTGCGATTGTCGTCAAGGTGGTCGATGAGGCGAAGCGCGCGGCGCATCAGGCTCATCATGTCCTCAGGGAATTTGGTTGTGACATCATTCTCAGCGAGAATCTGTCCGAGTCGCTTGCCAGCGACGAGGCGAATATCGGGGACGGCGTGCTGGTCGCGGAGGATGGTGCCGATCTCCGCAGCAGTGTGCCCTTCCTCAGAAAGGGAGAGAATGATTGCCGTGACTTCCTTGGCATCGGTGTTGGACCACTCGGGTGCGCCATCGACCATCGGCTTGGTAGAACCGCTCTTTCCGCGGCCTGGACTGTGCATGCGTGCCATGAATGAGTCACCTCGAGCGTCCCGCCGACCTGCTCCCCCTTCATAACCGCTCCGATGTGCTCAACCAACCCAAGCCCCCCCCGTAGGGGGGGAAGTGGGGCCGGACTCCATCAGAACATGTTGAGAACACTGGTTCTCACTGGAAGTGTTGGCTGGCGTAGGCTCGTGCCTGCTCGGCGGTATAGCCCATGCCGATCAACTGCTGTTCGTAGGCCTGTTGCTCAGGACTGATCGCCGAGGCCCATGCCTGTTCGGAGATATCTGAATCGCCACCGCGCCCTCGCAGGACAACGGTGAGGCCGAGAATGAGGACGAGCAATCCGACGGCGCCTGCGGCGATCATCAGGTAGAGCATCATCCCATCATCCTCGGTGGCTGAGGTGTCGGAGGTATCGCCGGTCTGATCTGTCCCGTCGCCAGTTCCATCACCGGTGCCGTCGCCAGTACCGTCGCCAGTGCCGTCTCCAGTGCCGTCTCCAGTGCCGTCTCCTGTACCATCGCCGGTGCCGTCTCCCGTGCCATCGCCGGTGCCGTCATCGACCTCGCAGCCGAGCGCATCGACGGTGGCTTGCGCGGGTGTGCCGGGGCAGACATCGTTGACATCACTGATGCCATCGCCATCGGTGTCCGGCTGGAAGATTGGACAACCCGTGCCATTGGTCCCAGCGAGTACACCCGCTTCATCGGGACATTCATCGCCATTGTAGCCGGTCAGATTGTCACCGAAGCCATCGCCATCGGTGTCGTTCCACTGACTCGCTTCGTATCGGAAGACGTCTCCGCCATTGGAATAGCCATCACCATCAGCATCTTGGCAGCCGAGCCGGTCCATCGTCGAATTACCGGGTGTGGAGGGGCAGTCGTCAACATCGTTCAGGACGCCGTCCCGATCGTTGTCGTCGGCATACATCTCATCGTAATTGGTGATCTCAAAGAGAGTTGCAGTGAGCGTGTTGTCGGTCTCGTTCGATTCAGCGATCATGTCAGCGCCATCGACGGTCACGACACAGGTATAGTTGCCGCTGGAGATCGATTCACTGGGCAGGAGCTCGCGTCCACCTTGGGTGATGATGATACCATCTTCGCCCGCGAGAGAATCGTTGTATGTGCCCTCGTGAAGGAGCAGGATATTCTCACCCGATTCGTCGACCAGCCACATCTGCCAGCCAAACGTTTCTGACATCGGTCCACCCGTGCTGCGAATCTCGACGTCGAAGTAGACCTCGACACCGGTCGCTTCACCCGATTCGGGGCAGGACATGTCACTGACCACCAAATTGGGCAAGGGTGCATCGAGCATGGTGAGGGTCAGATTGTACCAGCCTTCGGCGCCGTTGGCGCCGATGATGACGTAGTAGCCTCCGTCGAGGTTGGCCGATGAGATCGAAGTGGTGTCGACCATGGCCGAGCCATTGGTCGGGATGACCTCAGCGATCAGCGAATCGTCCACACCTGAGTAAAGTCCGAGCGACATGTTGCCGCCATCGTGCGATTCAAGATCGACCTGTATGCCTCGCATGCCGCTCAAGGTGAATCCGTAGGCATCGGCCTGGTCCTCGGGATCCAAGCAACCCATGCCGGTCTCCTCGGGATTCTCTCCCAGGCCAATCGAGGTCATCCGGGTGCTGCCAGCATCCGCGTTCACCTGGCCCCAGTCTTGGGGGTTACCACAGTCAAAGGGCGGGAAGAATTCGGTGCCGTTGGTCCAGATCTGCAGGGTGTAATTGCCAAAGCCCGACCATTGTGTGACGTTGATGTAGTACGTGTCCGCGGCGCCCGAAGCATCCGTGTTCTCCGTGCTGACGGACTCGGGATTGGATGAACCTGCGCTAGTATCAATCTCGCTTGTCGAAGAGGCATTGAATAGTCGCAAATCATAATCCGCCGCATCCGGCATCGTCAGGGCTGCACTCAATTCCTGACCGCGGGCGATGTCGACCGCGAAGACGTCCCACTTTTCCGCCTCGTTGACGCAAGCGGTGATGATGCCAGAGAAGCCCTGACCGAGGTGGTGGGCGTTGCCATTTTCGTCCCCGACATCCATGCCGAGCCCCATGTCATTCTGTGGTGCCGTGCAATTCTCTGGAGGAATGCCGATCGTGATGTTGCCGACCGATGCGCCGTAGTTGTTGGTGTCGTTCTCCTCGGTGACATTGTTGTAAGCATCTGGCCAGAAGAGGACATGGTAGGTACCGTTGGCGATGTCGGCCGGAATCACCATGCTCGAAGTTTGATGAGACGCACCGCCATTGGCAGCGAGGTCAGGGCCGAGTTCAGAGTACCAATCGCCATTCGAATCCTCGAATGTGATGTCACCCCAATCATAGGTCTCGTCCTGTGAGAGGATGAAGATGAAGTCATACGGCGTGCTAGAGTTGGTCTCTGCCGCGCCGTTGTTGACCACATCATAGGTCACATCGATGGAGTCGGAAGCATTGGCGAACGCCGTGTTCATGGTGATGTTTTCACCGACGAGGTCCGGGCGGTCCGGCGTCGCGTTGGTCCAGATGCTGAAGATGTAGGCTCCATCGCCGGCGTAGAGTTCGACCTGAATGTAGTAGGTGCCCGCGACTCCAGAGGCGGACGAGCCGCCGGTGCTGACCTTCTCATAGCCCGAGGTTCCTCCGGAATAGTCGATGAAATTCGAGGCAGAGTCCCAGAAGATGACATCGATGTCGAGGTTGGTCGGGTCACCGTGGGTCAACTCGAAGTCGACGTCATTGCCGCTGGTGACGGTGAAGGAATACCAATCATCGGTGTCTGCCGCGTCGACACACCCGTTGAGATTTGTCGAGGTTGGGTCACTGCCCAGGCTCCTCGCCGTCGCGTTGGTATTGCCCGCATCGCCGGCTGTGCCGCCGTCGCTTTGGACCGTCGGACAGACTGCTCGACCACCAGATGAACGTGGGGAATTCGCCTTCTGGAGTTCAATCGACTTGCCGTCTTCAACGTGGATGACGGTGCCTTCTGCGGTTTGGGAATCTTCGGTTGTGAACTGCGGGGCGATGAATGGCGCGAGTGCGGTCAGGATCATCAGCAGTGCGAGCGCGAGGCTCAAACGGTTCGTCGGCGTGGTGGAGGCCATACAACTAACCGCCCATAGGGCGGTATTTAACACCGTGTGAAATTGCTCAGAATCGCCTCAGAGCCGATGTTGGGATTTTGCGAGGCGACCGACGCCACCGCTCCATTCCCAACCGGCTGCCATACAACGGGCAGATCCGAGCAGTTTTCCGTCGCGGATGATGAGCACTTCCTCTCCGATCATCAGGTCCGCAGGCGCCTGTTCAACCATCTGCGGGAAAATGTCGCCACGCCACTTCTCCGTCCCACCGATATGAACCTCGCGAAGGGTGCCTGTTTCCCGCAATTTTGGGAGGAGGGTCTTGGTGAAGGAAAAACGACCGCTGTCGGGGTGCCACTGGGCCATCTGCTGCTTGCCTTGCATCAACATCCATCGCGGCGGCTTGCCGCCGACGTGCAGGCCCTCAAGCCAAGCATCGGTCCCAAATTGCCAACGGGAGAGGGAGGCGAAGGCGTGTGCGAGGAATGGCTTCTCTCGCATCGGCTTGCCCTCGAGCGCTTCGATCGCCTCACGCAGCACATCGCACGCGGCCTTTGAGGAGGCGCCGACGCCCTCGGGTCGGGTGTCGATGGTTTCGACGTCTGGGAAATCGATGCCGGAGTGATTGATCACCGTGGTGTAGCCGACGCGCTCGACCAGGCCGGTCACCATCCGACGAATCGTCGCCAATTCATCGTCATCCCAATCGCCGGTGACCGGGACGTCATAATGGGCCGCAGGCCACTGTTCCTCCAACTCGCGGGGCACCAATCCGAGCGGACTTGTGACGATGACCTGATGGACGCGGCGGTCGCGGACGGCACTGCGAAAGAAGCGGTGGGATCGGCTGGCAGAGTAGGGCTTTCGCGCCGAGCAGGGCAAGAGGACGAGGGTGTCTCGTTGAATCTCGTCAGGCATGTAGTCGGTCTCGATGCGACGGATCCAATCGCTGACCACCGGGTCGGCCCGGCTAATCATCGAATGACAACGGAATCGTTGTGATTTTGCGACGTGTTTGGAGAGGGGGGCGGTGTCGGCGAGAAGTGCGTCATGGCGACGCAGATGTTCGACCAGACGCGGGCTGTTGAGCGACTGCTTCTCAACCAATTCGCGCAGTGTTCCACTTTGAATTCCCGATCTCAGTGCAGAGAGGGCGGCTTTCCATTCCGCCAACTGCCCTTCCATTCCAGCAACTTCACCACTTGTGGAATCGATGTGACGCGGCCCATCTCGTGAGAGGATGAGGCCATGTGCATCGGCCTGACGACTTCGCCGCAGATCGAAGAGATCGACGCCGAACCATGCGAGCACAGCGCAATTGTCGGGCCCACCGAGGCCCGGTGTCCAGATGAGGGCGGCGGGGAATCGCTCACGAAGCAAGCGAATCGCCGTCACCAATCGTCCGGGGTGGCCGGCCAGTTGAACCGCATCCTGCAGGACGACGATCTCGGGGGAAAGGTCCGCCTCCAGCAATTGAGCATCGTGAACCAGACGTTGCCAAGTGACGGGCAAGAGCGGACCTGTCGACGCATCCTGTCCCGAATCAGCCGCATCCAAAGAGGGGGGGAGCGTGTGGCCTTCCGTGCCTGAATACTCAGGGACATCATCCTCTCCGAAGGGGAAAGACCAGGCCCCTCGCGCCCGCATCGACAGGGTTGCTGGCAAGGTGGTCGAGTCGTGTTCAACGGTGAACGGTGCCAACTCAATGGGCATTTCACCATCCTCAGAGGTCAGGCAGAGACCGGGTGTGAAACCCGTCGGTGCGCCGCGGTCGCCGAGCCCGAATAGCCTCGCATGGCGCCATCGCGCCATGACGGTTCGCGCCAGATGCTTATGCTCCATGAAGCGCGGCTGACGGCGCGCCGGACTTGAATGATTCTAAAGGGGGCGGGCCAAAGGCCCGGCCCATGCGTGTGCGAGTGGCGACCCTGCTCATGGTCCTCTGTCTCATCGCCGCGCCCTCGCTGAATTTCGGGACTTCACTCGATGAGAGAAGTTCACAATCAACCCACACATCCACCGACGGAGAGAATGACTACCACGAATCCTTCGTGCTCGAAGGTCAACTCTCCGACCCTCAAGATGTCGATACCTACACCATCCATTCGACCAACATCTCTGTGCACAGCCTGACTTTTGCCCTCGGCGAAAGTTTGCATGTGGAGATTTATTCGGATGCGGGCGTGCTCATCGAACGCAACCTCTCACAGAACGAGACCATTCACTTCAGTGGCATGGGGGAAAATCTCTCAATCGATGTCAGCAGCATCGTCTTCACCGCCATCAACAACTACACATTCGGCGGCTACAGCTCTCATTCGGATGGCGAACAGATGATCTTCATCTCGGCCATTCAGGATGATGATGCCTCCGGCACGCTCCATGCATCGGATTTCGCTGGGGACAAAGTCAGTGCATGGGTGGGGGGTAATGCGCCCATTCGCTTGGCTCTGGATACGTCAGGGGATGTCTCCGTCTCCGTTCACCTGATGGACCTCGTCGGTGGAGATATCATTCCCATCGCCGGCGGATCTGATACTTCAACCATCGAATTCAGAACCCCTGATACGCCCCCGGGAAGCGACATTTGGGAATTGGTGGTTCGATTGACATCGAATGGAAGCGCCACCTGGTCACTGCACGCTGTGGTGGACGGTGTCGGCGACAGCCTCTGCGTTCACGATTGCAGCGGCGTGCTCGATGCGGATCAATTCCCGAATCGAGCCGAAGACCTCACCGAGGAGCGCTTTGTGTACACCGGGGCCGTCGGTCTCAACGATTCCACCGATGTCTATCCGGTCTTCATCGCCGGGGAGTCGTGGGAGACTCACCGTGTCATCGCGACGATCGAAGGGGATGGGGTCGAGGTTCAGATTCAATCATGGAATAATTCAGGGGATTTCCTCCAACCGCTCGATGTCGCCACAGGCGTCGGGACCATCGGTCTCAATGTGACGCCGGGCTACCATGCGATCAAGGTGACCGGCGCGGGTGAATACAGCCTGACCCTGCACAGTGTGAATACATCCAATCCGGATGATGCCCCGATCGATCCGGGAAAACTTCAGGATATGTGGAAGGAATTCATTCCGTTTTATATCGGTATTGGATTGGTGATGCTGGCGCCGATGGCCTATGTCCTGTGGTCGCTACGTGGCAATCGCATGTCGGGAAATGTGCAGGCACACGAGCGCAGTCGCTTGAAGCGCCTGCGTTCCCGCCTGGCTGAATTGATCGAGTTCGAGGGTGATGAACACGAGATTACCAGCGCCCTCGAAATGCTCGAGGCCGTGCAATGGCGGGCGACCGAGGTCGAGATGGGTGAGGCGACCTTGACCCATCACACCGGCTCGCTGACACTGAAGGCTTGGCACTTGGCGGCGGGCACCCTTCTGGTCGGTATCCACATCGAGGAACAGTCGTGGGAGTTGGCCGCGCTGCGGTTCAACGCGAGCGCCGGCTCGGAGTGGCGCATCACCGATGTGAGTCCGGCATCATTGTACGATGGAGATGAGATCTTCCTCGGCACCTTGGCGGCTGGTACGACCCGCTTCATCCGTCTCTCACTAGAGGGTTCTGCGGAGACACTGGACCTGCATCTCTCCGGCTTGGTCGATGGTGAGCCATTGGCCGCGGTGCCGGCGAAGGCGCTGCTGATGGACTGATCAGTGGCGGCGGTCTTCTGCCTCGCGGCGGACAGCGTCCTCGATCTCTTCGACGGGCAGACTGAACGAATCTTCCAGGGATTCGAGTTGTTTCTTCATGGACTTGCTGACCTTGTTGGGCAGGTGCAACTTGAGCAGGATGGTGACATCTCCACGGCCGCGTCCGCGACCGGGTCGGCGCGGCATGCCGCGCTGTTTGACGATGATCGTCTCCGATGGTTTGGAGCCGGGCGGGATTGGAATCTCGAGTGGCTTGCCATCGATGTGGGGCAATGTGACCGTCGTGCCGAGCACCATCTCGGGATAGCCGAGTGGCAGTGCCATGATCAAATCAGGACCATCACGCTCGAACCAGGCGTGATTCTCCACCTCGAATTGGATGTAGAGGTCCCCGGCCTGGCCGTTGCGAACCGGTTCGCCCTTGCCGCGTTCGCGCAGGCGCAAGCCGTCCTCGGTGCCCCGGGGGATGATGATTCGAAGGGTGCGGTCTCGCTTGACTGAGCCTTGGCCACGACAATCACTGCACCCATTTCTGATCGTATGACCTTGGCCGCTGCACTGCGGGCAGTCGGAGACGACCTGTTGAACGAAGGGGCCGACCCGGGCGTGTTGGATGATGCTGCCCTGACCTTCACATGCGCTACATCTGACGAGGTCTTCGGGTGTATCCGCTCCACTGCCGCCACAGGATTCGCAGCCGGTGGAGAGGGCGACGTTGATCTCAACCTCTGCCTCATCAAAAATCTGATCGAGGCGAACGGCATGACGCAGCATCACGTCATTGCCTCGGCGGCCGCGCGTCGAACGGGTGCCGCCGCCGAACATCGAGGAAAAGATCGATTCGAATCCACCGCTGAACAGGTCATCGATGTTGATGTTCACGCCTTCGAAGCCGCCGGGGCCGAATGGACTCCCGCCGGGTGCGTCGTGTCCAAACATGTCGTACTGACGTCGTTGTTCGGGGTTGGAGAGCACCGCATAGGCCTCCTGGACCTCTTTGAACAGATGTTCCGCGTCGGAATCATCGGGATTCTTGTCGGGATGGTGCCGTCGCGCAAGGCTGCGGAAGGCCTTCTTCAGGTCTGCATCCGAAGCGTCATTGGCCAGGCCAAGTACCTCGTAATAATCGCGGTTCCCTGCCATTGTCACCCCTCCGGTCAAGGCTCGCGTCCGGCCCGGTGTTCTTCAATCCGACGTTCAGAGATTGGAGCCGCAATTTTCGCAGTATGACTCTGCAGCGGGGTTGGAATGGCCGCACGATGGGCAGCGATTGCCCGCCATCACCGGCGCGGCGGCAGTCGGCGAACTGGTTTGGCCGCCACCTCCACCCATCATCTCCTGCGCATACCAATCCGATTGTGAAAGCTCGGCTTCGGCGACGGGCTCTGCAACCTTCGCCGGGGCCTGTTCCTTGAGTTTGTCGAGCACGCCGCTGATCACGCCCTTGTTGTCGGGCTCTTCGGCTTGGTGGGTGACACCCTGTACCGTTTCGACCGGACCGGATTCTCCGGTGATCCGCTGCGTCGAGCGGGCGACGTGCTCCGACTCGGTGAACAATTCGACCTTGTCGTGGTCGCTGTCTTCGGATACGACCTCATCGGTGAGTTTTGAACCGATCAAGGCACCGATGTCGCCATCGAGGCGTTGCAATGCCTTGGCCGACATCTGGCCAACCTCAGCCCCGGCGGCGTCGGCCTCGAGTTCGCCTATGGCCAAATCCGCCTTGGACCAGACCCCGCGGTCTTCGGCCGCGTAATCCTTCTGCAAATTTTTGATGTGCTTGCGGCGGTGCCATTCGTGGTCGCGCACGGTGCGGGCATTGCGGAATAGTAGGAAACCGATCAGAAGGGCCACACACAGGTAGATCACAAGTCCCAAGCCATCGGTCACCAGATGCGCTGAAATGGCGGGAAACAATTGGTACAGAGCGAGGAAGATGAGCGGTGGCGCGACGAACATAAACCACGCATTCATCGCGTTCTTGTCCTCCGCCATGACACGAGCACCTCGGAATCCGATATCAAGCAATCCATCGCCGGCATCCCTCAACCGACCCGATCCTCGGGCGGTTTGCCGCGCCGGAAGATGCCATCGAGCAATCCGGCACTGAACGATGTGTGGAGCAGGAATAGCAGGGTGGGTACGCCGAGAACGAGATCCGCATTCTGCCAGCGACGCGCTTCGTCCGCACCCACGGCGAACAGAGTGACGACATAGGCGATGATCGGCCAGAGGAAGTCAGGCAGCAGGAAAGTAGACTGCCCATTGATGGCGAGGCCCGCGACCAGCGCCAATCCGATCCACGGCAGAAATTCGCCGATTCTCATCCTTGATTTGGCATCGATCAAATGCTTCATGCGCCAGAATCCATAACGGTGTCCGAGCCGCCACCAATGCTTCACAGTCTTGCGTTTGGCCATCCGAACATGTGTGGCTGCCGTGCGCCACAATGGCCAGCCATTCTCGATGAGACGGAGGTTCAACTCGCTGTCTTGGGTGGTGATGAAGGTCTGGTTCCAGCCGCCGACCGCCTCCAATGCTTCACGGCGATACAGGGTGAAGGGAGGGATCTTTGTCGGGCCCTCCGTTGTGAATCGGGCGAATTGGCCCGAACCGCCCAAGCGAGAGACGAGGGTGGCTTCCACCCAATTCTCTACGCGGGTGCGAGGGTGGTCGGATTCCAGCACACGAGCACCCAGGCCGCCGAGGCGGACGCCTTGGGACGTCTCGATCGCTTCAAGGCGCTTCAATCGAGTTTCGATGTGATTCTCTGGCACCCAAGCATGGCCGATCATCTCGAAGACGAACTCGATTTCGGGGCGAAGGAGTTCCATGCCCATGTTGCGCGCATGCGGGACGAATCGGAACGGATTCTCGTGGTATTCAATGCTCGGGCCGCCTTTCGCTGTCGAAAGTTCTGCCAGACGAAAAACGATGTCGACTGTACCATCGGTCGAGCCGCCATCGAGTACGATGATCTGATGGGCGTGGGAAGGGTGGGTCTGTTCGATCAAACTCGACAGGCAACGCTCGATATGCTCCGCTTCCTGGTAGGTCGGGATGACCGTGGCGACGAAGCCGGTCGTGTCCATACGCGGGCCACGCCACATCGCCGCGTGTCAAGGTTGCGCGCCCGAAAGCCGTAAGGAGCGCTGTCGACCGCAGCGGGCCATGACCCAAGCCCCGATGGTATCGGTCACGACCCGGGTGATGCCACACGAGGTGCACGGAGCCTGTGCGAAAGCGGTCCAGCGACTATTCCCGGATTTCCTCGTCGAGACGGAACCGGATCCGGCGGGTTTTCCCATCGCACGAGACCCAACAGACCTGAGGGTGGAGGGTGTGGCACCCGATCTCTTCCTCGAGATGCTCGGAAAGCAGCGAATCCTCGATACCGCACTCGATGCCATGTCACAAAATCTGCGTCGGAATTCAACGTCATTTCTCCTCTCTCGCCAAGCCGCGTTGAAGGGCAAGGTTGCATTCGTCCTCGCCAGTGAACGCACCGTGGGGGGCGTCATCTCGGTCGAGTTGGAAGGCGCCGACCTCATCGATTGGCTGGAGGAAGCCACCCATCACCCGGGTCGCCTCGATGTGCCCCGGAATGTCGGTGACGACGTCAGCATGCTCGCAGACGGTGGCGTCACCGAATGGTTCGATGCCAAAGGCCGAGCGACGATGCAGACCGACGATCAGGATTGATCCACCAATGCGGCGAAGCCGCGCTCGGCCAATTCTTCGACGAAGGCGACGTCAGGGGGCAGCCACTCGATGGTTTTGATCTCGGACTCGGTGATCCAGCGGGACTCATCGTGCACGGATAGCTTCGGTTCCTGACCGGGTGCTTTGCAGAGATGGAAGGCCAATTTGACGATCATCGACCCATAATCGTGGTCGTGATGGCCAAGACAGGGGCCGACCTTTACGTCGAGTCCCAGCTCCTCTTTCATCTCGCGTTCGAGGGCGATTTCGGCGGTCTCGCCCGCTTCGATCTTGCCGCCGGGGAATTCCCACCAGCCGCCCATCGCTTCGGAGGCCGCCCGTTTGCAGGCGAGCATCTTGCCCTCGGCATTGACGACCACGCCTCCAACCACAGACATCGTCGGCTTCTGGGCGAGTCGTGCCGCGACCTCGAGGATAATCTCAATCTGACGTTCGGCATCGATGTTGTCAAAGGCGGGTATGTGGATGAACATCGCCGGCAAGTTCAGTCCTTTCGATTCGATCGAATACAGGGTGCGGAAGTAGGTCTCGTTGCACACGAAACGTCCCGCATCCTCGCTGATCACCACCGCCGATGTGTCGCCATAAGCAATCTCGAATGAGGGTCGGTGGGCGGTGGAGTGCAACAGGGAAAGGCCGGTGGGCTCGACCGGGGATTCACGCAATTGTCGGCCCGAATTGTCAGCGATCCGGAAATCGCATTCATTGACGGCGCACATCTCCAGATGAATGCGGTCAGCTGTTTCCTTGAGACCGAGGTGAATCACCGCATCGATGCCATCGAAATGAGAGAGTGAGTCACTGCTCCCCGCCTCGTCGACGCTCAGAATGCTGCCCTCAAAATGAAGTTGTACAGATGTCGATTGGAGGCCGAAGGGTTCCGCCGGTTCAATTTCGACCGAGTGGGTGGTTCCGATCAACGCCTCGGCGATTTCCTGGGATGGATTGACAGCATGTTCTCCGAACGGAACGAAGCCAGTCAGCCAGATTTTGGCTTCCATCGCGTGGGGTCCCGGGGCATTCCGACATAGCATTATGGTAAGGTGAAGTGCAGGTCAATACCATGGACGATAATTCGCTGGAACATCTCGCCACGCGCGATTCCCAAGCGCGTTTTGAAGACCAAAGCGGCAGGGCTGGCGCGGATGGCTCGCTCATCCTCGCAGATGCGTTGACCTATGCGGCCGGCGCGACCGCCTTCATCACGGCGGGCATCGATGTGCTCAATTCGGGTTGGACGGTGGCAGCGATCGTTCTCATCACCGCAGGAACAGGACTCTGGCTCTGTTCCCAATCTCTCAACAATTTCCGCCGCCTTCTCCCCGTGTGGGTACGCGCCATCCTCGGGATGAGGATCATGCCCGAAACCTTCGAAGAACAGACCATCGGTGCCCGTCGTCGACGCATGTGGACGATGGTGATCGCGGCATTTCTCTCGGCCGTCATCGCCATTCAATTCAGCCAAGAAACAGCGGTCATGACCCGTTCGGGCGTGCCCTTTCACATCGTGCTCTGGGCAATCGTCTTCCTCGATGTGCTGGTCGCATTTCAGTGGCATCGACTGATTCTGCGCTCCGGTTGCGTCGCGCGCCCCGGCGGATGGGCACGCTGAGGCCCGTCAGAGGCACAGGATTGAACAGGTCGACGTCACACGCAGGCCCAATGTCGGGCGATGAAGAGGACCTCATCGTCTCCTTGCCCGCCATCGAACGGCGGCGGGAAGGACTCGGCCTGTGGCGTCGCACCAAGTCATCCGCAGGAGCGATTCGCCTCATCTGGTCCGAGCTGACGGCCGGTGTGGGCGCGTGGGGGGCACTGAAACCGCTGCTCGCGGGTGTGCTCGCCGCCTTTCCCTTCCTCTTCCTTGGACAGCATTTCAATCGTCAGCATCAGAAGGGATTCGACTGGATGCTCTTGCAGGTGCCCTTGCTCCTGACCATCGTGTTGTGGCCGGTCTTGTGGATCTGGTCGATCGGTGATGCCTACCGCGTCGCCATGCTCGATGTGACCGATGCTGAAAATCAGCGACGCGTGCTCGCTGCGCTCGACTGATCACCAGTCTTCCGGAATTTCAAGCGGAGAGTAGAGTTGGCCCGCACCGCGTGCGTCGGCCAATTGTGAGCGCACCAAATGTTCCCACTGTCGCAACTGCATCAAGGCGTCTGTGAAGGCCATCTCGGTCGCCGTCATCGACGTCCGAAGGATGGTGTCGAGAATGTCCATGCGATCCTCATCCAGATGGTCGAGCAGGGTCTCGAGGCCAGGACCCTCGGCGCCTTCTTCCACCTCGTGACCGAGCAGGGGCCACGGCTCTGCGAGAATCTGAGGCAGTTGCTCACCTTGGCCGGCAGCCTGTTTTTCAAGAGCTTCGCAAAGGTTTCGGGTGTACTTTGAGAGGACGAGGGATACCTCGATCAGCGGCATGTCATATTGGCGCAGGAAATTCACGAGTTGTTCCTGAAGGAAGACCATCTTCTCGGTCGGGTCCGCCTCTTTGGAGGGGATCTCGATGCGAGCGGGGTCCTCTTCCATGTGTTCGGGCGCGCGCCGGTGCGCTGTCAACTCACCGGTCAAATCTGGCCGATCTCGCGGGCGTAATCGACCTGCTCTTGGGTCCAACCGCCAGCGATCAGTTCCTCGTCGCCGTAGGCCGCGTCATCCGCGGTTGTTTCGCCCGCTTCGGCTGTGGGAGGTGGGACGTTCTCCGTCGGGGGAGGCACATTCTCCGTGGGAGGTGGAACATTTCCCATCGGCGGTGGCATGTCCTCGAAGCCGGGTGGAGGGGCGATGTCGGTCTCTTCCTCATCTTCGAGTATATCGGCCTGGTCATGGTCCTCTTCGAGTCCGGCCAGCTTCTCGCGACGGTAGAGTGCGAGCATCGCCACGCCGAAGCACAGTGAAGCCACGGCGATGATGTAGAGGATGAAGAGGCCGGTCGAATCCTCGATCTGCTGGCTCAAGGCTTCGCCATCTCGCGCGGTGTGGGGTTTGATGTCGAGTGGTTCGATGGATACCCAATCGATGTCGACATGGCCATCGCGGGCGACCAACTGGAAGCGGTGGACCTCGCTCTTCTCGACCACTTCGGTGGGGAGTTCGAGTACGGCGGACCACGGTGCATCGGCATCGATCTGAACGAGCGTCGATACATCGCGAACCTCGACCCATTCATCGGTGGAGATCTCCTTGAGCAGGAAGAACTGGACCTCACCGGCATGGGTGGCTTGATTCACGCCAGCGATGTTGAGCGTCGCGATTTCGCCGCCGACGGGGGAGGGGTCGACCCAACCGATGACCGTCTGTTCTCCACGCAGATCGACATCGGGTCCGATGCGGATCATGCGCCATTGGACCAGCGGGATGGCCTCGGTGTTGTTTTCGGCGAGATATGGATTGCCTGCACGGTCTGAACCCGTGACCCAGACATCGACAATATAGCCGGGGAGCAGTTCGATCGACCCACCATCCGTGAGGTCGATGACGCCGTCCCAACCCCAGTCGAGTCCAACGGGTGCGCCATACTGGAAGGGTTGGTTACCACGCGAAATTTCGCTGGTGCCGGCACGGATGAGCCAGTGAATCTCGGCTGGGCGTTGCAGGTCGAAGCCGTGTTCGTCGGCGACGTGAAGGCTGACAGGGAGTGCGGCGGCCTGGTCGAGTCGAATGTCGCCAATCGGACCGATGGATCGAATCTCGGGCGGTGCCCCGTCGACGATCAGTTGGATGCGGGGTCTCTGAGGGGTCGTGTCATCGGCAAGACCGGGAAGATTCTCCAATCTCGCATACATGTCCAGGCCACCACTGCGAACGTTCGGCACGAGGATGTCAAGGGTGAAATCGCCCCCTTCACGGGGTGCTGCGGACCAGGACCGCTCCAGATCACCGATCACGATGTCAAAGGCACCTTCGGGTGCAGGTGTTGCATCCTCGCTGAAGAGGATGCGGCCGGAGACGCGCACGACCTGTCCTGCAGCGATCAGTTCCGGGTCATCTCCAGGCCGGTACAGGTTGCGGCCGGTCGCAAGGTCCGTCGCGGTGAAGTGGCCGAGTACCATGTCGAATCTCAAGTCGTTGTCCAAACTCCACTCATCATAACCGAGGCCACCGCGGTCGTCATGGCAGGGTATATCCGAATCGATATCACACGGCCAATCCGCAACCTCGACAACGGGGACGAAGGTGGTCTCACCATCGGTGTCGAACTCCTCGGGGAAGAGCCAGGTCAACTGGAATTGGATGTCGAGGTAGAGCACGCTATCGTTCAGCGGTTCGGTGGAGACCGTGCTGTAGAGGTTGGAGACGGCCACGGCGGTGCTGCCGGATTCCAATGCCATCTCGTGGCCCAGTTCGGGGCGGGTGAAATTGGCCCAGATCGATGCGCGCTCATCGTCGAGGTCACCGATCAGCGAGAGGTGGACTGATTGAATGTCCATCCAGCCATTCCCATCACCGATGAGCAGTCGTGCGACGTAGGTCGTCCCGGGGTGGAGTGGGGATTCATCGTCATGGCCGAGCAGGCTCGAGTTGGCCGATTCAACCATGGGTGCGAATTCCTGACGGATGGAATAGGTCGACAGATCTGCCGCCCAGTTCGGCAGCACTGCGCCCATGTCCCCACAGGTGGCGGGCATGCCCGGACAGACCGGTCCGCCACCTCGGGCCAGCGCGTTGTTCTGCTGATCCTCGCCGCTGACGTAGAATGAGACCGTCTCCCCATGGCTGTTGGCACTGTCATCGATGATGCCATTGAAGATGTTCAAGCCGCCGGGGAGCATTTCAGGTGAACGCAATACTGCGGAGCGATATTCATCCCCCTCTGGGAGCCGGTTGTAGTTCAGGTCGTCCACGGCTTCGACCCAAAAATGCATGGTGATCTGCGTCGGTGGGTCGACGGCATCCTCGACCGTGATGCTGATGGATTGAGAACCCGCGTGCATTTCGACCCCGTCGGTGGGACTGGCGTCGATGACCAGCGGACTGTTGCCGTCGAGGACGATTCGCATGCTGTTGAATCCGGGATTGATGAAGGTCGACCCGTTCAGGAGATTGACCGCGCGAATCTGGAATAGCATGCCGCCCTGACTGGACTGCAGCGGGGTCTCAAGGGTCATGTAATACTGGCCGTGGGCAGGATTTGCCTCGGTCAGGAAGAGGACTTCCTCATCCATCAGAACGCCATCTTGAGTGAGATTTTGGCCAATCAACTGCAGGTCAAACTGACCCGCTTGTGGGGAGAAGGACGTGCCCTCGAAGGCGATCGATCCCGAGAAGGTCAGATTCGTTCCACCGCGCATCCAATCATAGGGCAGCAGCTGGCGCCCCGATTCATCGACTGCTGTGAGGTCCAAGAGTTGAATGTCGTTCTCGACCTTCAGGTTGAGGCCTTCTGACTCGAAGCCGTTGACGACCAGGCCGAGGTCATCCCGGACGGTGATGTTGATCTCGGTCGAACTCTCATCATTCCAGGCCCAACTCGCTTGGATGGGCATGCGAACGCTGACCACATCATTGGCATCGGTCACCGACGAGCAATTCCCTGCATCGAAGCGGACCAGACCACCCGGGTCGTACTGGGTGGAACAGGTATCACCCGCCGTCCACCTGAGCAGTGGATCGTCGCCTTGGCTGGCCTGTAGTTCGACATCGACTTGGGTCAGCATGGTCGCATCATCGCCAATGGCGATGCGGGTGACCAGGATTCGGTCATTTCCATCCGGCACGAGCATGCCACCGTCGATCGAACTGCCGAGGACGCGCGTCCGGAATCGATAGGTGATGTCGAGATCGGCCAACCGGATTCGTCCCGGGCTGCCCGCCTTGATGGTGAAAGTGATGTTGACCGTGCCCTCGCCATTGGCTGGAATGTGGGTGTTGAGGGCGTCGACCAACGACTGGCCACTGACGATGACCGGGTCCTGAAGTCCGCCCGAGCCGGTGTACTCATCGGTGCCATCGTTGCCGATGTCGATGCGGACTGAACTCGGGTAACCCTCCTCATAATGCATGGTGAATTCATCGAACGCAGGTGTGATGGTGGAATCGGTTGAATTGAGCACGAGATTGTAGACCAGTTTGTTGCCCACGCCGGTGCCCCAATCGACCTCGATATTGTTCTGAGCCCATACCCAGGACTGCCCATTGTCGTTGGAAATCATCACGCCAACCGTCGTGCCAACCGGCTCGATCGAGGTCCATTCTGCACGCATCTTGCCAACCTGTGTACCGGTCGACAAGGTGGGAGACATCCACTCCCCAGCGGTGCTATACTCGGTTGCAAATTCGATGTTGACCCACCAAGAGACCGCCGTCGTGCCGACCAATTGCACCTTCCATCTGAGATGCGTGCCGGGATAGGCGAAGTGAACCGTCTCATTGTTCGTGACCGAGACCCAGTGGGTGCCATTGTCGGCGCTGACCCAATATTCGACACGATCGCCGGTGGCCGTGGTCGTCCAAGCGACCTCGATATTGGCCGCTACGATTGCTTCAGAGGTCTCCTTTGGCTCGCTTACCCAGGTCGAGGTGCCAGGCTGCGCGGTGATGAGGTAGAGGATGCCACTGCCAAATTCTCGGTATCGCTGACCGCCGGACCACGAGTAATGATCCAGCGTATTGAGCCGCTGTCCATCGTAGTCAAGGCCGTACCCATTTGCCGAAATCGAGTTGACACCGAGTTGTTTTGTCAGGGTCGAGCCGGCATCACCCGTGATCACATAGGCTTCCAACAGGTCGGAATTCCATCCCTGCTTGATGCGGAACCAAATCATCTCACCGTGCACGGACATGCCCGTCACCTGTCCACTCGTTAGGAAATAGGTGTAGTAATCTGTGGAATTCCGCTCGAAGGTGCCATCACCATTGAATTCGTACTGGACCAATGTCTTTCGAACGCCGTGATTGACCCAGACAGAATCCCGTGTTCGGTCATAGGATATGCCTGTGTAATCGCCATAGCCCGCGCTGCTCACATCATAGGATGAGATGCACTTCCACTGCAAGGGATGGCGGATGTCCCACTCGACGATGCGGTGGTACTGCACCGCATCGGAGTTGCGATAGGTCGAGAGCAGGCCAAAGACACGCTCGTCATCTGTGACGGCCCAATCGCGCCAGCCGTAGCCCTGCCAGGTCGATTGTACCGTCGGCACGCTGCACGACCCGATGTCGAGCACGGGCTTGACCGGCTGGCTATTCGCCCCACTCGTCATCTGCGAGGCATTGCCCGGGTGGAGTGCCTTGACGGTGTTGGCGAGGATGGAGGTATCCCAGGTCGAGGCGAAGAGGATGTCTCGGTAGTGAAAGACCGCACCATTGTAGGTGGCCATGGTGCCGGAGGCCAAATTTCGCTGGCTGGAGAATCGGGATTCACTGACGTTGGTCGTGTGGGGTTGGCGAATTGAATAACTCGCATTGTCATACCATGCGCTGGCGCTGGTTGAGGCAGATTCGAGATCGTGGGGCTGGAACCAGTTCTGGCTGTCGGCAAAGGCCAGGGTGACGTCGTCGCCGCGGGCGTCTGTCGCTGTCGGTGTGCCTTTTTCCCAATCTCCGCGGACCGCATCCGTGATGCTATTCCACCCGGTTGCAGAGGCGCCAGAAATGGTCACTTCAGCACCGGTGACCTCGGCCCCTTTGGGCATGGCGATCTGGACATTGCGTGCCGGTGTGCCGGTCTGATAGGTGGCGATCGCCTCCGCCGAGCCATCGGCGAATGTGTAGAGATGGCGTGCACCACCACTGGACTCCTCAGCCTGCTCGGTCTCGGCGAGTGGCTCGTCGATGGGTTGCAAACCCGCGGCGCCGAGGGAGAAGAGGAAGAGGGTGACGAGGAAGAGACTCGTCCATCTCGGCGGGGATTCTACTCGCATGGCTACGCATCCTCAGGTGGCGGACAGCCGCGTTGGCTAATCAATCCCTCCCCAACGGGTCACGGCCCCTATGGGGCCGTGACCCAAGGCAAAGAGGTGAAATCAGCTCGTCGTTCGGTCATCATAACGGATCGGAGAACCGCCGTTTCCGCGGATGCCATCCATCATGTCATCATCGATTTCGAACCAGTCATTCAACCAGTCTCCATCGGTGTCGAAGTTCGTCGGGTCTGTGCCATCGGCGATGTTGTCACCATCGATATCGAGATTCCACCAGCCCCAGACATATTCGCCTTGGCCGATGTTCGGGAAGCGGTCGTGGCCACCCCATCGGCGCTCCCATTCAGCCGTCCAATCGCCGCGACAGAACACGACATCATCGGCCGGATCCAGGGCCATGTAATCGACATCCATGTCATCGATGATCAGCGCATATCGCTCGTCGGTCATGTTGATGCGATACATCCGGAAATAATTCTCGTAGATATCGTTCGGCGTGCCGACTTGAAGCAGATAATTACGCAATTGCCACCACTCTGTAACCGGGGTTCCATCCCACAATAATGGACTTGAACGGACCTGATTTGCACTGGCGAGCGTCGTGTTGCCATAGAACTCCTGGAAGTTGTTGAAGGGCATGTAGATGCAGGAGGGACCCGAACAATCCCATCCACCGTCATTGTCGGGGTCCTCGGTCGCATCGCTCGGATCTCGGGGGTCGAAATTCGCCCATACCCTCTCCATGTTCGGCCGGGCGAGATTCAGTCCCCCGCCACTGACGTTGAGCGGTTTCATGGTCGCGCCGAAGGTCTCCCACACCACCTTGATGTGCATGAAGGAAGAGAAGTTGTCATTCGACTCATTCCAGCCGCGCGCGTGTTCCCAGAAATCGGGCAGCATGTCGCCGTCGGTATCGTCGTCGATTGGATTGGTGCCGAACTTGTAGACCTCAACGCCGTCGAGCAGCGCCCAGGAACGATCGTAATTTGTCGTCTGGCCATTGGCCTCTGTGCGCACCATTTGGGTTGCATCCCCATCGCTGTCATTCGAGATCGGCAGCGTGCCCATGTTCCACTCTTGTAGATTGGTGAAGTATAGCGGGCTGTTGCCCGGGGCAATTTGCTGACTGGAATCATAGGGCGTGAAGACGCGGCCATCCCAGTCGCCCTGGGTGGCGGGAATATCCCCGCCGGTTCGGTCGAACCATCCATCGGCATCGGGGTCATAATCGACATCGAGCGGATTGACTGGATTCAGCGTCCATCGGTAGGTGTTGACGGGCAGCACCTCGGCATATCTCGAGTAGCAGAATTCCCAGCCATCCGGCATCGAATCGCCATCCGAATCAGGGTGTGTGGGATCCGAGATACCGACCAAACTCAAATTCCAATTGTCCGCATAGGCCTCGTTGATTCGCAACATGCGCTCGCTGCTCATCACATCCTTCGCAACGAAGAGGTCGTAGAGCGCACCGCGGGCCTGACCCGCGGACAGACCCAACTCCTGCTCCTGCGCGGTGATGGCGTCATCGCCATAACTGACCAGGCCGAACTGTGGCGGGATGGTGAATCGCTGGTCGAAGCGGCCGTAGAGGCGGGCCTGATATTCGGCGAGATTGTCATAGGATTCGTTGGCATCGATCTCGCCATCGGAATTGCAGTCCCACGAATCGTTGTCCGAGTCGTAATCGACATCGTTCTTGTTGAGCGGATTCATTTGCCAGTGGTTGCCTTCGAGGTCCCACTGAGTGAACCAATACTCGTACCCATCGATCATCTCATCGGCATCGGTGTCCGCAAAGGTCGGGTCGCTGATGCCGAGCAGGTCGGAGATCAACGGTGGCGCCGGCGGGAAGGGATTCGTTGAATTGGATTGTTGAGCCCAATCGGAGAATTGGTAGAGCGCGAGATAGGCTCGATTGATGCCGGTCCGATTGAGCATCCGGTAGACGCGTTGATTCGCATCGATGCGATCCTGGGTCACGGCCTCCTCCCACATCTTCGGTGCATCCGGGGGTGAGAGGCCGCCGTTGATGGGATTCGAGTGCGTGAGGTTGAGTTCCTGACGGTCGGTCAAAGCGTCCTGGTCACCGTCATATCCGCCATCGCCCGCGACCATCGGATTGAGGGTCCAGACCATGTCGGACTGATTCCAACGCGTGAACAGCATCTCGATGCCGTCGAGCATCCCATCGCCATCGGTGTCGGGATTGTTCGGGTCGCAGGTGAGACCGGTCATGTTGATCTGGGCATCGCTGACGAATGCGCCGAAGGCGATCGTGCTGCCCGCTTCATTCCACACCTGAATCGAGGCGGTATTGCCCGCGCCGAAGACGTAGTACTGGGGACTGGACCGATCGGGATCGGTCTCAGAGAAATTGGCATCGATGGTGTTGTACTCCGCCCAATTCGGCATGCCGTCGCCGTCGGGGTCTCCGATCGAGTCGAGCTCCATCACAGGGTTGAGTGTCCAGCCATCGGCGAAGGTATCCCAGCGCGCAAAGTGGACCTCCCAACCATCGGGCATGCCGTCCGCATCGGTGTCGCGGTTGAGGGGGTCGCTGCTGCCATGGTCCATCGATGGGGCCATCGGTTGGTCATCGAGGACCTCGGTCGAGGCGAAGAAGCCGAAGGATTCCGTCGCGGAGCCATTCCATGATGCATCGAAGAGAGAGGTGGTGAAGGGCAGGGGGTTGCCATCCTGATCGACGTCGCCCATGAGAATCAGTGAACCGATGTGGTATTCCATCCAGTTGTTGTACTGCTCATCGGGTGTGAGGATGCCATCGTGATTCACGTCGTATCCATCGCCGTCGGGATTGTTGCCTGCATCCGAGCCGTTGAGGGGGTTGAGCCCCTCCTGTGCCATCGACCAAGAACAGGTGTAACGCGCCTCCCAGCCATCCGGCAGACCGTCGCCGTCGGAATCGGCGAGATTCGGGTCGGTATCGGTCCAGTTTGCTGCGCCAGTGGCCGTCTCATTGTGCGTGACCAGGCCCTGCTCCTGAACGAGAATGCGGATCTGTTGCCATTGGTATTCACAGAGATTGGTCAGGCCATCTCCATCGGCGTCATCGTCCGCATCGTTCGGATCTGTCGGGTCGAGAGACCAGTCATTGCCACCGTGGAAAGATTGTCCAATCCAGCGTCGGTATTCGATCTCCCAGCCGTCGGGCATGCCATCCTGATCGGTGTCGATATTGGTCGGGTCAAGGGCGCGGTCCGTGCCGCCGCCGGCACCGGAGTCCGACCAGCCGGCGATGTAGGTGGTGCGTGCGGCATCACCCGTGGAAGAATCACAGAGGTATTCGCCATTCAGGTAGTGGCAGGTGAAGTTGGTGCTCTCGAGGAAGAATCCCCAATACTCCTCTCCATCCAACAAGCCGTCTCCATCGGTGTCGGCAAGGTTCGGGTCGGTCGTGTTGTAGCCCTGTTGGGTTGAGGCGACATAGCGGAATTCATCGAGATTGGACCAGCTGCGATCGAAATAATCGTCGACACCGGGGTCGAAATTGACGCCGTCCGCATCCGGGTCATCATCGCGGTCGTAGGGATTGGTCGGGTCGAGTCCGTAGGCGAATTCCCAACCGTCGGGCATGCCGTCAGCATCGGAATCGTTTGATAGGGGGTCGATCAACACGGTGTTCGCGTAGCGGCCTGGATCGAGTGCGGCATAGAGCACGGAGGTACCGTTGACATCGATGGCTGCCAAGGCTGCGATACGGCCGGGGATGCGGGTGTGATCCGCATCGATGCCGGTCGCTCGGCTGTGGTCCGCCATGAGGGACCAGGTGCCCCACTGCGAGCCGACGATGACCTCATCGCCAAGTGGCAAGATGGAGAGGATATCGTTGGCCTCGCGCTCGTCCGGATGGCCCATTCGGTCGAATGAGAAGGCTGAGAGGGGGTCGGAGGGTCCGAGGATGAGATCGAATTGGTGGAGTCCACCTTGGGTGCCGACCCAGAGGGTCTGCGGGCTGGTGATGCTGCCATCCGGTCCACGTGGACCATCGACGTACAAGGCCTGCACGCGAGCGGCGGCGGACCGGTCGATCGCATCGGCGGGGACGACGTAATCCTCGGCGTTGGTGACATCGAAGATCCATGATGTCTCGAAGCCGCCGCTGAAGTCGGTCGAATTGGCCATCAGCAGGCCGCGGTTCGTGGCGACGAATAGGCGGGCGCCATCACTGGGAAGCACCACGTGCACAAGATCGGCCACACTCGTGTTCTCCTGCTCCTGCAGGGCTTCGGTCAACTGAGGAACCGCATCGGTGGATCCGAGGCGTCCCTCGGCATCGATGTTGAAGGTAAACGCGGATTGAGCGGCACCCACCCCAAGCATGTCGAGGTCGCCACTGCCGGTCTGGAGAGGAATAATCTGGTCCAAGGCAGCGCCATCCAACTCGTCGATGACGGCGCTCATCAGACCGTCCTGGTCCAATCCAATGGTCATCAGGCCGGACGTGGTCGCCAGCACAAGTACTCCATCGCTGCTGCCCGCATCCCACAGGTGGAGGTCGAGCAAATTGACCCCCGAGGGCAAGGTGAGGTGGCTGGAACCGGGATTGTTGACATCGAGGATCGTCACACCGCGGTGGGTGCCGACGTAGACGAGTCCATGCAGATCATCGGTGAATACCGAGTGTGCATCGTGGTGCAAAATGTCGGGCGACGTCCCTTGGTCGAGTGCCGTGACCGTGCCGTCCGCCACGCCGAGTTCGGCATGCTTGACCCCAGCCGTGACCCAATTGCCGCGATCCAGATAGACATTGTACTCTTCCAGATTGCTGAACGACTCCCCGAGATCGAGGGTTGCGCTCGAGGTATCCGGGGTGATCTGGCCGTCCCGATTGACATCCCAGCCATCGAAATCGCTGTCTCTCAGAGCATCGCTGCTATTGCGTGGGTCGAGTTGGAAGTAAATCTCCCAACCGTCGATGATACCGTCACCCTTCTGTGACTGACCGAGGGCCTGATTGCCGACCCATCTGTAGTAATCTGAATCGTTGCGGAGAGGATCGGTTCCCAACCAGCCATCATCGCCGGTGGGCCGAGTCTCGTCCGTGAGACAAGCATCGACGAGCATCGGAATCACCCCCGCGCAACGGAGTCCATCGAACTCTGTCGTCCAGTTCTCTGCCGCGCCGTAGAGGTACTCCTCAGCATTGGTGTAGAATTCATGCGGTTCGATGGTGCCGTCGCGGTCGACATCGAAACCATCGCCACAACCCAATGTCAGATTCGGGCAGCGGTCGCTGTCAATGCCACCGTCACTGCTGTTCAATGGGTCAAAAGCGAGGCAGGTCCAGACGTGGCTGGCATTGACATAGCCAGTCTGGCTCATGCACATCGCCACCTCAAATCCATCGGGCAGCCCATCGCCATCTGTGTCGGCGACCCGCGGGTCGAGGAACCAGCGGATACCGGTCTCGGAGATGTCCGGGGATTTGCCAGGCAGACCGGTCCGATTGTTGGTGAAGCAGGAATCCAAATCATAGGGCCAACAATATTCCATCAAGGCGGTCAGGCCATCGAGGTCGTGATCGCTCTGATTGTCGGTGCCATTGTCCGGATTCAGCCCAGGAATGGTCTTGGAACGGGCGCCTTGGTCCAAATCGATCGATTCGCCGAAGGCCTCCTCGTGCAGGTCGGGCATGCCGTCCTTGTCGCGGTCGGTGATGGGGGGTCCTTCGCCGGTTGTGTCGCCCGGATGAACGGACTCGACGGGGCTGCTCGGACGAATCTGGCTGACGAAGACCATCGAGCCCAGAATGAGCAGGGTGATGAGGAGGGCGGTTTGCTTTCGACGCATGGTTCCACCTGTGGGTTATACCCACAGTCGCATCCCTGCTCTCACGCTTATGATGCTGATGGAGCGCCGTTCGGACGTGACCGATTCATTGCACGGGTAAATTGTTCACTTAATTCTTGTTTAAGTTACTTCCTGGCGTCTGAAAAACTCACTCGAAATCGTTCTCAGCCAACCGCCATGAGCGGTTCATTCAAGGGGTGACAGGCAGGCCGCCTAGAAGGTTGGGATGTCACTCGAGATTACACACCTCGGTTCGGGTAGCCGCGGCAACGCTACGCTACTGCAAACAGACGAATCGAAGGTGCTCGTCGACTGCGGTTTCAGCGGACGTCAGGTCGAGCGGCGATTGGGCCTGCTCGGCATCGACCCCAGCGCCATCGATGCCATCCTGCTGAGCCACCATCACTCTGACCACGTGAAGGGTGCGAAAATCTTCTCCAAGCGCCATGGTGCGACCCTGTTTTCCAACTTCACAACCTGTGACCGACTGGGGCTGGATCCAGTCAATGAATGCAGGGTATTCGAATCCCTCGAACGGGTCGAGCTGACCCCGGACATCTCGGTGCTGCCGGTGCCTGTGCCGCACGACGATGCGGACAACGTGGGTTTCATCATCAGCAATGGGGGTCTGGGACGGGCTGCCGTGGTCACGGATCTCGGCGAACCGACCGATGAATTGATCCGCCATCTCAAGGGCTGTTCCCACATTTCGATCGAGGCGAATTACGACGCCAAGCGGTTGGCGTTAGGCCCATATCCGGCGAGCCTCAAAGCGCGCATCTCCGGCCGTGGCGGACACCTGTCCAATCAGCAGACTGCGAACTTGCTCGCCGAGGTCATCACCCCCCAGACTCAGAGTGTTGTTCTGTGCCACCTTTCCGAGAAGAATAACCAGCCGCATCTGGCCGAAAGCGAGGCCCTTTTCCGACTCGAAGATTGGTCGGGAGATCTTCGCATCTCAACCCAGGAAGGTCCGGAGTTCAGCCACTGGCTCGGACAGGCCGATGCGGAGATCCTGAATCACTGATCTTCTTCACCTCAGTATGAGGTGAATTGGAGAATGGCTAAGAACACACGGCGCCATGTCGACCCATGCGCCCCCGCACCGTTGGCCCCCGCCGCGATGCTGAGCAAGCCGTCTCGGAGATCATGGGCGTCACCATGCTGCTCGCCATGGTCATCACCGTCATGGCCGGCGTCGTCGTCGTCATGCAGCCCTTCATAAACGACCTGATAGACAACCGGGACTGGGCTGCGGGCAGCGTCGCAGCAACCCAATTCAACGATCGCTTGCTCGTCGTCGCCGACGCACCGGAAGGCACGGGAATCGTCGTGCGGAGCCAGCACCTCGCCGACACCATTCGACCGCTGCGACAGGCGGAACTCTGGACCATTTCCGCCGATCTTGCCGGAGATGACAGGGTCGATGTAAGTGTCGAATCGGGCGTCATCAATGTCACATCTCTCAACGCCACGGCCGCCTCGGTCATCCTGACAACCGCCGCGGGCACCGATGGGTGGGGCCTGACTGATGGAGAAGGGGAGAATGGCACCAACCTGAGTTTGACCGATTGGGTCAACATCGAGGTTTTGGACGGCGTTGGGGCAGTGATTCATCGATGGGTCAATGCACCGCTCGACGGGATTCAATTGCGCACCCCACTGAAGAATGGTGCCTTTGAGATCGACCTCATCAACGGGGCTCGAATCGAGCAACTCCCGAACCAATTCATCGATGTGCGCACCTATCCCCGGCTGAATCACGATCGGGTTCTCGATGGCGGGCACCGGGTCAGCTTGGTCCTGCTCGACGTCGATATGCTCGGCGTCGAACGCAGCAGTGGCGTCAGTCTGGATGTCGAGAGTGAAGGCGCGCTGACATTCTTTGATGGCACGGCACGGAATCTTGTCATCATCACCGAATTCACCGGCGATGACAGTCCCGAATCCCGTTATTTGCATCGATGGACCGATGACTACGACCTGCACCGGGCGACTGGCGATTCGGACAGTTATGCCGGATTCGGCCCGAACGGGCGAGTCTCTGGGGTGGAGGGCATGACCTTGCACCCGACCGATGCTTCATTCCAGTTGGATGTCATTCTGCAGCAGGTGGTGGTGAATTGATTCGAAGAGACCCCGAGGATGAGGATGCGGTCTCGGCCGCCATCGCCACGGTCCTCTTGTTCGCCGGTGTGATCTCAATCATATCCGGCATGATGGTCTCCGTGATGCCCGTCATCGACGAATTGCACGGTGCGGTCGAACGTGAGACGATGGAAGGGCAATTGCGCGATCACGCCGCAGAGACCGGGCGCCTGGCCGAGACCGGCGTGCCCGGCGACTCCGCCGAACTGCAACTACGACCGCACACCGGCCGATTGAGTTGGCAAATGTTGGAGGGTGGTTCATGGTACAGCGCCACCCATCAAGCGGACAGTTCATTCAGAATCGAAGGGGCCCTCGACCTCGACGACAGCATGAGATTCCGCCATCCGGAACACCGCGTCGAAACGCTGTGCGCATCCGACCTCCACGCCTCCGCCGAATCCCTTCACCACCATCGAATCCCCATTCTCAATGGGACGTTGACCGCCACCCCAATGCCTTCCTTGACCGCGGCATTGGGTGATGTCAGTCTCTCCTTCGAACAAGGTGCGACCACAACACCGCAGACCGTTGCCAACGACGGCATCTGGACGCAGAGCGATCTGACCACATCCGGGGGCGAAGCCTGGATTCACAGCGATGCCGCCCTGCGCGTCCTGATGTGGCGTGGGCAGGGGGGTGCATTCTTGGCCACACCCGACCAACCGACACCGGGCTCCGATAAAGGCCGGGCTTGGAGCCTTCCCCTGCTCGCCGGCACACATGGATTCCACCTCGAATCCGAGGATCCGTTCACCGTGAATTGGAATGGAGTGAGCGGCGAAGGTTCGGTCACATCATCACCCACGGCCCTCAGCCAATCTCCCGCGGGCGAGCCGGCGAGCGTGCAAACTTGGTCGGGACAGCTCACCGTGACCTCGAATGAGCGTCTGGTGTTGCGCACCTCAGCCGATGCCCGATTGGTCGTTCACTGGGGCGATGCCTCGGATCTGGATGGCACGGGGCCAGGTGCATTTGCATGGCCGGACCGCGGCGGCGCGTGGACAGGCACTCAATTCCACCCACCCGCCATGGATGGTTCCCTCATTCTCTCCAACCCCGATACCGCCTCGACCACCGCACGCATCGGTGGCCTGCACCATTCGATCGCTGCCCAGTCGAGCATCCGCATCCCGTGGTCCGCAGCCTCGCCCTCGTGGGTCGAGGCGGCCGGCCCGATCAGCATCGAATGGCTTCTCGATGATTCCACCGTGGAGAGCAGCGCCACCCATGCCTTGGAGTGGCGTCCAGGCTCGCTCTCCCTCAACCCGGCCAGCGATACCGGACGCACCTCGGGTGCGGATTGGATCTATGCTGGGCCTTCGAACGGTGGCGATGCTGCCAATCCGAGCCTCGGCACCGTCGAATTGGTCTTGCAGCCGGCGGGCCCGAGCGCGGCTTGGTCGATGCCCTCGGCGAGTGGCACTCTGACCCATGGCGCCTCCGCCCATTCACTGACGCTGAACAGCAGCCACGTCGGTACAGTCTCCGTCGATGCGACGAGCGGTAGCATCAGGCTCTACACCGCAGCCGGCGGTGATGGCCTGACCGAAATTCCCGAAGACGGCCAAGACCGATGTGTCAATGTCGACATGCAAGCCTCGGGTTGGGTCGAGGTCGACCTGCCATGGGTTGCGGTCGGTCATTACGGTGTGAGCGATGTTCGACAGGCGTGGCGAGATGGCTCGCATTACTTCGGCCTCGAGATCATCCTCCGAGGGACGGTCGGTGACGAACCCCATGTGCCACTCGGTTCGGCCTGGGCCTTCCACCTGCCTCGACTCGTCTACAACTTCGAATCCAGCGTCTCCGGCCTTGAAATCGCCAGCCAAGGCGGTTTTGTCGGCACCAATCACCCCGAGTATCGGCCCGATGTTCTGGTCTCGCCCGTGTCTCGTGAAGGCCCGGGCCCGCGGCTTGCCGCCACGGTGCCCGTCACGCTGCCGACCACCGATTCGTTGAGCGGGTCCAGCGGCATCGATCTCACGCTCACCCTCGATGCCCGCGATCAGGTCGTGTCCATGGAGGGCCACGAGATTCGCCGGGGCTGGGAGGGCTTCTACGGTGAAGCGATCGCAGCCCAGAGCGCGGCAGAGGTCGATTTCTCAGCGGATTGGCTCACATTCCCAGGTCGACTGGACTTGCTCAACGATTACGTCGGTTGGGTGCAGCCTTCACCAACCATGGCCGAAGTGGTCTACCACGCGGGTGGAGAACCCATCCACTTCAATCTCCAATTCGCCAGTCTATCGAGTCATTCTGAAGGAAGTGGTGCAGGATGAGATCCCAGCGGCTGCGGCAAGACACCAATGGTGCGGCGACCGAACTCGGCTATGTCTTCACCTTCCTGCTCGGCCTGATGTTCCTGTCCTCATTCTCCGTCTGGGTGTGGGGACTTGAGGTTGCGACCCAGGACCGATGGACGACCGAAGCCTTGCAAGAGAATCTGCTCAGTGTCAGCGCGGCTGTCGAACGGGCGGATGAGGCCGCACGTCTGGACCCGGACGCGACCTATGCCGAGCCGGTTGGACTCCACCTCTCTTCTGCGACCGGTCTCCAGTTGCAGATGTGGTTGACCGATGATGCGCTCCACCTTTCGGATGTAGATCAAGCCTATCGGACATCTCAACCCATTTCGGGGGCAGCGCCAACGGTGCATTCGGGCACGGTTGATCTCGCGGGTCTCGACACGATATGGGTCGTGCTTCAATCCGGCAATGTGACCATACAGATCGAGCAGCCCGGATTCTGAGCCTCAGCGGCCCATGATGGCCAGATGCATCTGGCCTTGGACCTCGCGCATGCGACCGCCCGCGCCGAGTTCTCGGAACACGGTCAATGCACGCTGCAGGTAATTCATCCGCTCCGCCTTTTCGGGGGCGGATTCGCCGAGTCGAGCCAGAATTTCTCCGATCAAGGGCCTGAAGTCGTTTGCTTCGGCCATGGCGAGTCCGTCGAGATAATGCTCGACCGCCTCATCTGAACGACCGGCGTCATCGAGGGCCTCGCCGAGCAGAATGGTCACCTCGACCGCACTGCGTTGATCCGTCTCCTCCACCATCTGTTGAAGGGCCTCGGAATAGTGGTGAAGGGCGAGGTCAGGGTCACCCGTCCGTGCGTAGAATCGACCGAGAACGGCCCGAGAGCGTGCGTGCAATCCCGCACTTTCGAGGCTGGAAGTCTCATCAAAGCAGACCATCGCATGGTCGTGTGCTCGGTCGATTTCGCCCATCTCAATCAGTGAACTCGCCAACTTGATGCGCACCTCGACCAGGCCGGGGTCATCTTCCGCGGTCAGCAATTCCTCAACATTCCCATAGACTTCGAGCGCGCGTTTGGTATCCTTGCGCAATCGGTAGATGTAGCCCATGTTGGTGTAGGAACGCGCCGCACCTTTCGGATCACCGGTCGCGATGAAAATCTCAAGGGCTTCACGGTGGAGTTCCAACGCCTCATCCTCCTGTCCCCGCTGCATCGCAAGGTCCGCTTTGCTCGACAACAACCGGCCGCGCATCGCCTCCATCTTGTGACGAGCAACGATCGGCATGGCCGCCTCATAGGATTCTCCAGCAGCGTCCCAACGGCCCTGCAAAGAGAGGATGTCACCCCGCAATTCGAGCACATTTGCCCACGTACGGGGGCCGAAGGCGTCCTCTGAAAGGTCCCTCAACAACGGAAGGAGTTCCATGTGTCCACTTCTCACGAGGGAGCGTCCACTCGCATCGAGAACCTCACCGAGGGAATCGGTGTCGCCGGAATGGACGAGATGATAGATGAATTCGAGTTTTTGTTCAGGTGTATTCTGGCGCGTTCGGTACCATTCACAAGCCGCGGCGTGTAGGGTGGTCGCCATCGCAGAATCCAAGGTTCGCAACAAGAATTCGCGTACCAGATCGTGAACATCGTAATTCTCGCTATCCGCTTGACGCGCGAGGCCCTTCTCGACCAGATCGTCGAGCAGGTCCGTCTCAACCTCATGATTGGACAGCGCTTCCAATGGCATCGGCTCTCGATAGATGGCGATGGCGCCGAGGACGCCCTTCTCCGCCCCGGACAACCGACTGAAAATCTCCTGTTCAACGAATGTCTCGAGGGATTCGTGGAAGGTGCTGCCAACCGAACCACGGTTGATCAGCTGCAAAATCAAGGGGTGACCTCTAGAGAGGGTGTAGATGTGGAGGAAAGCCGACATGTCGATGTCCGGCATCGTCGTCAAGAGGTGTCGACTGGCGGATTGGTCCAATCCATCCAACGGTAGCACAAGTGCAGAAATGTTTCCGTCGGCATCCTTCAGTGGGACGACGGCTCTGAACGAACGACTGAACATCACCAAGCCACATTCTTGCATGTCCTCCATGCGCTGTGACAAGCCGCGAATGATCGCGTAAAGAACCTCGTCGTTGACCTTGTGAAGGTCGTCGATGACGATCAGTGTGCCGACCTCTTCGAGGGCGCTGACAATCAGATTGACGGCGACGGAGGGCTGTGGTACAGCGGTCGCCTGAATGTAATCGGTCAGGTCGTCATCGCCGATGGCTGAGAGCCATTCAGCACAGGCTTCCAAGAAGGCCCGACTGCCCTCCCAGTCCTGACAGCGGTGGTAGAGCAAGTTGCGTCGGTGGGTGTAACGCTCGATGACCTTGCCCGCCAGTGCGGTTTTGCCGATGCCGGCGATGCCGGGCAACAAGAGGCAGGATGATCGCGCATCGATCAGATCGCAGATGTTTTCCAGTTCGGTCTCACGGCCGAAGAAAGATCGCGCCCTCGGCAAATCACCCAAGGAGGTCACCAACTGCTTCTCGACATGCTTGTCGAGGTCGCGCTGAATCAATTCCTCATTGAGGGTGCGCAGATCGAGCAACCCATTGTCATCGAGATAACGCAGTACATCGACTGCACGCAGTGAAAACGGTGCGATCTCAATCGACCCCGCCAGGGTCGTCGTCTGGGTGTTGCCATCATTGTCGACCAATCGGAGAGGGTGTTCGGAGAGTCGTTTCCATGTCTCCTCGGCCTGCACCATTCCGGAGTCCGTGAGGAAGTATGCCTTGCGCTTTCGACTGACGCCGGCCACGTGGGCTTGTCGTTCGATCAGATGGTTCGCATCCTTGAGACCGGCGATGGCCCGAGGCACGTTGCTGCGGGCGATGGCGACGGCATTGGCAATGCCCATCTGGGACAGAGCGAAGGGCACCTCGACAGAATCGGTATAATCCGCGTAATCCCTCAGGTGGAGCATGATGCGCTCTTGTACGCCTGGTCGTGGATGGCTCATGGGTCCGACTCCGGGTTGTGAATGGCTTCGCTTCTCCTTTTGAGGGTGATGCAAGCAGCCCCGGCCTGACCCGTGGGGTCAAACCGAAGGCATGCTGCTTCACTGGTCAGGAACCCACTTGCCTTGTTCGGCGTCCCACTTCCATCCCGGATAGCCCGCGACAGCAGGTGCTTCCTGGACCTCGGGCTGAACCGCAGGTTGTGCCACAGGTTGGGCTGCGGCAACCGCTCCTGCAGCCGCGCCGGTGGCGGCCGCGTTCTGGCCTTGCTTGGCCCATGCATAGGGATCCTCTTCGACCTCAGGTGATTCCAACTCATCCTCATAGTCTTCGAATTCGACGAAGAAGAAGACGAAGACGCCACCGAGGACGGCGAGCACAATCAGCACGCCGACGATCATCAGAATCGTCATGAATAGACCAGATTCGGCCTCCTCACCACCTTCGACATTGATGATTGAATCCTCGCCGGGCGGCATCAGATTGCTGTCGTACTTGAATCGAATCTCGTTGTCTCCCTTGTCGAGGCGGTTGCCGTGAATCTCGATCGACCATCGGCCATCCTCACCGACAGCGGTGGAACTCAGGCGCACACCTGCTTCAGTCTCAGCGATGACCAAGACACCCGGTCGGCCATCGCCGACGTAGACCAAGGTATCCGCCTGAGAGATCTGTGATGGGCACTTCGGATCGAGGATGGTGTGATTCTCGTCCGCCCAGGTTCCGCCACACTCCGAGGTGAAGGTCACGGCGACGACGTTGAAGTCAATCGCCATCGAGTAGGCTCGACTTCCAGAGGTATCGATGGCGAAGAAGACCACGTCATCCAAGGTCCACGCCGAGAGTTCGGGGTTGTGGAAAGCCATGGTGAGCGGGTTGTAATTCGCCTGACCGTCCAGACCGACGGTGATGACCTCGAAGTAGAGATCATCCTCGAACTTGTCTGGGTCATCCATCACGTAGTAACGCATATCATCGCCATCCACATCGGAGAAGAATTCGGTCAGATCGATGTTGTAACCATCTCCACAGCGATCGCTCGCTGCGCCTTCGGCCTCACAGAAGATGGTGATGCTGTCCGGCCAATTCGTGCTGTTGAATGACGGGCGATTGTTGTCTTGATTGGGCGGGTTGTCGATCGAGATCTCGACCGACGCAGCCTCGCTCCACTGGAATCCATCGAAGGATCGGGCCTCGACCAGATAGTGGTAGTTGTGGACGAGGAAGGTTGTATCCCAACTGGCGGTCCAACCACCGTTTGGCGCGATGTCACTGACGATGGAGTGCGGTCCAGCCGGCAGGGCGAGATAGCCGATGCCATCGTTGTCCGGAATCTGCATGTCACGAATGATAATCTCGACCTTGGTGACCTCGCCATCGGCGTCGCGCGCAACGCCTTGAATCAGCGTATCTACGCTGGAGGTGATGATCTGACCTTCGGCGGGTGAGAGAAGTTGAATCACGGGCATCGCGTTCAGATTGTCGATGTGAAGGGTGATTCTCACGGGGGAGCACTCATCCATCACAAAGGTGCAGAAGGCAGAGTCGTTGGCCCAGATGTCAACGGTATAATCGCCGGTGGGCAGGTGGCCCACGACCCAGTCGGCGGACCAAGATTCGCCGCCGGCCTTGTGGAACAGATTGTAGTATCCATCCGGTCCATTGACCTCGAAGAAGATGCGCTGGATGTCGCTACCGAATACACCGTTGTAGGCATCCGAGGCACGTCCGGTGAAGTGGACAATGCCATCTTCGATGGTTGTATCATCGGCCGGTCCATCGACCCAAACGGTCGGCGGTTCGGTGTTGAGCTTGATGGTTCGCGTCACGATCGACGAGTAGTCAACCCCATCGTATGCACGGAACTCGAAGGTGTAATCACCCTCGGGTTGATTGCTCATGTCATACTCGAAGAACCAGTGTCGATACGGGTGATTGTTGTAGGTGACCTCGCCACCAGCACCACTGGAATCGACGGCCAGACGCATGTCGATCCAATCGCTGGTGAAGGGATCCTTCACTTCGACCGCCTCGACGGCGCCTTGCTGGTCCCAGCGAGCCAAATCATCGGTCGCGTAGATGCCGGCCCAATCACCATCGTTGGCATTGCCGGTGAAATTCACGGACCGCTTGAAAGAGTGACCATCGTTCTGTGAGACACTGACTGAAGGCTCGAGGTTTTCGAGCGGTACAATCTCGGTCTTGACACCGGTCTGACTGGTCATCGTCAGACTGTATTTCTTGTAGCCTTTCCCGAATTTGTAGGCGGTCACGTAATACTTGGAGAGCTCACGCGTCCCGGAACCCGGTGCACAATCAGAATCATCTGCATCGTAGATGAGATCACCATCGTTGTCCATGCCATCGCTGCAGGAATTCTCCAATGCATCATTGGCAAAGTGGTCCGGATTGTTGCCGCCAGGACCACCACCCGTCATGTCCAGGTGGAAGTCGGAGGCGAGAGAGATCTCAGAGGTCCAACCCTGTGAATCCGTCGTCAGGGAATAGAGGTCATTTCCATGGGCATCCTCGACCAAGACGGTTGCCCCGCTCACGCGCACACCGGATACGATGGTGCGGAACTTGATGATCTCCGCCTTGCGAATCTGCACGGCCCACTTGATGGGAGATGTGTCGATGTAGATGTTCGAGGTGTCGACACCGGTCAGGTTGGAATAGGTGAAGACAGTGGAATTGTTGGTCATGTCCAATGTCAGCGGGAAGTACTGAGGCGGCCATTCAGCCGCGTTCGGGATCAGAACCTGACCCTCCCAATTGGTCCACGCCGCCGCTTCCACATCAGGCCACTTGAGGGTGACCGGGTTCGTGGTGTTGGCCGCCGCATTCGGAATCGGGATGCTTTCGGACTGAACGGTGATGCTGCTCTTCGTGATGTTGTAGGTCTGACCGACGCCCGCCCAGCGGTTCATCGAGAAGAACCCGAGGGAGCCGTACTGGGGTGCCCCTGCATATCCTGTGTCGTGGTTGCGGATGGTCGCGCCCGTCCCAGAGGAATTGAAATCGTTGTCGCGAATATCGAGCAAGGAGCCGATGGCACGGATGCCATCTCCGCCGCCACCGATGTCAATGTCGTTGTTGATCAACGTCATGGAGGAGCGGAAGGCATGGACTGCGGGGCAGGCAAAGTCGCCACCCCACGCCTTCTGGCTGTTGCAGACCTCACCATCGCTCTGAATGGTTGAACCGTGAACATACATGCGATTCTTGGTCGGACCTGGAACGGTCCAACCGCTGTCACCGTGGTGATATTCACCGGCGATGATTGGCTCCTTGTTGATATTCTGAATCGTGACGTTCTCGATGCGTACATCGCTCTCGCCAATCGACCAGATGCCGTTCCATCCGCCGATGGGGCCGATGACGCCCCCGTTGATGGCGACGACGCTGCTCTCAATTTGAATACCGGATCCATCCGAGGCTCCGTCGATGACGTTGTGGTTGAAATCCACCCAAGCGCGGTTGAATGCAGTCAACGGGCTTCGCTCGTCCGTTGTGATCATGTTGCCCTCGACGGTCAATTTGTAATCGGTCGTGCCGACCTTTCGCTTGTTGTTGACGTCGATGCCGTTGCAGGTCGTCGTGATCGTCGAAGAGGAGACCATGCCAGCCGAATCATCGAGTCGCATGCCATAATCGCCCGAGGCGATGACGGAGTAGGTGATGGCGACGAAGGACTTCTCGACCCATAGCACGTGACGGCCATCATCGCTCTGCCCGCACCCGTTGTCGGTGCCGGTGAAGATCGGTGCTGTCAAGGTGAGCGGGTTGAGAGCGCTGCCGGCACCATAGGCCTGGATGGCCGAGCCGATCAGGCTCGATTCATCATCGCCGACGGTGAACTCGCCACCGATGATGGGCGGCGCGGCGAGGTCGAGCACCAATAGGCTGGTCGTGTTGACGCCGCTGAACTTGAGGGCGGTCAGTCGCGGGCTTGCACCATCGGCGACCAGCGCGCCGTAGCGCACCTCTGAGATGTCGGTCACCCACGAGGGAATTCCGTAGGCATTGGTGATCGAGACATGGTTCAACTTGGTATTTCCAATGTCGATGGTGTTGCGCAGCAAGATGCCCTCACCGCAGGATGGGTCGCGGTTGTAGTGCTGATTGTTGAAGAGACCATAGCAACGGCCGGTCGCTTGATCGTCGGCAGGGTCCTGCCAGTTGAACGTGATTCGGCTGCTGTTGCTCGCCATGCCATTGGCGCCGCAGGAGACGTCGCCTGCGCACATGCCGCCGCGAACATCGATCATGGTGCCGTTGGGGGAGGTGATGGTCGTCCCGGGCTGGATGATCAATTTCGCACCGGGGGCAATGATCACATCGCCGGTCAGCGTATGACTGCCAGACCAGACCTCAGTTCCGGAGATGACCCCGGCACTGGTCTCATTGGTTGCAAGCGCAATCGGCATCAAGCCGACCAAGCCGATCATGACGCTCGAGAGCATCAGGAAGGCCAGCAGCAGGCTCTTGTTTTGGTGGGTTCGTTCCATGGTGTGCACCTCAAGGTTCTACCCTTGGGGGAAATCGCGTAGGATATAGCACAACCGGCCCACTCAATTGTATATGTATCAAATATAATCAGAAATATCAGCAGAAATGCCGCGAGTTTGATAATTTCTATCGGATAATTGTTTAATAGAATCAAAATCAAATAAAAATGTCAGTTTTGAGAATCATAATATCTTTGGAATATCATCCGCGCGTGGCAATCCCATCTGCAACAGCCCTCTCCCAGGCCAGTGCATCGAGGATTCCGTAGCCATATCGCGGGTGATGACCTTCGCCCTGAAGCGGACTTTCACGGCAGGAATCTGCGAGTGCTTCCTTGACCAATTGGATGTCGTCACGATCCGCATCCATACCATTTCGCGTCAGCGCATCTCCATGCCGTTCGAGAATCAATGCGAGTGCCCCTGTGACGAACACCGTCGCATCGCTGGTCCCCGTGCTCGAGGAATACGGCACGGATAGATCGGGGTCTGAAGTCGAGATGATGGAGACGCCCGGCGCAGTGACCTCGGGTTTTTGATTCGGGGATGTGCGCGCATCGCCGCCCGCGCCTTCGGTCTCAGCGCCGGTCGCCGTGCGATTCCACAGACTTCCCTTCTCGTCGATGGCGCCCACGGCGATCACTCCATCGACGTTCGCGGGCACGGAAACATCGGTCACCCGCGTGCCCGCGCCACCAGAATTTCCCGCAGCTGCGACGACGAATACGCCGTGATCCAACGCTGCGCCAACCGCATCTGCGGTTTCGGACCCGAGCGGATTCTCAGGGTCGGGGTCGCCGCCAAGAGAGAGGGAGATGATGTGGGCATCCATGTCACTCCAACACCAGCGAATCGCTTGTGCGACCACAGATTCCGAACGGGTTGTCCCCTCCTCATCCAAGGCGGCTGCGACGATGAGGTCCACATTGGGTGCCGCACCGGTGAACTGACCTTTCGCAACCAGAATTCCGGCCATCATTGTACCGTGCCGGTCATGTCCTCGATCTTGAATGGTCTGATCATCCCCGCCGATGAAGTCCTTGTAGCCGATCAGATTGACGTGTTCAAAGTCTGGATGGCGAATGTCGATGCCGGTGTCAACGATGCAGACGCGGACGCCGGCACCGGTCAATTCGAGGTCGGATTGCAGCCGGTGGATGTTGGTGTCCTCGTACGCCCAATCCGAATCAGGCGTCAGGGCATCGGCGAAGACGGCGATGAGATAGGGATAGGATACGAGCAGGGCAGCGATGAAGGTCATCACGACGAGAACGCCCCAGGGTTTCGATTTGGCCCGTTTCAGGCCATCGGAGGACGCTTGACGCCATGCCTCCGCCTCCTGTGCAGTCGCGCCATAGTCCTCGGGAGGGTAGCCGGGAGCCGCGGGATCGATCGCCGTCAGCATCCGCGGGTCCTCCGGTTCGGGAAGGTACTCGAGATGGCGATAGGGTCCAGAGGACATGCGATTCGCCCCGAAGGGGCGAGTTCGGGTTCATGTGCACTTCGCATCGTCGAGCGTTCCCGCCGTCCATCTCGGGCGAATTGGGTACCGCGAACGGTGACCGGTTGTTCGGCGTTCTCGAGATCAGAACGGCTGTGCGCCGCGACGACCGGTGAACTTCCACACCAGCACCAGCAATCCGACGAACATCGCCAGAACGACCAGGCCGAGCCAGTTGTTGGCTTCGTCCGGTGCCTTCTTCTGGATGTTGACCTTGAAGGTCATGTCATCAGGGTTGCTTGCGAGTTGCAGGTCCTCGGTCACGATGTGCAAGACGAAGTTGTGGCTTCCAATCGGATAGGGTCCAGTATCGACACTGATCGGGAAGGAGGTCGTCTCACCGCTGGAAATGACGTCGGTGGCTGTACCGACGACCGCACCGCTCTCATTGAGGACCTGAACGGTGACGTCATTTGCATGGACACCGCCACTGTTGTGGACCTCGACGTAGAACTCGTTGATGGCGTCGAAGGCTGCGAATCCAGACTTCGACTGACCGATGACACCGAACTTGGTGATTTCCAGGTCGGGTAGGGCGGTCTTGATTGGAACTTCGATCGCGGGGTAGGTGGTGTTGTCCTCACTTCGCACGGTGATGTAGACACTGAATTCCATGTCCGGCGAATCCGCGGGTGCGTGAATGGTCAGCGAATAGGGCTGAACCGCCCCGGGGCCGACCGGCACCATCGACGGGCCGATGACCTGCCAGCCAGATTCGTTGGCCTGTGTGGGCAAATCCGAGATGTCGAAGTAGTACTCATCGTCACCATTGCCGGGGTTCCTGATGTACAGATCCAAGGTCTCATCGTTGCCCGGCGTGATGCCGAAGACATCGATGTCCTCATCGACGAGTGCAAATCCGTACACTTGTGGCACGAACAACTTGATCTGGTACTCGCTGAAGGATTGGTCGCTGTGTGTCATCCGTACTTTGAGCGAATGACCCGTATCATAGGACTGGGCAACCGATGCGTTCGGAGCACGGATGCGCAGTCGAATATCATCGGATGCTCCCGCATCGATGCCGAGCGAATAATTTCGGCTGATCGCCCAGATGTCTTCGCCGTCGTCGTCGGTGCCATCGTGAATCTCGATGGTCCAGAATTCCGCATCACCACCGTTCAGAACGATTGTCATGACGTACTCATCCTGGGCACGGTTGCCTTCGTAGGCCAGATTCATGTTGAGCTCAGCTGTCAGGAATTCAAACTCATCCTCACTCAGTATGATGGTGAACTCGTCTGAATCACCGTCGGATTGGGTGATGTTGGTGTGGTTCTCGCCCAAGCCAAAGCTGACCGAGTGGTCCTCATTGACACGGAAGGTCACGGTGTAGTCAGGCGACTCCACGCCACCGCCGACGACCTCAGCCTCACGCCCGCCATTGTAGGTCATGGACATGTTTCGCTCCTCTGTGATGAAGGTGCCACTGATGCTGTAATCGCCGGCCGGCAGGAGGATGGTGATCTCTCCCGCTGTATCGACCGTCGCGTTCCAGCGCATCGTCAGGCCCTTCGACAGAATCAGATCGGTGCCACTGGTGATCATGGCATCGTCAGCCAAGGTGTGTGCAACGCCATCGAAATCGTTCCATTCCGTGCCGATGTTGAGGATGCTCGCGGTCGAGAGCATCAGGTCCAGGGACCCACCCTCGGCGACCGAGGCATCGAGATAGGCCATCGCAGCGAAGCGGCCCTCATCTCCATCGTAGGTCGTGTGGATGATCCAGTGTCCGGGGTCGACCTCAGCGGTCCACGTGCCGTTCCAAGTGCCGTTGTCCAACACCTTGGTCGGTGTGACGCTCGCGCGCTCAAGGCCAGATTCAGGCAGGAGTACAATCTCGATTCCATCCGAGATCAGGGCCCACTGTGAAGGCAGAACGTGGGAGATGAGGCCACCGACCGTGACCATGCCTGGGAGCATCTCGATGTCGGAGGTATTCACCGCATAATCGACAGCGATTGTCGTCATTCCTTCCGCGTAACCTTCCTTGTTGGCGACCACGCTGTAGTTGTTGGTCACCGGCACGAATACGCGCCAGGTGCCGAGGGCATCCGTGGTCAAGTTGACCGGCCCGAAGGCCGTGCCAGTGACGGTCACGTTCGCATCGCTGACGCCCTCTGCAACGTTCCAGTTGCCATCAGCATTCAGGTCCCAGAAGAGATTGCCCGCAATCTCGACCCACTTGGAGGGTGTGAGATTCATCGCCGGGTTGTCATTGCCTGCAGTGACGGTGAGCGACGTGTTGTCGAGTACCCAACGCAGGTTGTTGTCCGTGCGGTTCATCGAGAGCATCCAGGTGCCCTCCATGAGGCCACCATCGATGACGCCGTTCTCATCACTCGGTCCAATCATGACCTCACCGAATTCGGTGCTCGAAGCCGTGACACTGTAGCCCACCATGGGCGTACCAGAGCCGTCTTCGATCAGGGTCAGGTTGAACTGAGCGGTCTCGAGCGTCTGCCAAACGATGCTGGCATCGGGTGTGTTCTCATCGACGACCAGACGGCCACGGTATTCCTGCAACGGGTCATCGTTCGTGTCGTTGCCATCATCTTGAATGAAGGCGTTCACGATGACCAGCCATTCGCCTTCGGGGAGGTAGTCAACAATCGTCCCATTGGCATCGGTGATCTTGAAGAATTGACGGTCATCGTCGATCTCCTCGAAGAAGACGCTCCAGTTCTCAAGGGGCGCGCCGACCTCATTGGTCAGCGTCGCATCGGTGCGCCACTCGGGGATGAAGCCGAATTCCACATCCATCTCATCGCCGCCGATGGGCACGGGAATCTGTCCATTGCTGTTCGCGAGGCGGGTGTTGTAGGGAGTCGCATTCGCTGCATCCCGCGGATCCTTCGCCTCGGTCTCGAAGGACCAGGAGCCCACCTCGAGTTGGAGGGTGATCGATCCGTTCTCCCAACCGATATCATCGGCGGTGAAATTCTGAATCATCGAGTCTTCGAAAGACGACGCCGGGAAGATGCGGAAGTCGAGCGGCAAGGCAGTTCCGTTGGAGGCATTTCCTTCGAGATCATGGTCGATGAAGGACACGATGGTCACCTGAACCAAATCGGGTTCAGCGATCAGCATCAAAGACGCATTGTCTCCAATCGCATGGTGAACGTATGGCTCGACGTTGAAGTCGGGGTCGTTCACACTGAGCGTCCAGTTCTCACCAGCGCCGTCCTCACCATCGAGGACATAGGTGGTGAATCGGCCGTTCGCCGGATTCACAGGCCACTGGAATGTCAGGCCGGTTTCCTCGCTCTGCGTCTCCACCATGAAGGGATGGAATTCGTATCCGGGCACGTGCTGTGTGTAGGGGTTGCCCTCGCGGTAGAGGAAGAGGTCACCAGAAGCGCCGACCGCAGGTACGGGCAGCAGCGGTGAGACGACTTCGTCAACACCGACGGTGAAGTGCTGTCCTCCGAGCAGGTTGCCGACAACGACGTGGACGGTCATATTGACCTCGATGCCACTCGGCAGCTGGAAGGAATACTCACCATCCTCATTCGTCAGGGTCTGTTCCTGAATGCCGCCCCATTGAATGACAACGGGTTGGTTGTTGTATGGACTCAGTTCAGAATCTTCCTTGGCTTCATTCGCGTACATGACGGTGCCGTTGACCCATGTCGATTCGACATACTGCAGCACGAGGCCGGTGATGTCTTCATCATCGATGACAATCTCTTCGTAGAGGATGTGCGCCTCGTCAAAGGCACTCTCGAGCACCCATTCGCCCATCGGCAACTCGACATTGTACGATCCATTTCCATTGTCTCGGGCGAGAATCTGCATCGGCGTGAATGTGTTGCCGAAGGTGATATTCTGGCCTTCAACCGGATTGCTGTCCGGGTCGAGCACGAGGAATTCGATGTCGAACATCGGCACGATGCGGTCGATGTTGTCCGCACTCACATTGCCAGCTTCGTCCGGTTTCACGGTGATCAGGGCGCTTCGATATTCATCGAATCCGTCTTGGTCAGCATCCATGGAAAGGAAGTATCGTCCTTCGAGGACCGGACCGACACCGAACGAGCCCGCATCATCGGTCTCGAACCAGCACGGGGCCCAAGCGATATCGCCACAGGGTCCTGTTGCTCCCTCATCTGAAGCATCGGCATTGACAATCTCGAGTTGACCGGTGACGACCTCGCCATCGATCGTCTCAGCATTGCCTGAAATCCATGTACCCATCAAGATCAATTCATTGTCCTTGGAGGGTGTCAATTCGACGAGGAGTGGCATCGATAGAACGGTCTCCTCTCCATTGTCGAAGATGACGGCCACGTGGTAGGTTCCTGGAATCGCATCGACGAGGTGGAATGAACCGGGGCTCACCATGTCGCCGGAGTATCGTCCGGTTCCTTGGAAGACACCGGTGCCGTTGATCGTGCCGTAGCTGCTCAGATTCTCATCCGAAGCATCGACGTAGAATGCACCTGCACCGATGATCGTCTCACGAACCATCTCAGAGATGAATGAGGAGGAGCCGTTCGAAGTGAAGCGGCCGCTCACGTTCTGCACGTATCCATCGATCAGGTAGGTGCCATCATCGATCAGACAGTGTGCCACACCATCGGCCATCTCTCCGTCGTTGCACATCTGTGCACCGGTGCCGTAGACCACACCGATCAGGGTGCCGCGACCATCGATGTCGCCATCACCGGTGAAGGTGTGCTCGTGGAGAATCGCGCGGGTGTATGTGCCGGTGAAGTCGGTCGCCGTGACGACGCCTTCTGAAATCATCACACCGGGGCCAGTGAAGGTGACTTCTCCCGTCGCTGAGGGTCCGTATTCACGCTCACCCTCAACCTCTCCAGAGGAGGTGGTGACGTAGTAGGCTTCCGAACGGGTCTCGGACCAAATGTTGGAGATTCGCAGTTCAACATCGGCAAGGGGCTGATCGTCGAAATCACCCTCACCTTCCCAGAAGACGGTGCCAGAGGCACCCGAAGCTTCGACATCAATCGAGATGTCGAGGACGGTTTCTCCGTTGGAGTGACCCGCAGCGCCGTCGATCTGGATGCTGGTCTCGCCGAGCCAGGTCGAGCCGGAGACATTGGCGAGGATGCCTGTGATCGGGTTGACGGTTCGGTCTTCGTTCCCATCTGTAACCAAATCCATGAACCAACCTTGTGCGCCTTGGCTGCCGCCGGTCTTCAACGTATCACGCGCGGCATCGAGGTCCGACGCGCCCATGAAGGCGGTCACTCGGATGCGACCGCTCGGTACGCGGAGGCTGAAGTGGCCCTCGTCGTCGGCTTGGGTACTCATGATTGGCACCCAATAGGTGCGGGCATCGAGATCTTCACTGTCCTCGCCGCTGAACGCATCGCGCTCGACGAGAATCTTGGCGTTCGGAATCGCGCCTGCATCACCGAGGACGACATCGCCCTCAAGCGTGGCACCGGAGTAATACTTCAGGACCTTGACACCGCTGTTCGCGCCGCCGAGACCTTCCTCATTTCCAGGCTCATACCAATTGGCGAGCACGAAGTGAGACATCATCGCTCCCGGCAACGGGCGTGCATAGGTGAGGGGCGTGTCGATCGTTCCGTATCCGCTGAAATGTTGTGCTGGCTGGGCGATTCGACTGATGCTGTCGAGACCGAGTTGCGGACTGCCATACCCGATGTAGGTTCGGGCAATCATCGTCTCAAAGAACTCGGGCTGCTGGTCGACGCGAACGTCGACCAGTTCAATGACGTCGCCGCCGGTGCCGGAATTCTGGGCCAGAATGTCGGCCACATAGGCGTCTTCGAATTGCTGCGAAGTCATCTCTTGCTCAGCTCGATCACCGCGCTGGGTGATGTAGACCGAATTGATGTACGTGTCCGGGTCGAGACCGCTGAGCGTGGTCGGTGCGTAGAAGATGCCAGTCGGATTTCCGTAGTGCATGCCACTCTCCGCATATTGGTAGCCACCGATGGGGTAGAGGCGGTTGTCGACAGCGAAGTAGCGGATGTCGTTGTTCCGAACGATTGTCTCGCCCGGCCCGCCCTCGTAATTCGCGACCTCGTATTCGAGTCCGGTCAGGTCATTGTAGAGGTCGACCAACTCTTCCATCGAGAAGGCTGTGGTCAGCATTGTTCGCGCGACGGCGAGTCGGGCGTTCTGCCGGTGCAGTGAGGTCGAGACGTCGTCGTACTGCTCGATCAGGTCGTCGGTGTACCAATAATCGCCGATGATGTAGTGTGTTGCCTTGCTGGAGAAGCCCTCATCCTCCCAATCGACCTTTGAATTCTGGTCGAAGGCGGTGATCGCTTCATATTCGTTCATGTATTCACCAATCAGGTCGCCATCCTCGTAGAGTCGGTAAGTAAGGTTGGATTCGGGGACGCCTTCCGCATCGAGCAGGTGGCCCTCTGCGAGAATGACGTCGTCCGCGGTTCCTGTGACGGTGAAGGAATGGTCGATCGCAGCCTGAGGTGTCTTCATGTGGGTGACGATGACCCACTCTTCCCACGAAGCATCGGACATGTGATTCTTCATGACGTTGGCAAAGGCGGGCGTGTAGCGCTCGCCATCATCATCGTCGGGATCATCATTCACTTCCGTGCGCATGTCACCCTCGGCGAGGGTGACGATAAACAGCGCCAGCGTATCCTCTTCTCCACCGGACAGCAACATGTTTCCAGCCGCGGGAATGCCGGACTGGAAGTTGTCTGCAACGGTCGGGTGTTGACCCTGCGCAAGTGCTTGGAAGCCGTAGTCCCACCAGGAGACGAAGGCCGGGCGCTGGGTGAAGCTCTGATGGCAGGTAAGGTCCGACCATGAGCCGTGAACGGCGAGACATTCCTCTTCCGAAGAGACGTCGAAGGTCTGGTCCTGGGATTCGAGCCAATCGTAGGCTTCATTCCATGATCTCCCGTTGAAACCGGGTCCGAAGGTACCCATGTACCAACATTCACCCTGACAGGTGGGTGTCTCCTCGTCATCGAAGCCGTAACCGGTGTAGGGCGAGGCGTCGAAGACTGACCAGCCGAGCAGGTCTGCTCGTAGCACGTCGGGCATCAAATCGTAGATGGTGGCGTCGATCTGCTTCTCGGCGACCTCGCCTCGGGGGATGCCCGAGTCGATGCCGTAGATTGCGTGCTGACTGAACAGCAGAAGCAGGACCATGCCGATGGCGGGTACGCCGGGGTGACGGCGCGTGGCGGTCAAGGTGGCTCGGAAGCGAGAGCCCGAACTCGAGATGCCGAGCCGGCGCCATGTCCTGACGAATTCCTTGGTGCCAGCCCAACGCCAGCAGCCGACGATTGCAGCCGCGCCCATGATCGCCATCGGCGGGGTCGCGTTGAACATGAATCGGCCAGCAGACCACGCCATGTAGGCGGCGATGAGAATCCACACCGACAGAATCAATGCAGGCTGATCCCGTTGACGAATGCCGCGCAGCAGGGCGAGAGAGCCGGTGCCCAATGCCAGGATGAAGACGATCGGTCCGAAATTCGCGAACAATTGTCCGCGGCTTGGGGCCTGTGCCTCAGCGATGGTGCCGAAGATCTTGTTCTTCGAGAAGTAGTAACCACCGGTCGTCAGGACATCCCATCCATTCGAGATGTCCATCACCTGCAGAAGGTAGAGCGTGCCGAGCAGCACCGTCGAGATGCCGCCGCCCATGATGATGACCATGAGCCAAGGCTTGTCGCGGAACGAGGTGACGACCCATCCGTTGATCACCGTGAATCCAAGGATGTAGAACATCGGTTGGAATCCGCTTGCGTCCCAGATCAGGTCGAGCTCCATGTTGCCGTAGAATGGCAAGGGCAGGAGGAAGGCCGTCGTCATCATCACCAATGCAGCCGCGGTCAGCGGCATGCTGTCACGGCGGCGCAGCAGGTTCAGTGCTGTCTGGACGAAGTAGGCGGCGTAGATGATCGCGAGACCATAGACGAAACCCTTCCAGCCGAGGGCGACCGTGGCGAAGGAGACGCCGGCGAGCAGCGCATAGGCCATGGCCGGTGCGCGCTGACTGAAGGCGGCCTGAACGCCCTTGACCATCTGCATGGGGTTCCAATCAGAGGTCTCGAGCAATCGGTCGCTTCCAGCGGCTTCAGCCGCGCGGAGCCAGAAGTAGAATCCGAGCGACATGAACAGGATGACGAATGCGTCGTGGTCCGCCAGCGCGAAGGTGCTGTGGCTGACGTGACCGGGCATCAGGGCGATGAGCCAGGCGCCGATGGCGCCGGCGCCAGTGCCGAAGAAGCGCTTGCATGTCGCAGCGACCGGTAGCACGGTCAGGGCGCCGTAGATGGCCGGCATGCCGGCCACGGACCACCAAGCGGCAGCGTGCACATCTCCATCGAGGAAGGGGTTGAGCAACTCGCCGCCGAGGGCCAGCGTCCAGCTGAACAAGGGCGGTCGCGGGTTGATCGAACCGACCGGGTAGGACCGGTCCATGTCGATGATGAAGTGGCTGTTCTGTGCAAGGATGTAATCGATGGCGCGCTTCATGTACCACGGGTCGGACCCGCCGGTCATGTCCCATTCACCGGTACCTTGTGCGTTCATCGCTGGGATGACGTTCCATATGACGCGCACCACCAAGGCGGTGGCGAGGGCAGCAAAGACCGTGATGCCATACCAGTGTCGACCCCACCATTGTCGGGCCTGACCAGCATCACGTCGTTCGACGCCACCGACCAGACGGCCGGTGAATCCAGCCCAGAGGACCGCGGCATTGACCCAGAAGAAGATGGCGAACCAAGACAGTGCGCCAAGGCTTCCGTTGAGGAATTCAATTCCATCGAGGCCGAATAGACCGGCATCCTGCCAGGATCCGAGGCTGTAGAGGAGCCAGTTCACGCCGACCAGACCACCGAGGGTGCGCCAGTGTTCCGACCAGCAGAAGGCGACGAACATCGCGATCAGGCCGGTGAAGAAGGCCCAGAAGAAGCCGATGTGGCTGCCGAGGAAGACCGCGTCGGGGTTGTCGAGGGTGGTCAGGTGCCACAGGCTGAAGGCATGGGCAGCAATCCAGACGAAGAGTCCCGCGAACAGCGATGCATGGCTGGCATCCAACCTTGCTGGCATATCCCTGAACCAGGCGCCTCGACCAGCGTCCTGCAATCGACCGCGCATCGCGAGGGCGATGAGCGCACTGGTGAGGACTGAAACCATCCACCAGGTGAAGAACAGGTATCCTGTAACGGCACGGTCGACATCGAGGATGTCGTAGTACTGTCCCATGTATTCGCCGTCGACGGTCCAGGTGTGGCCTGTAGCCGCGACCTGAATGGCGTAAGCGAAACCGGCGACGATGCCGACGAGGATGATTTCCTCCTCGTGGCGACGGGCTCGGTCGAATAGATGGACGCCGATGGCGCTGACGGCCAGGACGAGCCCGAACAGGGCAACGCCGATCTGGACGCAATAGATGGCCACTGAAAAGATCACAGCGGCAAATCCGAGGGAGACGAGAGAGGGGCGTGTTCCAACGGGTTCGAAGATGATGCGGGGTGCCTTTCCGAGCATCGCACCGGCCATCAGGACGGTGGTCAGCATCAGCAGTGTATTCCATTCGCTTGCTTCATAGTCGACGACATTCCAGGTGGCTGCAACCATCATGGCGAGCATGATGGCGATGGTCACCGGAATCGCGAGCAGACCATACAGCGGGCTGCGCATCGACGGTGTTTCGTTCTCGTTGGTCATTGGTTTTCCCTCTCTTGGGTGACTGACAGCATACGCTCCGCCGTCAGCGTCGCCGCGACTTTGGACCCTGTTTTAACCCTGTCCACACGCTCGCGCGTGAGGCGGGCGCTCAGTGCAGCGTTCTGGTTGCCCGTTCAGAGCGCTCTATGACCGATATCTCGCCGGAAGTGTGCACCCTCGAGTTCAACCTTCGACAATTTGCGGTAAGCGAGGGCCCGCGCCGCTTCCAGAGAGGGTGCGATGCCCGTCGAAGCGAGGACCCTTCCGCCGGTCGAGATCAGGGTGTCTTCCGAGAGTGAAGTGCCGGCGTGATGGATGAATGCACGACCGGCACCCTCGTGCAGAACCGAGAGGTCACCGGTGATGGTTCGCCCCTTCTCAGGCGGTCCAGGATATCCCTCCGCAGCGAGCACGACCGTCAGGGCGTGTTCTTCAGAAAAAGTCGGCATGGAATCGGCGAGACGTCCCTCGGCAACAGCGAGTAACAATTCGCCCAGATCACTGGCGATCAACGGCACGGTGACCTGGGTCTCAGGATCCCCGAATCGCACATTGTATTCGACCACCGACGGGGCGCCATCCGCATCGATCATCAATCCAACATAGAGGCAGCCGCGGTAGGGAACATCTTGCGCGGAGAGGTGAGCGTGCATCGGCTCGACAATCTCGACGATGGCCCGCGCACGAACGGCAGCGGTGACAACGGGTGCGGGTGCATAGGCGCCCATGCCCCCGGTGTTGAGACCGACATCGCCTTCGCCGACCCGCTTGTGGTCCTGACTGCAGGGCAGTGCAACGAAGGCGGACTCATCCATCATCACCAACATGCTGGCCTCCTCACCAGCGAGGAATTCCTCGATCAGTACCATCTCATCGGTTTCCAGAGAGTTTCGAATGAACTCGAGGGCTTCAGCGCGGTCTTCGGTGACGACGACTCCCTTGCCTCCAGCCAACACATCTCGCTTGATGACCCAAGGCGAACCCCACAGATCGAGACAGGCCTCGATCTCTGTGTCCGCTGAAACGTGCTGGACACCGGCGGTTGGAATGTTGAGGTCCAGCATCACGCGCTTGGCGAAATCCTTGCTCCCCTCGAGCATCGCCCCGGCCGCGTGCGGTCCGAAAGAAGGGATGCCGATCGCACGTAGTGCATCGGAGAGGCCGTCGACCAACGGCGCTTCGGGGCCGACCACAACGAGACTGGCACCGAGGGATTGTGCCAAGGCGATTTGGCCGTCCACATCCGAGGCGGATACGGCGTGGTTGGTCGCCATCATGGCCGTGCCGGCATTGCCTGGAGCGACGTGGACGGCGCCGACGGAGGGACTCGCTTCGAGGCCGATGGCGAGCGCGTGCTCGCGACCGCCACCACCGACGATGAGCACCGTATGGGCCATGACGATGCTCGGGCGCCCTCAGTCCTTCAAAGGTCCCGTCAATACGGCACGTCCTTCAGGCCCGCCTTGTAGCCGAGGATGTTGAACACTCGGTGGATGATCGGCGTCACCAATAGCGTGGCAGCCATCCACGGCAACAATTCAATGTCACCCACCGGCAGATCGGAGAACAGAATCAGACCCGTCGCAAAGGTGAACATGGCGAATGGCAACGTGTCGAGAAGCGGTGCTTCGGAGGACGTATCCCCCTCTCGCTTCAACCCGCGGCGGCGTTTCACATAGGACCCGGCAGCATCACCCAACATGCAACCCAATCCCAAGGTGGCACCGACGGTGAATGCCTGTACCGATGACCCACCCGCGATGGGGTCTAGCCAAGGCTCGCTGCCGGTTGCCATCATATGGGTGAAAATCCCCACCAGTCCAGCGATGAAGACCGCTGTGACCAGACCATTCCAGGTCTTCCCATCACCGAGCAACCGATTGCCGTCGCTGTGCAAGCGACCACCATCGATCGGCTTGACCGGCAACCCGGTCAACGAAGGCAACCATTTCCCGCCAATCATCGCAGCGGTATTTGCCAGATAGCCGGGCAGATAGAGATAGAGAACCGTGACCAAGGTGAGCAGTCCCATGTCTTTGGCTTCGCTGTTCAGTCTTTGAACCCACGCGCGCGAGCAGGGGCATCCTTCATGACCCTCGGCGAGGGGTCGGTGTGCAATGTCCTCCCCCAGATGGCTTCCCGCGCTGCTCGTCTCTCTGATGCTGTTCAGTCTGCTTCCCCTCGGCCAAGCCGGTACCGCACCGATGAACGGCGGTCCCTATCTGATCGAAACTGATGCGCTGTGGGATGTCGATGGGCAGATGAACGCGCAGGTCGTTGTCAAGGCGGGAGCGACCCTGACCATCGAGGCCATCATCTACGTCGCGGATGGCGCGAGCTTGACCGTGGAGGAAGGCGCCACCCTGCGCATGACGAATGCCACGTTGGCGGCCGAGGAAGGGCCGACGGCAGTCCGGCCGATCAGCATTTCAGATGAAACCAGTCTCCTCGCGCGAAGCAGTGTATCGGGTGGCGCGTTCACCCTGCGCATCGTCGCCGAAACGGGGACGATGCTCGACGGATGGACCGTGGCGTGGGATGAAATCCCCCCCCAGGACATGAGCGGAGATGTTCACGAAATCAATTTCACTTCCCCGAAGGATGACTTCAGGTTGAATTTCGACCTGCCACCCGGCAATATCGGTGACCTCGTCATCGCCAGTCTACAGATCGTCGACATCACCTCATCGACCGTCACGACGACTCCCGCGATCGGCTCGGAACCCATTGACGTATTCCTCGCCGGTGCCGCTGGATTCCCACTCAACATCCACGGCACTGCCCACTTCGACAACAGCGTGATCCAAGGCGCCGTCATCGACATCACGGGCGTGCTCTCGATGGATGACAGTGCCCTCAAGGCATCGGGTCCCGTTCAGGTCCATGGCAACGATGCCAGCCTCGACATGCAAGGTGGATCCATCAGCCTATCGAGAGTGGACCACGATATCGAACTCGACGCGACAGCGGGCATCACCTGGGGTGCGGCCCAAGGCACGGGTGGACTCATCGACCGCTGGGAGCGAACTGTGTCCGAACAGACGATTCACATTCCGGTCGACGGCATGGACTGCCTCGGCGGCCCCTGCGTGCGCTACATCTACCACGGCGTGGGCTCACCGAACGCCGGCGCGACTTCGCCCAGAACCGCCGACCCAGAGGGCAACTCGCTCGTCCCTGCGCGGACCGTCGAGATCGGTTGGGCCAATTCGACGGAGGTGTGGACGGAGAGCGCGACGATCGAAGTCGAGACATTCCGAACCGCTTGGAACATGGGTACCGAAATGGATTCTTGGAGTCAATCCATCTTCGTACCACTGCCGTATGACGTCGAAGTCTTCGAGATTCTCCCCCACCTCGACCACCCCATCATCTCGGTGGACAATGTCGATATTCCAGGCGACGCCGGCAGCATCGGCGCGACGATTCCGTTCAGCATCACCGTCACCAACAGTGGCGATGAAACCGCGACCGTCTTCATCCGCTGCAACATCGCTGGCACGGAAACCTTTGCCGATGTCACACCCAAGTGGACCGAGGTGACCCTCGAGGCGAGCGAGTCGCAAACCGTCGAATCCCGCTGGACCTACCATCTGGAGGCTGACCAAGGCCTCCATTGCTTGGTCGAGCAACCCACACAATTCATCGATGCTGCTCCCTTCATCGCCCAAGCCGGTGTCGACAGCAGTCGAGAGGGTGTCGAAGGTGTCGCGACCGTGGAATGGGTTCAGTCCGAAGAATCTGATCTCGGCATGATCCTGCTCGCCGTTCTCGTCGTCTCGGTCATCCTCGGTCTCGTCTTCGTGGTTCGACTGACTCAGGTCAATCAAGGCGCCGAAGAACTCCGCGATGTCGTCGATGAACTCGAGAAGCAGGACGCGGCGATGGGTCGAGTCGATCGCTTCGCCACGATGATGGATGACGACGACGAAGATGACGACGA